>WNFB01006802.1_pt1 | contig 10249 bp, 4 predicted proteins | sample 5400501 | NCBI WGS metagenome assembly WNFB01 (sample SAMN13153341, study PRJNA577476) | soil metagenome | isolation source: 200 cm saprolite under Douglas fir tree site 2 hole 1 | place: USA:California | collected 2015-04-18 | reverse complement strand
GAATTGATTCGAGATCATTTAGTGGATGTTATTTGTGGAACTACAACGCTCGCTCAAGGCGTGAATTTTCCTATTATCACAGTGGTAATAGGAAAATTCACGCCTTGAGCGAGCGTTGTTGTTCCACAAATAACATCCACTAAATGATCTCGAATCAATTCCTCGACCAACCACCTTATCTCTTGAGACAGCCCACTATGGTGGTAAGCGACGCCACGACGCAGACAGTGTACGAGACTGGAGTTCTGACCCAGTTCCGCCTCTATATAATGGCAAACGGCCCCTAATTTTTCGTCGTTTTGGAGCTGAGACCTATCGTAAGCAATTTCTTCTGCTCGCTCGACCGCATCAGCAGGTCCCCAACAAAGAATCAGCACAGAACCACGTTTGATTAGAGCTTGTGTTGTCGCCTTTGAGAGAGCCTTAATAGTAGAGAGACGAGAAGCACATTGTCCGATGGAAATCTTCATACCGCCAGGGATATCTAAGTGGATAGAATCATGTGTTTCAAACTCCAGCAACCATTCACCATAGCGTTTCACACTTTGTACCGATCCAACTAACTTACGGTTAGGTTTCCAATTTACCTCGATCCGGGGTGAGGCTTGACCTTCTCCAAGCCATTGAACAAGGTCTTGAGCATTCGGTAAAAAAGGAGACAACAACAAAAATCGTGCGTTTGCAAATTCCCGTTTAATCGTTCCTAATAACAGTTCTAACCTGGCTCCTCGTCCACCATCGCTAATATTATGCGCTTCATCGGCAACCACGAGTGTTATGTTTTTGACGCTGGGATGCTCACTCCTTACCAACAAATCGAGTTTCTCAGGAGTGGTGACCAGTACATCGATCTTATTTTCTAGTAGTTTCGCTTCAGTCGGGTCTAGTTCAAAGGCAGGTACCGTTTGTTCGATGCGCAGCAGAGAATGGAAATCCATTCTAAAGTCGAGCGTCACCTGGTTCACTAATGCACGAGTAGGCACGACATAAGCAATCAGTCCATCTGGATGGAGAGCATTCGTTTGCATAACGGTAAATTTTGCCAGCAAGGTCTTACCAGCACTGGTTGGCATTTCAACCAGTATAGCTCGCTGGTACGGATCAAGTATGTGCCGCTGTAATGCTTCTTGCTGGCTAGGCCACAATTCAATGACTGGTTGTTTGCGAGCAGATGAAGTGAGTAATTGGACATACTCTTGTACGCGCTGACCAAGGCGTGGTACATGGGTCCAGATAGCATTCTGTACAAGCTCCCTACAGCCACCCCATAACAAATCAGCGAGATGAGCTAACAGTAAATGCGGCCCCGCTTCCAAAGCCTCCACGGCTTGTTCATAGTGGCGATCCAGGCGTGAACAAACCTTGTCGTACCCGGGCTGACCAGTCTGCAGGTACTCAGCAACAAGTGTGACTAACTGAGCAAGGTTATAGAGTCCAACGAGCTCTAATGCCGCACTTGTTTGCTGTTCAGAATCATCCAGTCTTTTCAGGTAGCTTTCCTCGTATTCTTCTTGTATCCGACGCAGGGTTTCGATTCTCTGTAATGCTTGCTGAATATCGTTCCAGCCATTTGCTTTACGCACAAGTAGAGCAAAGGCGCTAAAAATATTTTCAGCAACGATATTGCTCCAATTAGCCCGAGAGTCGCTCTGTGGAGAAAACGGAAAACGTAATAAATCCAGGCGTGCTTCTGCGATTCTACCTCCAAGTAATCCGGCCACACTGAGACGAAATGCCAGCGTCAACTCTGGAGATAAGGGGTCGTCATGAAATTCCACTTCAACAAAGTGTACTCCTAATGTGGAAATATGACCGTTGATTCCTTGTTGAGGTTCATTTGGTAGCAAGGCAAGTGTACGCCAGCAGATGTAGGCTGCCCGAAAACATTCATAGATATTTTCTCTATTAACTCCTTCTTGCTTGGTAATAAATCGCTTAAATAGCTGTATACCCTGCTTTTCATAAACAAGTCCATATCTTGGAAGTTTTTCGGGGGTTGGTTGATCGGTATCTTCGGTCTGCTGCGAGGCTATCATGCGAGCAAGAGTAGCATTTTCTGCTCGCTTAATAAAGGCAGGAATGCCGAGTTCTTGTAAGGTTGTCTGCAGTATTGAGTTATTCAAACGGACACCTCCGTCTTCCTCTGGACGATGTTGTGCCATTTCCTTATGATATCATCTACGTCACCTGGGATGCAAGCAACCAGAAATCGAATAATGGCGGGACTATAGTGAGCTGGATTTGTCCTGAAACTGCCAAAATCATTAGATCTATGCTTTGCCCTTGGTCGCACTAAAAGACTGCAAACGATAATATGTACCTCATCATATCTATTCTCTTCAAGGCGTATTGCAGCGGTAGCAAGAAGAACCGCAATTTTCTGGTTCCTTGTTTTGTTAACTGCGCGCCACACTTTATCTTTTGTTGCTTTTTGCAAGTTATCTATATGGCTGCGGTGTTGCCTACTCAGACATTCTTTACCTTGATCAACAACACCAGGTGGAGATGATTGCTCATCAGATACCTTTACTTCACACAGTACGAGCGTTAGCAAATCGCTCTCTTCAATGCCGATCGCATCTATCCCCCTGCCGGGACGATCTCTCAGTTCGCGGGAATAGATACTCTTTTCTCCGAACATAGTGCTATAGTCTCGTTCTAACAGCATATAGCAGAGCAGTTCACCAAAATCACTGCGCACAACATTGAAATTGCCCTCTTCGTATCTCGGTATACTGGCTTTGATTAAATAGGGCTTTAAGCGAGACATGTCCATATCAGTATCTTCACTGATTTTGATACTTTTAAGACGTATTGCGCTATCAGTGAGAACTCTTATGTATTCCTCAGCCATCGGCTCGAGCCAATCTTCACTACCATTACTTATCGCTTCATAGACGCGAAAATGATGAGGGTCAAGGTCATAATTACTACTGAGCCTAAAAGGCACTATCATAAAACGTATCCTTACGATTAAAACAGATTTCGCACCTGAATCTTATCCCCCGCCACACGACTGTCATCCCTCACACACCTACAAAGAAATATCTATTCTATCCCTCCCCTCATGCGCCACCAACAGATCAGCAGGCCCCGGCTCCAACCTCGTCCGATACAACTCCCCCGTCTCCATCGCCCTCTTCATCTCATCATATATTTCCAAAATCACCCGCTTCGTCCGGTACTCCCCATACTGCTTCTCATCCTTACGTTTCACAATCGGGAAAGTCTCCATAATATAGTCCAAGTCATTGCGTTCGATACTGTACAAATGGAAATAGGCCGCATCAAGCTCACAGCGCAATAGGAAACGTCTCTCTTCATCCCAATAGAAAGGCGGCCCATCATAGCCACAGTTTTTGGCAAAGGCTTCAAGATCCCAAGCGGTATAGGTGAGTTCGAGGGCGCGGGGGAGGAACCAGTTGCCCAACGTGCCTACACTATTCCAACGGCAAATGGTGGTGTAGGTGGCAGGTGGGAGAATAGGAAGTTGTTTGAGAATGAATAAATTCAAATTAACTCCCCCGATCTTTTGTCTCGCAACATAGTCAAATGCTAAGGAAGATATGGAGGCAGCTAGAAACAGTACTTCAAGAGAGACTTTTCCATTGAGCACAGCTACAGTCAGACTATTACCACAAGGGACGACTGGAACAGTACTACATACAATTGTGCGTAGGGTAACAGGATTTGTAATACTACGAAAAGCCAGCAATACTTTGCGTCCGTTTTTGGCATAATCAGGCATGTGGGATTCATGGACCCAATAACGCGGAAAGGGCAGGTTTTGTGGATCTGCGTGTTCCTCTTCTGAGAGGCATTCAGAGGAACCTCTTTGGAACGTTCCTCCCTTGGGTTCTTCAGCATGTGCGAAACGGTGATCAAAATGCCAGATCATTTTGCCTTCGTAAAGAGGTAGGTATTGCTCGTTTCCTTTATGCAACACCTTACCTACAAGCTGCCAGCCCGCTGCCTCCAATTGCGGGCGCGTACTGAACAAGAGAGAGTCGTGTGTCATGTTAAACATTTCCTGGTCAAAAGTAATATTCCAAGAATTTTCTTCAAGCGGACCTTCTTTAATAAATATAGGCATAAGTTGATAAATCGCTTTTGTCAGTGCCATGTCGCGCTGCGAACGGAAGGTTGGACAAGTGCGGGTGTTTGGATTGAGCAGAGCAATATCGCTGGCGCGGAGGGTAAAGCGGCGCTGTTCATTTTTCAGATCTTCGACTTGATGTACGAAAAAGGCGAAATCTGCGCCCTTGGTGGCCGGACGAGATTGGCTAGTCAATGTGAGCAAGCTAAAATTAGTTCTGCTATCTAAAGCTGAGAATAGTTTTTCTTTGTTCTCAAAACTATAAAGCGAGACCAGAGATTTTGTTTCCATCAAATCCTGGAAGAAAAACTTTGTGGTATCGTCTGTAGCGATTCCTGATGGCACAATACATCCTGCCTGACCGCTTGAGGCGATGATGGTGCGCATATTTTCAGCAAAAACGGAGTAAGTGTTCACATTACCCCTACCGCACAAAGGATATCGTTCGGTATGTCGTATTAAGTGGCTTTCGCCCAATATCTTGCGTAGATCATCAAGAAACGTTGCATGTATATCCGCGTCCTCACGGGCCAGCGCTTCAATCATGAGTTTGCGTTGTTTGGCATTGGCCGCGTTGGCGATAGCAGGTTGGCGAGTGGCGAACCATTCTTTCTCTTGCAATTGGATCTTTTCCCACGGCGGATTCCCCAACACCACATCAAAGCCGCCTGACCACCCGGCCTGCTCATTTTCAGGTTCCTCACCCTTTGTTGGTACCCGGAACACATCAGGGAAGGCAATGTGCCAGTGAAAGAACTGGTACTGCCCGGCAAGGCGTCTGATCTCGTCGCGCATCCAGGGCGCAATGTTGTAGGGGTTCTCCTCGATCTTGCGAAAGACCTCTTCGGTAATGGGATAGGCAAAGTCACCGGTCTTCTTCCAGACAAAGGCGGCACACCAGGCATCGGCCCATAACCTGCCAAATTCGTAACCGCTGGACTTCACTAACTGTTCATAGTAGTCCTGCTTGCGGCGGATCTCCTCCACTGTGTCGTCGGCCATCTCGTCCAGGTGCATCATGCCGGTTGTCAGGTCGCCCAGGCGATTCCAGGGCTGCATCTCCGGGTCAAACAGACTGCGCACACCCAGGTGCTGCTCTTTGTTCTTTTTCTTGTACTCGCTACAGATTTTCCTATCATCGCCTTCAATCGGCTCAAAGGCACTGTCCGGTATGCCCTTTGCCAGCAGGGCAGGAGTGGCTCCGAGCAGGCTGTTGCCACATTGAATATGCTGTTCAAGGAAGGAGAGCGGCTTGCCCGGCTCGATGGCCTCCATCCACAGGCTGACTTTGCAGAGTTCCACGGACATGGGGTTGATGTCTACGCCGTAGATGCAGCGACCGATAACATCGCGCAAAGCCTTGCGCCTCGCTTCGGGGGCAGGCTCCTCCACGCCGGTACGGATGGCGGCCAGCCGCCGGGCAACGCGATGAGCTGCGGCGATGAGGAAGTGGCCGCTGCCACAGGCCGGGTCGCATATTTTGAGGTTCAGGATGGCAGTTTCAGGATCGGGCTGCCGTTCAGCTTCATCCAGTACGGGATCAAGAGCCGAATCGAGCAGGCAGGTAATCAGGCTGGTTGGGGTATAGTAGCTGCCGGTGGTTTTCCGCTCGTGTCCACCAGCCGTCGTTAACTCGAATGTCGCGGCATCGACACTCAGCACAGGATGCAGTTCTAGCAGCGACTCGTAGACGCTGCCCAGTTCTTCTGAGCCCAGGTTCTTGTAATCGATACTGCGGCGTGTACTCCTATCGAGAGTAAAAGCAAGCGACCTGGTGGCGTCGAGCAGGTCATGGTTGGCAATCTGGCAACCGAGCAAAGCGGCTATGGCCTCCTGCGAAAACAGGAAACTATTCAGGGCGGGCAGGCCAAGTTCAGGGCAGCCATCGTCGTGACCAAGCTTCTCCATCACTAACTGCAGGCCGGCATAGAGGTCGGCATGGCGCGTGCCGACACGCTGTTCGGCCAGATGCCGCAGTCGAGCGGTAGAGTAGTAGCGGGTGTAGCGTTCGCGGGCAAGTTCACTGGCCTCTGGGTGAAAGAGAATGTCTCGATCTTCTGCTACAAACAGCACGATCAGGCGGTAGACAAGGCGCAGGAGCTGGCGATAGTAGTCCTGTGTGTTGAGTTCCCCTGAGCGGAGTTGCTCGCGCAGCGCGGTGTTGGCAGGATGGGCCAGAAAGCCCACTCCAAGTGAGGTGATGGCCTTTTCGACCCCATTGCGCAGATGTTCGAGCGCGCGGGTGCCCTGCTCGTGGGCGGTACGCGACCATTTCTCCAGCCAGCACTCGGCGGGCCGCTCCCCCTCCACTCGCGACGTGTGGCAGAGCAACCAGAGCAGCGCGAAGTCGGCATAGACCTCTCCGTTCATCATGTCTTCCAGGTCGAACTCCACGAAGGCCTGGCGGGTGAGACTGACATTGTTGCGCAGTATACGCAGCCGCAAGCCATTGGAGAGGATGCCCCACAGGTGGTTTTCGGAGTGATTCAACAGTTCCTGGACGAGGCTATGCGGGCTGCTGCGCGATAGACCAGCGGAACTTCTGCTGTAGTGATCGAGATCAAGCTTGAAACTGACCAGGTGAATAGGCGTATTCTGCCTTGTGTGTGAGATAGCATAGCTCCGGTCGCCGACCTCCAACGGTTTGGCAGTGGGTAGGCGGCCATAGCCTAGTTCATAGAAGAGGGGAAGCAGCAATCGTTCCCTTGTCAGCGTGGTGCCCGTATCTTTTTCTGGCAATTTGTCCTGGGCGGTTTTGAAGGCTCCCCACGCGCTCAAGAGGCGGTTCCACGAGCGATTGATGGCCTCGTTGAGTTTCTCAGTTTTGAGCAGGTAATAGCTATCGGGAGCCAGTCCGGCAAGGGAGGGATCGGCGGTGGCTACGCGCTGCAGGAGGTCCACCGGCAGGATCGAGCCTTCACTGCGCACGGTGGTAAAGATGGTGTGCTGGCGTCTCTGGCGATCTGACATGGGGACTGTTCCTCTCTACACTTTGGGCAGATACATATAGATCCCTAGCACATCGAGCGGTAACTGCGGTTCAACGCGGTAGCGCACGCCGCGCATTTGCGCTGCCACACGTACGCGCCGGTGAGCATCGAGCAACTCTTCGCCCCGCTCCTGCGCCACTTGATTGAGGTGCGGTTGCAGCATTTCAAATTGAGCGAGCAGCTTCCGTAAAAAGTCTTCTGCCTGTTCCGGGTAAATGTTGCCCTCCGAAGGGGCATTCAGCAGAGCTTCAATCTCCTGGGGATCGCTGAGCCACTGTGCGTTCTGGGGAGAGCCTACAAAGGCCAGCACCTGGCAATCTTCGGCCAGTAATTGCTGCTCTTCCACGCCGTGCTGTGTGACAATGTAGTAGCGCAGGCGCACCAGCAGGAGCGTCGTGCGCCGCGGGACCTGGCCGGTGCGGATAACGCCGCAGCGACAGGCCGCGCTCTTATCTGACACCAGCGGGTCAAGGGCCAGGTCCATGACGTAGCTTGCCAGCCCCTCGACCATCGGATGGGTGCGGCTGAGGTAGAGCGTCCCCTCCTGGACAGGGAGTTCAAAACGCGCTTTGAAACGCGGGGTAGTGCTGCCTGTCCTCCCCATCGCATCGCGCAGCGGACGTGGTGCTTCGGTCAGATCAAATTGGAGTGCCTCTGCTCCCTGCTGAGAAAGCGGCGCGGAAACCACGGCACCGTACGCCGTGAGGGCAGTTTTCATGAAGGCCGCGACCTCTACCCCTGAGCCGATGGCGGAACGGACCGCCGCCAGTTCCGAGGCCACCTCATCGACCTTGATACTCTCCTGGGCGAACATGGTACGCGAGCGCTTCTCGCGCTCCGACGTGGCCTCCCACTGTTGAAAGAGGTCGTCGCGTTCTCGCCGCCACACGTCATCCAATCCCGGCAAGAGCAGTTGTGCAGTCTGCGCGTGACCGGTATTCTCCCGCAGCAGCAATCCCTCAAAGATGGCCTCGATCACCTGGTCGGTGCCGACAGGAACAGGCACTGAGATGCCAAGCGAGTTGCGGATAGCGCGATGCTTGCGAATGAGCACGTCAAGTACAATCCCATCGATCTGGTTGTCTGTGCCGTAGTAGGTCACCACGCGCACCTGTTCGCTCGGCTGCCCGTAGCGGTCAACCCGTCCCTCGCGCTGCTCATGGCGCGTAGGGTTCCACGACAGGTCATAGTGAACTACCGCGTCGAAATGTTCCTGCAGGTTGATGCCCTCGCTGAGACAGTCGGTACAGACCAGCACGCGCTGGGGATACCCGGCGAGCTGGGCGATGCGGTTTTCGCGCTCAACCGGGGGCAGCAGGCCAGTGATCGCGTCCACCTGCACGCTCTTTGGCAATCGATCCCTCAGAGCCGCGGCGACGTATTCCGCCGTGGGGATAAAACGGCAGAAGAGGATGGGTTGAAAGCCATCTTTGATCAGCAATTCGACCATTTTGATGGCCTTTTGCAGTTTCTCGTCCTTTGCCCCCATCAGCGCATCGGCTTCGCGTGCCATCTCCAGCAGCCGCCTGCGCACCTTCTGTTCACCCACGCCCTCTTCTTCGAAATCGCTCCCCGGTACCAGGTCCATTCCCTCGACCGCGTCATTGTCCATCAGGTCCATAAGGGTATGGCGGCCAACCTCGTCGGCCTCTTCTGCCGTCCCGGTATCGGCGGTGGCGGCGCGACTGCGCAAGGTGGCAGCGGTGGCAGCCGGACTCGACGACATGGAGCGGAGTAGTGCCAGGGCTGACCACCAGCGCACCCGCTGGCGGTGCCGGTTGCCATCAAGCGGATCGATCACCGTCTCGCGGACGTAGCGCATCACCTTATCAAACAGCCGTTTATACTCCACTGACAACTTGTAGGTTTGCTCGCTCTCTACCCGTTCGGGAAAGGGCGTATCGGCGTCGAGATACAAGCGAATGTCGGCACGGCGACGCTGCACAAAGTAGGCGGCGAGTCGGCGGCGCTGCTGCTCGTGCTGTTTCCCGCTCAGATCTTCCGGCAGCTGCGCGAAGTCCATATCCAGGAAGGTGAGCAGCGAGCGGAAGGCCTCTTCTTTCCCGCTGTGGGGAGTCGCTGTGACCAGGATGAGATGCCTCTCCCGCTTCAGCGCGAGGCGGGAGAGCAGTTGATAGCGCTGATGTCGCCCGCCGTGCCCCTCGCCGCTATCGGTGCAGGTATGCGCCTCGTCCACGATCACCAGCTCGGGGCAGGTGCGCAAAAACTCGTCGCGTCGCCGCTCGGATTTGATGAAGTCGGTGGAGACGATCACGTAGGGGTAGCGTTCAAAGAGCGACTGGGTGGGATTGCAGTTGCGTTCCAGCCGCGAGGCGGTACTGGCCAGCACCAGTTCGGCATCCAGGTGAAACTTGTCCTGCAGTTCCGCCTGCCACTGCTCCGCGAGTTGTGGCGGGCAGAGCACCGCCAGGCGCGACACCTCGCCCCGGTCGATCAGTTCGCGGGCAATCAGGCCCGCCTCGATGGTCTTGCCAATGCCCACATCATCGGCGATCAAGAGGCGCACGGGATCAAGCTTGAGTGCCATCAGCAGCGGGACGAGCTGGTAGGGACGTGGCTCCACGGCGATACGGGCGAACGAGCGAAAGGGACCGGCACTGGAACGGAAACCGAGCCGCACTGCGTCACGCAGCAGGCGGCACGAGCGGTCGTCGCCCAACTGCGCCGGGTTGGGCAGGTCGAAGGAAGCCGGTTCTACCCGCTCAAGTGGCACATAGATGCCTGTTACCTCGTCCTCGGTCCCACCCAATGGACGCAGCACCAGCAACTGCTCGTCCGACTCCGGCAGGACTACCCATTCTCTGCCCCGCGCCTTGACCAGCGAACCAACCGCGAAACTCGCGACACTCATATCGGCCTCCCAAAAATATGCGGATAGCGGGCGATCTTCTCGGCCCAATTATCCTCTTGTCCAAAACGAATCACCGTATAGCCCTGGTCCTCCAGGCACTCAGTGTACTCTTCGTCTCTTATGCGCCGCTCGGCATAATCGTGGAAGTGCCCGTCGATGTAGATTACTGCCTGGTAGTCCTGGTAATAGAAATCGGGACGGGTGCCACAGGACTCGACCAGGTGTTGCGCGTGCGAGGGGAGGCGCTGTCCGTGCTCTTCCAATAAGCGCAGCCAGGAACGTTCCAATTCG
>WNFB01006801.1_pt1 | contig 10249 bp, 8 predicted proteins | sample 5400501 | NCBI WGS metagenome assembly WNFB01 (sample SAMN13153341, study PRJNA577476) | soil metagenome | isolation source: 200 cm saprolite under Douglas fir tree site 2 hole 1 | place: USA:California | collected 2015-04-18 | reverse complement strand
CGCGATGAAGGAGCGGCCGAACAGCAGGCCGCCGCCGAGGATCGCGGCGAACAGGCCGTAGATGATGGTCGGCTTGATCTTGATGAAGGTTTCATCGTGCAACACCAGGGTCAGCGTGCCGAACACGATGACGATGACGCCGGTGACCAGCGCCATGATCGGCACATGCCGCGTCACCACGTAGGACGCCATCATCGCCGCGATGATCGCCACCATGAACGCGCCGGTGGCTACGAACAAATTGAACTTGGCATTGGCGACAAAGAACACGATCAGCGGACCGAGTTCGGTCGCGAGCTTGAACAGCGGATGCGGCGTGGTCTTGTCCATTATTCGATCCACCTAATTCATCTCGCCCCCATCCTTCGAGACGGCGCTTCGCGCCTCCTCAGGATGACGGCATTCCGGTTGGTCTCTCCGTCATCCCGAGGAGCGGCGTAGCCGCGTCTCGAAGGATAAGCCCTACTCAATCCCCGCGATCGCCTGCGCGAAATCCCGCGCGGTGAACGGTGCGAGGTCGTCGATGCCCTCGCCGACGCCGATAAAATGCACCGGCAGTTTGTGTTTTTCGGCCAGCGCCACCAGGATGCCGCCTCGCGCGGTGCCGTCGAGCTTGGTCATCACCAGGCCCGTCACGCCTGCGGTACGATGAAACGCCTCGACTTGCGACAGCGCATTTTGTCCCACCGTGGCATCCAGCACCAGCAGCACCGCGTGCGGCGCCGACGCATCGACCTTCTTGATGACGCGAACGACTTTTTCAAGTTCATTCATCAGTTCCGCCTTGTTCTGCAGGCGGCCTGCGGTGTCGACCAGCAGCACGTCGAGCTTTCCTTCCCGCGCCGCGGTGAGGGCATTGAAGGCAAGGCTCGCGGAATCCGAACCCTGCGCGCCCGCGATAACCGGCGATTTGGTACGCTCGCCCCAGATCTTCAACTGCTCGATCGCGGCGGCGCGAAAGGTGTCGCCGGCGGCCAGCATCACCTTGCGGCCTTCGGCGGCAAGTTTGGCCGCGAGCTTGCCGATGGTCGTGGTCTTGCCGGAACCGTTGACGCCGACCACGAGAATGACGAACGGCTTTTGCGCCTGATCGATCTCAAGCGGCTTCGCCACAGATGACAAGACCTTCTCGACCTCGGTCGCGACCACGGCTTTGACGTCGTCGGCCGAGATCGCCTTGTCGTAACGGCCGACGCCGACCGCGGCGGCGATGCGCGCGGCCACCTCGGTTCCCAGATCGGCGCGCAGCAACACGTCCTCGATATCCTCGAGCATCGCGCGATCGAGCTTGCGCTTGGTGACGAGATCGGCCACCGCGGTCCCAAGCGAACTCGACGTGCGCTTCAGGCCGCTGGACAGCCGCCGCCACCAGCTCAGCTTTGTCGTTTCCGGAGTGTCGTTCATGGCGGGGGTGTGTTAGCTGTTTCGCGCCATGAGCGAAAGTCACAACGCGCGCATCGATGTTCCCGAGTTAACCGCCGATCAAATTCAGGCGCGCGTGCTCCATCGCGACGGATTGATGCTGGTGATCGACAAGCCGGCGGGGCTGCCGGTACATCGCGGCCCCAAGGGCGGCGCCAATCTGGAGGCTTCCTTCGATGCGCTGCGGTTCGGCCTGCCGCGGCCACCGGTTCTCGCCCACCGCCTCGACCGCGACACTTCCGGCTGCCTCGTGCTGGGACGCCACCGCAAGGCAACCGCGTCGCTGGGGCTGTTGTTCAAGCACGGCCGGATTTCCAAGACCTACTGGGCGGTGGTCGAAGGCGGCCCGGTGGAGGACGAGGGTGTGATCGACATGCCGCTCGGCCGCCTCAACGCCGAGCGCGGCTGGTGGCAGAAGCCCGATCCGGAAGGCCAGACGGCAGTCACCAGGTGGAAAGTGCTGGGGCGCGCTTTTTTCTCCCCTCTCGCTTGCGGGGGCGAGACGAGCGAAGCTCGCTCTCAGGGGTCGGGGGTGGGGGTGCCCCAAGGACAAACTGCCGTTGTCGACCCCCCTCCCCAGCCCTCCCCCACAAGCGGGGAGGGAGCAACACATCTCACCTGGCTCGCGCTCGAACCGGTGACCGGCCGCACCCATCAATTGCGCGTTCACGCGGCCTCCATGGGCTGGCCGATTGTCGGCGACAATATCTATGGAAATGGACCGCGCTTCGGCGAGCCGAGCCTGCATCTGCATTCCCGCGAGATCGTGATTCCGATTTCCAGGAACAAGGAGCCGGTGCGCGCAGTGGCGCCGGCGCCGGCGCATTTGCAGCAACGGCTGCGGGCCTGCGGATGGAATGGGGAATAGCGTCGCTCGCTTTCTTCCCCTCTCCCCTTGTGGGAGAGGGTGGCTTCGCGAAGCGAAGACGGGTGAGGGGTCTCTTTCTACCGATAGGCCGTAACCCCTCATCCGGCACGGACTTCGCATAGCCGATGCAAAGCATCGGCGTCCTCTTAAAGGACGGCGGCCGAAGGCCGCCTATGGCCACCTTCTCCCACAAGGGAAGAAGGAAGGAACAGCCAAACTCACACCGTCAATCGCGCGCCGTCATTCCCGGTGATCGTGAGCGACCGCACCGCGCCCGGCGTTTCGCCGCTGATGGAGACTGGAATAAAATGCTCGGTGCGGCCCTGTGTGGCGCTCTCGATCAGCACCTGGCGCGTTGCGCCGATCTCGCAGGCCAGCCGCCGCTGCAAAGCGGCCTTACCCGCCGCGCGCAATCGCCTGGCGCGTTCCTTGATCTTTTCGCCCGATACCTGCGGCATCCGCGCCGCCGGCGTGCCAGGCCGCGGCGAATAGGGAAAGACATGCAAAAAGGTGAGGTCGCATTCTTCCACCAACCCTTGGGAACGCGCGAACATTTCGTCCGTCTCGGTCGGAAACCCCGCGATGATATCGGCGCCGAGCGCGATGTCCGGCCGCAATCGGCGCACCTGCGCGCAGAATTCCACCGCCTGGCTGCGGGAATGCCGGCGCTTCATCCGCTTCAGGATCAGATCGTCGCCGGATTGCAGCGACAGATGCAGATGCGGCATCAAGCGTTCATCATTCGCGATCGCGTCGAGCAGATCGCGATCGACCTCGACCTGATCGATCGATGAGATTCGCAGCCGTTTCAATTCCGGCACATGCCGCAGGATTTGTTTTGTCAGCTGGCCGAGTTTTGGCGCCCCCGGCAGGTCGGCGCCATAGCTCGTCAGATCGACCCCGGTCAGCACGATTTCGGTATGGCCACGCTCGACCAGCGCGCGGACCTGGCTGACCACCGCGCCCATCGGCACCGAACGCGAATTGCCGCGGCCATAGGGGATGATGCAGAACGTGCAGCGGTGATCGCAGCCGTTCTGCACCTGCACGAATACCCGCGGCAGGCCTTTTTGAAATCCCTCCAAGAGATGCGGCGCCATCTCCTTGACCGCCATGATGTCGGCGACCGCGATCTTTTCCTCGCTGGCAATGCCGAATGCCGGCGCCGCGTCCAAGGCCATGCGTGCGGCGCGCCATGCCTCGCTGTGCATCTTGTCTTCATTGCCGACGACGCGGTCGACTTCTGCCATCGTTGCGAACATCTGGGCTTGCGTCTGCGCTGCGCAGCCGGTCACCACGATCCGAGCTTCCGGCCGCTCGCGCTTCAGCCGCCGGATCGATTGCCGCGCCTGCGCCACGGCTTCGTTGGTCACCGCGCAACTGTTGATGACGATGGTATCGGTGAGCCCAGCGCGCTCAGCCTCCCGCGCAATCACTTCGGATTCGAACGCGTTGAGGCGGCAGCCGAAGGTGACGACGTCAACGCTCATCTCAGGCGACGCTGGCAAATAATGCCGGATCGAATCGCCCCTCATACTCAAACGTCGCCGTGCCCGTCATCAAGACGTGGTCGTCGCGCTCACGCCATTCGATGGAAAGGTCGCCGCCGGGCAGCGAAATGCTGACGATGCGATTGGCGCGCTTCAGCCGCGCCGCAGCCACAGCGGTGGCGCAGGCCGCCGAGCCACAGGCTTTTGTGAGTCCCGCGCCGCGCTCAAAGGTGCGGATCGCGATATGGTCGCGATCGACGATGTGCGCCAGCGTGATATTGGCGCGCTCCGGAAAGATCGGATGGTTTTCCAACAGCGGCCCGAAGCGGGCGAGATCGTAGGCGTTGACGTCGTCGACCCAGAAGATCGCATGCGGATTGCCCATGCTGACCACCGACGGCGAATGCAGCACCGGCGCGTCAATCGGCCCGACCTGCAATTCGATATAGCGGGTATCGCGAAACTCTTCCGCGAGCGGAATATCCTTCCAGCCGAATTTCGGCGGGCCCATGTCGACGGTGTAGAGATCGCCGGACGGACCCTGCCAGCAATTCAACAGCCCGGCTTTGGTCTCGAAGGTGGCGGCGGTCTGGCCGGTGTTCTCGAACAGCCGGCGCGCCACGCAGCGCATGCCGTTGCCACAGGCCGCCGCTTCCGAACCGTCATTGTTGTAGATGCGGATGAAGGCCTCGGTGCCGGGCAGGCGCGGCGGCTGCAGCACCATCAGCTGGTCGTAATGCACGCCCGCGGGCGAGGCCACCGCGCGCGCCTCCTCGGCCGTGACGGCGGCGGGCTTGTCGCGCAGATCGACCACGACAATCTCGTTGCCGATGCCGTTCATCTTGGCAAACGCATGATTGGCGAGCGCGCTCATGGAATCTTCCAGACTGGTGCCTGTCTTATATGGCGAACGAGGGCGGCTTGGCCAGTGCGGCAAATCTGTGTCGGCTCCCTGCTGGCAGCGGAGGCCCATGAAATATCTGTCATGGGACTAATGCAGCCCTCGCGTGTTAGAATGGCAACGTCTTCGCCGGCGTCAACCGGGACACGCGAGCCAGGACGCGACCGCAGGATACGGCCATGGAGAATAAAGAATGAATCGCCCCCGCCTCATCCGCCTTGCCATGGTCGCGCTGATCCCGGCCGCGATTTCGCTGGGTATGGGCAGCGCGCAGGCGCAATCGCCGCCTGCGGCGACGCCGCCACCTGCCGCAACGCCCGCCCCGGCGCCGACCGCAACCCCGGCTCCGCCTCCGGCAGCCAGCCCATCGGCCGCTCCGCCCGCAGCCGCGGAAACCCCGGCGCCGGTTCAGACCGCAGATCCGTTCGGCGAGGAAATCATCCTGACGCAGAAGCCCGTCGTCATTATCAAGGGCAACGCCAACTGGGATTCGGCGTTCGACACCTTGATCGAATCGTTCAAGTCGCTGTCAGCCTTGCTCGACAAGCAGGGCATCAAGCCATCGGGCAATTCGATGATCGTCTATACCTCCACCGATGACACCGGATTCACCTACCTCGCGGAAATGCCGGTCGATCAGGATCCGAAGAATCTGACCAAGGACATGAGCATCGGCAAATCGCCCGAGGGCAAGGCGCTGAAGTTTGTCCATCGCGGTTCCTACGACAATATGGACAATACCTATGAGGCCATCACCAATCACCTCGACGACAAGAAACTCGAAGCCAAGGATACCTTCATCGAGGAATACATCACCGACCCCTTGAAAACCGCGGAGGACAAGCTGGTGATCAACGTCTATGTGCCGCTGAAGTAAGGCTCATGAAGCATCTCACTGTTCTCGCGGTTGCCATCGCCGCGGGCACGCTAGTCGCAGCGCCCGCACTGGCGCAGGACATGCCGCCGGCAGCGATTTCGGTCACTGGCGAAGCCACGGTATCGGTGCCGCCGGATCTGGCAGTGGTCGATGGCGGCGTCTCTTCGGAGGCCAAGACCGCGCGGGAGGCGTCGGAAGCCAACAGCGCGGCCATGGCCAAGGTGCTGGCCGCGCTGAAGGGCGCCGGCGTCGACGCAAAGGATCTCCAGACCTCGCGGCTGTCGCTGCAGCCGCAAAGCGCCCCGAACCGCACCGTTCCGTCGGCCGTTGTCGGCTACCGCGCCAGCAATCGCGTCACGATCCGCGTGCGCGACGTTGCCAAGGTCGCCAACGTGATCGACACGCTGGTGGGCGCGGGCGCCAACGAAATCGGCGGCATCAACTTCATGGTGTCGCAGGCTTCAAAGCTGCTCGACGAGGCCCGCGAACAGGCGGTGGCCGATGCCCGCCGCAAGGCCGAGATCTATGCCAAGGCCGCCGGCGTCACGCTCGGCGCGCCGCTCAGCATCTCGGAGGAAGGCTCGCCCGGCCCGATGCCATTCCGCAAGATGGCGGCCGGCATGGCGGTTTCGGCACCGGTGGCACAGGGCGAAGAGACGCTTCAAGTGACGGTGAGTGTGTCGTGGGCGATCAAGCAGACACAATGAGATGTCAAGATGTCGTCCCGGCGAACGCCGGGACCCAGACGCCGTGCCGTTTCGTTTTGGGCAATGGAGCAAACACCTTCTGCAACAAGCGAGGTCGGTGGTTATGGGTCCCGGCCTTCGCCGGAACGACGACTATATCTCCACCACCTGCCCCGGCTTGAGCACCGCAAACCGCTCGCGCGGGATCCTGGCTTCCTCGAGCGCCGCCTGCAATGCGATGACCGGCGCATCGATCGCCTCATCGGTCAGTTGAAAGGTGCCGTGGTGATGCGCCAGCGCCTGCGCCGCGCCGCAATCGGCCAGCGCCTTTACGGCATCGAACGGGTTCATGTGCTGGTCGCGCATGAACCAGCGCGGCTCATAGGCGCCGATCGGGAGGATCGCCAGTCGCAACGGGCCGTGCGCCTCGGCGACGCGGCGAAAGTGTTTACCCTCGCCATAGCCGGAATCGCAGACGATGTAGATCTTGCCCGCTGGCGTCTGCAGGACAAAGCTCGCCCACAGCGCCTTGTTGCGGTCGAACAATCCGCGCGCCGTCCAGTGCCGGGTCGGCACCAGCGTCACCGCGATGCCGCTTCCAAGTTCAACCCGGTTATGCCAGTCGAACGCTTCGGCCTTGATGGCACTGTCGGCGCTGCGCATGGTGACATCGTTGCCGAGCGGCGTGATCACGCGAGGTGAAAAGCTTGCAGCGAGCTTCGACAGCGTCGCGAGGTCGAGATGATCGTAATGTCCATGCGACACCAGCACGACGTCGATCGGAGGCAGCGCGTCGGACGCAATGCCGGGATCGTTGTGACGCTTCGGCCCGGCAAAGCTCAGCGGCGAGGCGCGTGTCGACCACACCGGATCGATCAGAATGTTCAGCCCGGAAGTCTGGATCAGCCAGCTGGCGTGACCGACAAACGATAGTCTCACCTTTTCGCCGGTAACGCGCGGCGGCGGGGTGTCGGCATGGGGGCTCGGCGCCCATTCCGGCCAGGCCTGCCGCTCCCGGCCGGGGCCGAACTGCCAGCGCAAGACTTCGCCGAGCGATTTCGGCGGCGAGCCATCGGGATCGAAGAAATGCGTGCCGTCGAAATGATCGGAGGCCGGGCCGTCATAGGTTTTCATGCGGGTAATCCAGACTGAGGGCACGCCGACGACAGCGGCAGCGCCGGCCAGCAGCCCAAGCACGCGACGGCGGGTCATTTTCATGACCCGATTGGCCCCAAAAAGGCGTGCATCGGCAAGGGGGTGGCCGACCGGCCGGGTTCACGAAAACGCCATTTGGCCGCGGCTTTTCTTGACTTTCATGGCCTGCGGGGGTTTAACCGCGCCGATCCTCGAAAAGACGTTCTTTTCGACCCGCCGACCGGTCCGTGAGGCCGGAGGCTAACGCCCGACAGCGCGATGCGCCCTCGGGCGCAAAAGTGTTTGGAATATCATTTCCTCGCGTCCCTGAGGCGCGAGCGAGACAAAACGTGGTGTCGTCACCCGCGAAAGCGGGTGATCCAGTATCCCAGAGCGTCTCGATTGGGTCGCGAAGCCTCGGAATACTGGATACCCCGATGGAGCCTGCCATCGGGCGGCGCTTAGCGCCGACCCGGTGGCGGGGTATGACGGCGGTGAAATAGGCGATGCGGTGCCCGTAGGCGGCATGGCGGTTTCTTCTCCCTCGCGCCCCGCTCTTGCGGGGAGAGGGTCGGGGTGAGGGGCTCTTACTTACTTGAGTCCGGCACCCCCTCACCCGGATCGCACCGGACGATGCTTCGCATCGCCGAGGGCGATCCGACCTCTCCCCGCAGGCGGGGCGAGGTAAAAAAGGAAAAGCAGCAGTGTTCGACAATCTGTCGGAAAAGCTTGGTGGCATTCTCGATCGGCTGACGCGGCGCGGGTCGCTGACGGAAGCCGACGTCGATGCGGCGATGCGCGAGGTGCGCCGCGCATTACTGGAAGCCGACGTCTCGCTCGACGTGGTCCGGCGCTTTACCGAAAAAGTCCGCGAGCAGGCGATCGGCGCCACCGTGGTCAAGTCGGTAACCCCCGGCCAGATGGTGGTGAAGATCGTCCATGACGAACTGATCGCAACCCTCGGCTCCGACGGCCAGACCATCGATCTCAACGCCGTGCCGCCGGTCGCGATCATGATGGTCGGCCTGCAAGGCTCTGGCAAAACCACCACCACCGCCAAACTCGCGCGCCGCCTGACCCAGCGCGACAAGCGCAAGGTGCTGATGGCCTCGCTCGACATCTATCGCCCGGCGGCGATGGAGCAACTCGCGGTGCTCGGGCGCGACCTCGAGATCCAGACTTTGCCGATCGTGGCGGGCCAAAAGCCGGCGCAAATCGCAAAACGCGCGCTGGAGGCCGCAAAACTCGGCGGCTACGACGTGCTGCTGCTCGACACCGCCGGTCGCACCACGCTCGACGAAGAGATGATGGCGGAAGCCGCCGAGATCAAAACCGTGGCCAACCCGCATGAAGTGCTGCTGGTCGCGGACTCCCTGACCGGCCAGGACGCGGTCAATCTGGCGCGCTCGTTCGACGAGCGCGTCGGCCTCACCGGCATCGTGCTGACGCGGGTCGATGGCGACGGCCGCGGTGGCGCGGCGCTGTCGATGCGCGCGGTCACCGGCAAGCCCATAAAACTGATCGGCACCGGCGAAAAGACCGACGCGCTGGAAGATTTTCATCCGAGCCGGATTGCCGGTCGGATTCTCGGCATGGGCGACGTGGTATCGCTGGTGGAGAAGGCGGCGGCGAATATCGACGCCGAAAAAGCCGCGCGCGTTGCCGAGAAGATGCGCAAGGGTCAGTTCGACCTGTCCGACATGCGCGAGCAATTGCTGCAGATGGCGAATATGGGCGGCATCAGCGGGCTGATGGGCATGATGCCCGGCATCGCCAAGATGAAGAACCAGATCGCCAATGCCGGGCTCGACGACAGGATTTTGAAGCGCCAGGTCGCGGTGATCGATTCGATGACACGGCAGGAGCGCAAGAACCCCGACATCCTCAAGGCCAGCCGCAAGAAGCGCATCGCCGCAGGCTGCGGGCTGAAGGTCGAGGAAGTCAACAAGCTGTTGAAGATGCACCGCAACATGGCGGACATGATGAAGGCCATGGGCTCGGGCAAGCGCGGCCCGATGGCCGGCATCGCGCAGGCGATGGGCTTTGGCGGCGGCATGCCCTCGCCCGAACAGATGAAGGCGCTCGCAGAGAAAGCGCCTGGCGGTGCAGGGCCGGGCGGCATGCCGGCGCTGCCGAAGGACCTTCCCGCGGGCTTGCGCCAGGGGCTGCCGAACTTGCCTGGGCTCACGGGCTTGAGCGGCAAGCCAAACTTGCCGGGGCTCGGCGGCTTTCCCGGACTGGGGAAGAAGAAATGAGAATGACCCACAGGCACGTCGTCATCCTGAGGTGCGAAGCCGCGTTTGCGGCGAGCCTCGAAGGATGGCCGCGCGTGCCGCGGTCCGCCGCCCTTCGAGGCGCACGACAAGAGGTCGCGCGCACCTCCCGAGTGAGCGCAAACGCGCTCATCCGGGGGTGACGAACCACACTTCCACCAGATCAACCAATTGCCAATCAACCCACTATCAGGAGAACCAAAATGTCAGTCGTTATCCGCCTTGCTCGCGCAGGCACCAAGAAGCGCCCGGTCTATCACGTCGTCGTCGCCGACTCGCGCTTTCCGCGCGACGGCCGCTTCATCGAACGGCTCGGCCATTTCAATCCGCTGCTGGCGAAGGACAATGAGGCCCGGCTGAAGCTCGACATGGACAAGACCAAGGCCTGGCTCGCCAAGGGCGCGCAGCCGTCGGATCGCGTGTCGCGGTTCCTCGATGCCGCCGGCGTGGCAAAACGCGCCGCACGCAACAATCCGGAAAAGGCCGTGCCGCGCAAGGAACGCAAGGCCAACGCCGAAGCCGCCGCCACGGCTGCAACGGCTTCCGCAGCCGCAGCCAAGACGGCCGCAGCGGCAGCAGCGGCAGCAGCGGCAGCAGC
>WNFB01011235.1_pt1 | contig 10251 bp, 6 predicted proteins | sample 5400501 | NCBI WGS metagenome assembly WNFB01 (sample SAMN13153341, study PRJNA577476) | soil metagenome | isolation source: 200 cm saprolite under Douglas fir tree site 2 hole 1 | place: USA:California | collected 2015-04-18 | reverse complement strand
CACGGCGAGCGCGCCCATCCGCACGGCCTCGAGCGATACCGACAGGGCGCGCGGATCGACGCTGGTCGTGATCAGGATGGGAGTCGGAGACTCGACCATGATGCGCTTGGTGGCCGCGAAGCCGTCGAGCCTGGGCATCTGCACGTCCATCGTCACGATGTCGGGGCGGAGCCGCTTCACCATCTCCACCGCCTCGAAGCCGTCCGCGGCCTGGCCGACCACCTCGATCCCTTCGTCGGCGCTCAGGATCTCGACGAGAAGGAGGCGAGAAGTGGGCGAATCGTCGACGACGAGAACGCGGATCCGCTTCACAGGAGCTGGCCCACCGCTTCGATGAGACCGGTGCGGTCGAAGCCGCTCTTCACGATGTAGGCGTCGGCTCCCACCTCCAGGCCCCGCGCCCGGTCCTTGTCGGTCGAGAGCGACGTGACCAGGACGACCGGGATCCGCCGCAGCGCCGTGGAGTGCCGCAGCGTCTCCGTGAGCGTGAAGCCGTCCATGCCCGGCATCTCGACGTCGGCCACGACGAGGTCGATCTGCTCTTCCTCGAGGATCCGCCAGGCCTGGTGGCCATCGGCGGCGAGCCGTACCTCGTAGCCCGCCTCTTCGAGGATCGCCTTCTCGAGGCTGCGCGTCGTGACGGAGTCGTCGGCCACCAGGAGGCGCCTCCGAATCGCCTCGGGCGCCGCTACCGGGATCAGGAGCCGTCGCGCGGACGCCTGGAGCGCGCTTTCGGCGAGCTCGGCGGCGCTCAGGATGAGGGCGATGCCGCCGTCTTCCAGCAAGGCGCAGCCCGCGACGTTCGGGACTCGGCGCAGGCGGCGGCCCAGGCCGGTGACGACGAGGTCCTGCTCGGCCAGGAGCTCGTCGACCACGAAGGCGACCCGCGAGGTCCCCGCGTCGACCAGCACGACGTAGCCGCCCTGGTCGCGGTCGCGCCGAGGCGCCGGCAGCCCGAGCGCTTCCGCCAGCGAGACGAGGGGAAGCAATCCGTCGATCGAGGCCAACATCTCTCGGCCGCCCACGCTCCGAACCTCCCTGGGGATGAGGCGGCGGAGGGCCATCACCTGGGTGGTCGCCACCGCGAACGTGCGCCCGGCCGCCTCCACGAGCAGGGCTCGGATGAGCGTGACCGTCAAGGGTACGGTCAAGGCGAACGTCGTCCCGGCGCCCGCGACCGATTCGAGCCCCACGGTGCCGTGGAGCGCGTTCACCTGGCTCTTGACGACGTCGAGGCCGACCCCGCGGCCGGAGACGGCCGTGAGCGCGCGCGCCGTGGAGAGGCCGGGGTGGAACACGAGCGCCAGGAGATCCCGATCCTCCACGGACTCGGGCAGTCCCCTCGCGCGCGCTTCCTCGCGGATCCGGTCCCGGTCGAGGCCGCGTCCGTCGTCGGTGATCACGATCTCCACCTGCGCGCCCTTCAGGGCGGCGGAGACCGTGATGGTTCCCGTTTGCGGCTTGCCCGCGGCCGCGCGCTCCGGAGGCGTCTCGATCCCGTGGTCCACGGCATTGCGGACGAGGTGCAGGAGGGGATCCTTGAGCCGCTCGGCCACGGCACGGTCCAGCTCCACCTCCTGACCCACCAGCTTGAACACGACCTCCTTGCCCGCGGCGAGGGCCAGGTCTCGCACGGCGCGCTCGAGCCCCTGGCCGGCCTCGGCGAACGGGACCATCCTCAGGCTGCGCACGCCGGCGTCGAGGTCTCCCGCCGTCCGCACCAGGCCTCGGCCTCCGGCGGTGGCGTCGGCCATGACACGCTCGAGGCCGTCCTTCAAGTTGTCGATGCCCGCGCCGACCTGCTGGACGGCGGCCCGCGTCTCGGGGAGAGCACCCGGAAGGACGAGCGCTTGCAGGCGGCGGAAGTCCGTAGCCAGCCCCGCGGCGGCATCCTCCAGGGTCGTCCATTCATCGCGGCGCCTCTCCGCCTGGCGAACGGCCAGCAGCAGCTCGCCGCTGCGGGCGAGCACGGTGTCGAGCTTGTCGGCGCTGACCCGGAGCGTGTCTCCGTCGCGCCGGTCGAGCAGCGCCTGACCAGCGGCCGTCGCGGCGGGGAGAGATGGAGCCGATGCAGGGGGAGCCGGGACGGGCTGCCCGCCGGGCGCGGTCGCGATGGCGATCAGGCGGGTCTTCAAGCCCGTGGCATGCGCTCTCCACGAGGCCCACGTCCACGGCGCGCGAGGCGCCTTTCAGGTTGTGCGCCGTGCGGAGGAGCGATTGGAGCAGGCCCGCCGGATCGCCTTGACCGCTCTCGAGCGCGAGGAGATCGCGATTGAAGCTGCGGACGTGCTCCGCAACCTCCTCGACGAAGGTCGACATCAGGCTCTCGATGAGCGCGGTTTTATTCATGGAGCCGATTCATTCACCGCATCATCGCCGTGAGCCGCCGGCCCGCATCGCTCAGGACCTGGGCCGTCCGCTCCGCCTGCTGGGTGGCCGCGAGGTGCTGGCTGGACGCCAGGTTGATATTGCTCATGGCGTGATGGATCTGCGACATGCCGGTGGCCTGCTGGCCGGCCGAGGCCGCCATCTGGCCCACCACCTGGCCGGACTCCGTCACCGTCTCGCCGAGCGCGCGGATCGTCTCTCCGGCCTGGAGAGCGACCATGACTGCCGCGTCGACGCTGCGCTTGCCCTCTTCGGCGGCCGCGACCGCGCTCGTGGTGGCCTTCTGGATCTGGCCGAGGATCTGCCGCACCTGGGCCGTGGCCTTCTTCGACTGATCGGCCAGGGCCTTGACCTCACCGGCCACCACCGCGAATCCCTTGCCCTGCTCCCCGGCGCGCGAGGCCTCGATGGCGGCGTTGAGGGCCAGCAGGTTCGTCTGCTCCGCGAGGTCCTTCACGGTGGAAGTGATCTCTCCGATGGCCTGGCCCTGTTCCGCGAGAGCCATGGTCCCCTCGGTGATGGCCTGCACCTGATCCTTCACCGACCGGAGCCCCACCACGGTATCGTCGACGGCCTTCCGCCCCGCGCGAGCGATCTCGACCGCGCGGTTGGCCGCATCGGCGACGGAAGGCGCGCGCTCCGCGGCCTGGCGTGAGGTCTCCGCGACCTCGTTGACGGTGCTGACGGTCTGCGCGACCGCCTCCGCCTGCTGCTGCGCGGCCGCCGACTGCTCGGTGCTGCCGGCGAGGAGCTCGGCCGCGGCCGCCGAGATGCCGTTCGCCGTCTCCGAGACACCGGCGAGAAGCGTCTCGAGGCGCACCCGCGCGGCCTTTTCCTCGGCCAGGAGGTGGCGGATGGTGCCCAGCACGGCATTCCATGCCTCGCCCAGCCTGCCGACTTCGTCGTCCCCCAGGGGCGGCGCGTCCGCGGCGTGGTCGCCGGAGGACGAGCGCTCCGCCACCTGGACCAGCACCCGCACGCGACGCGCCGCGTCGTGGAGCAGGAACAGGGTCACGAGGCACACGAAGGCCACGAAAAGGAGGAAGCCGTACTGGATGTTCCGGAAGCTGTCGGCGTCGCGGCGCGCCGCGGCATCGACGTGCTTCTGGCTCTCGTCCATCTCCGCCACGTAGCGCTTGACGGTGGCGTTGAGGGCCGCCAGCGTCGCGGGATCGTGGCCGGCCATGAGCTGATCCAGGGCCGGCACGATCTGCGTGCGCCAGAAGTTCTCCGGTCCGCCGTCGGCGGACTCACGTCCCCGAATCACGTCGAACCGGCGGTCGATCTGTCCGCGCACGTCGCGGACCTCGCCGAGCGTGTGCGCCCGCTCCTCGCCCGTGTCTCGGGCCAGGCGCTGGGTGAGGGCCAGCAACTGGTAGGCGTCGCTGCGGTGATGTCCCAGCACGTTCGTCTGGGTCATCGCCGCGTCGATCTCGCCGAGCATCCGGAAGTCGGCGGCGATGAGGAGGATCGCGCTGACCAGGATGGCCACGCTCAACGACCCGAGGCGTGCGCCCAGGGTCTTCCGCCAAAGTATTTCTCTCGTCATGTCGGGTTCCCTCTCTCTTCCATCTCTCACGACGCGGGCCGCGAGTTCTGTGCGTCCTGCCTAGCGTCGATGGTCAACCGCGGATCGTTCAGGAGCGCCTCTCCGGAAAGGACGATGACTCCGTCGGGGCTCACCCCTCGCAGGTACGCCCGTCCCCAGGCCGTCTCCGTTTGAGCCAGGCTCGTGCCCGGCACATACAGGATCTCGCTGGCGGCATCGGCGAGGAGGCCGAACTCGCGCCGATGCTCGCCGAGCACGACGATCCGGCCCAGGTCGGTGACGCCCTCCGCCACGACGCCCAGGAGGTGGCGCAGGTCGAAGAGGGCCAGGATCTCGCCGCGCAGGTTGGTGACGCCGAGGACGAAGGCGGGGGTGCCGGGCACGGGCGTGAAGCGGGTCAGACGGGCGACCTCGCGCACGAAGCGGCTCTCGATGCCATAGCGCTCGCCGGCGAGCACGAACCCCACCAGCTCGAGGACCTCTCCCGCGCGGGGCGGCTCGTCCGGGACCCGCGCCAACTGGCGGGCTCGCGCCTCCAGCACCTCAAGGCGGCCGTCAGCCAACGGTCACCTCCAGCCGCTTCACCTCGGCCGAGGCCGCGGAGTGGAGGGCGCCTGTCCCCTCGCCGCCGCCCGCCGGCACTGCCTCGTTCGATGGACGGGCCGCGCACAGGTCCCGCACGTTCCGGAAGGCGCGCAGCGCGTCGGCGCGAGCGCCGCGCTTTCGCAGGATGGTGCCGAGGAGGAAGTGCGCGACGGCGAGGGAGGGATCGAGGTACAGGGCGCGCCCCGCCTCGTGTTCCGCGTCCTCGCCGCGGTCCAGGGCCACGAGGAGGGTGGCCCGGAGGTAATGCAGTTGCGCGTCCAAGGGGTGGCGGCGCAGCGCCGCCTGCGCGATCCGCTCCGCGTCCTTCGCTCCCTTCGCGTTGGCATGTCGCATCACCCGCTCGAACGCTTCTCGGCCCAGGTCGGGCTCGGCCGGCGGCAAGGCCTTCGGCGGCGGCGGAGCCGCCGGGGCGAGCCTCGCCCGCACGGCCACGTCCGGTGCGGTGCGCGGACGCCGGTACAGGAGGCCCATGCGGGTCACCTCGACTTCGAAGGGGGCATACTCGGCAAGGAGCAGGTCGGCACCCGCGGTGAGCAGCACTCCGCCTTCGGCCAGGCAGTCGAACAGTCGCGCGGCGATCCGTCGCGCCGTCTCGTGGCCGAAGTAGATGAGGACGTTGCGGCAGAGGATGAGGTCCATCCCGAAGGCGCCGGCCGCCGCGTAGTGTTCCTGGCCGACGAGATTGAGGCGCTCGAAGCGCACCTTGTTCCGGATTCGATCGACGAGGATGCGACGCCCTTCTACGTGGTGGAAGTAGTCCTGGAGGAACTGGGCGCTCATCCCCCGCAGCGACCAGTCCGAATACGAGGCCGCCCGCGCTTTCTCCAGGGCGGCGGCGGAGAGGTCGGTGCCGAGGACGACGGCGCCGTCGTCCAGCCCTTCCTCCTCGACCAGGATGGCGAGGCTGTAGGCCTCCTCGCCCGTGGCGCAACCCGCGCTCCAGACCCGAGCGGCGGCGCCGCCTGCTCCCCGGCGGCGTTTGAGGGCGGGGAACACCTCTCGACGCACCAGATCCATCTGGTCGGGGTCCCGCATGAAGTGGGTCTCCCCGACCGCCAACTCGTCGACGAGATCGTCCAAGGCGTTTCCGTCGCAGCGGACCAGGATGAGGTAGGCGGCGAGGTCGTCCGCTCCCGCATGCTTCATGGCTCGCGCGATGCCGGCTTCCGCCTCCACGCGCCGGTTGGGCGCGAAGACCATGCCCGACCGTTCCGCCACGAGGGCCAGGATCTCCCCGCTCATCTCAGGCCGGCGCGCGGAGCGCTTCGTCGAGGGAGGCGGACTCCGCGGCGGAGAGGAAAGTCGTCAGGTCGTGAATGAGCACCAGGCCGCCCTCGATCTTGGCCACCCCCGCCACGTAGGTAGCGCTCGGTCCGAGCGTCTGGGGTGGCTGGACCGAGGCCTCGTCGACGAGAGCCAAATGCGTGGCCCGATCGACGCGCAGGATCACGCCGCGCGCACCCGCCGAGGCCACGATGAAGTGGTCGGACGGATCGAGAGGCTTGGCGGGCAGCCGGAAGCGGGCGCGGACGTCCAGCACGGGAAGAACGCGGCCTCGCACATTGACGACGCCCTCGATGGCGGCGGGGGCGTTGGGCAGCGGCGTGATCGTCACCGCCCGGACCAGCTCGCGCACGTCGGCGGTCGGAAGGCCGTACCTCTGGCCTCCCACCTCGAAGACGAGGACCTCGCGAGTGCGGGGGGCCGCATCGGCGGGGCTTCGGGCAGGCGTCGGGCTTCGGGCAGGTACCGCGACAGTGGCGCTCATGAGTAGGGCTGCCATGCGTTTCGCTTTGTGTCACTGCAAGGACCAGGCCGACCCACTGGGCGCCCATCTCCTGACCGAGCGCGCCCGTCCCGGCGCTGCCACCGCACAGCGGTTACCGGATTCTGGAATCTGCTATGGCGAGGACTGAATACATCTGCGCCACGTTCACTTTAGGGGTGGCGCCGTTCTTGCGTGACACACGCGATTGGGCGACAGAGAGCTCGACCGCGCGAGAACCGGCGTCAAAATTTGCGGCCGGGCCAGCGGACAGGTATCCTAGATATGCTTCTGCCATCCCGGAAGGTTGCCCGGCGCGTAGGCGCCGTCATGCGGAAGAAGCCGTTCTCTCGCAACCCCGCCAGATCCCGCGGCCGAGGGCGAACGCAGCCCTCTCGGCGCCAGGCTCAGAGCATGCCAGCGGTCAGCTCTACGGCCGTCATCGCACACGACGCGGCCCCGCGCCGCGAGGCTCCGTTTCCGATCGTCGGTATCGGCGCATCGGCCGGCGGCCTGGAGGCCTTCCGGCAACTCCTGGGAGCCCTGCCGGCCGACACCGGGATGGCCTACGTCCTCGTCCAGCACCTCGACCCGCGGCACGAGAGCATCCTGGCCGCCCTGCTCTCCCAGTCGACGAAGATGCCCGTGTCCGAGGTGAAGGGCGACGTGCGGGTGGAGCCCAACCGGGTCTACGTCATCCCGCCCGCCCAGGACATGGGCATCGTGGATGGGGTCCTGAAGCTCGTGCCGCGAAGCCAGAGCGGCCGCCCGCACATGCCGATCGATTACTTCCTGCAGACGCTGGCCGCCGCGCAGGGGAGCAAGGGCATCGGGGTCGTTCTGTCGGGCACGGCGACGGACGGGACCCTGGGCCTGAAGGCGATCAAGGCCGAGGGTGGCCTCGCCTTCACCCAGGAGCCGAGCTCGGCCCAGTTCGACGGGATGCCCCGCAGCGCCATTGCCGCCGGCTGCGTGGACTTCGTCCTGCCCCCCCAGGGGATCGCGCAGGAGCTGACACGGCTCGGGCGCCATCCGTACCTGGCCGCGGGTGAGACGCGTGACCTCTCAGGGGTCACCCCCGCTCCCGCAAGAGAAGAAGATGAGGATAGCGCCAGCCTCGACCGGATCCTCGCCCTGATGAAAAAGGGCTCCGGCGCCGACTTCGGCGCCTACAAGAAGACGACGCTTCGCAGGCGCATCGCACGCCGGATGGTCGTGCATCGCCTCGAGACGCTCGACGCCTACGCGCGCCACCTCGAAGAGGACGCCAGCGAGATCCAGGCTCTCTACCAGGATTGCCTCATCACCGTGACGTCATTCTTCCGCGACCCCGAGGTCTTCGCGGCGCTGGGCGAGCAGGTCTTCCCCGTTCTCCTCAAGGAAAGGCCGTCCGGGGCGCCCATCCGCGTGTGGGTGCCGGGGTGCGCGACGGGCGAGGAAGCCTACTCGATCGCCGTCTGCCTTCTGGAGCGCGCGGCGGCTCTGGAGAGCCACCGCTCCTTTCAGATCTTCGCCACCGATCTCAGCGAGAGCGCCCTCGATACGGCGCGGGCGGGCCTCTACCTCGAGAACATTGCCCAGGACGTCTCCCCCGAGCGCCTACGGCGCTTCTTCACCAAGGTTGACGGCCGCTATCGGATCAGCAAGGACATCCGCGAGATGTGCGTGTTCGCCCGCCACGACCTCGCCGATTCCCCGCCCTTTTCCCGGATGGACCTCATCAGCTGCCGCAACGTGCTCATCTACATGGAGCCCCGCCGGCAGGAGAGGGTGTTCGAGAGGTTCCACTACGCTCTCAACCAGGGGGGCTTCCTCGTGCTCGGGACCTCGGAGAGCGTGGGCGCCGCGTCCGCATTCCTGGCGCCGCTCGACGAGAAGCGCAGGATCTACTCCCGGAAGATGACGGCCACCGCCCCGCACCTTCCCTTCGCGGCGGGCGCTCGAGGCGCCAAGGGGCCGGCAAAGCTGGCCCCCCTCACACCCCGGGCTGCCTCCCCGCCCGGGATACCGACGGAAGCCGACCAGGTGCTGCTCGCCCGTTACGCGCCCGCCAGCGTCGTCGTCAACGACGGCCTCGACATCCTCGAATTCCGGGGCGACACCCATCCTTTCCTCGAGCACGGGCGCGGCCAGGCGAGCCTGAACCTCATCAGGATGGCCCGCAAGGGCCTCCTGCTGGAGCTGCGCCGGACGATCCAGGAGGCGAGGAAGAGGAACGCGCCCTCCCGGAGGGAGGGACTGCGCATCCGTTATCGCGGGCAGCTCCGCGACGTGAACCTCGAGGTCCTCCCGCTCAAGGGGGCGGCGGAGCGCTGCCTGCTCGTCGTCTTCGAGTCACCCTCGGGGCCGCGGAGGGCAGCGGAAAGGGCCGCCCCCGCGAAGGGCAGCCCGGCGGCCGCCGGCAACCGGCAGGCCGCACGGCTCAGGCAGGAGCTGGCGCAGGCCGCGCAGCTCCTCCAGAGCGTCGTGGAAGAACACGACTCCGCCCTCGAGGAGCTGCAGGCCTCGAACGAGGAGGCCGTCTCCAGCAACGAAGAGCTGCAGAGCGTGAACGAGGAGCTGCAGACCGCCAAGGAGGAGGTTCAGTCCGCCAACGAGGAGCTGGCGACACTCAACCGGGAGCTGCAGGAGCGGAACGTCCTGCTCGGGCAGGCGAACGACGCGTTGAACGTCAGCGGGCAGGAAATCCAGCGCGCGCTCGATTACGCCAACGCGATCGTGTCGACGGTGCGGGGGCCCCTCCTCATCATGGACGGCGAGCTGCGGGTCGAGAAGGCCAACCGCGCCTACTACGACACCTTCCTCGCCCGGCCGGAGGAAACGGAGGGCCGGCTGCTGTACGAGCTCGGCGGGCGCCAGTGGGACATACCGGCCCTGCGGACGGCGCTGGACGAGGTGCTGCCGAAGGACAGCTCCTTCGAGGGCTTCGAGGTGTCGCAGGAGTTCCCCCAGATCGGCCCGAGGACGATGGCGCTCAACGCCCGCCGCCTGCGCAACGAGCACGGCGGGAGCGAACGGATCTTCCTCTCCATCGAGGACCGCACGGAGTTGAAGCGCGTGGAGCAGAAGCGCGCCGCCCTCCTCGTCCTGGAGCAGGCGGCCCGTGAGCGGGCCGAGGCGGCCGACCATCTCAAGGACGAGTTCGTGGCCACCGTCTCCCACGAGCTGCGCGGGCCGCTGACGGCCATGGTGGGCTGGATGCACATATTGACCAGCGGCGAGGCGCAGGGCGACACCGCCACGCTGGCCAGCGGGCTGGCCGCGCTCAACCGTGGCATCAAGGCGCAGGCTCGTCTCATCGCCGACCTCCTGGACCACTCCCGCATCGTCACCGGCAAGCTTCAGATATCCCGCCGCCTCGTCGACCTGGCCACGATCGCGGAGGCCGCCGTCGAGAGCGTACGCGCGGCGGCGCAGGCCAAGGACATCGCGCTCGAGCTGTGGCGCGATCCCCGCGCGGCCATCGTCCTCGGCGACCCGGACCGTCTGCAGCAGGTGCTGTGGAACCTCTTCAGCAACGCCGTCAAGTTCACGCCGCGGGGCGGGCGCGTCCAGGTCTGGACCGGGCGGGTGGGGACTTCCATACACGTCAGGGTCACCGACACCGGCCAGGGCATGAAGCAGGACTTCCTGCCCCACGTCTTCGAGCGCTTCCGCCAGGCGGAGAGCTCGGCTCGCCGGCGCCAGCCCGGCCTGGGGCTGGGCCTCGCCATCGTGCGGCAGCTCGTCGAGCTGCACGGAGGGACGGTCGAGGCGCAGAGCGCAGGCGAGGACCAGGGTGCGACCTTCACGATCATCCTTCCCATCCCCGCTCTGCTGATGCAACCGGCAGGCGCAGGGGCGGGGGCAGAGCAGTCAGAGGAGGCCGCGAGCCTCGACTTGGCGACCCCGGTGGAGCCCTCGCCCGATCCGGAACGGAGTCTGCTCGCCGGCTTGAGCGTGC
>WNFB01006797.1_pt1 | contig 10253 bp, 8 predicted proteins | sample 5400501 | NCBI WGS metagenome assembly WNFB01 (sample SAMN13153341, study PRJNA577476) | soil metagenome | isolation source: 200 cm saprolite under Douglas fir tree site 2 hole 1 | place: USA:California | collected 2015-04-18 | reverse complement strand
TCGGGCTGACTGGCAAACCACAGCCCCGGGTCCTGTACATTCCCACCGCCAGCGGCGACGCGCCCGACGGCACGGTCCTGTTCTATGAGGCCTTCAACGCCGATGGCTGCCTGCCAACTCACCTGCCGCTGTTCACCCGCAAGCACGAGGACCTGACGCCGGTCATCCTGGACCAGGACGTGATCTACGTCGGCGGCGGCAATACGGCCAACATGCTGGCCATCTGGCGCCTCCATGGCGTGGACCAGCTGCTGCGGCAGGCCTGGGATCGAGGCATCGTCCTGTGCGGCTCCAGCGCCGGCTCCATCTGCTGGTTTGAGGCGGGCATCACCGATTCATTCGGACCGCGGCTCGCCGAGCTGCGCGACGGCCTCGGCTTCTTGCCGGGCAGCAACTGCCCACACTACGACAGCGAGGAGCGACGCCGCCCTGTCTTCATGCGCGCGGTCGCGGGTGGGTTCCCGGCCGGGTTGGCCGCGGAGGACGCCGTGGCCTTCCATTTCGTCGATCGCGACTTGCACGAGACCGTCAGCGCGCGGCCGAACGGCCAAGCTTACCGGGTTGAGGCGCACGCTGGCCAGGCGCTCGAGACACCGCTGCCAGTCCGCTACCTCGGTGGCTGAAAGCCAGCCGGCCACACCTGAGCTCCGGGCGCAGATCCTGGAGGTCATCGGCAAGCCGATCTATCCGTACCTGATCACCTCCACGGCGGCTGGTTTTCCCTACAGCCGGCCGCTGATCTGCATCAACGACGGCTTCACCATCCGCATGGTTACGCGCGCGAGCTCACGCAAGATGACCCATCTGCGGCGCAACCCGCGCGCCGCGCTGCTGTGGGTCGATGGCCAGCGCAGCGTGCTGCTGCAGGGTGTGGTCAGCGTGCTACCGGGCGAAGACGTCGTGGCTGACTTCTACCGGCGCTACTTGGTGAAAAACCCCGCCCGCACCCGCCAGCTGGCGGAAGGCATCGAGCGCCTGGTCCTGGAGCTCCAGCCGGCCTTCTGCCGCGCCGATTGGTTTGCCGGCTTTACGCCGGTGATTATTCGCTTCTAAAAGGTCCGGCCCAGCGTCTGATCCCACGGCTGTGGAGCGGCCACCCGGACCACCTCCTCCTCGCGGTCGCGCACGTACAGGTAGAGGTGCGCGAGGAACTCCTCTTCCGGCAGCGGATAGGTCGGGTTGATGCACAGGAAGCGCTCCGGCCACGGCGGGCGGACGCCATCCGCGCAGCGGACCTCAATGCGCCGGCCAGTGCGCAGGCGGTAGGTCATGCCAGGGTACAGGCGCGACTGCAGGTCGAGGTAGCCGCGGCGCTGCAGCTCGGCCCAGCGATCTTCGCCGAGCGTCGTGCGGGCCACCTCGCGCCCCCGTGCTCGCGCCTCGTGGTAGTCGCCCATGGAGAAGTCGAAACCGGCCGAGCGCTTGGGCACGTGGGCCCAGCGCTGCAGCCACGGCCGCTCCAGCGGCGGATCGACGGCGGCCTGAGCTGCGCTGGCCGGCGTGCGGCCGAAGAGGCGCTCTAAGAAGCTTTTAACCGCCGGCAATGGGCGCGATGATCTGGTACTCCTCGACCCGCGGATCGAACGGCGCGGTGTCTATCACGTGCTGGCCGTCGACCTTCTTCGAGACGGCGCAGCCCTGCTCGCGAGCTTCGCGCAGGATGCGCTCGGCCTCTTTGACGGCTGCGGCGTCCTCGACTTCCCACTCCACGACCTGGTGGCCCCTTCGGTTGGCGACGATGATCCGGCCCATGTGCTGACTCCTTCGTTTAAGGCTTAGAAGTCAGCATAGATCGAATGGCTTAGGCGCGGTAGTTCAGCGCGGCGAGGCCGTGGAATTCCGCGGCCTCCCCCAGATCGGCTTCGATGCGCAGCAGCTGGTTGTACTTTGCGACGCGCTCGGAGCGAGAAGGCGCACCGGTCTTGATCTGGCCGGCGTTGGTGGCCACGGCGATGTCGGCAATGGTCGTGTCCTCGGTCTCACCTGAGCGATGGGAGATCACGGCCGTGTAGCTGCCGCGGCGTGCTAGCTCGATGGCATCCAGCGTTTCGGTCAGCGTGCCGATCTGGTTGACCTTGATGAGGATTGAGTTGGCTACGCCGCTGTCGATGCCGCGCCGCAGCCGTTCGGTATTCGTCACGAACAGGTCGTCGCCAACGAGCTGGATGCGGCTGCCAAGCCGGCGCGTCAGCTCTTGCCATCCATCCCAATCGTCCTCGGCCATACCGTCCTCGAGGGACACGATGGGGTAGCGGCCGGCCCAGTCCTCCCACAGGTCCACCATCTCGCCGGCCGACAGCGTCTTACCTTCGCCTTTCAGCTCGTATTTGCCGTTCTTGAAAAACTCCGACGCAGCTGGATCGAGGGCGATGGCGACCTGTTGTCCTGGCTTGTAGCCGGCCGCTTCGATGGCCTCGACCACCACCTCCACGGCTTCGCTGTTGCTCTTGAGATTGGGGGCGAAGCCGCCCTCGTCGCCCTGGCCGCCCGAGCCGCCGCGTGTGTGGAGGATGGCCTTGAGCGCCTGAAAGACCTCGGCGCCCATGCGCAGCGCGTCGGCAAAGGAGTTCGCACCAACCGGCGCGACCATGAACTCCTGGAAATCGACGTTGTTGTCGGCGTGCACGCCGCCGTTGAGGATGTTCATGAGCGGCACCGGCAGCAGCTTGCCGTTGACCCCGCCCAGGTAGCGGTACAAAGGCAGATCGAGCGACGCCGCGGCTGCGTGCGCCACCGCCAGGGACACGCCCAGGATGGCGTTGGCGCCCAGGCGCGCCTTGTTGGGCGTGCCATCGAGGTCGATCAGCGTGCGGTCGATCAGTACCTGGTCAGACGCTTCCAGACCATCGATCTCGGGTGTGATCGTCTCGATGACGTTGGCCACAGCTTTCTGGACGCCTTTACCGCCAAAGCGTTTCTTGTCGCCATCGCGCAGCTCGACGGCTTCGTGCGTGCCCGTCGACGCACCCGAGGGCACGGCAGCCCGCCCCATGGCGCCGTCGTCGAGCGTGACCTCGACTTCGAGGGTGGGGTTGCCGCGGGAATCCAGGATCTCACGCGCCGTGACCGTCTCAATGGCCGCCATGGTTGCCTCCAACGAGGTTCAATGGTTTCGGCGGCGTCTCCGTATGGAGCTGCTGCCAGATGCGCAGCACCTCGGCCACGCTCCACGCTTGGGCGATGCAGCCTCGCGGCCGGTGCGGCTCGTCGCCGTCGAAAACCTCACTAATCGTACCGATGCCCGATTCTGCATCCATGTGCTGCAGCAGCCCCCGCAGCAGTTCCTCGGCCCGGCTCTTGTCCTTGTGCACGCGCAGGTGGGCGTCGAGGAAGGGCCCGATAAGCCAGCTCCAGACGGTCCCCCGGTGATAGGAAGCGTCGCGCTGCCAGCGGTCGCCGGTGTGCTCACCCACGTACCGCGGGTCGTCCGGCGCCAGGCTGCGCAGGCCAACCGGCGTGAGGAGCGCCCGCTCGACGGCCGCAACCACGGCTTTAGCGTGCGGACCGTAGACAGCCGCGTACGGCAGCGACACGGCGAAGATCTGGTTAGGCCGGAGACTCGCATCGTCCCCATCGGGGCCATCCACTACGTCGTACAGGTAGTGGCCGGCGGCATACCAGAAACGCTTGCGGAAGTTCTTCCCGATCTGGGTTGCAAGCTGCTCGTAGTCGCTGCTTTCCCGCTGCAGCTCGCGCGCCCAAGCCGCCATGAGGCAGATCGCGTTGAACCACAGGGCGTTGACTTCGACCGGTTTGCCGATCCGCGGGGTGACGACCCAGTCATCGACCTTGGCGTCCATCCAGGTCAGCTGCACGCCCTCTTCGCCGGCGTACAGCAAGCCGTCAGCGGGATCGACTTTGATGTTGTAGCGCGTCCCTTTGAGGTGCCAGTCCACGATGCCTTCGAGCGTGGGGAAGATCTCGCCCATAAACGCGCAGTCGCCGCTGCCGCGCAGGTAGCGGTCGATGGCGGCGAAGAACCACAGCGTGCCGTCCACGTTGTTGTACTCGGCGCCGCCATGCTCGCCGAAGGCGTTTGGGATCATGCCCCGGTCGACGAACCCGGCGAACGTGCGCAGAATGTCCTTAGCCAGCTCCGGCTGGCTGGTGCCAAGAGCCAGGCCCGGCAGCGCGATCATGGTGTCGCGCCCCCAATCGCCGAACCAGTGATAGCCGGCGATGACGCTGCGTCCCTCGGGCTGCCGTTGCACCAGGAACTGGCTGGCGGCGAAGCGCAGCTTGCCTAGCGGACCCTCACCCTGCCCCTCTCCCACAGGGAGAGGGGAAAAAGACCGCCGGCCATGCTCTTCAGCCCGCTCCAGCGCGCCCTCGAATGATGCGGGCTCGTGCTCGGCCGTCAGCCGGAAGGTGACCGGCTGGCTGGGCAGGACAGCCACGCTGAAGGTGCCTGGCGTGAACAGGTCTTCCAGCATGTCGAGTCCACGCTCACGCTCTACCCGGTGCAGGAAGCGCCACCACCAGCCTGGCGCGGCCTCGAAGCCGGCCGGGTGATCGCAGGCCAGCCAGTAGGGCTGGGCGCCCGGGAACGCCTGCACCTCGATGGCGCCATCCTGCTCCGAGACCGTGAAGTCGGGCCCGGCCTGCTGCTCGCAGTGGAAGTCCTTGCAGGCGCACAGCGGCCGGACCTCCAGCCGGGAGGCCGACGGCGCCCGCTGCAGGGTATAGCGGACGAACGCCGTGTTTTGGTCTTGCTCCAGCCAAACCTTCTTCTCCAGCCGCCAATCTTGAAAGCTGAAGGTGAACGTCGGAATGCCCAGCGGCTGCTCGAAGTGAGCCAAGTACTGCTGCCCCCGCGGGTGGATCGTCCCGTCCTGGAACTCGTTGGTACCGAGCTCGAATGGCACCTGGCCCACCCACAGCGTCTCGTCCAATTTGGAAACCAGTACCGTGCGCTTGACCGGCGGCTCCAGAGCCGCCACCAGCAGTCCGTGATAGCGCCGCGTATTGCAGCAGGCCAGCGTGCTCGAGGCATAGCCGCCCAGGCCATTCGCGTATAGCCATTCTGCGGCGAGGGCTTCCTCGAGCGTCTTGATTTGTGTCATTCTGAGCGAAGCGAAGAATCTTCTGTGGCTGCTGCGGCGGAGGTCCTTCGGCCTATGGCCTCAGGATGACATCTACCGTTTGGGCGTGGGCGTGGCCTGGACGATGGGCGTCACGATGGCCCGCACGCTGGCCGCGGGCCTGATCACCGCGGAGGCGCTGGCCGAAGCGCGTACGCTGGCCTGGGGCGCGCCCGACGCCACGGCACTGGCCCGGGGTGAGCCGGATGCCGCTGGAGTCAGACTGGGCTTGGCCACACCCTGTGGGATGATGGCCGGCGCAGCTCCCAGAGGCCGAACGGTCGAGTCGTAGGCGTCCACGAATGAGGTCGGCTGCTGATAGCTCCGGCCCAGGATGATCTTGATGTCGGCCCGGTCGGCGGGCGTCGGCGTATCCAGGATCACCTTGGCGCTGAACAGACTCGCAAGGTAATTCACGGTGGATGCGCCGCGGCCCTGGCTGAAGTCGTGGATTTCGTTCTGCTGCACCAGGCCGCCGTCCAGGTTCTGCGGCGGCAGCGTCTGCAATCCCAAATCGTGCAGCATTGAGGTGGCCGAACCGGCCGCGTTGGTGAATCCGCTGGCGTTCCACAGCTGGACGGTGGCGTTTTCGGTCTTGATGGCGGGGTCGAGCAGCAGGCTGGCGACGTAGCTGCGCAGCGGCAGCCAGCTCTTGGCCTGCGGCACGAGCACGTCCTGGCCATCGCTGGAGACGCCGTCCGTCAGGTAATTGGTGTTATCGATCGATACGCGCTCGATGTTGCCGGCGTCAACGGACTTAGCCATGTCGGCCAGGGCTCGGATCTGGCCGATGTTCATGTTGGTCTTGAAATCCGTGGACAGGGCATCCATCAAGCCAAAGACCTTGGTGACGCCCTGCGGACTCAAGGCCTTGTCCTTGATCGCCAGCAGCAGCCGCTGCTGCCGGCGCGAACGCCCGAAGTCCGTCCCGTCCTCCAGGGAGTGGCGGGAACGCGCGTACTGGATGGCCCGCTCGCCGTTCATATGCTGCACGCCGGCGTCGAAATGGACGGTCATCCAGCTGGCGTCGATATCCGGGTCGTCGTTGCGGGGGTAGTAGTAGTCGGTAAAGGTCTTCTCTACATCCACGTCCACGCCGCCGAGCGCATCGACTACGCTGCGGAAGGCGTGGAAGTCAACGCCCACCCAGTAATCGATCTTCATGCCGAGGATCCCGCCCACAACTGCCTCGGCCAGGTTGCCGCCGCCGGCCGCTCCTTTGTAATCGGAGCTCTTGCTGGGGAAGGCTTCGTCATCGGCGCCGATGGCGTAGGCGACGTTGAGCTTGAAGAAGCCGCCGCTCTGGCTGCCCAAATACGGGATCTTGACCCAGATGTCGCGCGGCACGGAGATCATCGCCGCCTTCTTGGTCTGTTGGTCAACGCTGAGGACCATGATCGAGTCCGTCAGCAACGCGCCCTCGTGGCCGACGCCGCCGTAACCCAGCAGTAGAACGTTCACGCGGCCAGGCAGCTGTGGTTTGCCGGGGGCGACCGATGGACCAGCCGACTGCGCCGTGGTGACGATGCTGCGGATGTTGTCGCCCAGGTTAGCTGTCGAGACGCTGCTCACGAACTTGAGCGTTCGGAAAGCGGCGAACCCTGCGACGGCAAGCAGCCCCAGGAATACCACGAGCAAAATGAGGCTGAGCTTGTTCGGGCTCCGCCGTGGCGGACGTCGCATGGGATCGGCGTCTATTTCTAACAGAGGGAGGTTCCTATCGCAAGAAATCTGGACCATCCTCCAGAACGGTCCAGTCCTCTGCCCGTTATGTGGGTGCTGCCGAGCTAAGCGGCTACCGGTGCGACCTCCGGCTTTTCCTCGACGACCACCGGCCGGAGCGCCTCGTTCAGCACCTCGTCCACATGTTCCACCGGCACGAACCGCAGCGACTCACGCACTTCAGCCGGCAGCTCTTCCAGGTCCCTAGCGTTTTCTCGGGGCAGGCACACAGTCTTGACCCCCGCTCGGTGGGCGGCCAGCACCTTCTCCTTGATGCCGCCCACGGGCAGCACCTTGCCGCGCAGCGTGATCTCGCCGGTCATGGCCACGTCCTTGTTGACTGGGCGTTTGGTCATGGCGGAGGTAATGGCGGTGGCGATGGTCACCCCCGCCGAGGGGCCGTCCTTCGGTACGGCGCCGGCGGGAACGTGTACGTGCAGGTCGGAGTGCTCCCAGAAATCCTTTTCGACACCAAGCGCTTCAGCGCGCGAGCGGGCATAGGTGAGCGCCGCCCTGGCCGACTCCTGCATGACGTCGCCCAGCTGCCCGGTCAGGACCAGATTGCCGTGGCCGGGCACCATGCTGGCCTCCACGAACAGCACGTCGCCGCCGGCCTCCGTCCAGGCCAGGCCGGTCGCCACCCCGACCTCGTCCTGCTCCTCGGCAATTTCATTCCGGAACTGCCGCAGCCCCAGGTACTCCTCCAGCTCGTCCGGCGTAATCGTCACCTTGGCCGCGAGCGTGCCCTCAATCTTCTTGCGCGTGACCTTGCGGCAGATGGTGCCAATGCTGCGCTCCAGGTTGCGCACGCCGGCTTCGCGCGTGTAGCGCTCCATCACCGCTCGTATGGTCTCGTCCGGCAGCTCCAGGTTGTCGGTGGAGAGGCCGTTCTCTTCGATCTGCTTTGGGATGAGATAGCGCCGCGCGATCTGCAGCTTGTCGTATTCCGAATAGCCCGGCAGCGGGATGACTTCCATGCGATCGCGGAGCGGTCCGGGAACGGGATCGAGCAGGTTCGCGGTGGTGATGAACATCACCTTCGAGAGGTCGAACGGCACGTCCAGGTAATGGTCGGTGAACGTCCAGTTCTGCTCCGGATCCAGCACCTCCAGCAGAGCCGAGGCCGGATCGCCGCGGAAGTCGGCGCCCAGTTTGTCGATCTCGTCCAGCATCATCACCGGATTGTTCGTGCCCGTTTGCTTGAGGGCCTGGATGATGCGTCCGGGCATGGAGCCGATGTAGGTCCGGCGGTGGCCGCGAATCTCGGCTTCGTCGCGCATGCCGCCCAGCGACAGGCGGTAGAACTTGCGACCGGTGGCCTTGGCAATGGACTTGCCCAGCGACGTCTTGCCGACGCCCGGCGGGCCCACCAGGCACAGGATCGGGCCGCGCATGTCTTGCTTGATGCCGCGCACCGCCAGGTAGTCCAGGATGCGGTCCTTGACCTTGTCCAGGTCGTAGTGATCCTCGTCCAGGACCCGTTTCGCCTGCTTGATGTCCAGCCGGTCCTCCGAGCTGACGTTCCAGGGCAGCGACACGATCCAATCCAAATACGTGCGCGACACGGTGTACTCGGCCGCTTGCGGCGGCATCTTGCTGAGCCGGTCGAGCTCTCTCTCGGCCTCTTTGCGCGCCTCTTCCGGTAGACCGGCCTTCTCCACGCGCTCGCGGAGCTCGTTCAGCTCGGCCGTGCGCTCGTCGGTCTCGCCCAGCTCTTTGCGGATGGCCTCGAGCTGCTGGCGCAAGAAGTACTCGCGCTGGGTCTTGTCCATCTCGCCCTTGATCTGCTCCTGGATGCGCGAGCCCACCTCCAGGATCTCGATCTCACGATTCAGGAAGCCGGTGATCTTGCGCAGGCGCTCGGCCACATGAGCGGTCTCCAGCAGATCCTGCCGCTCGGCCGTGTTCAGGTTCAGGTTGGCCGCGACAAAGTCGGCCACCCGCCCCGGCTCGGTGACGTTGTTGAAGGCCACCACTATCTCGGGTGGCAACTGCGGGGCCAGCTGGACCACGCGCTGGAACAGGTTCTGCACGTTGCGCAGGAGCCCTTCGGCCTCGACGTCCCCCGGCGCAGGCTCGTCTTCCATGACCTCGACGAAGGCTTTCAAGAAAGGCTCGGTCTGAGCCACTTCGGTCAGCCGTACCCTCGCCACGCCTTGCAGCAGGGCCTGTATGTTGCCGTCCGGCAACCGGATCATGCGCGCTAGGAGTACGGCTGTGCCAATGTCGTACAGATCGGCGCGCGCGACTTCCTCCTTCGGCTCGTCCGGGTTGCGCAGCGCCACAAGGCACAGCATCTTGTGGCTGGTCGCCACCTCGTCGATGACTTTGCCCCATTTCTCTCCACGCAGCATCAAGGGGAAGACCATAAACGGAAAGACCACCTCGCCGCCGCTGGGCAGCACCGGCAGGATGGCGGGCACCTGCGGCTGCTCTGGATTAGCTGCCACTCTCGCCCTCCGACCAGGTGACGTTTATCGATATCTGTTGAGCCCGCTGCTTGGGCATGCAGATCTCGAGCATCCCGTCTCGCACGCGGGCCGTTGTCCGCTCCGTGTCAACCGCCGCGGGCAGCGCCAGCGCTCGCTCGAACGGCCCGTAAGCGATCTCCATGAGGTGGTAGGAATACGGTTGGTGCTGCGTCGCTGGGGCGCGCTGTCCGCGGACGAGCAGCGCGCGCTGGTCAACCGTCAGGTCCAGGCTGTCCTGGTTTATCCCGGCCAGCTCGAGGATGGCGACGACCATGTCTTCGGTTTCGAACAGGTCCATGTTTGGCTGCCAGGCCCGGCTGCCGAACTGCGCGACCGGTCGCTTCCGCCGCTGCTGGTCGATGAAGCGGTCTATCTCGCGGTCGAGATCTCCGAAGAATGGCTGGAAGCTGAGCATACGTTCGATAGTAGCCAGTCTCTAATGGGAAGCTATTGCGCGGTCTTAGCCAGCCTCTGTTGTCGCAAGTCTTCCGCCAGGCAGAAGCGGGCGATGGCTTCCCGCACGGTGGGCTCGATGCGGACGAACTTCAGACCATATGAACTGGCGGAGCCGTCGTCGGAGGACAGCGGCTCGCAGGTGCGGGCCACCTCGGCCTCCATCCACATCGTGCCCGGGACCCCCTCCAGGGCGAACTGAACCCGGCAGCGGTCGCCTTCACGCAGCCGGCCGTCGAGGCGTAGCTTGGTGCCGCCGGCTGAGATGTTCAGGATCTCCGCCTCGCGGGTCTCCGACGGCTTATCGCCCGGCAGCTGCGCCTTGACCGGCGGGGACAGCACCGCCCGCACGTATTCGCGGCGGTTCGAGCTGCTGGATTGGGTGATGACCGGCAGTGTTCGTGCCTCGCCGGCGGCCGTCTCATGGGTGCTGACGTTGGTTACGTCTATCCGGCCGCCCACCTCAACCACACAGCTCATGGCCGTCCCCGAGCGCAGGATCAGGTCGCCCGCGGCGTGAATCTCT
>WNFB01006795.1_pt1 | contig 10254 bp, 6 predicted proteins | sample 5400501 | NCBI WGS metagenome assembly WNFB01 (sample SAMN13153341, study PRJNA577476) | soil metagenome | isolation source: 200 cm saprolite under Douglas fir tree site 2 hole 1 | place: USA:California | collected 2015-04-18 | reverse complement strand
GAGCGGCGAGGCGAGGGCTGAGTTAGTTCGAGCGGAGACGCTGCCGACGAGCCGCAGGCGAGGAGAGCGGCGAGGCGAGGGCTGAGTTAGTTCGAGCGGAGACGCTGCCCGAAGTTCGAGTTGAGTGGCGAAGCCACGAGACGAGGACCGAGTTGATCCCGCAGGCGTGGCAGTTCGAGCTGAAGGGCCAAGCCCTGAAGTGAGAGCTGGGTAGATCAGCGGCGAGGCGAGGGCTGAGTTAGTTCGACCCGAGGGCTGAGTTGATCTAGCCGAGAATTCTCTCGTAGCGGCCGAAGTCGTGCGCCGAGTCCATGAACCACTTCACGATCTCGGGGCTCGAGCGCGGCGGGATCTCGCACGACGTCGACAGGATGAACCCCGAATGCTTGGCCGCCGCGTCGATGCAGCGACGGACATCGGCCTCCATCTCCTCCTTCGTGCTCTTCTCGAAGCGCGTGGCGTCCACATTGCCGATGGCCACGGCGCGCCCCTTGACCATCTCCATGAAGCGCTCGAGCTGGTCGACGTGGAGCTTGGGATCCGCCTGCTGGTCGAGGTCGAAGGACACCGTGGTGAAGCCGCAGCCGATGATGTCCTCGAAGATCGGGTAGGTCGTGCCACAGATGTGGGTGGTCAGGCCCACCTTCTTGGCCTTGAAGTACTCCACCAGCTCCTTGTGGTAGGGCGCGATGAACTCGCGGTAGTTGTCGGGTGAGATGAGGCTGATCGACGCCGTCGGCTCCGAGAAGCTGAGCCCGATCTTGGTCTTGGCGATGGCGTCACCCCAGACCTTGCAGAAGTCCGTGGTCACCCGCATGAGGTCGTGGATGAACTGCGGGTCCTCGAAGGTGTCGAGCAGCATCATCTCCGGATTGCGCAGCAGCATGGCGATGGTCCAGGGGCCGACGGCGACGGCGCCCATGGCGGCGGGCGGTGCGGCCTTGACCAGCGCCTCGCACTGCTCGATGAAGGCGGGGAGGCGCGCCGTCTTGTAGGGATCCGGCATGCGCAGGGCGGCCAGGTTGGCCTTGTCCTCGAGCACATGCCCCTCGATCGAGGGCACCACGTAGTCGGAGTACTTGACCTTGCAGCCGAAGGCCTCGGCCTCCTTGGCCAGATCGTTGTAGGCCAGGACCACGTCGGGCTGGTAGCGCTCGTAGTAATTCATCATCGCGGTGATGGCCTTGGTCGGATTCGTGCAGTACTCCTCGATGCTCAGCCCGTCCAGGGTGCCCGCGAAGGAGGCCACGATAGGATAGACGGGCACGCGGTCGGCGAAGGAGCGCTTGTAGGCGGCCACCACGCGATCGCGGTTGGTCAGGCTCGCCTTGCCCTTCTCGACGTCCCAGAGACGGTTGACCTCCATGTAGCGCGGGGGCAGCTTGGCCTCGTACTCCATGAACTGGGTGATCGGATAGCGGATGCCGCCGTTGTGGGTGCCGCGTAATCCTTCAACGATCTCGTCCATGCGAGCCCACGGGATGGAGAACGCCATCTCGTGGTCTTGCGTCTGGCCGAAGATGCGGTCGCCCGAGCACGGCAGGATCACCTGCGGCTCGCCCGTCTGCATGGTGGTCACGATGATGTCGGCGCACACGGCGCGTCCCTCGAAGGACGAGGCGAGCCGACCCCCGCGCTTCCACAGCGCGGCCTGGGTCAGGCGCATGACCTGGGCGGGGTTGGCGTAGATACAGACCACGTGGGGCTCGAAGGTCGCGCGGTCGAGCGGAGCCACCAGGAGCGTTTCGTACTCGCCCGGGGAGAACTTGTCGATGGCGGCCTCCGAGCGCTGGCCCGCCTCCTTGGTCTCCGTGTACATGCCCTCGCAGAGCGTCCCCACATTGTAGATAGGCAGCGGCCTGTCGAAGCCGATGGCCGTGATGCCGAGCGAGCAGATGTGGTCTTCGCGCGTGAGCGCGATCATCCAACCGTATCGACGCGACATGTCGATGACCTGGCACGACATGCTGAGCTTCTTGAAATCTCGCGCGGGGCGCCGGGCCCGCTCCGGGATCGGCTCACCCGGCTTGAGCATCCGGATGGCCACCGGGAAGGTCTGCGGGCGGATATAGGTCTGAAGCTCCTTGTCCGCCGTCTTGGTGTCGATCATTGGTGGCCCCCCTGTCAGAGCGTAGGGGCGGGGTATACCTTTGTCAAGCAATCGCGCGTCTTTTCGATAGAATGTGCCGCACCACCATGGCCCGCTTCCGCGTCGTGCACTGGAAGAACATCCCTTCTGTCGTCGAAGCGGCCGACGACGAGCGAACCGTGCGTCACCAGCTGTCGCAGAAGTTCCAGGACCTCATCGACTCCCTCGCCATGAGAGACAATGCCACCGAGGAGGAGGCCTACCTCGAAGGGTGGGGTCAGGGAGAGTGGGAGGAGCGCCCCGGCCCGGCCGAGGCGGTCGCCCAGGCGGTGGCGGCGGACATCGAGGACGGCTTCCAGACCCTCCTGATGCAGCGCTTCCTGCCCAAACCGAGCTAGCGGGCCTGTCTGTCCGCGGATTGCCTCGGGCTCGCCGACCGCCTATAATCCCCGCGGGCCAATGAAGGCCAAGGAACTTCTCGCCGCGTGCTTTCTCCTCTTCGGGGCCCTGCTCATCTGGCCTCTGCTCACGATCGCCAATCGTCCGGTGCTCGTCTGGGGCGTCCCGGCGCTCGTGGTCTACCTCTTCACCATCTGGGGCATCATCGTGAGCGTGCTCGTCGCGGTCGCGATCCGCCGCCGCTCGCTGGAGGACGACGAGTGAGCTGGCTCAGCCAGCCGACCTTGCTCGCAATCGTCCTCGGCTACTTGCTGTTCCTCTTTCTCGTCGCCTCCGTCGGCGAGGCTTTCGCCTCCCGGCTCGGACGGGGCCGCATCCGCACGGTCACCTACGTCCTCGCGGCTTCCGTCTACTGCACCGCGTGGACGTTCTACGGCAGCGTGGGGCTCGCGGCCAACCGGGGGCTCGAGTTCCTGACCATTTACCTCGGTCCCGCCCTCGTGGCCCTCCTCTGGCCCATTCTCCTGCGCAAGCTGGTGCGTATCTCCAAGGAGCAGCGCATCACCTCCATCTCGGACTTCATCTCGAGCCGCTACGGCAAGTCGGCGAATCTGGGCACCCTGGTGGCGCTCCTCGTGGTGGCCGGCATGATTCCCTACATCGCGCTTCAGCTCCGCGCGGTGTCGGCGACGTTCAGCCTGATCATCCAGGAGGGCTCGGTGCTGGACGTGTTCGACCCGACGCTCCTCGTCGCGGTCACCCTGGCCTTCTTCGGCATCCTGTTCGGCGCGCGCAACCTCGACTTCACCAAGCAGCAGACGGGCCTCATGACGGCGGTGGCCGCGGAGTCGGTGGTCAAGCTCGTCGCCTTCCTGACCGTCGGCATCTGGGTCACCTGGGGACTCTTCGGAGGCCTCGGAGACATCTTCGGGCGCATTGCCCGAGACCCTACCTGGTCGAGTCTGCTCACCCTCGACCAACCGCCGACCGCCTCCTACGCGCGCTGGACGGCCATGCTGCTGATCTCGATGATGGCGGTCATGTTCCTGCCCCGGCAGTTCCACGTGCTCGTCGTGCAGAATCCTCGCGAGCGGGACGTCAACGCGCTGGCTTGGTCGTTCCCGCTCTATCTGCTGTTGATCAATCTCTTCGTGCTTCCCATCGCGTTCGCCGGGCTTCTCGTCTTTCCCGAATCCGGAGCGCAGGCGGATAGCTTCATCCTCCGTCTGCCCCTACACTTCGACAACCACGTGATCTCGGTGGCCGTCTTTCTCGGCGGCTTCTCGGCGGCCACCGCCATGATCGTGGTCGACTCCCTCGCGCTGTCCAAGATGATCACCAACGACGTCATCCTGCCCATGCTGCTGCGGCGCCGGCGCATGGAGGACATCTACGGGGTCACCCTCTTCTACACGCGCGCGGCCATGCTCGCCGTGGTCGGCCTGGGCTTCGCGTGGGCGCGCATGGAGCGGGGCCAGCTCCTGCTCGTCGAGATGGGATTGCTCTCCTTCATCGCGGTCAGCCAGTGCGCCCCCGCCATCTTGATGGGACTCTACTGGCGGCGTGGCAACCGAAAGGGCGCGGCGGCCGGGATCTCGGCGGGCTTCGCGCTCTGGTTCTACACCTTGATCATCCCGGCCCTCGTCAAGGAGGGGCTCGTGCCCGCTTCCGTCCTCGCCGACGGGCCGTTCGGGCTCCCGTGGCTCAACCCCACCGCGCTTTTCGGCCTCTCCGGTCTCGACGTGACCACGCATGGGGTGTTCTGGTCGCTTTTCGTCAATGTCGGGCTCTTCGTCCTCGTGTCGCTCCTGACCGAGCAGGACGCCGACGACCGCTCCCAGGCCGCCGCCTTCGTGGGGACGGCGGGCGAGGACAAGCACCCGGCCGGGGCGCCGGCGATCCTGTCCGCGACGGAGATCGAACGGCTCGTGCATCAGTATGTCGGCGCCGAGGAAGCCGAGCCGCTCGTGCGCGAGCTCTTCCGCGGCAAGGCGCCTTCCGAGCTCACGGTGCCCGAGCTCCTCGAGCTCCGCATCCGCTTCGAGCGCCTGCTCGCCGCCTCCCTCGGCGCGGCGGCCGCCCGCATGATCGTGGAGGACCACTTCACGATCTCCAAGGACGAGGCGCAGGAGCTGGTGACCTCCTTCCAGCAGATGCAGCAGTCCCTGCGCCTGACCGAAGAGGAGGTGCGCCGCGGCGAGCGGCTCCTCGCTTCCGTGGTCCAGAGCGTCGACGACTGCATCGTCACGGCCGGCGTGGATGGCCGGCTCATGACGATGAACCCGGCGGGCCATCGGCTCCTGGGCTACACCCCGCGACGAGTGGGGCGGCTCGGGCTTCAAGACCTCCTGGGCCCCGAGGACCGCGGGCGCGCGGCCAAGGCCATTGCCCGCGCGGTCGAGGCCGGGCAGGGGTGGAGCGGACAGGTAACCGGACGGACGGCCAAGGGGCAGACCTTTCCCGCCTACCTCTCCGTCCGCGGCATCGTGGATGCCGGGGGTCAGATCATCGGCACCGTGGGGGTTCTGCGGGACCTGACGGAACAGGTCGAGACCCAGCGGCGGCTCATCCAGCGCGAGAAGCTCGCCTCCCTCGGCGAGATGGCGGCCGGCGTGGCCCACGAGATCCGGAATCCGCTCGGCGGGATCAAGATGGCGACCAATCTTCTGTCCTCCGGCGACTGGGGCGGGGGGACTCTGTCGCAGGAGATGGCCCGGTCCATCCTCTCCGGGATCGGCGAGATCGAGCGGATCATCAATAGCCTGCTCGACTTCACGCGGGATACCCAGCTCGAGCGCGGGGAGTACGAGCTCGTTCGCATCCTCGACCCCGTGGTCGAAGCCATGGCTGCGGAGGGACGGGCCCGCGGGATCGAGGTCGCCTATGGCCGCGTCGAACGGGAGGCGGCCGCGGCCGCCGATGGGCAGAAGCTCCGGCAGGTGTTCACCAACGTGATGGAGAACGCCCTCGAGGCCATCGATCCCCAGCGGGCCGGCGGTCAGGTCATCGTCAACCTCTTCGTGGAGGACGACCGTGCCACGGTGGAAGTGGCGGACAACGGGGTGGGCATCGCCCCGGAGGACCGCGAAAAGATCTTCCTGCCCTTCTTCACGACCAAGCCCTCCGGCACCGGGCTCGGCATGTCCATCGTGAAGAAGATCGTGGATCTCCACGGCGGCGACATCGTGATCGACAGCGCTTCCGGACGCGGCACCCGCGTCCGCATCTCCCTGCCCGCCGTCGGGCTGGCTCATCCCCTTGCCGGAGGCACACCATGAAGCAGCGTCTACTGCTAGTCGACGACGACGAAGTGTTCCTGCGCCCGCTGCATCGCACCCTCGAGCTCGCCGGCTACGAGGTCCTGCCCGTGCAGAGCGCCGAGGAAGCTCTGGACACCCTCAAGGCCGAGGACGTGGACCTCGTGCTGACGGACCGGCGCCTGCCCGGCATGGACGGCGTCGGGCTGGTTCGACACGTCAAGGCCGACCATGCCGACCTGGCCGTGGTCGTGATGACCGCGTATGGATCAATCGAGTCCGCCGTGGAGGCGATGCGGCTCGGCGCCGAGGACTATCTCGTCAAGCCATTCGAGGCGCCCGAGCTCCTGCTCGTCATCCGTCGCGCCATCGAGTTCCAAGCGCTCAAGTCGGCCAACCGCCGGTCCATCCGGGGCAACCAGGAGCGATTCACCTTCCGGAACATCGTGGCCCGGAGCGCGGGCATGCATGCGGTGTTCGACGTGCTCCGCTCCGTCGTCGACCTCGACACCACCGTCTTGATCCACGGCGAGACGGGGGTAGGCAAGGAGCTGCTCGCGCGCTCGGTCCACTTCTCGGGGGCGCGCCGCGATCGCCCCTTCGTGGCCGTCAACTGCGCCGCCATCCCCGCAGAGCTCTTCGAATCGGAGCTCTTCGGCTCGCGCAAGGGCGCCTTTACAGGAGCCAGCGAGCATCGGCGCGGCCACTTCCAGATGGCCCACGGCGGCACCCTCCTCCTCGATGAGATCGGCGAGATGCCCGTGCATCTCCAGAGCAAGCTCCTGCGCGCCATCGAGGAGAAGAAGGTCACCTCGGTGGGGGCCGACCGGCCCGTCGACATCGACGTCCGCTTCATCGCCACCACCAACAAGGACCTCCAGGCCGAAGTCGAGCGGGGCGCCTTCCGACGTGATCTCTTCTACCGGCTGTCCGTCCTCCCCGTGCGCGTGCCGGCCCTCCGCGAGCGACCCGAGGACATTTCGCTCCTCACCCAGCACTTCCTCGCCGAGGCCGGCCGTCGGCTCAAGAAGAGCGTCAAGGGCGTGGCCCCGGAGAGCCTGAACGCCCTCATCCGGTATCCCTGGCCCGGCAATGTCCGGGAGCTCGAGAACGTGATCGAGCGGGCGGTCATCGTGTCGCGGAGCGAGGTGCTGACGGGGCTGGACGGCTTTCTCGCCGCCTCGAGCGGCGCCCATGCGCCCGTGGATCTCTCGCTGCCCTTCCGTGACGCGAAGGCTCGGGTGGTGGAGGAATTCGAACGGGCCTATGTGCAGGGTCTGCTCGAGAGCCATGGCGGCAAGCTCACGGCCGCCGCCAAGCACGCGGACATGGACCCGAAGAACTTTTCGGACAAGATGGCGCGGTACGGGCTGCGGCGCCAAGCGGCCGAGCCAGCCGAGGGCGGCCCGCACGCCACTTGAAGTCCGGCGTCGATTGGATTAGAAGATAGCGGGCGCGATGCCGCGCCGACCGCTCGACATCATCACCCACGCGAGGCACGTCTATGGCGACGAAGAGCGTGACCGGCAGTACGCCCATCGAGGCTCTCCTCAAGGAGAAGCGCAAGTTCCCTCCGCCCAAGGAGTTCGCCAAGCGCGCCAACGTCAATCGCGCCTCCGTCTACGCCGAGGCGGCGAAAAACCCCACGAAGTTCTGGGAGCGCTTTGCGCGCGAGCTCGACTGGTTCAAGCCGTGGCGAAAGGTGCTCGAATGGAAGGCTCCCTACGCCAAGTGGTTCGTGGGCGGCAAGCTCAACGTCTCCTACAACTGCCTGGACCGCCATATCAATACGGCCCGGCGCAGCAAGGCGGCCCTGATCTGGGAAGGGGAGCCGGGCGAGACCCGAACGCTGACCTATTGGGACCTCTACCGCGAGGTCAATCGCTTCGCGTCCGCGTTGAAGCGCTCGGGGGTCAAGCGCGGTGACCGGGTGACGATCTACATGCCCATGGTGCCCGAGACCGCCATCGCCATGCTGGCCTGCACTCGCATCGGCGCGCCCCACAGCGTCATCTTCGGAGGCTTCGCGCCGGACGCCATCCGCGAGCGGATCCACGACGCGCAGTCGACCGTGCTGCTCACGGCGGACGGAGGTTGGCGCCGCGGGGGCCATGTCCCCCTCAAGAAGAACGTGGACGAGGCGCTCAAGGAGTGCCCCGACGTCAGGACCGTGGTGGTCCTCAAGCGCACCGGCCAGGCCATCACCATGCAGGCCGGCCGCGACATCTGGTGGGAGGACTTCGTCAAGGGAGCCGATGCGTACTGCCCTCCCGAGAAGATGGACGCCGAGGACATGCTGTATCTGCTCTACACATCGGGCTCGACGGGCAAGCCCAAGGGCATCCAGCACACCACGGGCGGCTACCTGACCGGCGTCTATGCCACGACCAAGTGGGTCTTCGACCTGCATGACAGCGACGTCTTCTGGTGCACCGCCGACATCGGCTGGGTTACCGGCCATTCCTACGTGGTGTACGGGCCGCTCGCCAACGGCACCACGACGGTCATGTACGAGGGAACGCCGGATACCCCAGACAAAGACCGCTTCTGGCGGATCATCGAGAAGCACGGCATCACCATCTGCTACACAGCACCCACGGCGATCCGTACCTTCATGCGGTGGGGCGACGAGTATCCGAATCGCTGCGACCTCTCGAGCCTCCGGCTGCTCGGCACCGTGGGGGAGCCCATCAACCCCGAGGCCTGGGTCTGGTACTGGAAGGTGATCGGGGGCGGTCGCTGTCCGGTCGTGGACACGTGGTGGCAAACGGAGACCGGTCACATCCTGATCACCCCGCTGCCGGGTGTGACGACCCTCAAGCCCGGCTCGGCCACCAAGCCCTTTCCCGGCATCTTCGCTGAGGTGCTCAACGACAAGGGCGAGCCCGCCAAGGCCGGCTACCTCGTCCTGAAGAAACCCTGGCCGGGCATGCTCCGCGGCATCTACCGCGACCCGCAGCGCTACCAGGAGCAATACTGGAGCCGCTACCCAGGTATCTACTTCACCGGCGATGGCGCGAAGCTCGACGAGGACGGGTACTTCTGGCTGCTCGGCCGAGTGGATGATGTCATGAACATCTCCGGTCACCGAGTCTCGACGATGGAGGTCGAATCCGCGCTGGTGGACCACCCGCTGGTTGCCGAGGCCGCCGTCATCGGCCGGCCGCACGAGATCAAGGGCCAGGCCATCGCCGCGTTCGTCACGATCAAGGACGGCACCACGGGCTCGAAGGAGCTCATGGAGGAGCTCAAGGGGCACGTGACCAAGAAGATCGGGGCTCTCGCGCGCCCCGATGATCTCATCTTTGCCTCCGACCTACCCAAGACGCGCAGCGGCAAGATCATGCGGCGCCTGCTGCGCGACATCGCCGAGGGCAAGGCGCTGGGCGACACGACTACCCTTGCTGATCCGGCGGTGGTCGCGCGCCTCAAGGATCAATACGGAGAAGAGGAGTAGTCGGGTCTCCGTACCAAGAGACTGCGGCAAGTTTGCCAATCCCGGCGCCGCGACGAGCGGCGCCGGTGCTTTTTTTTCAAGTGGTTAGCCGGCAAGCGCTCCTGGCACTGTGGATGCTCTGCCTACCGGATCGTCGGAGGGAGAGTCCTCTCGGCTAGCGGGGTCCGGAGGATTCGATTGAAACCTAAGGAGAGAGCACTGAAAACAGGGGAGGCCAATGGCTGTACTTAATATTTCGGGGAAAGAGCTGCGTCGTGTCGTGATCGCCGCATCGGTAGGAAACATCATCGAGTGGTACGACTTCTATATCTTCGGGAGCTTGGCCTCGATCCTCGCGGTCAAGTTCTTCGACAAGACCCACCCGGTGGCGGCCTTCCTCAGCACGGTGGCCATCTTCTCGGTCGGCTTCCTGATCCGGCCGCTCGGGGCCTTCGTGTTCGGCTGGCTCGGCGACAAGGTGGGCCGCAAGTACACATTCATCGTCACGCTGACCGGCATGGGAGTTTCCACCGCGGTCATCGGCATGGTCCCCACCTACGCCCAGATCGGCCTCGCGGCGGCCTTCGTCCTCTTCGCCCTCCGCCTGATCCAGGGTCTCTGCCTCGGCGGCGAGTACGGCGGCGCCATCACCTACGTGGCCGAGCACATCGAAGACAAGCATCGCGGGTACTACACGGGCTGGCTCCAGACTTCTCCCACGCTCGGCATCGTCCTATCGCTGGGCGTGATCATCGGCACGCAGCGCTACGTGGGTGCCGAGGCCTTCGCCGAGTGGGGGTGGCGGGTGCCGTTCCTCATCTCCCTCCTCCTCGTGGCGATCGCGATCTATATCAGGCTCACGCTCGCGGAGACTCCGGTCTTCCAGGACATCAAGGCGAAGGGACAGACCACGACCAATCCCTGGCGCGAAGCCTTCATGAGCAGGAACATCAAGTACATCATCATCGCCAGCATCGTCGTCCTGGGGCAGGGGTGCGTGTGGTACAGCGGCCAGTTCTGGGCGCTGTTCTTCCTCCAGAAGGTCAAGAACGTTGACGTGCTGTCATCGAGCT
>WNFB01006794.1_pt1 | contig 10255 bp, 9 predicted proteins | sample 5400501 | NCBI WGS metagenome assembly WNFB01 (sample SAMN13153341, study PRJNA577476) | soil metagenome | isolation source: 200 cm saprolite under Douglas fir tree site 2 hole 1 | place: USA:California | collected 2015-04-18 | reverse complement strand
GATTTTCACTCGAACGTGTCCTCATCCGTAGAGGCGAATCTTGTATTCGCCCTGCCGCTGGCGGCCTTCGTATACTGGGCGATCACAAGGATCGCCCCTACAAAAGGACGCATTCAGTTGAGAACTGCTCTATTACGTCAACTGGCGCTCAACCAAGTCAAGCAACTGGTCCCCGTGTTCGATCTCCATTCGCACGCGCAGAGCCACAAGCTTGCCAACGGTGAACGGAAAGCGCTCCAGCTTGACCAGATCTTTCTCCGTGGTCACGATCAGGTCAAACTTCTGGCTCGCCAGGGAGACCGCTTGCCAGTCCGCCTGTGTGTACGCATGGTGGTCGGGAAACTCCATGATCTCCGCTATCTCGGCCTCCCACTCCCGGAGAGAGTGATAGAAAGGAACCGGGTCGGCAATGCCGGTCATGGCGATCACTCGTTTGCCGCTTAAAAGACTCACAGGCAGTTCGTGCCAGCGGCCTTGCGCGGAACTCACTAAGGCGGTCGGCATCAGGTCACCAGCGAACACCGGCCGCATCTGGTCGGCGGTCGACCACCCGTCGCGGCCCTGCGCGCCTCCTTTGGTAATGATCACCGCATGTGCCCGGCGTGCTGCCGCAGGTGGTTCACGCAACGGCCCGGCTGGCAGGAGCCAACCGTTGCCCGTGCCTCTTCTGCCGCTCACCAGGAGGAGGTCTACGTCTCGGTCAAGCTGGCGATGCTGGAACCCATCATCGAGAATCGCCACGTCCAGGTCAAAGCGTCCGCGTGCGAGCCCGGCGGCGGTGACCCGGTCACGGCCGGCGATGACCACACCGGCAAACGCGCGGGCCAACATGACGGGCTCGTCGCCCACCTCGGCTGACGTGACCAGGGCTTGACCCACCGTGCCAACCACGGTGACGCCCTTGTTTTTCCCTCCATAGCCTCGGGTGAGGATTCCGACCCGATGGCCATGGCTCTGCAGCGCCTGGGCCAACCACAGGACCATCGGCGTCTTGCCAGTGCCGCCGACCGTGAGGTTGCCGACACTGATCACTTTCAGTGCTGGTCGTTTGATCGGCAGCCAGCGTCGATCGTAGAGCAGGTTCCGACCCCGCACCAGCGCGGAGAATCCCAGGGACAGCGGCGTCAGCGCCAACCAGCCGACCTCTCCCCAGAATCCTTGGCGCTGCCAGATGTAGCGGGTCAGACGATGCGCGAAGACCATAATCCAGTGAAGAGTGACGAGTTGATACAAAATTCTTAATTCTCAACTCTTAACTTTTCACTCTTCATTACCTCCAGTACTGCCGCCAGCGTGCGCTCCACTGCGCCCTGGCCACGCTTGATGACTGCGTAGGCACGGCGGCCGGCTTCCTGGCGCGCATCGGCGTTGGTCAGGAGCGGCAGCGTCTGCTGATAGAAGGCTTCCCCATCCCGCACTTCGAAGCCGCCTCCGGCGCGTCTCAGTTCTTCCACCACTGTCGTGAAGTTCCGCGTATATGGGCCAAAACACACCGGTACCTGGGCGAGTGCGGGCTCAATCACGCTGTGCCCTCCCGGCCCTTTTACCAGGCTTCCGCCAACAAAGGCCAGGGCGGCAGTCCGATAAAATGACGACAACTCACCCAATGTGTCTAACAGAAAAACCTCGGCATCCGTGATTGGTGCCCCGGACGTCTGGCTGCGTTTGACATAACGGTAGCCACCCATCTTGAGCATTTCTTCGACCTCGGTGAAGCGTTGCGGGTGCCGCGGCGCCAGCAACAGCAGAAGATTGGGCACGGCGGTACGCAGCCGACGATAAGTGTGCAACAGGATCGTTTCCTCGCCCGGGTGGGTGCTGGCACCTATTAGCAACAGTCTGTCAGCCAGACCTGCCGCTTGCAGGATAGCTTGCCCCTGACCTCCCCTTTCGTTTACGCCATCCACTTTGAAGTTACCGGTCACAATGACTCGTTCCCGCGGCGTGCCTGCCTCGATTAGGCGTTCCGCGTCGTCGCGGGTCTGCATACAACAGAGCGTGAGGTTTTGGAAGACGGGGCGAAAGAGTGGACGCAGCACGCGGTAGCGCGCCCGGGCGTGCCTGGAGAAACGGCCACTGACGAGGAAGGTCGGTACCCCCTCGCGGGCCAACATTAACAGACAGTTCGGCCACATCTCGGTCTCGGTAAAGAAAAACGCCGCGGGCCTCACCTGGCGTAGGACTCGCCGGATCAACAGAGGGTGATCCAGGGGAAAATACAGCACCGCATCGGCTTCGGGAATCTTGGTCTGGGCTGTGATATAGGCGGTGGGCGTCTGCATGGAAAGGAGCAAAGGCTTGTCCGGGAACGTCTGCTTCAGCGCGCGCAGAAACGGCCGGGTCGCCAAGATCTCGCCGACCGAGGGTGCGTGCAGCCACAGTGGGTGCCGGTCGCGAACACACTGCTTGACCTCGTCCGGGAGGAACCCGAGCCGCTGGGCCAATCCCAGCCGGTAACGGGGCCGCGCCAACAAGGCAAGCCCGGCGAAGGGCAGGGCAGGGATAGCCAGCGCGGTGAGAAGGAGATTGTAGACAAATAGTGACGAGGACTGAGGACTGAGGACTGAGCGGTCAGCAGTGCGGACTGCGGACTGCGGATTGTGGATTACGGATTGTTCCTCTCCCACGCTGCTTTCTGCCTTCTGCTTTTTGCTTTCCGACCTCATCCCTCAGTCCTCATTGCTCAGTCCTGAAAGACTCGTCCGCCTGGGCAGTGATAGTCAGCAGCGTGTTCTCTAATTCTTTGCGCTTTTCCTCCATCAAGTTGGCTGAGGCGTCGGCCGGAACTCTGATGGGTCGCCCGATGACATAGGTCACCCGGCTCAGAGGAAAAGGAATCAGCAACCGATCCCAACTGCGCACCGTCGTCTTCCACGCCGCTCCATAGGTCGCGGGAAAGATTGGCGCGCCAGTGGCGCGGGCGAGTTGCAGCACGCCGGGTTTGGCGTGGTAGCGGGGACCACGGGGGCCATCTGGGACTACGAGCAGGTCATATCCTTGGCGGTAGGCTTCAAGCATGCCCTTGAGCCCACCCATCCACCCGCGCGTCGAGGAGCCGCGCACTGCACTGATGCCAAAGCGTTTGAGCACCCGCGTGATGATCTCGCCGTCACGGTGGACGCTGTTCATGACGCACGCCTTCTGGCTACGATAGGTACGATAGGGGAAAAGCATGAGCAGGATGCGACCGTGCCAGAACGTGAGAATCACCTGTTCGCCACGCTGCCAGCAAGCCAAAAGTTCTTCGGTGCCGACATAGCGCTTACGCGTGGTCTTGCCTAGCAGCCACAAGGCGCCCAACGCCAAGGCCGTCCAGCCGCGGATCTTCAATTCCTTACCCAAGGGAAAATGAGGGCGACTACTGGAGAGGGACATCGTGGAATTGGAGGTCATACAACCTGCGGTACTGTGCGTTACGGGCCAGGAGTTCGTCGTGGCACCCCTCTTCCACAATCTTTCCATCGGCCAACACCACGATCCGGTCGGCTCGCTGAATGGTGGAGAGGCGGTGCGCGATCACCACCACGGTCCGGCCGACCATCAGTTCCTCGACTGCTGCCTGGACCAACCGTTCTGATTCGTTGTCCAGCGAGGAGGTAGCCTCGTCGAGAATCAAGATCGGCGCATTTTTGAGCAGGGCGCGCGCGATCGCCAAGCGTTGACGCTGGCCGCCTGAGAGCCTCACTCCGAGTTCGCCAATCTCCGTATCGTACCCTTGCGGTAAGGAGGAGATGAACTCGTGCGCGTGCGCTGCCTGGGCCGCGGCAATCACTTCTTCGAGGGAACGGGACGGACCACCATAGGCGATGTTGTTGCGTACGGTGTCGTTGAAAAGAAACGTGAACTGGGTGACGACCGCAATCTGTGCACGCAAGGACTGGAGCGTCAGGTCTCGCACATCTCCCCCGTCGATCGTGATCCGGCCGGCGTTGGCATCGTAGAACCGCGGAATCAGGTCCGCGAGCGTGCTCTTGCCGCCACCACTGGGGCCGACTAGGGCGACGACCTCGCCGGCGCGAATCTCTAAGTTGATATTCCGCAGCACCCAGTCTTGCTGGTAGCGGAAAGACACATCGGTGAAGCGAATCCCCTGCCGAATCCCGGTTAATGTCTGGGCGTGAGGCCGCTCCTCCACCTCGCTCCGTTGGTCGAGTACCTCGAACAGGCGCTCGGCCGCGGCTAGGCCGTTCTGTAAGGAAGCGTTGGTGCGAGTCAGGTGTTTGAAGGGTTCATACAGGAGCAACATGGCGGTGAGAAAAGCAATAAAGGCACCCTGGGTGCGTTCGCCGCTGATCACGCTGGCGCCGCCGTACCACACCACGGAGGCGATGCCAAAAGCAGCGACCAGTTCCACCATCGGCGGCACGAAGGCGCGCAGCCGCCCAGCCTTCAGAGAATGGCGAAAGAGTCGCTGATTTTCTATGGCAAAGCGCTCGCGCTCGTACCCTTCCATGCCGAACGCTTTGACCACGCGGTTTCCTTGAATAGTTTCCTGCAACAACGCGGTCAGGTTCCCCAGCGAGCCTTGTCCCCTTTTGCTGGAACTCCGTACTCTTTTATAGAGTTGCGTGAGTGGAAAGATCGTGACGGGAAACACGATAAAGGCCAGGGTAGCGAGGAACCAGTCTTTGAGAAATGCCACGATCACCAACACGGCTAAGGTGGTTGAGTCGCACATAATTGAAGCCGAGGACTGCGTGAGTGCCTCGCGCACGAGCGTAGTGTCGTTGGTGACGCGGGAGAGAATCGTGCCGGTCGGGGTGTGGTGAAAATACGCGAGAGAGAGAGACTGGAGATGCGCATTCAAGACATTGCGCAGGTCGGTCACGATGCGCAGGCCGACGTATTCGGTCAGGTACGTATGGCCAAAGTTGACCAGGCCGCGGAAGAGGAAGGTGCCGACGATGATCGGGGGCAGAAAATGCAACGCCGCGACATTCTTCTGCGCGAAGATATCGTCGAACACATGCTGGACCAGAAAGGGCAACACGCCATTGGTAGCGCTGAATGCCAGCATGCACAGAACGGCCGTGAAGAAACGGGGAAACAGGTAGGGGCGAAGAAAGGGCAAGAGGCGACGGTAGACGTTCATGGTGGGCGATCAGCTTTTAGCTTTCAGCTTTCAGCAGTTGGCCTCGGAATCTCAGGCTGACCGCTGATTGCTGACTGCTGACTGCTTGCCAATTCATTTCTTCTCTAACATCTCTAAAGCCAATGTCGCTGCTCGCTCTGCCGCTCCTCCTGGGCCGAGGTGGCGGCGTACCTCACGCAGCCCTTCTTGGGCGAGCCTATAGGCTTGCGGATTGTCGAGCAACTGCCGGGCCTCGGTTGCGATCCGGGCGGGCGTGACCTCACGCTGGATCAACTCCGGCACGACGCGCCGCTCGGCAATCAGATTGGGCATGCCGATAAAAGGAACCCGCACGATAAGGCGGGCCAACGCGTAGGTCAAGGGTGCCAGACGATAGACGATCACCATCGGCCGTTCCAGGAGAGCGGTTTCCAAGGTTGCCGTTCCCGAGGCCACCAGAGCCAAGTCGGCGGCGTGGAGCAGATTATAGGTGTCTCCTGGCACGACGGGAACCTTGTATTGCCTGACCCGCTCCTTGAGATCCGTCTCGTTCAGGGTTGAGGCAACCGCGAGGACGAACTGGTAACTGTCCCCGAGCAAGGTGGTGGCTCCGAGGAGAGGGTCGAGCAGATAGCGCACCTCCTGCGCTCTACTGCCAGGCAGCAAGGCGATAGTTTTCCGAGTTGGGTCGAGATCGTAGCGTTGCAGCGTCTCTGCGCGTGAGCGGCTCGGGCGCACGCGATCGACCAAGGGATGGCCGACGAAATCCACCGCGCAGCCGTAGGCGGCATAAAAGGCCGGCTCGAAGGGGAAGACAGCGGCGAGTCGATCGACGCGTCGGGCAATGGTGTAGACGCGCCGCTTACGCCAGGCCCACACCTGCGGGCTGATGTAGTAGAACACCCGCACGCCAGCCCGCTTGGCAATTTTGGCGAGTCGCAGGTTAAATTCGGGGAAGTCGATCAAGACCAGCAGGTCGGGCGGTTCGGTCCGTAGAATCGCCGTGAGTTGACGGTAGGTGCGGACCAGGGCTGTGAGCTTATCTTTTGCCTCGAACAGCCCCATACCGGCGATGGCGGCGGTATCAACCAGGGTGTGCATCCCGGCCTCACGCAAGTATTGGCCGCCCACGCCAAAGACCTCGACGCCCGGAGCTTGGTGCTTGAGGGCAGTGACTAGGTCCGCGCCGTGTGCATCTCCAGAGGCCTCACCAGCGATCAACAGGACTCGCGGATTGCGGATTGCGGATTGCGAATTGCGGATTGGCAGAGTCACAATGCCATGCGATGGGCAGACCGCTGAAACCCGCTCCGTTCACCCTTCGACAGGCTCAGGGCGAACGGAGGAAGCCTTAAAATCATTGAGCATTTTCCGTTCATGCTGAGCTTGTCGAAGCATGACCTCACTGTTTCCACGGCCCTGTTAGGGTATTTCTAAACACCCAATAATTTGTTCGGCCACCTCAAGCGCCTGTAACCCATCACGGCCACTCACTACCGGTTCGCTCCGTTCGCGCACGGCTCGAAGAAAGGCGCGGATTTCTTCTTCCAGGGCGTCTTCGCCGCCTACTTCGCGCTCTTCGTAAGTCAGATTAGGCAGCCCACCCGGCTGCGAACCGGGCTCGCGCCGGCAGATGCGCATGCGGTGTGCGCCGTAATCCACCACGAGGTAGGTATCAGGCTGGAAGATGCGCATCTTGCGCTCACGCTTGAGCGCGACGCGACTGGCAGTGATATTAGCAATACAGCCCGAAGCGAAACGTAAACGCGCATTGGCAATGTCCGGCTCCGCGGTCAGCACCGGCACGCCAAAGGCTTCCATTGACGTGACCGGCGACCGCACCAAACTCAGAATGACGTCGAGGTCATGAATCATCAGGTCGCGCACCACGTCCACATCCGCGCCCCGCTCGACGAACGGCGCCACCCGCTGGCACTCGATGAAGCGCGGGGCAGTGAGAATGCCACTTAACGAGCGCAGAGCAGGGTTGAACCGTTCGAGGTGACCGACTTGTAGGATGCGGCCATGCTGCGCGGCGGTCTCGACCAACTCGCGTCCCTCGGCCGCGGTAGCGGTAAGGGGTTTCTCGACCAGCACGTCGATGCCGCGAGTGAGAAAAGCTCGCGCAACCGCATGATGAAGCTGAGTCGGAACGGCGACGCTGACACAATCTACCTGACCGAAGAGATCACGGTAGTCGGTGAACGCCTGCGTTTGGCATTCAGCCGCGATCTCAGCGGCGCGAGCAGAGTCTACATCCACCACGCCGACCAGCTTTACGCTTGGCTGGACCACATACTTCTGCGCATGAAAGCGGCCCAGATAACCGACGCCCACCACGCCGGCGCGCAGAAAATTGCCGTTGTTCTCGCTCATGCTTCCATCCTGTTCCATAGGGCGCACGGCGTGCGCCCTTCCACTACACCTTCGCGATTACCTCTTCAGCGAACCGCTCCATCTGGGGATACAGGTCAGTGTCATAACGTGAACGCGGGATGAAGCCCGGCGCGAAGGTCATGAGGCGGTGCACGCCAGCATCAGCAAACCGCTTGACAGTGTCGAACGTGAGCGAGAGGCCGGGTTCTATGCCTACAGAGATCTCCATCTTTGCGAAGTCACGGCCGGCCTTCTCGGTGAGTTCCTGCAAGAGTGCAAGAATGGGCTTTACGCTGTCCGGGGTATAGCGGACCCCAAACCAACCGTCTCCCAACTCGGCCGTCCGTTTCAAGGCAGGGCGGCTGTCGCCACCAAAGATAATAGGGGGATGTGGTTTCTGCACCGGCTTAGGGTTGAAGCCCAACGCCGGGAAGCTATGAAAACGGCCGGAGAACTGCGGAGTCTCTTCCGTCCATAGCGCCTTCATCATGGCGATCCACTCGCGCGTGCGGGCCGCCCGATCTTTGAATGGCATGCCGACGGCGTTGAACTCATCCTCCAACCAACCGATGCCGATGCCGAAGAGGAGACGCCCCTGGGAGAGCACGTCCACGCTGGCCGCGGCCTTGGCGACGGCCAGAGGGTTACGCAAGGGTAGGACAAACACGCCGGTGCCGAGCTTGATCTTCTTCGTACAGGCGGCAACGAACCCGAGGGCGACAAACGGGTCGTGCAGCGCCGCGCCAGGACCACCGGGGAATTTTCCATCAGCCGAATAGGGGTAGCGGCTGGTGATGTTGAGCGGAACAGCCAGGTGTTCGGGAATCCACACTGACTCGTATCCCAGAGCTTCCGCTTTTTGCGCCACTTGCACCAGCAGTTCCGGACGGGCAGTCGAACCGCTGCCCACGCCAGTCAGAGCAAATTTCATATCGCCTCCTCTTTTTTATCGCACAGTCGAGGGAATCTCTTCTTGCTCCCTTATGCGAAACCCTCTATGTGTGCAACCAGGCTGTTCAATTTCCGGTGAATCGAAGGGGCACGGTATGGACTATCCCAAACTCAGGCCTATCGAAGCGTTTCCGGTCGAGGTGGAGGGCGAGACGCGGATCTATCTCCGCGACCCACTCAATTACGCCAAGAGCCAGATCATGGTTTCCTATCCGGTTTATTTCATCATCAGCCATTTTGACGGCCGCCATTCACTTCTTGACATCCAGGAAGCGTTTGCCCGTCAGTTTGGCCAGGTGCTCTTTAGCGACAAGATTCGCGAAATCGTTGACCAGCTTGACCATCACTACTTCCTCGACAGCGAGCACTTTGCTCAACTGCAACAGGAGACCCTCGACGCCTTCCGCCGTGCGCCCGTACGCGAGATGGCGCACGCCGACACCTGCTATTCGTCTCAGGCCGAGGAGTTCACCAAGCAAGCGGCGTCGTTCTTCAGCGGGGCGGAAGGCCCAGGGCTGCCTTCTTCGGGCGAACAGTCACACCCGTCGGTGCGCGGCATCATCGCCCCGCACATCGATCTGCGGGTGGGCGGCTCGTGCTATGCCTGGGCGTACAAGGAGCTGGCGGAGCGGTGCGATGCCGACCTCTTCATCCTGCTCGGCACCTCGCACTACGGCGTGGGTCAGCTCTTCGTCACCACTGAGAAAGACTACAACACCCCTCTAGGGCCGGTGAAAACCGACCGGGAATTTGTCCGCGCGTTGCAACGGAACTACAGCGGCAATCTCTTTGCCGACGAAATTCTCCACCGCACCGAGCACTCGCTCGAATTCCAGACCCTGTTTCTCCAGTATGTGTTTGGCGGGAAACGGGACTTCCGTGTTGTCCCCGTTCTTGTCTCCTCGTTTCATCACCTGGTGATCAGCCAGACACCACCGGCACAGGACCCGCGTGTGGCCGCTTTTCTTAGCGCCCTCAAAGAAACGATCGCCCAGAGTGGGCGAAAAGTCTGCTTAGTAGCCGGGGTGGACTTTGCCCACGTGGGGCAGAAGTTCGGTGACCAGGGGCCGCTGACCCAGGAGTTCCTCGACTGGGTGAAGGCAGAGGACCATCGCCTGATTCAGGCTTTAGAGAAGGTCGATCATACGGACTTCTTTGCCCAGATCGCCAAGGATGGCGACCGCCGCCGCGTCTGTGGGTTCTCGCCGATGTACACGTTCTTGCATCTGGTGGACGCTACGCGAGGCAAACTGCTGAAGTACGACCGTTCCATTGAGTCCACAACGCAGTCGTCGGTCAGCTTTGCCAGCCTGGCGTTTTATTGAGTCTATTGCGTCTATTGCGTCTATTGCGTCTGTTGCGTCGTTCAGGTTGACGGCCAATTGTCGAGAGTGAAGATGAAAACGGAGAGGCCACCTTGGCGGTTCTCAACTTTAACCGTACGGGCGGGATGGCATCGCAAGCAACTCGAGGTGATGCCCGCGACCGCGCCGATTGTCCCGGCGGTCACCTACCTTCATCCCATGTCGGAGCTGGACGCCATCTTTGCTGGCGAGCAAGAAGGGTTCGTCTATACTCGCTACGGCAACCCCACCGTCACGGCGCTAGAGGAAGCGGTCGCGTAATTAGAGGAGGGAGAGGCGGCAGTCGGTTTTGCCACGGGGATGGCGGCAGTACATGCCGCGTTGCTGGGGATTGGGTTGCAAAGCGGGGACACGGTTGTGTGTAGCCAGGACGTGTATGGTGCGACGTATAGTCTGCTGTCTACCGTGTTCGCCCGATTGGGAGTCAAAGTCGTTTTTGTCGAGATCGAGGATCTCGCGAGTGTTAGAGCAATGATCAACAGAGAACGGCCGA
>WNFB01006793.1_pt1 | contig 10255 bp, 6 predicted proteins | sample 5400501 | NCBI WGS metagenome assembly WNFB01 (sample SAMN13153341, study PRJNA577476) | soil metagenome | isolation source: 200 cm saprolite under Douglas fir tree site 2 hole 1 | place: USA:California | collected 2015-04-18 | reverse complement strand
TAAATAACCGTTACGGGCTTGGCGATGCCACTGGGGCTGAGCGGCACCGAGCAGGCCCCAAGTGCAATATCGACCGCGAAAAAGTTCGCGGCTGTCACGTTTGCGCTCAGGTCGCCAGCTTTGTTGAAGGCGATGAAGGTCGTCGGGACGGCTTGCCACGCGGCGAAAGCGTTGGCGGCCAATGCATCCGCATTCGGCTTCGACAGCGTGCCGAGCGTTCCCAGGTCGGTCCAGTAGTTGAGCGTGGTGTTGTTCGTGAAAACGACGCCGGAGTCGATGTTGGAGCTAGAGTTCCAGACGAAAGGCAGGGCCGGGACAGAACTGGGAACCGATGCCGAAGGGGGTCCACCCACAAAGAGCGGGCCTTCGGCGTGCGAAATAGTTCTGGGAATCAGGAAAACGGAAAGAAAGAGCACCAGCCCGCGGGCTATCGGAGGCAGCTTCATTCGATCCTCGGCAGTTTGGCGAGGCTCTTGAGCAGGAGAAGGAAATCCTTGAGTTCGACACTTCCTTGACGGACGCTCGCCGTCCTCAGCTCTTCCTCGGAAAGGCTGAGGCCTTGCTCCTCGGCTTTTTCCGGGACATTCTTGAACAGCCCGGCGTTTTGAAACTCGTTGGCAATAACTTCCCGGCCACGCTGGTCGCGTCCGATGTGGAATCGTCCTTGCTCACGACCGAGGGGACTGCTCAAGCCGTACTCGGATGGCGCTGGCAGGAACACCAAGAGCCGCTCGCCGGCTACGTAGCCGCGCTTTCCCGCCCTCCGGTACTGGTCCATCGGGCGAAGCATTTCCCGAAATGTGTAACGTTCGAGTGCAGGGCCTCGCAGCATCCGCTCAACTTCCAGGGTCACGCGCACAGTGGGGACGTTCGGGTAGCCGGGAAGGCCTTCGCAGCGCACGCCAACGACTCGTCCCTGGACAATAACGTCGGCGCGCTGGGTGAGATACGCGAGGTTAACCTGGCGGTAAATGAATTCCGCTCGGACGGGAATCCCGGCAAGGAGCGTAAACAGTAAGGCCGCCGAGCCTAAACGCGAGCGACGGAGGCCTGACCACAGCGAGGGAGAGTGCGCGGCCTGGGTGCCTCGGGGCATAAGCAACATCTTTGGATGGCGCGACGGCTGTAATTATATCCCAGGCGGGTGGGGTCGTCCAATCAGCAGACGACTATGGGTGCACGACATAAAAGTGAGGAACCGAATTAAAAGGGGTTGTGTTGTTCGTTCTTACGGCTATAATAGCCGTAAGGAGGAACTATGCGCGAACCTCACCAAGTCCCCGCTCGTGTTCAGGAACTTGCCGCTCAGTTGGCGGAACCCCAGCCCATGCGCCGGGGCTCTCTCTCCGAGCGCTACGTCAAATGCAGCAAGCCCGGTTGTGCTTGTGCGAAGCAACCCGAGGAGCGCCATGGGCCTTACTACAGCCTCACCCGGGCGGTGGCCGGTCGCACTCAGTCCCGTTTCCTCTCGGCCCCGCATACCGAACTCGTCCGCCGCCAAGTGGAGGCCGGGCGGCGCTTTCGCAGGCAGGTGGACGCCTTCTGGGAGCTGTGTGAGGCTTGGGCCGATGCCCAACTCGAGACGCCCCAGGCCGCCTCTCCCGAGGCGGCTGAAAAAAGGGGCTCCAAGCGGCATGGGAAGGTGAAGTCACCCAGGAGGTTGAAGCTCTGCTAGGGCCGGAGGCCGCCGAAGAACTCGACTTCGAGGCGCTGGAAGTTGCCCTTCGACGCCGCACGCTCCGGCTGGTGGCGCGGGCGATTGAGCAACGGCTCAATGCCGACACCTCCGATGACGCGGGGCCTCAGCAACCTTGCCCCTGCGGCCGGACGGCCCGTTATGTGGGCCGGCGGTCGAAGCGCTTCCAGAGCGTCCTGGGCGAGTTGAAGCTGGAACGTGCCTACTATCATTGTTCCGCCTGCGGAGAGGGTTTTTGTCCTCGCGACCGCGCCCTGGGAGTGGAAGGCACTTCGCTGTCTCCGGCGGTCGAGCGGATGGTGGGCACAGTGGGTGCGATGCTCAGCTTCCAGGAAGGCAGTGAACTGCTGCGGGAGTTGGCCGATGTCCCGGTCGACGCCAAGCAGGTGGAGCGCGTCGCCGAAGGGCTGGGAGCCGAGATTGCCGAGGAGGAACGGCGCCACGTCGAGCCTGGGGCGGACGGTCCCGTACCTTCCACGCTGTACCTGGGCATCGACGGAACGGGAATCCCCATGCGAACCTCCGAGCTTCAGGGGCGGACGGGCAAGCAAGCCGACGGCTCGGCCAAAACCCGAGAGGTCAAGTTGTGCACCGTCTGGAGCGCTGAATCGCGGGATGCCGAAGGCCTGCCGGTGCGTGATGTCGGCTCGGTCACGTATTCGGCCGCCATCGAGAGCGCGGCCACCTTGGACACCGATTCCCATCTCGCGGAGTTTAGCCAGCGGGTCGAGCGGGAAGCCACGCGGCGGTGCTTTGAGAAAGCTCCGCGCCCCGTGGTCTTAGGCGATGGGGCGGCCTGGATCTGGAACATCGCCCAGGAACTCTTTCCCCGAGCCCTCCAGATCGTGGACCGCTTCCATGTCAAGGAACACCTCAGCGAGCTGGCCAAGGCCCTCTACGGAACCTCCAGCGAAACCGGAAAACGGTGGGCACAACGGCGGCACGAAGAACTCGACACGGGGCATTGGAGACCTCTTCTCGCCGCCCTCGCTCGCCACGCCCCGCACTCCCAGGAAGCTCGAAACTGTATTCAGTATCTGCGGCGCAACCGGGAGCGAATGCGCTACCCGGAGTTCCACGCCCAGGGTTTGTGTACCTCCTCCGGCGTGCTGGAGGCGGGTTGCAAGGTAGCCATCGGCACCCGTTTGAAGCGTTCCGGCATGCATTGGACGGTCCGAGGTTCAAACGCGATTATTGCCTTGCGCTGCTGTAAACTCAGCGATCGATTCGAGGATTTCTGGGAGCGCCGATCCCAACGGAGGCTTGTCGCGTGACCAAACTATCTCACTTTCATGTCGTACACCCGACGACTATGCCGGAATTCGGTATTGAAGATTTTAGGATTCAGGATTCAGCAGACGCCCCGTCGCGAGTAAGCGCAGGGTGGTAAGGATCCCGGCCTAAAAGTCAGAACCCTCGGCTTAAAATATTTCGAACCGTTCCTGGTGAACGGCCGGGTCGCTCTTGATGACCACGTCCTTGCGCGTGATGGACTCGAGCTCCGAGATCAAGATGCCCTCGCGCGACTTGAGGACGCGGGCCACCTCAGGGTTCACGCGCAGGGTGATCATGTCGCCCTCGATCTGCCTGGCCATCTTCCGGGCTTCCGCGAGGATCTCATAGCATACGGTCGTGACCGACTTGATCCATCCCGAACCGACGCAATAGGTGCAACGCTCGCAGAGCGTCCGCTCGAGCGACTGCTTCACTCGCTTGCGGGTCATCGCGATCAGACCGAAGTCATGGAACGAGATGGTCTTGCTCGGCGCGCGGTCGTTGCGAAGAGCTTCTTCGAGCGCCTGGGCCACCTTCATGCGGTTGCGGCGCTCGTCCATATCAATGAAATCGATGACGATGATCCCGCCGAGGTCGCGCAGCCGGATCTGGCGCACGATCTCATTGACCGCGTCAATATTCGTCTTGAGGATGGTGTCTTCCAGGCGGTTCGTCTTCCCGACGTATTTCCCCGTATTGACGTCAATCGCCACCAGCGCTTCCGTCTGGTTGATGACGATGTAGCCGCCCGACTTCAGCCAGACTTTCGGCTTCAGCGCTTTCTCGATCTCCGCCTCGATGCCAAACTCGTCGAACAGAGGCGTGTCGCGGGTGTAGAGCTTGACGTGCCCGGCCAGCGACGGCTGGCAGCGGTTGACGAAATCAAGGGCGCGCTCGTATTCCGTCTCGTTGTCCACGCGCACTGACTTGAAATCTGGCGTCAGGATGTCGCGGAGGATGCGCTGGACAAGGTCCAGGTCGCGATGGATCAGGGCGGGCGCTTTGATTCGCTCGGTCCTGCTCTTGACGTCGGTCCATAGCAGCGAGAGGAATTTGAGGTCGGCTTTGATTTCTTCTTCAGAGCGCGCCTGGCCCGCGGTCCGAACGATGAATCCGCCGGTGAGCGAACCCTTGTTTTCGAGGATGACGTTCCTCAGCCTCAGGCGTTCCTGCTCGGAGGCGATTTTGCGCGAAACACCGATGTGCTCAATCGTGGGCAGGTACACGAGGTAACGGCCGGGCAGAGCGACGTGCGAGGTGATGCGCGCGCCCTTGGTGCCCAGCGGTTCCTTCGCGATCTGCACCAGGATTTCCTGGCCTTCCTTGAGCAGTTGGGCGATCTGGGGAGTCTGGCCGTTGCCGGGCCGTCCGCGGTCCGGACGACCTCCCGGGCGTTGCGGCCGGGGGCCCGTGCCTCGGGGACCTCTGCGGCCGCGTCGTGGAGCGTAGCGGGGACGCTGGTACGGCTCGCGCAAAGTGTAGCTCCGCTCGCCCGACTCCGGAGCCTTCTCACCCGATGAAGCCTGAACTTCTGGCTGAACTTCCGAGGCCGTTTGTTCCTCAGGAACGGAAGATAGTGCAGCCGGGGATTCACCGCTCGCTCCAAAGCTCGACCCGACCGGGACTTCCGAGGGCGGACCAAACTCGGCAGCGGTAGGTGAAGGAGTTGCTCCCGCGAAGCCTTCACTTGAAATTTCCCCCGCTTCGACTGGACCACGGCCGGTCTCCTGAGCCGGGTCACCTTCCGCCCGGCTGGCTTGACTTGGCGAATACTGCGGCTCGCGGAACTCCGAAACTGTCCGCGACGTGGGAGTCTCGCGCACGCCTTCTTCGTTCCGGGCTTCGATTTTTGAGAACGAAGTGACGACCGGAGTGCCCTCACTGGCAGGCGGTGTCTCGCCCCGGTACGGAGAGGGGATTCTGAGTGCGCCGTCGAAAGAGGATGCGGTTTCGGCGGCCGGCCCCTCGACTTCGCCATATGGCATGCCCGCAAGAGTGGTCTCAGGCAGGGCGGAATCCGCTTGAGCGGCGACCGGAGGCTGTGGCTCTGCATCGGCCAATCTGGAGGAGGTCCCCTCCGCGCCAGGCGACTCCCCTGAAGGAACAGCAGCCGTTGTTGCCGCCGATGTCGGCGGGGTCAGATGGCTGTATTTGGCCAGGGACTCCCCCGGCAGGATCTCGAACGTCTGCGGAGCGCCGTGCTCCTGCCGCTCCGGACGGCGGCTGCGGAAGTCCTGCTTGGGAAAGCTGCGCTCTCGCTCTCCAAAGTTGCGGCCGTGGCGGTTGCGCCTTCGCCCGCGATGCTCGCGACGCAATTCGGCCGCTCCGCCCGCGTGACGCGGGGGCGGTGGAGCGCTTGGGGGCGCGGCGGGGGGAACTTCACTCACCGCCTGCCCGCGGGGCTCGCTAACAGCGGCAACTTCTGCGGGCGCCGCCTCTTGAGGGGCCGTGCTCGCGGGGCCGTCAACGACAGCCGTCGCTGCTTCGGCTCCCCCCGCCTGGCTCACGGGCTGCTCCGTCTTCGGTTCCGCGACCGGAGCTTGGTCGGTCGTAAAACGCGTGGCCCGGGCTTCGGCCTCTTCAAAAATCTTATCGTATTCCTCCTGGTCTTCCAGGAAGAGGTCGGACACGTAGAGGAAAGCGTCTCTTTCGAGGCCGATGTCCACAAACGCGGACTGCATTCCCGGAAGGACCCGGTTGACGCGGCCCTTGTAAATCCCGCCCACCAAGCCGACGTCCGTATCGCGCTCGTAGTAGACTTCGACCAACAGGTCGTTTTCCAACACTGCGACCTTCGTCTCGTGTGGAGACGAGGAAATAAACAACTCCTTTGACATGGGAACTCCTCTGCTGGGGTAGTGCCGGAAGGATCAATCCCGCTGTATCAGGAGATCAACTTCCGCTTTACCCGCACCGGCTATGCGCCTCACTTCGCCGCTCATCCAAAATATCGGGGCCGGGGAGTCGCCCTCTCGGGCGGGCTCGACCATCTTGCTTTAGACCTCAATCCCTTCTCCCCATCCCGTCCGGCGTGACCGGGCAGACGCTGGCCGCGATCCCGAACGGTCTTGCTTGCGAGGGTGCGTGTTTACCCTCCGAAACTCTTTTGCGGCGGTCCGGTTTAATTGAGGATGCGCCGCATTTTCACGCTCATCGCCAAGCCGAGGCCCGCGAAGGTCAATAAGACCGACGAGCCTCCCTGGCTCATCAAGGGCAACGGGATGCCCGCAATCGGAAAAAATCCGATCAACATCCCAATGTTCACGACGACCTGGAAAAACAGAACCGACGCAATGCCGATCACCAAAAAAGCGCCGGCACGGTCGCGGGCCATTTGGGCCCCATCCGTCAGGCGCAGGAGCAACGCGAAATAAAGGAGCAGGACGAACAGCGTCCCGACGAAGCCCTTCTCCTCCGCAAATGCCGCAAAGATGGAGTCGGCGTGAGAGACAGGAATAAATCCCAGCCGGCTCTGGGTACCGTTCCCAATTCCCTTCCCCCAGAACCCGCCGGATCCGATCGCAATCCTGGTCTGGGTCACCTGGTAGCTGGAACCCTGAGTGTCCTGGGAGGGGTTCAGGAAGGTCAGAACCCTCTCGCGCTGGTAAGGTCGGAGGTGGTGCCACCCCAGCGGGAGGACCAAGGCGAAGAGTAGCCCGAGGGCCACCACGTGACGAGCGCGGACGCCCCCCATGAATATCCCAACCGCTACAATCGGGAAAAACGTAAGTGCCGTACCCAAATCAGGTTCCAAAGCCACGAGGACCGCCGGCACACCAACCAGCGCTCCCAATTTCGCAAAGTCGCGCCAAGCGGTAGAGTTGCCCTTTCTTTCAGCAAAGTGGGCGGCCACCACCAATATTATAACCATTTTGGCCAGCTCGGACACTTGGAAAGTCAGCCCGCCGAGGTGAAGCCAGCGCCGGGTCCCCGCGATGGACCTGCCGCCAAGCAACAGCCCGATAAGGGCGATGACGCAAAGCGCAAACAGCCAGGGGCTATGCTCCAGGATGAGGTGGTAATCGAACTGGCTCACTACTAAAGCCACGATGACGCCCATCGCGACCCAGAAAATTTGCCTCTTGTACTGGCTCGCCAGCGCGGTATGCGCAGTCGTCCCGTAGATTTCAACGACGCCGATTGCCGCGATAAGTACGGCGAGGGCGAGCAGCAACCAGTCCAAATCATGAACCGCCAAAGATTTGCGCATCGTCCGATTTAATGCGAATCCCCTGCTTTCCCAGGACTCCCTGGCCGCGCCTCCGTGCCTTCCGCCAGCCGGCTCAATAGCCTGATTTGGGCCTGCCGCTCATCCGGCGCAGTCTTGTGCACGAGCTTCTTGTCGTAATAGGCCTTGATCACGTCGCGGGCGATGGGCGCGGCCACGGAGGAATGCTCGCCCTGCATGACCATGACAGAGACCACAATCTCCGGGTTATACGCGGGTGAAAAGCCGACGAACCACGCCGTGTTCCTGAATCTAGAATCGTGAGACGATTGCCGCAGGCTTGCGCTGACGACCTGGGCGGTGCCGGTCTTCCCCGCGATTTCAATTCCCGGGCAGCGCGCTCCGGCGCCGGTCCCGTTTTCGTTCACGACGCCCCACATGCCTTTCAGCAGCGCGTCCACCGTGGTATCGCTGAGCGGAAAGTGGCGCTCACTGTCCTGGGGCGAGTCCTTTCCGGGCGCCTGCAATTGGTCTCGGAAGGCCAGGTGCGGGCGTTGGAGCTCGCCGCCGGAGGCGACTCCGCCGATCGCATAAGCCAGTTGCAAGGGTGTGACCGCCACAGCGCCCTGCCCAACGGCCACCGAAATCGTCTCGCCAGCCCACCATTTCCGCTGAAAAGTCTTCTGGACCCAGGCTGGCGATGGGACCAGGCCGGGGTCTTCGCTCGGCAAATCAATTCCTGTCCGCGACCCGAGGCCGAGTTCTTTTGCGAAGTAATCGATCTTGTCGATGCCCAGCAGCTTCCCCAGCGTGTAGAAGTAAACGTCGCAGGAGACGACGATCGCGCGATGGAAATTGACGAAGCCGTGACCTGTCTGCCAGTCGTGGTAGATGTGGCCGTACAGGGTCACAGCGCCAGGGCAACTGATGGTGAAACTGGGAGTCACTGTTCCGGTCTCAAGCGCCGCAGCCCCCGTAATGATCTTGAACACCGACCCCGGCGCAAGCTGGGCCTGGATGGCCTTGTTCATCATGGGCTTCAGGGGATCGGAAGTCAGACGCTTCCACTCCTCGCGATCGATTCGGCGGGCGAAGTCGTTCGGGTCGAAGGTGGGGTGACTGACCATCGCGAGCACTTCGCCGGTCCGCGGGTCGAGCACCGCCACGGCGCCGGGCCGCGTGCCGAGCAAAGCCTCGCCAGCCATCTGAAGATCGAGGTCGAGCGACAAGCGCAGGTCGTTGCCAGCGCGGGCCTCGATCGTCGTCAGCGAGCCCACCTCGCGCCCGCGGCTGTCCACCACAACCCGCCGAGTGCCGTCACGCCCGGCGAGCACGGAATCGTAAGAGGCCTCGATGCCGAACTTTCCCGCCACGTCGCCCGGCCGGTAGTTCGAGCCCCGCCTGGCGATCATTTCCTCGGAGACTTCGCCGACGTATCCGAGCACCGCAGCCGCCGCTTGGTGCTTGGGATAAATCCGCTGGTGCACCTGGATGAGATCGATTTCGGGGTATTCGAGGCGGTGCGACTCGACGAACGCGATGTCTTCGGGGGTCGCCAAGGACTTGATCACTACCGGTTGAAAGCGAGGCAAGTGTGAGGCGCGCTCGAGCTGGCGCTGCAATTCCTCCAGATCGAGCCGCAGCCCGCGCGCGATCGCTTCGATCCGCGCCGGAGTCAGCGGGGCGCCGCCTTCGCGCGTCAGCAGGATCGTGAATGCCGGCGTACTGTCCACCAGCACGCGGCCTTCGCGGTCCAGGATGCGCCCGCGCGGCGCAATGATGGGAAGATAGCGTATGCGGTTTCGCTCGGCTTGGTCGAGAAGCAGGCGGTGCTGCCCGATCTGCAGCCTCCAATAACCGCCCAGCAACATCAAAAAGGCGACGGCAATCGTGTACTGAAGGAACGCAATCTTCCAAGCTGGGAGGCGTTCCTCTTCCGGGAATCGGATTCGCATTCCCTACCAGCTATTAATTCGGGGCAACGGCTTGCGTCTGGCTTAGGTCCGCTGGCCTGCCCCTTGTTTGTTAACGAGGATGCGTAAGGGCTCCTCGCCGTAACCCCCCGTTATTCAACAACCTAACACAACGCTCGACCTAATACAAGGGCAGGTTGATTTTGAATCTTCCAGGCCGGCATCTTCCGGCTACCTTTGACCAGGCGCGCACCTTCGGTTACTTCTGACGTGTCCGCCGGAGGAAGAGTTCGAGGTGGGCTTTGGGGCGAACCCGCGAACGCTGGTTGGGGAAAAATCCAAAGCTGAGGTACTTGCGGTGTGAGTCCTGGTCCTGTCTCGGCACGCGATGAAGGCCTAGCGCGGATCAGAGGTAGAGTCTGTTAATACCTTAGAGGCGGAGTAATGTGAAAGCTTGGCAAGGGCTTCCTATTGATTCTAAACGAGATAGTACATCTCATTTTCCGATGGACTGGATCGTTTTCAAGCTACGAATCGAGGCTGGCAGCGCAGCCCACGCCGCGCCTAAGCAAGTCGAGAAGAGAGGACGTCGCTGAAGGCTCGAAATCGGAGCACTGAAAAGTCTTTGCTCCGCCTCACGGGTCGGATGGGGACCTGGCACACGGCCGGCTGGCTCGGCCCGCGCGAACTCTGGGAGGAGCAGAAGATAGCCCAGATTGCTGGCCTACGGCACGGTCTCCTTTTTGTTTGGGAAATCCCCAGCCCGCATTCGCGGGTTCAGGACGAAATGCGAATGTGCTGGCGCAATGGTGACCCGAGGAGGAGAGTGTTTAGCCCGCGCCGGGTGTCGTGCCGGAGTCAAGCCTGAGACTGAGGGCAGGCCGCGCGGGAGACACCACCGCTCGCGCGCTAGCACCCTTTGGACTCGGAAGCACCGGCCTGGTGGTAGTACACCTCCCAGCCTTTGTAGTTCTGGAGCGCATCGGCGACGGCGCGGCCGTAATGGCTGCGGTTGACGGCGACGTGGTGCTCGTAGCCGTTTTTGCAGACGTACTGGAGGAGTCTCTGGAGGGCGGGCACCTTCACCACTCCGTAACCGCCAAAGCTCTGGAGTTTGTCGCTGGTGATTTCGCCTTCACCGACGTACGCGCGCATTCGGCCGTGGAGGTCGTCCGTCGAAGCGCGGCAGAATGTCAGTGGGCC
>WNFB01046294.1_pt1 | contig 10259 bp, 10 predicted proteins | sample 5400501 | NCBI WGS metagenome assembly WNFB01 (sample SAMN13153341, study PRJNA577476) | soil metagenome | isolation source: 200 cm saprolite under Douglas fir tree site 2 hole 1 | place: USA:California | collected 2015-04-18 | reverse complement strand
GTGCTTGCAATTAGGTAGGATTAAATTGCATCGGTTGTCCTTTTCTTGCCTCATCAGAACGATCCAACTCCTGCTCTTCACTACGTTCCCAGACCGGCTTTTGTCACAGTAGCGACCTGATCAAGAGCTACCATCTGCTCAGTCACCTCGGCAATCCGTTTTTTGAGAGACCTGACCGTCGCATTCCGTCCATCCGTCCGTTTCTCAGCAGCGGCCAGATCGCGATTCAGTGCTGCTAATTGACGGCCCAGGACAACAAGGTCATTCTGAGCTTCTTGAGATGAAGGAGCAAGAGACTTGCCTTGCGGCGTATTGAAGCGAAACTCGTCACCTGGAGGGGTTGGAGGTGGCACATACGCATCTGCCTCAATCAGAGAAGACAAGGTGGCGATATCCCCGTCGGCTGCTGCCCGCTCCTGTGGCGTCATTTCCACCTTTGTCTGAAACTTGAAGATTTCATCTCGCGCTTCCAGCCGCTCAGCTAATCGAGTTGCCTGACTTGCTCCGACGTACATCGGACATTTCAGGCACGCTAATCGATGCGCACACTTTTCCCAAGCTGGATTGCCACAAAAGCGTGGTTGTCCATCTGCTCCTCGGCCTAAGAAGAAAAAGACGTTGGGCTTGCCAGCCTTGGCTGCTCGTGTATCGATGATTCCCTCGACAATACGCATCAAATCGTTAGCTCTATTGATGTCACGTCCAAAACGAAACTGGTCGGTTCGAGCATACGCTCTGACCATATCCGGTTTTGCATGTCCAAGGAATTCAGAAATATCCTCAAGAGAAAGGCCATTCCTGCGAAGCATAGTAGCGATGGTGCTACGCGCACGATGGCCGGTAATAGATCCTCTGGCATCTTCCTCTGGAACGCCTGCGCGCTTGCAAAGGGCAGGAATTAACGTGTCATTCAGAAAGCTTTCTCCCATCCTCTTGTTTCTGAGGGAGAACAAGAAGTCTACCAGCGAGCTGTCCTTTGCGTCGATGTGCTTTGGCTGCTTTGCTGGACGCTCTCTTTCCCATGCTTCGACTGCATCCGCTGCATACCTCGGAATGGGGACCCAATAGGGGCCTTTGGTCTTGTTCGATGGAATATGTAGGTAACAAAGTTGTGCTTCCTTGCCAGGAAGTGGAACACCATGCTCATCAAGCATCGCAGGGTCCCAATCACGACGAATACAGCCAACTTGAAGTCGAGTAATCTCATTTGGACGACGTGCCGATGTGACCCAGAGCAATGCAGCAGCCTGGTAGTAACTCAGAGGATAGCCGTTCCACAATGTGGCGTAGTCTTCTTCTGTGAGCGTTGCCGCTGCATAGGTCAACTTGCACCAGATCACTTCGTCAATATCTCGCGGATCTGGCTGAATGAGACGTCGAATATATTGAGGGGTGGCGAATGCTTCGCTTGGATTGAAACGTCGCTCGATCCTCCGTGCCTCAACACTCCCTACTGCGTGTGGCCGATCTTGCAGCCTTCGAAAGAAGCGGCTCATACTACAGAGTCTCTTGTCAATAGACCGTGGCATGAGCGGCTTGCCCACTTTGTCCTGCGTGATCAAAACTTTGAGACCTTCAGCAGATGTGTAATCACCAGCAGTTGCTTTACAAACGTAATTGACGTATTCAAGGGCGAGAGATTCATCCCACTGCTCAGGGGACACAATGCTGGGGTGGTTCGCTGCTAGCCAACGGCCATCCATCATTAAATTGGTGAAATGACGCCGACGCTGACGTGGCGGACCATCTGTATCCCGCTTGAGCCAGGCTAGGCACCACTCTACCCATTCGCAGGGAACCCCACTTGTATCAAGACTGTCTAGATTTACCGATGGTGCTTCTTTTGCTACTGGATGAAGGATGGCTAACTCTTGAAGTACGTCGCTAATCAAAACAACGAGTGAAGAGGTCAATGCGTTGGGAGGTGTAATCGCTACCTGTAGAAGCTCTTCCATCAGATCTTCCAGGTAGGGACTCCGATTGAGCAAAAACAATGCGCAGAGAGATTGTCTCAACGCCTGCATATATTGACCACAGCTGTATCCTCGCCCCTTTTGTCCTAAGAGCACATCGGTAATCCGCTTGTATTCTTGCTCGATGATCTCATCTCCAAAGATATACCGAGCCATCGTTGTACTTTCATGTTTCTGACCAACTGCGCGGAGATCTGTGATACCACCAAGGAGGTAGGCCATATCCATGAGTGCTGGACGAGCTCCATTTGTTCCGTGCTTCTTTGCATACTCCTGGAAAGTGGGACAAATGATCTCGACCCATTCATCTTGTGACCATTCCCAAAACGCCGTCCCTCGCTGTGCCATTTCGCAGTAAAGAACTCTTCGGATTCTTCGGCATCGATGAACTTCACGGCTCCGCAGGGCGACCACATCGTAGATGGGCGTCTGCAATCGTTGAAGTTCCGCTTTTGCATAATCCAAGCCTGTAAGCCCTTTGGCCTTTGAACCGAGTCTACTCGCCATAGCTAGGGCCGCCAATTCCTCTGAAGTCAGTGGACTTTGATCGTAGCTTTCAGGGACGATGGGCATCCGCCACTTTTTTGCTTCACAAGGAGCTGCCAAAGTATTACTCATGAGTCACCGCACTTTCGACGAGTCGCTCCATACGCGCATCAAAAGGCGCTGTTGCTTCGCGAATCCGTTTGTTCAGCTCTGAAGGGGCCAGGTGAATGTAGAGCTGTGTAGTGGCGACGCTCTGATGGCCGGCATACAGCGCGATATCCTGGAGATCGATCCCACAGCGCTTGAGAACGGTGCATCGCAAGTGCCTGAAGGTATGCGTGGTCAAGTATGGCAGTTCAACAGCAACTCGTACCTGTTCAATCATATCATTGAACGTCCCAAGGGTGATGGCACAGCCTGCATTACGGTTTGACTCAGAGAGGAAAAGCGGGCCTTTTTGGTCGCCGCCAAAGGCAGCAAGGATGTTCGCTCGCTCATTCCAGAGGTATCGTGTGAGCACATCTCCTGCTGATCGAGAATACGTCACCGTGCGTTGGAAGCCGGATTTTGAGGTCTCTGGCCGGATAGTGACTAATCGGGCGGACCAGTCAAAGTCATCGACCCGCAGTGATACTAGCTCCTCACGACGCAATGCACCATCATATGCGAGTAGAATCATGAGCTGGTTGCGTATCGACTCGTGAACCATGACGTGCGTGATCAACGCTTCCCATTCAAGGTCAGAAGGTATCCAGGGCAACCGCTGTTTGTGTGAGACTACTCCCTTTTGAGGTGGCGTATCTCCATACCCAAGACTCCCGCGTAGAATGGGATTCGTCTTGTCCTGTCGGTATCCACGGTAGATGCAGAAGTCGTAAAAGAGACGAGCGGTGACGATGCGCTGGTGAATCGTATTCGGAGAAAGGTTTTCACCAGGCTGTGAAGTAACCTTATTCCGAATCCTTGCTGGTGCTCGATGATACAGATTGTCGATGTACATTTCAAGGAGGTCTGGGCCTGCTTCGATTAGGTCTGCATACTCAAGATTGGCGAATGTGCGGATTAAATCTTCTAAGTTGCGCGCGTAAGCATCAATGGTTTTTGGGCGCTTCTGCCGTTTGGCTTGAGACTCAATGAAGGCACGGGCGATGGAATTCTTAGCCACATGGGGGTAGTACTGCCACTGGATCTCTTGCATTTCAGGCAAGACGTTAGGGAAAAAGAAGCTCAAATGTGAGAGGAAGGTACTACTCCCTCTGAGGAAAGAGAGGCTATATCAGTTTAATCCTAGCTAACAACTACGGTGCGTCTCAACATCTCGATGAACATCCCTGGTGCACGCAGCCCCACGCTCCTTCCGTAGCGTTTCTGCCAGCCTTTGTAGGAAATCTGCTCGGTGACCAGGGTGTTGCCCACTGCCACCAGTTCATGGACCTTGCGCCCATGCAGGCTCTTGCGATGGGCAGCCAGCTTGCGCTCTTTGGTCGCTTTGCGTCGCCTGGTGGCCTCGTAGCCTGTGCTGGTTTTCCAGACGAGCTTTTTCTTGCCGCCCTTTTTGATGCGCCTCTTTGCGTCGTAATTGTCGGGATTGGCTGCTCGCCTTTGCCGATCCATCTGGCGCTGCAACCGGCGGATGGCCTGGGCATCGGGCACCAATTCCTCACAGAATTGCTCCAGCCTCGCCTCACCCTCACGTGGCACACTGGCGATGGTTGAGGGACCCAGGTCCAGCCCGATGGTGTCTGTGCCGACGGGGTGCTTGGGCTTATGAGAGGGCACCCCTTCCAGAGCCAGTTGCACGAAGTAGCGGTCTCCCTGGCAATCAGCCCCTTGAGCACGAGGACTGGAAGCAGGACGCCGGATGAGGCGGGCATACTTGATGCGATGATCCAACCCATATTTGACCACCGGATCGTTCCAGTCGATGCGGGCGGGCAGGTGATCGCCCTGCCAGATGAGAAAGCCGTGATGCCCCTCCTCTGGTTGCTGCAAGACAAAGCGCAATCCGGTATCGTTGCGCTTGTTCTCGATGCTGTCGAGCCTGCGCCCCCGACTTTTGAAACGCACCCGTTTGGCCTTTCCCACGCACACGCGGTTGAGCGCCTGATAGGCGCGCGTAGCCAGCGTCTGAGCCAGCACCGCCTCCAGATGGTCAGCCAGAAAAGAGACGCGCGCTGTTTTCGCATACGCATGCAAGCCGGCTTCAGAGAACCTATACTGCTCCCGCAAGGCAGAGAAAGCCGCCCGTCGTTCCTGCTTCTGCGAGCGAGGAATGGCGCGCGCTGCCTGCCAGGCAGGGTCGGCTTTCATCCGGCGCAAACGCTTTTGCCCTTCGGAGAGCACCGCATTGTAGAACTGCCGCCCTGCTTCCAGGTGCGCACGCAGGCGTTTGGCCTGGCCTGCCTCAACCTGCAGGGGCAATTCGAGCAGAAACGTGGGCGTTTTCTGTTTAGGTTGCTTGCTCTCCCTGGTTTGCTTTGTGCCCATCTGCCTCACGCTTTGTCTTGTGCTAGAACATCTATTCCAAGCATAGCAGGCTTTCCCGCCTCTGTCAAGCGTCTCATCGCTGCCTGCAACGCGCTCCCCTCGCCTCCCCACACAAGGAGGGGCGCTTCAGCCCCCGGATGAATCACGGGGGCTTTCGCGCTCGGCTTTCTGTAAGATGAAAGACGCGAAGTGGACGTTGAAGCCTCTTATCAAAACGCAATGGCGAGTGAACGGCAAGAAATCGTTACGGGTGATCCGCTTCCTCCTTCAGAGCGGAGGCCAGGATGCCGGTGACTTCCTCGAGCGTCTGTTCCAGGTGCCGCTCTGCCGGCGTCTCCTCACCCAACTCCCTCTGTCCCACCAGGCGGTAGAGGGCCGCCGCTCCCTCCACCATCTGAGAGGACAGACTCAGATCGGCGAAGGTGCGTGCGATCTCCTCCATCTCACCCACCCAGCGGTAGGCTTTGGGCGGCATGCGCGGGATCTGGCGCGCGAACCACTTAAACAGTTCTCCCTGGCTGTCTTGCAGCTCGTCGGTCAGGACGTCGGCTAAGAGTCTGTCCTCAATTGGATGTCTCAAGTCTACTGCTGCTTTGCAACTTTATCCACAAGCTTACGCAGCACAACCAGGATAGCCAGTTGTACATCGCTAGAAAGTAGGAAGGGAGTTCCCTCGACCTGTTTAGGGCTGCACAAGCGGAAACATTTGAGCGTTGCATGGTATACTTTTCCTGTCAGGAACGAAGAAGCATGCGTCGGTCTCCTAGTAGGAAGCTGCCAACCGTTGCTGAAAGGTAGTACTCTCCTAAACTCTCCTCTCATCTGAGAGCACAGCGCAGGAGACTGTTATCTTTGTTCCCACCTTATGTGGGCAAGCCCGAAGGCCTGTTGCGGGCAACCGTAGCCGCAGACCTGGACCGATCTACGACCCAGGTTTCTGACCTGATTACACAGGCCAGTGATGCATCAATCGTGCATCAAAAGTAAGGAAAGTATAGCACAGGAACAGATGTTCTTCAACTGCTAGCTACCCTTGCTGGTGTGGAGAGCACCCTTTTTCATTCCATGAAGGCGAAGCAAAGTCCCCAATTTTGTTCAATTTCATGAGGGCCATCATAGGTGCATGGATACAGGAGAGAGATCATGGCAGGAACGACTGAAGGAAAGCTGGTGGGGCAGGTGGCGTTGATCACAGGAGCTAGTTCGGGCATCGGTTTGGCGATCGCTCGCGCATTTCTGGGCGAGGGCGCAGATCTCGTTGTCGTGGCGCGCCGATCGGAAAGGCTGCAGGCGTTGGCTGACGAGGCACAGAAGCATGGCCGGCGATGTGCGGTCGTCGCGGGCGACACACGTGAGGAGGAGACAGCCGCACGAGCCGTGCAGACCGCGATCCAACAACTGGGCCAGCTGGATATCCTGGTCAATAATGCCGGGATTGGCAGGTATGCCGACCTCATCGGGACAAGCGTTGAGGACTATGATGCAATGATGGATACCAATATGCGTAGTACCTTCTTGTTTACTCGCCATGTGGTCCCAGTCTTGCTTGAGCGAGGGGTAGGCGCCATCATTACTATCGCATCCATGGCCGGCGTGATGGGATTTGCGGGTGAAGCGGTCTATTGTGCGACCAAGTTCGCACAGGTGGGTTTCACCCAGGCACTTGATCGCGAGCTGCGTCCTCATGGCATCAAAGTCGGTGTCGTCTGTCCTGGCGGTGTGAAGACGGAATTCGCTATCGGAACGGGTCGGACTGAGGAGGGAGTGGCAGAATCCGGCATGCTGGAGGCCGAGGATGTCGCCGCAGCCGCGCTGCTCATGGCTACACAGCCAGGCCGCTCGCGCATTGCAGAGATTCGCATGCGTCCCATGGTAGAGCCGCTCTTCGGACGTGATCCTGCATAAAAGAGAAGCCCTGGCGAAAACGGTGAGCTTTTCCTCCCGTAGAGTTGCTCACGCGGGGATTGCCTCTCTAGATTGAGGGTAATTCCAAAGTCATTCGCTCTTCGAAAACAGAAGCAATAGGAAAAGAGCGCAGCAAATCAACCGCTACGCTCTGTAGGTGCTCAATAGGGGTTTTGCTATCGTTTTTGCACAGACACCGTTTAGAGGCACATGTTCTTTTTCGCGTGGTTCTCCTGGCTTCTTTCTCCCAATTCATGGTGCACTACCCATTTTCGTATCTCTCTGTCCTGAATTCTGCCGCCTGTACCGGCTCGATGTAGCCCCATTGAAGAAACCTGGCCAGCGCCAAGGCAACATCAAGCTGGCTGCGTTGCGTCAGATGTGCCAGGTCAGCGACAGAGCGCCTGCCATCTATGAGCAAGAGTATCCAGCGTTCACGGCGCGGGAGGTTGCTGGCAAGCGTGGTTGTCGGCATGGCGGAAACAACGCGGAACACTGCCGATGCACCAAAACCTCTTTCCTGTGTATGAAATTCCAACATGATTCCTCTCCTCCCTACGCGAGATGGCTGGCGGAGCATGTCACTAAAACCTAGAGATTCCTCTTCGTCCGCAAGCTCGCTGCTCGATGAAATAAACGCCGAATAGGTCACGTACGCGGTGCAGCAGGAAGGGCTTGACCTGTTGAGCAAAACGCATCGCCTGCTGCACGAATCCCTCGTGGGCTGGTTGTCCCGCTGACACTTCAATCGCATAGGCCGTTTCGTGAATCACACGAGCGTCCATTCCCCAGATGCTGTACATGTGCCTCTCGCGTTGCGTGCCACAGCCCGCGTCGCGCAACCAGCGGCCCAGCATGGGCGTGATGCCCAGGTGATGGCGTTTGTACGAAGAGCGATCAAGTCCTATCTTCCCTGAGCGCGCAGCAAAGCGTTCTGCCCATTCCCACATACGTTCGGGGATGAAGCTCTGCCCGGCCCGCTGTAAGGCATCGCAGACGAGCGAGGTCAGGCGCTCGAACGCGGGACTAGGTGATCGGCAGTTCGGCCTCCGTCCAGCACAGCATGCCACCTGGACGACAGAGGGCAGCGCAGGCCTGCGCAAGCGCGGGATAGTTCACCGTCAGGATATACCGGCTCAACAAGTTCAAGTGGACAAGATCAAACACCTGGGTAGGGAACGACGTAGAGGAGAGGTCATCCAAACGCCGCGCCAGAAATGTCGTGTACGTGAGGCCGAGTTGCTGCGCCAGGGCGTTTGCCGAGCTGATCTGCCCCTCATCCTGATCCAGGCCGATGCAGGACAGGTGCGGATAGGCACGCGCCATTTCACACAGCCAGTAACCGGGGCCACAGCCGATTTCCAGCACTGCATGTGCCTGCGATAAATCACACTTCCGGGTGAGAGCTGTGGGAAGGAGGTCACCGATCTCCTGGGTGAGGAGGCGCTGAAACTCCAGGTCATCTTGCTCCTGCTGCTCGATCACGACATTGCCCCTCTCTCTGAAAGCCGGTTTCACCTTCCTGGTGCTCGTGCGCGTGCAAGAGGCTGGTGCTCCTCTGTGCGGCAGCTTCGCCCACAGCAGCCACTCCGAGATGCGCCTGCACAAGCGCGATGATGGTTTGGGTTGTAAACGGCTTGGTCACGTAAGCGTGCGCACCGGCCAGTCGCCCCTTGATGCGGTCAAGCACCCCATCGCGCCGCGAGAGTATCACCAACACCGTCCGCTCAAATGCCGGTTTGGCTTTGAGGAGTCGGATGAGGTCATAGCCATCCAGCTTCGGCAGGCCAAGATCGACCAGGACGAGCGCGGGGATGCATGCTTCCGGTTTGGTGAGCTAGCGGAGCGCCTCTACGCCGTCAGGGAAGCTCTTGACCTCGTAGCCTGCCCGACGCAGGCAGGTTTCCAGAATCTTGCGCACGGTCAGTGAATCGTCAATCACCACAATGAATCGGCTCATGCCACTCGTCTCCGTCCTGCTGTATGCTGCAGTAGGTAAGCGCCGCAGTTCTCTCTGAGTGTAGCAGGAGTTCTGGGTGAGAGTACGCATAAACTTGCGTACTTATGCTATACTGTATGCGACCTTGGGACCCGAAAAAACCTGGCGCTTTCGATACAATGCGCTGAGAAGAAAGATCCATCCTATGCTACAGCCGGATACATTGAGGAGTACTGCTGCCGTTCACTTCGGCGCGTTCCTGAAAATGGTGCGCCACCGTCACGGCGTGCGACAATTACAGGTGCTGGCGCACCTTGCCGGCTGGACGCAGACGACCTATTCGCGCGTCGAGACGGGGGAGATCGCGCCCGCCTTCGATCAGTTAGCTTCGATCTACGCCGCTCTGCGCCTGGCCGGTGTGGAGTGGACGCCACAGGACCGCCAGCAGTTTCTCACACTGGCGCGCACGCGCATCGAAACCAAGAAGACCTACCAGGAGCATCGCACCGACCAGGAATGGGACGAGCTGCGCTTGAAGCTGAGCCGGACGGACCAGGACGCGCACGCACATGGGCAGCTCGCCCCACGCCAGCAGCACGTCACATCCAGTCCAAAGCTGGTGGAAACGCGGCATCTCGTGGGGCGCGAAGACTGGCTAGCCTCGGTCATAGCCTCACTGCAAGAGGCCCTCCCCAGGAAACTCGTGGTGCTGCAAGGCCCCGTCGGTATCGGCAAATCGTCCGAACTGCATCGCATCGCGCTGCAGGTACTGTCTGCGGAGCCATCGCATCCCCAGGTGATCCTCTGTGAGTTTCCTGCTGCGGAGCAAGGTACTGATCCGCAGAGCGCGCTTGATCTGTTGCTTGGGACGCTGCTCGCCGAGATCGGCCCATCTGACGCCTTCCTGGAGATGACCTCGCTCGAGGCACGTCTTGCCTTTGCCTTCCACTGCCTGGAGAAGGCATCACGCCCGCTCCTGCTATTGGTGGACAACGCCGAACAGCTACTGGACGAGCGAGGCCAGCTGACTCCGTGCTGGGAGCAGTTCTTGAGGAGATTCCTGCGCAGCCAGCATCGCGCCTCGCTGGTGTTGGCCACTCGAGAATGGCCCGGCTGGTATGAAGGCGAGCGCGCCTTTCTCACCGAGCGGACCGTTCCACCGCTCTCCGCCGATGCTGGCGCGCTCCTGCTGCAGCACCTGGGCCTCTCATCCATTTCCCTGGACACCTTGCGCCGGGCAAGCGAGGCGGTGGGTGGAGTCCCGCTCTGCCTGGAGTGGGTGGCCTCGCTGGTGCAGGAGCCGATGTGGCTGGACAGGTGGGAGGAGAGCGACGACCTGGATGAGCAGTCGGGTGAAAGTGGCGAGGGAGACATACTGACGAGGAGGTTACAGCGTCTCCTGCAAGACGCCTCACTGTTCGGCGGCCCTATCGCCACGAAACTCAACCCGCTCCTGGAGCGCATCATCG
>WNFB01022976.1_pt1 | contig 10259 bp, 10 predicted proteins | sample 5400501 | NCBI WGS metagenome assembly WNFB01 (sample SAMN13153341, study PRJNA577476) | soil metagenome | isolation source: 200 cm saprolite under Douglas fir tree site 2 hole 1 | place: USA:California | collected 2015-04-18 | reverse complement strand
CCGGATCACGAGCGTCCCGGCCGAGTCGAGGCGACTCTCCCAGGTAATGCCGGCACCGGCGCCGCTCTCCGTCGCGGCGATCGCCACCGTCGTCGGGACGTCGGCGCTCACGCGGATGCCCAGCGCTACTTTACCCGAATCGGCTGGCGACCAATGGATCTGCAGGGAATCGAATTTGAACGCGAACACCAGCCGCCGTAGGGGCGCATACGCACTGTCCACCGTCACGCTGTCCCCCGTCACCGTGTCGACGCCCCCCGCCTTGGCGAGCAGGCTATCGACGTTGATGCTGCGTACCGGGGTCACATTGAAGGAGTCCACCAGCGCCGCGAAGGTTGTGGTAGAGTCGATCCTGAGCGGAAGACGGTAGAACTTCAGTCGCAGGTTGTGAGCCGCCGTATCCCGCCGCACGAGGTGCAGCCGGACCCTGACCGCGGCCGGTGCCAACAAGGGGCCGGTGGTCGTGTCGTTTCTTGCGATCACCTCACGCGTTGCCACCGATCCGAACCGCAAGATCGGTCGACTGTCCACGCTCGGCAGGCTGTTGGCGAGGAGGACGGTGTCGCTGGGAGGGTTCACGTACCCGATCGGCCGCCCGTAGGCGGAGTCCCGCCCAATCGCCGAGGTGAGAATGACGTCCGTGAGACCGATGGCGGTGGTCGGACAGAAGTTCGGGCACTGCCCCGGGGCGGTGAGGCTCTCGGTGCAGGCGAGAGCCGCCAGCGCTCCCAGCACGCCGAGTCCGATGCGCCGATTGCCGCGCCGCGTCACCTGTCGAGTGACTCCTTCGTGAAGGCCGCCGGGAGCAGGTCGGCCAGGGTCCAGCGCCGCTCGCTCTGCGGACCTGCCGAGATGACGTCCAGCTGCAAACCAAATTCCGCTAGGAGCTGCCGGCACGCGCCGCACGGCGCGGCCGGGGGATCGACGTCCGTCGTGACGGCGATGCGGCGGAAGCTGCGCGCCCCCGCCGCCACGGCCGCGCCGAGGGCCATTCGCTCGGCACAGATCGTGAGCCCGTAGGAGGCACTCTCCACGTTCGTCCCCACGAACACCCTGCCGTCGGCCGCCTCGAGCGCCGCGCCGACATGGAACTTACTGTAGGGCGCGTACGCATTCTTCATGACGCCCCTGGCCGTTGCGACGAGGTCGTCGTGCTTCACCCCCAGACCTCCCGCAGGAACGACGTGCCAGCCGCAAGGGCCTGCGGTTCGAGCCCGAAGTACTCCGCCACGGTCGCCCCCATATCCGCGAACGTCCGCCGCTCCCCCAACCGCGCCGGCTTCACGTTCGGCCCCAACACCAGGATCGGCACCGCCTCACGCGAGTGGTCCGTCGAGGGAGTCGTCGGGTCGTTGCCGTGGTCGGCGGTGAGGATGACCAGGTCCTCGCCCGAGAGCCGCGCCAGCAGCTGCGGCACCCAGGCGTCGAGCTCCTTCAGCCCCAGATGAAACCCCGCCACATCGTTCCGGTGCCCCCAGGTCTGGTCGAACTCGATCACATTCACGAACAAAAAGCCCATCGTCATCCCCTCCAGGACTTGCTCGACCAACCGATAGGCGTCGGCGTTGGTCGCCGTGTGTTCGCTCGTAATGTTTCGGCCGGCGAACAGGTCGTCCACCTTTCCCACGCCCACCCGGGGGATGCCGCGCGCAGCCAGCCGGTCGAGCAGGGTCGTCCCGGTGGGCGGCAGCGAGAAATCCTTGCGGCGCGCCGTACGCTGGTAGGCCCCCGGTCGCCCCGCGAACGGCCGCGCGATCACCCGGCTGACGGCGTGCTCCCCGACCAGCATCTCCCGAGCGATCGCGCAGGCCCCGTAGAGCTCCGCCAGAGGGATCGTCTCCTCGTGTGCCGCCACCTGAAAGACGGAGTCCGCCGAAGTGTACACGATCCACTTCCCCGTGCGCTGATGCTCCGCGCCCAGGTCGGCGATGATCCGGGTTCCGGAGGCAGCCGTGTTCCCCAACCAACCACGGCCGGTCCGTCGAGCGAATGCTTCCAACAGGGACGTGGGGAAGCCGTTCGGGTACGTCCGAAAGGCTCGTTCCAGGAGCACGCCACAGATCTCCCAATGTCCGGTCGTGCTGTCCTTCCCCTCGGAGGCGGGCAGCGCGATCCCGGTCGCGGCCGCCGGTGGCGCGGGGCAGTGCATCCCCGAGAGTGGTCGGCAGCAGCCCAGCCCCAGCCGCTCCAGGTTGGGGAGGGCGAGGCCTCCGACCGCGCGCGCCACGTTGCCGAGCGTATCGCTGCCCGCGTCGCCGTAGCGCGCGGTGCTCGGCGCCTCCCCGATCCCCAAGCCGTCGAGCACGATGATCGCGGCGCGCTTCATCAGTAAACGCGCGGCAGCCGGGCGCCGAGGCCGGTCAAAAACTCGCGCTGTAACTCCCCACTCCAGGCGGCAAACTGCTCGAGCGTGTTCCGCTCGCCTGCCGCCTCACCGACCATGGTCGCGACTTCGCCGACCGTCACCGGGGTGGCGCCGGCGTCCACCATCGTCAGGTCCATCGTCACCAGGCCGACGATCGGGCAGCGCGCGCCGCGCAGGAGTACGGTGGCTTCCCCTTTGAGCCCGAGCGAGCGCCGCAACCCGTCGCCGTAGCCGATCCCCAGGGTGGCCACGGTCGTGTCGCGCGGCGCTGTCCAGGACGCGTTGTAGCTCACGCTTTCGCCGCGCCGGACCTGACGCACGGACACCACGCGCGCCCGCAGGCTCATCACCGGCTTGCCGACCGGCAGCCCGTCGCCGGCGGACCCGCCGTACAGGTAGACGCCGGGGCGGATCGCGTCGTAGGCGAATGGCTTGCCACGCAGCGCCGCCGCGCTGTTCGCCACGTGCAGCAGCGGGGGCCGGCGCGCGAGGCGGCCCACGGCCTCTTGAAAGCGCCTGAGCTGCTCGTCGGCCGTGCCGTCCCGTCGGTCCGCCGAGTGAAACTGGGTGTAACAGCCCTCGAGGTACGGGGAGTCGAGCAAGTCGGCGATCGGCTCGAGCTCGTCCCACCGCACGCCCGTGCGTCCCATGCCCGTGTCGATCTCGAGGTGGAACGCCCCGCCGCGCCCGCCGCGCGCGATCCAGGCGTGAATGCTCGGCTCGTCCCCCAGCGCCGGTGTCAGGCGGTGTTCATGGTACGCGTCGAACAGTTCGGGGCGGCCCGGCATCAGGACGAGGATCGGCCGGGTAATTCCCCCGCGGCGGAGCTCGACGCCCTCCTCGAGCGTCGCCACTCCGTAGCCCCAGGGGTCCAGCGCCTCCAGGGCCTTCGAGACGGCGACGGCCCCTGTCCCGTAGGCGTTGGCCTTGACGATCGGCAGGAGCCGGGTGCCCGCGATGCGGGTGATCGCGCGGGCGTTGTCGACGAGGGCGGCGAGGTCCACCTCGACCCAAGCGCGGCTGGTGCGCCCCTCCCCCGCACCTCTGGCCTCTCCGCTGATTGACACGGTCACTGGCGCGCGTATGATACCGGGCCCGGAGGCTAAATGCAAGGCGATTCAGCGCTTGGACGCGCACTCGCGCTCGTCCGCGAGCTGCGCGCGCGCTGTCCTTGGGACGGCGCTCAGACGCGTGTCACGCTGCGCCCCTACCTCGTCGAGGAAGTGCTAGAGCTCGATCAGGCGCTGCGGGACGACAATCCCGTCGCGCTGCGCGACGAACTCGGCGACGTGCTACTCCACCTCGCCTTCCAGGTCGTGATCGGCGAAGAGCGCCACGAGTTTGACGCCGAAGCGGTGACGCGCGGCCTGGAAGAGAAGATGCGCAGGCGACATCCCCACCTGTTCGGCGGCGGCGGCAAACCCGCCTCCTGGGAGCTTGCGAAACGGGAATCGGGAACAGGAAACCGGGAAACCCTGGGGGGTCTCCCCCGGACCCTGCCGCCGCTGCTCAAGGCCTATCGCCTCCAGGAGCGCGCGGCCGGAGTGCGGTTCGCGACGCGCAGGGACCGCTGCTCAAGGTGAAGGAAGAGCTGGCAGAACTCGAGGGCGAATGGGGACAGGGGGGGAGGGGGGGGGATTCGCACAGGCTGGCCGACGAGATCGGTGATGTGCTGTTTGCCGTCGTGAATCTCGCGCGTAAGCTCGGCATCGAGCCGAGTCAGGCGCTCGAGCGAGCGAACGACAAGTTCACGCGGCGCTTCGAGCAGGTGGAGCGACTGGCGGCACAACGTGGGCTCGAGCTCGGCCGGGCGAGTCTCGAAGAGCTAGAGGTCCTCTGGGAGGAAGTGAAACGCGGGTAGGGCCTGCTCCGAGCATCCGACCGTCTAAGGCCACAGCTTATAGAGGGTCCGTGGGAACGCGATCGCCTCGCGGATGTGCGGGATGCCGCAGATCCAAGCGACGGTGCGCTCGACGCCCAGGCCGAACCCCGAGTGCACGAACGTCCCGTACTTGCGCAGATCGAGATACCACCCGTAGGGGGCGAGCGGCAGTCCCTCGGCGTTGATGCGGGCGAGCAGTTTGTCGTGGTCGTCCTCGCGCTGGCTGCCGCCGATGATCTCCCCGTACCCCTCCGGTGCCAGCATGTCGTTGTTCAGCACGGTGCGCGGGTCGGCGGGATTCTCCTTCATATAGAAGGCCTTCACCGCCTTGGGGTAATTGAACACCATCACGGGGCGGTCGTACTGCTTGGCCAGCAGCGTCTCCTCCTCGCCGCCCAGGTCCCGCCCCCATTCCAGTGTCGCGCCCAGGTGCTTGAGCTTTTCGACCGCGTCGGTGTAGGAAATCCGGTGGAATGGCGGAACGCAGCGCGCCAGTGGTGCCGTGTCCCGCTCCAGCTCCGTCAGCTCGGGGCTGCGGCGCTCGAGGCAGCGCGCCACGATGTAGGCGACGAATTCCTCCTGCAGCCCCATATTATCGTTGCTGTCATTCCAGGCGACTTCGGGCTCCACCATCCAGAACTCGGTCAGATGGCGGCGCGTCTTGGACTTTTCGGCGCGGAAGGTGGGGCCGAAGCAATAGACCTTGCCGAGCGCGGCCGCCGCCGCCTCGACGTACAGCTGGCCGGTCTGCGCGAGGTAGGCCTTGCCCAGATCGAAGTAGTCGGTCGCGAACAGCGTACCAGCGTGCTCGCCGATCGATCCGGTGAGAATCGGCGTGTCCACGAGCACGAAGCCCCGCTGGTAGAAGAAATCCCGGATCGCCTGGACGACCTCGTGGCGCACCCGCGCGATCGCCACCTGGCGGCGGCTGCGCAACCACAGATGACGGTGCTCAAACAGGAACGCGGTGCCGTGCTCTTTGGGCGTGATCGGGAAGTCGGGGCTGGCCCCGAGGATTCGGAGATCGGTCACCTGGAGCTCGACGCCGCCGCCTCCCGGCGCGCGTGCGTCGGCACGCACGGTGCCCGTGATCTCCACCGCAGTCTCCTGGGTCAGCGCGCCGACCGCGCTCCAGGCCGCTTCGGGAACGTCCTTCTTGGAGAGGACCGCTTGCACGTAGCCGGTGCCGTCTCGCAGCATCACGAACGCGATCTTGCCGCTCGAGCGGGTCGTCATCACCCACCCGCGCACGACGACCGTCCGGCCGTTCAGGCCGGCGAGCGCCTCGATTCGCTGAGCCGCTGGCATAGGCGCGGCATACTAGTGGCGGCGTTCTGGGCTGTCAACGCGACAGCCTGCGTGCCGCCCGTGAGGTCCGGCCCCGACCGCCAGGAGCTCTCGTGGCCTGCGTACCTGGGCAATGCCCGGCACGACGCCTCGGTGGCCGAGTCCCTGAACCCCGACCCCCGACCCCTGTGGCACACCAACGCCGGCCGTGCTGTCCGCGGCGCCCCGGCTCTGGGAGAGACGGTGCTCGCGGTCGGCACGGTGGACCGTACGGTCCTGCTCGTGAGCCGCGAGGGCGGCGAGGTGCTGTGGCGGTCGCGGCTGGGCGGCACGATCCACGGCGGGCCGCTGCTCGACGAGGACCGGCTGTTCGTAGCGACGGAGGCGTCGCCGGACGGCAGGGTGTACGCCTTGCGGCTGCGGACCGGCAAGCCCTTGTGGAGCGCCAAGACGGACGGCATCGAGGCGCCCCTCGCCTTCGATGGCGAGGCGCTCTACGCCGGGACCGAACGCGGCATGGTCCTGCGCCTGGATCCCGAGTTGGGGACGATCCGCTGGCGCCGGCGCCTGTCCGGCGCGATCCGTTGCGCGCCGGTTCCGTCTCCCCGCGGGCTCCTCGTCGCGACCGACGCCGACACGCTCTACCTGTTGAGCCGTGAATCGGGCGAGATCGAGCGCCGTCTGGCGACGCCCGGCGCCGTGCTTGCGACCCCTGCGTTGGGCGGCGATCGGCTCTACGTCGGCACGAGCGAGGGGCATGTGCTCGCCGTGGACCTGCCCGCCCTGAGCGGGGCCTGGGACCAGCTCACGGGCGACGCGGTCTACGGCGCCCCGGCGCTCGCCCGGGACACCTTGTACGCGCTGGCACGCAACGGGAGGCTGTGGATCATTCCTGCCGGCGCGCCGGCGGCGGCGCGGAGCTTGGACCTGGGAATCGTCGCCACGGCGGGCCCGACGCCGGTCGCCGCCGGCGTCCTGGTGGCAAGCGTGAGCGGTGAGGTGTTGCTGGTGAGTCGCGCCGACGGGTCGATCTTGTGGCGCGCGCGGGTGGACGGTCCGGTTGAACAGCCGCCGCTGGTGCGCGAGCGCCAGCTAGTTGTCATCGCCGGCCGTGGCGATATTCAGGTGTACCGATGATGCGCGCCTCACTCTTGGCTTGCGGCCTGGCGCTCCTCGTTCCGGCCCTCGCCCCAGCACAGGATCATGGGCCGGGCGTGCCGGGGGGGGGGGGACGGGATCGGATGACGTGGCGCCGTGGGCTCGTGCACTACGGGAAGTGGGTCGCGGCTGCGGGCGCCGTCGGACTCACGGCCCTCGGGGTTCGGGAGCACAATGTGTCGGCGCGCGAGTGGGACCAGCTCCTGGCCATCTGCCACGCGCGGAGCAGCGACTGCGCCACGGGGTCCGATGGTCGCTACCTCAACTATCCGGCCGAATTCCATTATGAGAAGGCGATTTACTACGATCACCGCGCGCGCCGGCGCTTGATCGGTGGCCAGCTCAGCCTCCTCACGGCCGCCGTGCTGTTCCTCGCCGATCTGCATCCGGGCAAGGGTCCCGGGAATATCCCGTTCCCCGCTCTGGAGGTCACGCCGGACGCGCGGCGCAGCGGGGGGGGGGGGGCGCGGCCCGCCGTCCGAATTCCGTTCTAGCCGACGCGAAACAGCTCGAATCCCCGTTCATAGCGCTGGAGGATGCGGGCTCGGTAGGCGGCGTGTTGCGGCCGGGTGAGTGCCGGATCCTCGTCGATGATCTCTTTGGCCGCGCGGCGCGCCTCCTCCAGCAGGTCTAGGTCACGCGTGAAGTCCGCCCAGCGCAACGGGACGCCGCCTGACTGTCGCGCTCCGGCGAGCTCGCCCATACCCCGCGCCCGGAGGTCGAGCTCGGCGATCGCGAAGCCGTCCGTCGTTTCGCTGAACGATTGCAGGCGGGGCGCCGCTTCGGGCACGTCGGAAAGCAGGATGCAATGGCTGGCGGCCGCTCCGCGGCCGACGCGCCCGCGCAGCTGGTGGAGCTGGGCGAGGCCGAAGCGCTCGGCGTGCTCGACCACCATGACGGTCGCGTTGGCCACGTCGATCCCGACTTCGACGACCGTGGTGGCGACGAGGATCTGCACGTGGTTGTCCCGGAACGCCCGCATGACGGCGTCGCGCTCGTCGGGCTTCATGCGACCGTGTACGAGGCCCAGTCGAAACTCGGAGAAGACCTTCGCCAGGGCCGTGGCCATTGTCGTGGCCGCTTTCAGATCAGCGCGCTCGGACTCCTCGATAACGGGATAGATGACGTAGGCTTGGCGTCCGGCGGCGCACTCCCCCCGCACGAACTCGTAGATCTTCTTGCGGGCTGTGTCGGTCCGCAGTGCCGTTTTCACCGTGCCGCGTCCCGGTGGCCGCTCCCGCAGCGTCGTCACGTCGAGGTCGCCGTACAGCGTCAGCGCGAGCGAGCGCGGGATCGGCGTGGCGGTCAGCAGCAGGACGTCGGGCGCATCCCCTTTGTCCGCCAGCGCCGCCCGTTGTTCCACGCCAAACCGATGCTGTTCGTCGATGACCGCGAGCCCGAGCTGGTGGAACCGTACCGCCTCCTGAATGAGGGCGTGCGTCCCCACCACGAGCCGCGCACCGCCTCCAGCGATCCGCTCCTGCGCCGCGGTCTTTGCGGCTGCGGTGAGCCGCCCCAGCAGTAGCTCGGGCCGGATCGCTAGCGGCGCGAGCAGCGACGTCAGCGTCGCGTGGTGCTGCTCGGCGAGCAGCTCGGTGGGCGCCATCACCGCCGCCTGATAGCCATTCTCGGCCGCGAGCAGCATCGCGAACAGGGCCACAACCGTTTTGCCCGTCCCCACGTCGCCCATCAGCAGTCGATGCATCCGCTGCGGCGCCGTCATGTCCTCGGTAATCTCGCGGATCGCTTTTCGCTGGTCGCCGGTGAGCTCGAAAGGCAGGTGCTCCTTAAGCCGCGTCGTGAGGTCCTTCTTGGATGCGAAGCGGATTCCAGCCCGCGCGCGTTTGGCGAGGAAGCGCGCCCGTGCCTGGACCAGCTGCTGGTCGAAGAATTCGTCGAAGGCCAGCCGGCGGCGCCCCGCCTCCGCGGCGGCCAGCGTCGCGGGACGATGCACAGCGGCCAGCGCCGCTGCGAGCGCCGGCACGCCGAGGCGTTGGCGCAGTTGCGCGGGGTGCGGATCGTCGAGGAGCGCGAGGAGCGCGTCGAGATGCTGCTGCACCAGCAGCCGGATCTGCTTGTGGGACAGGCCTTCGGTCGCCGGGTAGACGGGAAGGATGAGGCCGCGGTCGGGCCCCGGCTCGTCCTTGTCCGCGAGGATAATAAACTCCCGCGGTACGAGCTGGCGGCCATGATAATAGCGCACCGGACCGGTGACGAGCAGCAACTGGCCTACCTTGATCGCTCGCTCGAGAAACGGCTGACCCGGCCAGCCGCATTCCAGCAACCCGCTCTCGTCCTGCAGCACCGCGCGGAACACCCGCAGCCCTCGCCGCGTCGGGAGGATCCCCGTGCGCACGACACGCCCCACGCAGCTCACCTCGCTTCCCACGGCGGCGCGGGCGAGCGGCGTGATGGTGGTGGCGTCGAGGTAGCGGTGCGGCGTGTGGTATAGCAGATCGCCGACGGTGCGGACGCCCAGACGGGCGAGCGCTTCGGCGCGCCTGGGCCCCACGCCCTTCAGGTATTTGACCGACGTCGTCAGCTCGAGGGTCACTCGCGCACCAAGCGCCGAGCGTACTGCGTCGCGTCGAACACGGTGAGATCGTCCAGCCCTTCCCCGGTACCGAGGAAGCGGATCGGGACCGGCACGGCCCGGCGCAGCGCGACGACGCTGCCCCCGCGCGCCGTGCCATCGAGCTTGGTCACGATCAATCCGGTCAGCGGCACGGCGGCCGCGAACCGCTGCGCCTGGTGCACGGCGGCCTGGCCCACAGTCGCATCCACCACCAACAGCGACTCGTGCGGCGCACCGGGGTGCTGGCGGCCGATCACCCGTGCGACCTTGCTCAACTCCTGCAGCAACCGCTGCTCGGTATGCACCCCCCCCCCGCCCCCCCTCCCCCTCCGCCCCCACCCCGCGCCGGGCCGACCCACGGCGCTCCAAGGCGCTCGGCCCACGCTTGCAATTGCTCGACCGCTCCGGCCCGGAACGTGTCCGCCGCCGCGAGCAGCACCCGCCGGCCCTCGGCCTGCAAGCGCTGCGCCAGTTTCGCCACGGTGGTCGTCTTCCCGACTCCGTTCACGCCGAAGACGAGGATTACGGTTGGCGGGGTCGGAGCCGTTGCGAGCCGACCCGGCTCAGGAAGCCCGCTCCCACTCTCCCCCCCTCCCCCTCCTCCTCCCCCACCCACCAGCACCTGCAGCACCGCCCGCTCGAGCGCCGCCTGCCGCTCGCCCGCCGGCTCACGGTCTACGACAGTGAGCAGCTCCGCGGCCGTCGCGGGACCGAAGTCCGCCTCCAGGAGAATGCGTTCGGCCTCAGCTCTTGCGGCCGGGTCGCCGCGCGCGAACACCTGTGCCAGCCGCGACCAGAGCCCTGTCACGGCAGCCCCTGGCGGCGCCGCCACGCCCACTCACCGACGAACGCCGCGATCGCGAGCACGAACAGCCACCAGTGGTCCCGCAGCCCCGCCGACACCCGCCGCGCGGCGGACTGTCCGGGTTGGGCGCGCAGCGTCGGCGCGCTCGGGCGCCACTCGTCGGAGTACTCTTCAACGGCCACGAGTC
>WNFB01006787.1_pt1 | contig 10259 bp, 8 predicted proteins | sample 5400501 | NCBI WGS metagenome assembly WNFB01 (sample SAMN13153341, study PRJNA577476) | soil metagenome | isolation source: 200 cm saprolite under Douglas fir tree site 2 hole 1 | place: USA:California | collected 2015-04-18 | reverse complement strand
GAAGGTTCGCCTCTGTTTCGTGCCCTTTCCACTGCCCGCTCATCCCCATTCGACTCCCGCCGCCGCCGCCGCTCTGTTTGCGCGAGACCGCGGTAAATTCTGGGAGATGCACGATCTGCTGTTTCAGAACCAGGCGGACTTGAGCAATGCCCACCTTCAAGAGCTGGCCACTCGGGTTGGCCTGCCCGCCTCCGGCCTTGCGGCCGCGCTGCAGTCCGGGAAATACAAGCCGGAGCTCGAGGCGGCCACAGCGAGCGGGAGCGCCGCAGGAGTGGATGCTACCCCGGCGATTTATGTGAATGGGCGCAAGCTTGGGTTGACGCTCACGCCCGAGGCTCTTCGCCTCACCGTGGATGACGAGCTGGAGTGGACAGAGAATCGGAATGCTTGGGCGCCGGACTGAGCGAGATGGACCCTCGATTCACCGTTGATGCCCGGGGGCAACTGATTGCCGAAGATGCGGAGGCGCAGCGGGAGCTGGCGCTGCGGAGCGGGCGCTTTGCCCTGGCCCCCACCAGCTCTGATCTCCTCTGCTTCATCAAGAACCCGCCGACCGGAGGCGAGATGGCGCCGCCGCGCGCGGTGCTGATGGGCGACGCGGGGGCCTTTCCGATATCCGATTTGATTGCCTTCTTGAGCCAATTGCGCTGGAGCGGTCTGGTCCGGGTTCACCCCGCCTCCGGACAACGCTCCATCTACCTCAAGGAAGGAGAAGTTCGCGGGGCGATGTCCGCAGATCCGGCCGATCGGCTGGGCGAAGTGGTGATTCGCCTCGGCTACCTGACGCGAAAGCAGCTCGATCAGGTCATGGAGCAAGGGCATTCCTCGAAGATGGGCCGGGTCTTGGTGGATCGGGGACTGTTGGAGGCGCACCAGCTTTGGAAGTGCATCACCCAGCAGCTGAGCGATATCTTCCACGCGATGGTCCTCTGTCGGGAGGGAGCCTTTCTTCTGATCGATCAGGAGATGGACGAAAAGTCGATGCACAGCGTGCAGCTGTCCACCCAGAGCTTGCTGATGGATTCGGTCCGCCAGGTCGACGAGATGGCCCACTTTCGAAAGCGAATCCCCCATGGCCGGGTTCACGTCAGCCGTAAGCGGGGCTCGGACGGAAAGCTGGAAGAGGACGAAGACCGGGTGCTGGCGTTGGTGGACGGCGAGCGAACGGTGCTCGAGCTGGGTCAGGCATCCAAGATGTCGGAATTCGACGTCACCAAGGTCATCTTCCGACTCCTCGAGGGGGGCTATGCCTCGGTGTCCGAACGGGGCGTTGCTCGAGTCAGCCAAGCGGACCACCGGCCTTCCGCCGCAGCGGCCCCCGCAGCCGATCAGGCGCCGCAAGCGGTGATCCGGATCTTCAATTTCATTTTCAGGGAGATCCGCGACGAGGTGGCCAAGAAGAAGATGGAGGGCGAGTTCATCGCCGCCGCCAACGCAGCGCTAGCCCGGCGGGCGCTCTCTCCCTCTCCGGTGCTGGCGGGCCTCTCGTTCGACCTGGCTGGCAATCTCTCGGAGCAGCGGCTGCTTCAACAATTCGAGACCTCGCGGGCGCACCTCGGCTCGGAGCCGATCGCCTCGCTCAAGCAGGCTCTTTCGGACGTGATGTTCTTCCTCCTGTTCCAGGCGGGCGAGCTTCTGGAGTCCCGCGCGGATGAGGATCTGGCGCGCAGGGTCAAGGAATTGCTGGCGACGATCGAGGCGGAATTCTGAAAGGCGCCCGGGAGCTCGAGGTTGCAGCGCGACTGCACGCCGACCTTCCAGGGTGTGGAGGCCAGATCAAGCGCGCCCCGGAGGACTTCGAAGTGCGGGAGATCCCGGCGTATCCGCTCAGCGGCGAGGGGGAGCATCTTTTTCTCTTCCTGGAAAAGAAAGGGGTCTCCACTCCGCAGCTCGCCGAGCACCTGGCCAAGGCGCTCCAGCTGCGTCCTTCCGAGGTCTCCTACGCAGGGCTGAAGGACAAAACGGCGGTGGCCCAGCAGCTGTTCTGCGTTCCCGCGAAAGCGGAGATCCAGATCGCGGGGTTGGAGGTGCCCGCGGCAAAAATTCTCTGGTGGAAACGCCACCGCAACAAGCTTCGAACCGGTCATCTTCGCGGCAATCAGTTCCGGATCCGAATCCGGGAAGTGGAGAATGTAGGCGCCGCCAAGGACCTTTTTGAGCGGCTGCTGGCGACCGGAGTTCCCAACTATTTTGGACCGCAGCGATTCGGGGCTCAGGATGGCAATGCCGAGCGCGGCAAGAAGCTGCTGCAGGGATCTGGCGGCGCGGGTCGCTTCGAGCGCAAGCTCTACCTTTCGGCCTATCAATCGATGCTCTTCAACCGCGCATTGTCGGCTCGAATTGAAAGGGGGGCGTTCGGGATCGCCCTCAAAGGCGATGTGATGCGGCGTTGCGACAGCGGTGGCCTCTTTCTTTGCCGAGAGCCGGAACAGGAGCAGTCGAGGATGGACCGATTCGAGGTTAGCCCGGCGGGGCCGATCTTTGGCCCCCGGATGTTCCGCCCGGAGGAAGAGGTCGCTGCGCAGGAAGAAAAATTGCTCCGGGACGAAGGTTTGACGGTGGACGATTTTCGAGCCGGCAAGGGTGAGGCGGAAGGCTCTCGACGGGCATACCGGGTATGCCTGGCTGGCGCTGGCATCGAGGAGCACGGGTCAGACTTGTGGGTTTCTTTCGAGCTGCCCAAGGGAAGCTATGCCACGGTGGTGCTGCGGGAGATGATGGGATGCTGGCCCGCCTAGTCTTATCCTGGTGGCTCGCCGATCGCATCCCTTCCGGGACTCTGCTGGCCGTGGTCCGCGAAGACCAGGCATTCAAGCCCACCCGGATCAGCCACGTGGGATTCGTGTTCCACCAGGGAAAGCAAACCTACTTGCGCCATGCGACCCGTCGATCCGCCAAGGTGCTGGATGAGGATTTACGCTCGTTCCTCTCGCGCAACGCGAAGTACGACAAGTGGAAGGTGGTCGGAGTCAGCCTCTTCGAGGTGGTTGCTCCCTAGGGTTGGATGCCAGCCGGTCCGCCTCCTCTTCTTCCTGCTCTTCCTCTTCGGCGGCGCGCCCCGCCTCCTCCGCCCCGGACTCGATGCGAGAGCGCTCCAGGCTGATCAGCGCTGCTGCCTTTGCCAAGTGCTCCTCTGGAACGAGGATCTCCCACCACGGCGCCTCCGGGGTGCTGAGGTTGTCCATCGTCCCGCCTCGTCGGGCGCGGGGAAAGACCGGAATCTGCGCATTCTGCAGCACCTGCTCCAGTCGCTCCGAGGTGAGCGGATCTTCGGCCGTGCCAGCGACGACGAATCGGCGCTGATCCATCTCCTGCGGAAGAAGGAGGCCCCGCTGGTGCATCTGCGCCGCAGTGACCAGCTCGGTGCCGCCGCAATCTGCGCAAACAGTCACGCCCTCCCGGTACTCCGAACCACACTGGGTGCAATATTTCATGGGTCCTCCCTTTTCCTACCAACCCACCATTTCCGAATGGGTCCAGTGTTATAAACGAAACGCGGTCCTGTTCAGAAGGGAAGGCAATGGTCCAGCTGAAGTTCGCCCTCTTTGCAGCCATCGTCTTGGGGCTGTGGTTCGGGCAAGTCTATGTGTCCGCTTCCATGCTGAGCGCCCGCGCAATCGACGCGGCGATGGTGCACGCGACGATCACGCCGTCGGTGGTCTCGGCGAAGATCGATGAGCGCCGCCGTGAGTTTCAACGAGCGGCGGCCCAGATCGCCGGTCCAAACACTGTGGCCGCGCTTCAAATGGCGCGTTCCAAAGGGGAAGCCCCGGGTCTGGAGCGGTTTGGCCCCCTTCGGGATGCCGCGCTGGCGGCGGTTTCCGAAAGCCTCCGGGGCCAACTGGTGTTTGGGCTTTCGAACGAGCTCGGCTCGGTTTACTCCCGGGGCTCGGGCAAGCCGGTCCAAGGCAAGGGCGAGGTGGACCTGCCGGCGCTGGCTCAGGCCGGTTCGGAGGGCGTCTGGCATGAGGCTTTTGGCGTCCCTCACGTTTTCTTCTCCTTTCCCGCCAGCTCCGACCGCTCGGAGCCGACCAAGCAGGTAGGATTTGCGGTCGTCGGACTCCCGCTGGGAGCGGAAGGCATTCTGGGCGCTGCAGCGAAGGACTCGGGCCTCGATGCCATTGTCCTGATTCAGGCGGGCAAGGTGGTCTCCATTGCCGGGCCCGAGAAGATCAAACCCGAGCAGATCGATCGGAACATCGCTCCGGGGCGCACCGCGGTGGTTGCCTCCGGCGCGCTTTCTTCCATCGGTCCGTTCCGGTTTCCGCTCTTCACCAACGGGGATGTGCTTGGCGGAAGGGCGCCGCTCTGGGTGGCATCCCGGCAGGCGGTCTCATCGAGTCCCTACGAGGTGATGGGGCTGGTGACGTTGAGGCCCTTCATGCAAGCGCTGGCGGCATATCAGAAACTGGCACTGCTGGGTTTCTTGTTCATCCTGGGCCTGGGGATCGTCGCGGTCGTCACCGTTAGGCGGGGGACGTTGTCGGAGGAAGACCGCGGCGAGCCGCGCTCCATTTTTTCGGCAGCGCTTCAGCGCACCTCGAGCTTCGCCGCCGGCGTTTCCCGGCGTTCTTCCAGGGCCAATCTGCCCTCCGGCGAAGATCGGACCGCGGACTCCGGGATGGCGTCCACCGGCGACGCCTCTCCCCCGTGGTTTACCCGCTCCGGCTCCGTTCCCCAGCCGGCACAGCCTGTCCCTGCAAGCCCGCCCTCGGCCAGCGCAGGCCGCCAGACTTTCTCCGGAAATTCGAATTCCGAACCACGGAATGAGCCCACGCCCACTTATTCTCCCGCCGAAACGCGGGTGGCAAACATCCCCGAAGAGCTCCTTCGAGCCAGTGCGTTTCCAAACGAATTAACGCCACAACAGCTACATGCCCCGCCGCCGAAAATGCCTTCGACCTCCACGACTCCCTCCGATGCTGACGAGGGCCACTTCAGGGACGTTTTCCGGGACTTCCTTTCCGCGCGCGCTCAATGCGGGGAGCCTTCCGATGCCATTACCTATGAGCGCTTCGCCGGCAAGCTGCGCAAGAATCGGGATCAGTTGATCGAGAAGTACAGTTGCCGCACCGTCCGTTTTCAGGTCTACGTCAAAGAGGGAAAGGCCGCTCTCAAGGCCACACCGGTGAAAGTCTGAGCGGAAGCGGTAGCACCACCCGGAACAAGGCTCCTCGTGGAGAAGCGTTTTCGACTTCCAGTCTGCCGCCGTGCTCCTGGCAAATTCTCGAGGCGATCGCCAGACCCAGGCCGGTGCCGCCCTTCTTGGTGGTGAAGTAGGGCTCGAAGAGGTGGGGGCGGTTCTCGGCGGACACACCTGGACCTGAGTCCTGAACTTCCAGAAGAATGTCCCGGTCCTTCTGACGGACGCGAATGTCGATTTCCCCGGTCCCATTCATCGCTTCTTCCGCGTTCTTGAGCAGATTCATCAGGACCTGGGTCAGCTGGTCGCGATCGGCGTTGATGCGGAGCCCGGGGGCCAGCTGCGTGCTCCAGCGAATGGCGATGTCGCGGGTGGGATAAAGCAGCAAGACCTGCTGGACCAGCTCCGCGGGGTTGAGCGGAGCCAGCTGCGGCTTGGGCAAGCGGGCAAAATGCGAGAACTCGTCGACGATCCGGCGCAGGCGCTCCACCTCCTCCAACATCGCCGCCACCCCTTCCGCAAAGAGTTGATCGAATGCGGCGCTGCCAGCGTGCTTCGCGGCGGCCAAGGTCTCCAGCGACATCTGGATCGGCGTCAAGGGATTCTTGATTTCATGGGCCAGCCTGCGCGCCACCTCTTGCCAGGCGGCAATTCGCTCCGAAGCCACCAGCTGTTCGGTCAACCTTCGAAGCTCGGTGGTCATGCGATTGAAGGTGGATACCAGCTCCCGGATCTCTCCGGTGGCCCGTTCTTCAACCACCACGTCCAGGTTTCCGGCGGCAACCCGCCGCGCCGCACCCGTGAGCGCTTCGACCGGGCTAGTGATGTGACGCGCCAGCAGCACTCCCACCGCCACCGCCAACAACAATCCCATCCCCGTCAGGAAAGCGAATGCCCGCTCGATCCCCCGCTCCGCCTGGACCTGGGATGCCCGGCTGAAGGAAAGGCGAAGCTGCGCCACTTCGCCCACCGGGACGAGCTTTTCCTGGATCGGCGGAAGCGCCTCGCCCGCCAGCACCACCGGCGCGTCGCCCGAGGTGATCCGCACCTGGGCGCCCGTCTGTTGCGCGAGCTGGTTGGCAAACGCGGCGTCGAGGAGAGTTCCGCCCACCACCCACAAGCGAAGCCCACCGTAGTCGACCGGGCTGGCGGCCACCAAGGCGGGCATCCGGCGCAAGCCGGACTCGTCCCGAACCTCCACCGCGACCGGGACCGTGTCGCGAGGCGCTCGGCGCGTCGCCGCGAACAGCGACTCGTCCGGATCTCCCAGGCGCGCGGGGAGGTGGCCGGACGTCAAGGTGACGCCGCGGCCGTCGAAGACGGAGAGCACCGAGAGGCCGCGGCTTCGCATCAGCCGCTCCCCCAGCGAGGCGTGATCTGAGCCGGAGTTGCCCGATCGGAGCTCGCGCGCCAGCTCCTCCAGGGCTGGACTGTCGGACAGCTCCGCCACTGCAAGCGAGGAGGCTTCGCCGCTTCTGCGAAGGATGGACTGGGTGGCCCGAGTGGCCGTCTCCATCTGGACATCGAAACCTCGGGACAGGGTTTGTCGCAGATTGTTCAGGGCCCAGGGAACGACGAGAGCCAGTGGCAGCAGCGCCAGGAAGGCAAAGGCCAGGGAGAGTCGGGTGCGCAGGCGCATCGCTTTAGCCGCCCTCGCCTGAAAAAAAGGCGTTTTCCATCTCCGGGAGCCCGTAGGCATCGAATGCCAGGTTCTTCAACTCGGGCGCGAAGGAGATAGAGATGCTCTGAGCATAAAGGGGAATCAGATTGAGCTGGCCAGCCAGGGCCATTGCCCGGTCCCTGGCGCGTGCGTCGCGCCGGAGCCGATCGGATTCTGCTCCGAGCGGTGGCAACTCGGTCGACAGCAAGTCGTGCCTGCCGGCAGCGTCGATTACCACCGCCAGAGCCGCGGCGGGCTGAGGGGGTAACAGCAATCCGTGGAGCATCAGGTCGAACTGACCGGACGCCCAGCGCGCGCGCAGATCGGTCCGCGCCAGACCCTTGAGGGAAATGCGGTACCCGCGGTCGTGGAGCTTCACCTGAACGCGCTCGGCCACCGACCGTTGCTCAGGAAGGGAGAGGTCGTAGAGAAGCGTCAGCGGGTGAAGCGATGGTGCCGTCGTCGGTATCGGCCCCGCGCTCGATTGCGCTTGGGGCATTAGATCCGGTGGGAGCAGGCTCTGCATCGGCACCGAAGAGCCGCGCGCGAAGAACTGGGCCAGATTGGTTCGATCCAGCGAAGATTCGAAGGCGCTTCGAAATCCATCGCCAACCTTTGCGGGGGAAAAAGCGAGATAGGTGGCAAAGAGCGCGGGCACTGCTTCCGGGTGGAACCCTTCGCCTGGCTGGCCGAGAAGAATCTCGGCCTCCTTGAGTGAGTAAATCCGCAACGCATTGCGACTCGTGCCGGCCAGTACTTTGATCCGATCCAGGTAAGCTCGCCCGCGGGGAAAATGAAGATTGCTTTCCAACGCTTCGGGTGAGCTGGTGAGCGAAAATGGACCGATCCCGGCCACCCTGGATGATTGGCCCCGGACTGCCAACGCTGGGTGGCAGAGCGACTTTGGGAGGTCGGGCCAGGGAAAGGCCAGCGGCAGGTCCATCACTGACTGAGGAAGCGCGGTCATCGACCCTGGAGCTCCCTCTGCGCGGATGGGGAAGAGCAGAGCGCGATACGGAGAAAGGCTCTTCGCGTCCGAGAGGCGAGCCCAACTCGCTCCAATGTCCTGGGCCGTCAGGGATTTCCCCCCTGCAAACCGGGCAGTCGCGCTGAGGACAATGCGAAGCGTCCTGGGATTTGGCTGAGAAAACTCGGTCCCCAGCACGGGCTCGATCCGCTCGCCCGATCCCAAGTGGCAAAGCCCCTGTGTCGCCAGCCGCAGCAAAGTAGCCTCGGCAGGAGCATCCGCCAGGGCCGGATCCGCGTCCGGCCTTGGCCCCGCATACGCCACTCGCGCCGTGCCGCCGTAGAGACCCCGGGAGGCGCCGAGCGCGGCGGATGCACAAGCCAGCAGTGCATGAAGCAGCACCCCGAAGCGCGTCCACCCTCGTGCCGTCCAATGTCCGCGGTGGTTCGCCGCCGAGGCTCGATCTGGACGCCGATTCATCGACAGCGCTGTCCGAGGGCGATGCGCCATCAGCGCAGCGTGCTCCTTTCCAGGACCTGTAGCTCCGTCGTTCCATCCGGCATCCAGATGGCGAGGACAGCGGATTGCCTTCCGTGGCCGGTGAAATCCGCGGCGACCACCTGAGCCACTCGTCCGCGGTTCATCGCGTCCTGCCAGACGAGCATCGGTTGCGCGCTCACGTTCGCGAAACCATGGGAGGTGCCGCCGTCAGTCGGGTCCGGGGCGAAGCTCAAGACGCGAATTTCCTCCGGCGCGGGCTGAAATTGCGGGGAGCTGGCGACCAGCCGGGGAACTCCCGTGCCGTCGAAGTCCACCCATCCGCTCCCCACGCCGACACCCGACAGCTTCACCGGCTGGCGATCCCACAAGGAATCGCGGACCCAAAGCCCATCTCCAGCAGGGAGAATCACCCAGTATTGTCCTTCTCCCCGCAGAGTGAAGTACGACAGGGAGGAGAACGGTTTCGCCAGGGCGGGCGGCGCTCCGCCGCTGTCGACGGCTGCCGCGCGAAAGGTATTTTCTCCGGGCATCCAATGGACCCTGAGCAAACCGGCTCCTCGGATGGGAGGCAGCGGAATCTCTTCCAGCGGTTCCCAGCCGGCGAACTGGCGGGATTTCACTTCAATCCCCAGGAGCTCGCCTTTCGCGCGTTGACAGGAAAAGTACGCCACCCTCGAGGGCTTGCGTTGGATGACCACCGCTCCGAAGGGCTCCCGGCAAGGGGTGAGCGAGGCGGGAAGTTGCTGGTGCTCGCGGCGGGCGAGCACTTCTCCCTCCGCCGACAGGGCGACGATCTCCGAGTCGGTCAGGACCACCACCTCATCCTTGCCGTCCCCATCGAGATCGCCAGCCGCTAGCGCTGCGCTGAGCATCGGCAGCCTCGCCAAGGCGGTGCGCCGAAGGGAAAGCGGATCTCGAACGCCGGCGGTTCGCGGGAAACCGGCGGAAGCGGGGAACAGCGCCAGCAGATCCGGATTCGCGGCAACCGAAGCTGCGATCAGGGTCGCCGGAGAAGGCGGCCGGGTCGGCGCCTTTCCGGACCAGAAGTTGATCCAGGTGCCAAAGAGGTCCCCCTGGACGCGCAGGGCGTCCGCGTCTACCCAGATCTGAAGGCGCAGCAGCGTCCGCGCGCCGTATCCCCGGGCAGCCGCGATCGGATCCAGGCTGTCGGGATCCAGCGGGATGGCCGTGAGCTTGGCGCGGGCTAATTCCGCCGCGAGCAGGGTGGTGAAGCCCTCCGAGAGTCTGATCGAGTCAGCGCGGAGGTGGATTGCGATCGGGCCCTCCGCGCGCGCTTCCTCCACCTGGCGACAGACCGCCCATGCGAGCTCCGCGACCCGATTCGAGGCGGTCGGTGCCCCCGAGAACATACCCGTCGCGGCCAGCGCACAAGCGAGGCCGAGGCGACGGCTCACAGACCCTCGCGGCGGCCCGCCTCGAGCGAAAAACGGTCCGGATCCACCTGGCCTGCCGGAGGAGCCTGGGCGGTCGGAGCGGTACCCTCCAGAAACGGCTCGAGGCGTCCTGGGCTTGCGGCGCCGGCGAGCATCCCGCTCGCCGGGTCGACCCGGACCATGGCCACTCCCGGAGGAATCTCGAACTCCCGCTCGGGAAGGCCCTGGTGCGCCGCCTTCATGAACGAGAGCCAGATCGGCAGCGCGGCGTGACCTCCGGTTTCGCCCGAGCCGAGGCTGTCGTGATTATCGAAACCGACCCAAACGCTGGTCACCCACTCCGTGGTGTAACCGGTGAACCACGCATCCCGGTATTCCGAGGCCGTCCCGGTCTTGCCAGCAGCGGGACGATTGAGCTCGCGAACGGCCACCGCGGTGCCCTCCTGAACGACGCTGCGCATCAGCGAGGTCGCCATGTACGCCACCGCCGGAGGTAGTTTCTCCTCGAAGCCGACCTGGTGCTCTTCCAGAATCTTTCCGGCCGAATCGGCGACCCGCACCAGGGTGATCGGTTCGGCGTACTTTCCCAGCGCC
>WNFB01020376.1_pt1 | contig 10263 bp, 9 predicted proteins | sample 5400501 | NCBI WGS metagenome assembly WNFB01 (sample SAMN13153341, study PRJNA577476) | soil metagenome | isolation source: 200 cm saprolite under Douglas fir tree site 2 hole 1 | place: USA:California | collected 2015-04-18 | reverse complement strand
GGGCCCTCAACTGCTCGGAGAGGCCCGGTCTCGACAGGTACTCCATATGCAGTTCGCTGAGCAGAGCGTCGTAATGGGGGCCGGCTTGCTCGTAGATCTCGATCCGGTCGTGCTTGGCGGCGACCCGGTACCGGCGGGCATCAGGATGTTGCTGTACCACTGCCTCGATGGCCGCCACCTCCTCTGGCTGGATCGGTGAGGGGCGGTCTTTGACTAGGGAGACCACGCCGTTGACGCTCTCGCTGATCGTGAAGCCTGGTGGGAGCTCCGTGACCGGCTCGCCTTGACTCTGGCCCGCGCGACCAAAGTAATAGCGTGGCTTGCCGGTTTTGGTCTGTCCCCGGTACAGCGTGTACGTCAGGCCTTTGCGATTGGTGTAGCTGACCGGCATCCTGGTCCTCCTGGTACTCCCCTCAACATGGTAGTGCTGATTGTCGAATGACTGCCACACATTTCTTCTGGAAGCAGGGGCTAAAAGGCTGGAAAAGATACGCTTTTCTGCCACCCTTTCTTCCAAAACTGCCACACGCAGGTTCACCACCGCTTTTGATGAACCGATTTCCAGTGAGGCAAGGCGGGGCGGCGAGGCGAGGCAGGTCATGCTCCATGAAGAGCCGTTTCTTTCTGCCGGGCATAGCGCCAGATGTCGCGCGGAGTGCTCATGCCTTTGCTGTGCGCTTCCTGGAGCCACTCGTTCATTTCATACTTATTCTGATAGAGTCGATTACCGCAAAAGACATTCCGCCGTGCAAAAGGAGCTGGGCTCGTTTTCATGCGATGCTCTCGTACGACGGTGTCGGCCAGATTGACGATGTTGTCCCCGTACCATGGGGTGGAGAGCGTGTAGGAAGGTTCCTGCACCCACTCTGGGCAAGGGACCCCATAGCGGTCACATAGGAACTCCACCGAGGCCGCGCAAAAGGCTCCCCAATGGCGGGTATGCTCCGTGCCCCGATCAGGCTTTCCCAGCGGTTCACTGACTAAGGCGGCACGGGTGTCCTTGGCGTAGTCATACCAGGCGTTCGCAAAGTTCCCAAGAGCCGTCCAGGGGTCTTCCCCTGCACAGATTTGTTGGTACGCCCGTGCCATGGTTTGAAGCGTTTTCGGCATCATGGCTCCCCCTCACTTTCCGATCCGAACAGCACGTTCAGTGAGTACTCGATGGTTTCGGCTTCTTCCTGTTGTGCGTCGGGTAGGATATAGCGATCTAACACCCTTTGGGCCTGCTTTCGTGTGCGAATGTGTGTTTGTGGCAGGAGAATTCTACAATCCGCAATATCTTTATGCATCATGTAGGCGCCTCCTATCAGGAGCAGGCGAACGGGCTTTGTGATGCCCTGGCTCTGTAATGCTGCCCCTAGCTCGGCCAGATAGTGCTCTATTTCGTGTGATTGCATCCCTGACGATCTCCTGCGTGCCTATTATAGCATACCATGCTTTCGGCAGGTAGACCGTGCATTGCCACACGGGAAATCTTACTCGGCGATTACCCCGGAGCCATTTCCTCTCGAATGCTTTTCTGTGCCTGTAGCTATACTTGAACGTCCCTCGTTTCCCCTGGAAACGAGCAACAGGATGGTACCTATTGAGAAAGAAGACAATGACACCTCTTACTGGAACCTGCTTTGTCCGGGCGAGTCTTCAGTTGCTTTCGTCATGTACGCATCAACGCACAAGACGAACATTAGCGTATATGCAGGATGAGCAGACCCATCAAATCGAATCCGCTCATCACCAGCATCAAGGCTAAGCAGGCCAGTGTGATACCCCGCTGCCACGCAGTGTTAAGCAGTGATGACCACGTCCCAGCAGCGCTACACTGTCTCGACTGCTCAGTTGATGGCTCAACCTCAACGGAACTGACATCCCACCAATGATGGGTGGTATTGGGACGATGGGTGAGCTGCCCACTGATGGGACTCAAGCACGCGCTAATTGCTTGCATACGGTCACTCATTGCTTGCTCAAATAAGGCATGTAGTTCTTCTTCACTCAATTGCTCATCTGCAGTCTCGACAGTGGGAACCGGCTGGGTTGCAAACTGATCATCATCCACTATTATGCCGGACTTTGGCTCTGTGTAGCCTTCTGCCTGGTACATAGTCAGCTCTCTGAGTTCATCATACTCTGGTAGCGTCATGAGAAGCGATACCCCCCTCCTGGCACGTTCACAATCAGGCATGGTCGGCCTGGACCCGCTTCAATCTTGCGGCGCAACTGGCAATGAAGACGTGCAGACAATGGATGTCGCTCCCGTAGCCCGTCGGTGCGGCGAATACGTTCGGCCAGAGCCACGGTCTCGGGTTCTGGCTCAATCTGCAGTTCGTCGGCCAGCACATCGCGGCAGTCCGCGTACGCCCGTAAGGCTGCGCGTCCGTGCTCGGCGTCCAGCTCCGACCAGAACGATTCGGACAGTGTTTTGCGCGTGTGCGTTCCACCCTCCACAGCCAGGTAGACGAGCAAGGCCAGGGCCTTGCGTGTGGAGAAGGTGAGCGTGTCCTCACCATGCTTCACTATCGGTTCGCCAAGCAGCGACAATTGTAACTGGCTCATCATCTACTCCTGTTGTCCTCTAGAAGAGAAGATTGAGAACCCACTTTCGTCATGGGCTAATCACTTCCTCAAGAAACAGTATAGAAGAATGGGAGGAAGAAGTCAGTGTGCATGAGATGGCATGTCACTTCAACTTGCTTCACTTCTGGGGGACAGACACCAGCAGAGCGGGAGCAAGTTGCTCCTCGTCGGCCAGCACATGTGTTATCATAGGGGGAGAGAATCGAGGAGGTTGGATGGAGTCGCTTCACATTGCCCTCCATCCAACCTCAGACAGGCGTTGACCCGCATGGTGTGCGCACCCTACAGACACCAGTATACTGGTGTTGCCAGGGGAAGTCACCGTCCATTAGATGACGTGTCACTTCCCATCGCTTCGCATCGTTTTGCTCCGCTGGGTCACGCGGAAGGGAGATCGCCTGTGAAAAGATCCACTCGGTACGGTGAGCGAGACTATGCCTTCGGTCAAGTGATGCTGACGCTGCGGATGAGTATTGGTCTGACGCGAGTGGGACTGGCCGACCTCCTGGGCGTCTCCCGGCGCGCGGTGGGGGATTGGGAGGCAGGCCTCAGTTATCCCACAGCCGAGCATCTCAAACAGCTCATTGCGCTGGGGGTGCGAGCCTCGGCCTTTCCAGACGGGCGCGAGGCCGAGGAGATCCGTGCGCTCTGGAAAGCGGCACACCAGAAGGCGCTCTTGGATGAGCGCTGGCTCGCTGCGTTGCTTGGCCGCCCGCGTCCTGCGCTCACGCTTCCCCCACTTGCGCCCATCGAGGAACCCCGACCAGACGATGTGCCCGAACCTGCGCTGGGGCGACGGGTGGATTGGGGCGACGCGCTCGATGTCCCGATCTTCTATCGGCGCGCGTGGGAGGTGGCCACGCTTGAGCAGTGGGTGGTCGAGGAGCACTGTCGGGTGGTGAGCGTGCTGGGTATGGGCGGCATCGGCAAATCGGCTCTCTCGGTCAGCCTGATGCACCGGGTAGCTCCGCACTTCGAGGTGGTGATTTGGCGTTCGCTGCGCGATGCCCCCGCCTGTGAAGCGCTGCTGGATGACTGCCTGCAGATGCTTGCCCCCCAACCGCTGCGGGAAGTGCCTGCTAGCCTGGAACGGCGCCTGGGCCTGCTGCTGGAGTCCTTGCGCGAAGAACGTGTGCTGCTGGTGCTGGACAACCTGGAGATGCTGCTGACGGAAGGGGCGGGTACAGGTCGCATGCGTGCAGGCTACGAAGACTACGGGCGGCTGCTGCGCCAGGTGGCCCAGACCGAGCACCAGAGTTGCCTGTTAGCCTTCCTGATGCTCAGCTTCCTCAGCCTCCTCACCATGTTCGACAATATTGCCCTCTTTGAACAGAATATCCAGTAAGGCGACTCTCCACTTTGGCTTCTGGCGTAATAAAAATTCCAGGTCCATGCCAAAGTGCTTGAATTCCTCCCCCTGGGCATTCGCCATGATGGCTCGGGCCTCTTGGTTGGGCTCCACGGCTAAGCGCTGCTCGTACCAGCCGATGGCTTCGGCTTCTTCTGTGAGAGAAGCAATCATCCGTGCAAAGGTGCGGGTCTCTTTAACAAAACGGCGCGGGAAGTCCCGTCTCCGTTCACGGGACGGGATGAAAGCGCCGCTGCCCGATGGCCTGAAATCTTGCGCTTGTTGTACATTTGTGCTATACTGCCTATACAGCGTGGTCGCGCTCGTAGGTACGGTACAAGCCCGTTGGCCTGCTCCTTCCACAAACGCTGACAAAGGATGTGCAACATCCAGAACTTTCGCCTCGTGTGTTGGCGCACGAAGACAGGCGATGACTTGTAGCGCCAACGTATCTACGAACTGTCCCCGCAAAGGTAGGACACGGGATAAAGAACCGTGACTGAGAGCACTCGATGGTACGTAGTAGTAGCCCCGGACACGGGCCACAGGGAGCGGATATCGCGCTTGTACCTGTGTTGTCTGAGTTAGGTTGTGCGTGCAGCCACCTACTTGCGAATAGGGTTCCTGCGGGAACATGGTCATCGCTCCTCCGATGCTCAGAAGCCTATCCCATTCTATGGGATTGGGAGTGTCACTTATAGAGTAGTGGAACGAGGATGTCTAGGATGCTGCTTGATAAATCCAGGGCTACTCAAAAGTTCAACGTAATAAGACAAGGGGTGCCACTACATTTTTAACTGTTGTAATTGCAATATGTAGTGGCACCCCTTGCGGGTGCCAGGGCTCCGCCAGTCTCCGTCACCTACTCGATCGTCACGCTCTGCATCACATCGCCTCCTCACTCGCGGGGCTCATCATACATACGGAGACGCGATGCATTACCGCTCGACAATATCCACCGAGAGTAGCTGGTCACCTGATCGCGGGTCGCGTCCTGGATCACGCTCGCGAATCGAGTTCACAACATCCATTCCCGAAATGACGCGGCCAAAGACTGCATGTTTGCCATTCAGGTGTGGTGTTGACACATGGGTAATGAAAAACTGGGATCCATTGGTGTTCGGCCCAGCATTTGCCATGGATAAGATGCCAGGGCGGTCATGCTTAAGCGCAAGGGCACTGGCCTCATCATCGAAATGATAGCCTGGTCCACCTGTCCCTGTCCCCTTTGGATCGCCCCCCTGAACCATGAAATCGCGAATGACACGATGAAATGTGGTTCCGTTATAGAAACCATCGCGTGCAAGGAATACAAAGTTATTCACGGTTTTGGGTGCCTGCGCCGCAAACAACTCTATTTGGATATCACCTTTTTCCGTATGCATGATTGCCAGGTACTGCTTGGCAGGGTCAATCTGCATAGCTGGCGGGCGATCGTACTGCTTGGGCATATCTATCTCCTAAATTCTGTTTAAGGTGCTGCAACCACGATCAAGTGGGTAATAATATCCGGCGTAATATTCTTCGAGTTTGCAGCATCGCCAGGACCTTGAATCTTTTGTGCCACATTCAAACCCGATACGACGTGCCCAAACAGGTTATACACCTTCTGCAATGTTGTCCTATCGTCCGCCGTGCAGATGAAGAACTGGCTGCCGTTGGTATTCGGCCCAGAATTGGCCATTGCAACACAGCCTGCCGTGTAATTACTCTTGACCGGTTCATCCTTGAACTTGTAACCCGGGCCGCCGGTGCCATTGCCCTTAGGGTCACCCGTCTGGATGATAAAGCTAGGCACGACGCGATGGAAAGTCAACCCATCGTAAAAATGGTGCTGCGCTAAAAACACGAAGTTGTTCACCGTGTTTGGTGCAAGCTGCGGGTCCAGTTCAAGCACAATCAAGCCACGATTGGTGTTAATCCCCGCACAATAGACCTTGTTGGGATTAATCACCATAGCGGGAGGCTGTGAGTAGCTGTGCTGTGTGCTGTCAAAGGTCACGGGACCTGGGGCTGGTGATACGTCGGTCAGTTGCTTGATGACCTTAGAACTAAGGCAGAGCTGAACGACCGGCACAGGCGGTTTGGGCTTGACTGCAAACGGCCCTATCTTATAGTAGTAAAGCGTTCCAAGCGTTGCCAGGACGATAAGCAGGGTAAGGCTGATAGCCCAGGGATAGCGGGCCAGGCCACGGGCCGGAGGCTTGTAACCAGGAGCACGCCGCGGTGATTCTTTTACCTCCAACGGCGGCAACTTAGTCGCATGGGCTTTTGCGACCTTCGTCGCACGTTTCGTAGTAGCACGTTTCGATGTTTTTGGCATGGGGTTCTACAACCACTCCTTTTCAGTAGAGATACTCTCGGCCCCCAGCCAACAAGATGACGCTTACGATACGGTGGGTGGCCATGACAAACCTTGCCTTTTCTGCGTGCTATCATAACTCTCCCGTGCGCCTGGGTCAAGTCCCTAGCCCAAGAGGAGGTGAGGGTTAAAGTTTTGTGCCGGGTAGTCTACCTGAGCACCCGCAAGGGGTGCCACTACGCCGGAATAGGCCGCATTGTGCAATCAGCTAGTGTAGTGGCACCCCTTGCGGGTGCCAGGCTGAACTTGAAGAGGAGAATGGATCAACGTGGATAGGATCATTCTAGTACCTTTCCCTGTGAATAAGTCTGTGGATAACTTCGGGGATAACTGGGGATAACTCAACCTCTTGTGTGGATAACTGCCGATAAACAAACTTGATGACATCTCAACCCATAACTTCACGCACACATCCCTATGGCGATGTCAGAAACATATCCACATATCCACAAAGATATCCCTCGCCTGCTATTTGATTTCAGTCGCAGAATTCGTTACACTGATGAAGCAGACATGAATTTGGCCTGGTACCCAATTTATCGTGGGATTGGGCAAGTCAAGATCGGCTTCTGGTAGCCGCGCAAAAATCGAACCAACGTGCTATAATCCGCCGTAAGTAGGTCAGTACCCGTAAGCGATGGTAAAGCACTGGAGCCAATGACGTGGAGAAACTTTTACCACAAAACATAGAGGCCGAGTGCGGTGTACTTGGCAGCATCATCATTGACCCAGAGGCAATAGTCCAGGTGGCAGATTTTCTGTTCGCCGAGGACTTCTACCGTGACGCCCATCGCACTATTTATGAGGTCATTCTCCATCTCTACGAAGAGCACGAGCCGGCCGATTTCATTACTATCTGCGACGAGCTAGAGAGACGCAACAAGCTGGAGGATGTAGGTGGCGCGGGCTACATTACCTCGCTCATCAATCAAGTACCGACCAGCGGCAATGTTGAATATTATGGGCGGATCGTTGAACGTACCGCCATCTTACGCCGCCTGATCCACGCCGCCGGGCAGATCGCTGCCATTGCCTACGAAGAAGCAGATGCCGACGTTGCACTCGACAAGGCCGAGCAGTTGATCTTTGCCATTGGCCAGCGCCACTCCCGTTCCGACTTCTCACACCTGCGCGACCTGCTCTCTCAATATATGGAGAAGCTGGAGCAACTGCACGAGCATCGCGGCACGATCGTCGGCGTCCCCACCGGCTTCACCGATCTCGATCGCCTGACCGGCGGCCTGCAAAAGTCGGATTTGATTGTGCTGGCGTCCAGACCAGGAATCGGTAAGTGTCTGACGGCTAGAACACTTATAGATGATCCTGAGACAGGCGCAAGATGGACTATTGAGGAGTATGTGTTGTGGAAACTACCTACTGTGTATGGTATTTCAGAAGCGGGCAAAGTACGTCCAGCTAGCGTTACCGCGTGGGTAGATAGTGGCATGCAGCCGTGTTATCGTGTTCAAACCCGTACAGGACGAATGGTTGAAGTAACGGGACACCATCCATTTCTTACTGTTCATGGCTGGATACCTTTACACGATCTATGTGTTGGGCAAAGTATTGCAGTGCCGAGAACGGTACCAGCCTTTGGTACCGATGAAAGCTGGTCCCTGGATATAGTACGGCTTCTAGCCTATTTTATCGCAGAAGGAGGACTAACACACAATTCACCTGCGTTCACTAATACCGATCCTACGATTATAGAAGACTTCAAGCAAATCATAGCAACTCATTTCCCTACGTGTGCCCTAAGACAAGAGCGTATCACCTATACCGTTACTCAGCCGAGAAATCTGCACATGCGATCATATAGAACCAAATTCCGAGAGAATCCTGTTACGACTTGGTTGAGTGATTTGGGATTGATGGGTAAGTTGTCCAAGGAGAAGTTTTTCCCTGCCTGCGTTTGGAGATGGAGTCGTCGTTACCTGGCGGAGTTCTTGCGAGTGCTAATGAGTTGTGATGGAAGTATTTATTCCTCTGCTAAAGGATATCCACTTATAGAGTTTACCGTTGCTGCTCCACAGTTAGCTGCGGATATGTGTCATGCTTTCACTCGATTTGGCATTATAGCGAAATACTATCGGACTTCACATGGGGCCTGGCGTGTTGAGATTACGTCTCCCGAAAGTGTGAAGTTATATCAAGAGCAAATAGGATGGATTGGCGAGAAAAACACCCGTTTTGCGGAATATGCACATATCTTCCCAAAACGTCTTGGCAATTGTGGTCATGCACCTCAAGAGACATGGAGTCTTGTATGTGATGCTGCCAAGCTTCAGGGGTTATCAGTTACAGAGGTAGCACGTAGAAGCGGAGAAACAATCAAAGTTGGATATAACCCTCATAAAAAACGAAGTATTCCTCGTTACCGCCTGGCAGCTTATGCCGAGGTATTAGACGATGCTTCTCTGCGTCGATCTGCCAGTCCAGATGTCTATTGGGATGAAATTGTCTCTATAGAACCTATAGGAGAGCATCAGGTGTACGACCTGACTGTACCCGATGGCGCAAACTTCATAGCTCAGGATATCTTTGTTCACAATACCAGCTTGGCGCTGAGTCTAGCTCACAATGCCGCCGTCCAATACCAGAACTCCATGGCTATCTTCAGCCTGGAGATGAGCAAGGAACAACTGGTGCAGCGCCTGCTTTCGATGGATGCCTCGATAGACCAGCAACGTCTGCGCACCGGCTGGATCGAGGACGACGATTGGGAACGTATCGTCTATGCCATGGGCACGCTTTCGGAGGCTAACATCTGGATCGACGACACAGCGAGTATCTCCCCCATGGAGATGCGCAGCAAAGCCCGCCGTTTGCAGGCTGAACATAGCGTTGATCTGATCATCGTCGATTACCTGCAACTCATGCAGTCCAGCGTTGGCGGCAAACGCAATGAGAACCGCGTGCAGGAGATTTCCGAGATCAGCCGTAACCTCAAAGGCCTGGCTCGCGAACTGAATGTGCCTGTGCTGGCTCTCGCGCAGTTGTCCCGCGCCGTGGAGAGCCGGTCATCGAAGGTACCGCAGTTATCGGATCTGAGGGAGAGTGGCTGCCTTGCTGGTGAAACGCCCGTCTACCTACCAGACCTGGGCACCTATCAGCCAATCAAGCAGTTGGTAGGACAACGTGATTTTCGCGTGCTCGCTCTGAACACCGAAACATGGCAACTGGAACCTTGTCCGGTCAGTCATGCCTTTGCTACCGGTCATAAGCCTGTCTACCGCATGACTACCCGTTTAGGGCGCACCATCCGTGCCACGGCGAACCACCAGTTTCTGACTATGCAAGGATGGCAGAGGCTGGATGAGCTGGCAGCAGGAATGCGGATTGCTTTACCTCGTCGGCTGCCCGGTCCAGTGGAGGCTACGATGAGTGACGAAGAGCTAGCGCTTCTTGGTCACCTCATCGGTGATGGCTGTACGTTGCCCACTCATGCCATCCAATATACTACTCACGAACTGGAGTTGGCTGAAACTGTGGCAAACCTGGCAACTACGGTTTTCGGTGATGCAGTGGTGCCTCGCATCCAGCGAGAGCGTGAGTGGTACCAGGTCTATCTACCTCCAAGCTATCGCCTCACACACAGAGTGCATAACCCTGTTGTTACATGGCTAGAGAGCATGGGAATTTTTGGCCTGCGCTCGTATGAAAAACGTGTGCCAGAGCAGGTTTTTGCCCAACCAGTCGCAGGCATTGCAAGTTTCCTACGTCATCTCTGGTCCACTGATGGTTGTATTCACTTGAGTCAAGGAAAGATTTCATCCATTAAAGTTTTCTATGCGTCAAGCAGCGTTCAGTTGGCTCGACATGTACAGTCTCTTCTTTTACGACTTGGTATTAATGCGACCCTGTTGTGTTATTCTCAATTAGGAAAAGGGCGAGATCAATACCATATGCTGGTTAGTGGTAAACCTGATATTGAGCACTTTTTCGATCAAGTTGGTGCTCTGGGGCAGAAAAAAATGGC
>WNFB01012364.1_pt1 | contig 10263 bp, 11 predicted proteins | sample 5400501 | NCBI WGS metagenome assembly WNFB01 (sample SAMN13153341, study PRJNA577476) | soil metagenome | isolation source: 200 cm saprolite under Douglas fir tree site 2 hole 1 | place: USA:California | collected 2015-04-18 | reverse complement strand
GCCGCTGGACAATGTGTCCACGGAAGGACATCACCTCATTTCAAATAGCTGGCCACAAAAAAACAGGCGCCGCGAAGCCGACGCCAGAAGGAGCAATCGAAACTCGGAGTTACGCCAATGTTCGGCTACCACTCGAAGCGCCAACACCAATGACCGTAGCGGAAGCGATCCCAGAGTGGTATCGAACTATTTGCTGGGCGGCGATTTCTGCAATTCGATTTCCTCGCCGCTGGGGGTTACCGCCTTTACAGACGCTTGTTTGATCTGAGTGGCGCTTGAGGCCTGCTCGTCGGGCATCGAGAGCACCGGCCTGCCCGCTTGCTTCGCGAGTTGCTTGGCGCGCGTCTTCGGATACACAAACTCCTCGCCAACATCATTCCCGGGGTAGAACCAGGAATGAATGGCCTCAGGCTGATCCGAGGGCCTCTCCTCGAAATCGATTACGGTTCTTCCCTTGGGTGGCATCCGGTAATCTGGAATCGCGAGAATCGTCGTCACCAGCCGGGTCCGATCCGCATTCCAGATCTGAACGATATTTCGATCTCCCTGACTGTCCGCGAGGGTGAACCAATAGGTCCCGGCCGCGAGAACCTGGCCTGGTACCTCGACGGGCTCACTAAATGTAAGTTTGGTAGCCTTGTCCTCCTCATCTGCCATCATGGCGCTTGGTGCAGCTAACGCACAAAGCGCAACGAGACAGAATGTCACAACGAGCCACTTGCTTGTATTCACTGTTTCCTCCTTGAATTCAGTCGCACCTCGATGGGCCCCGACTAGTGTTAGTCATCCTGCTAGCCGCTAGCTTCCCCGATGTTGTGCAGGCACATGTTCCTGGCCTTCTGCGGCCGCTTGAGCGATCCTTTTTTCGTAGCCGGACTTGACCACCGCACTGCCGCTTGGGTTGGAGTCGTCGAACAATTTCTCAAGGAAATAGCGATGCCCGTATTTGTTGAAGATCAACTCGCTCTTACCCGGTGCGGCGTTGGCCTCTGCGTCGCGAACCTCGAAGAGAGCGGAACTAGAGCCGTCCGCGCTACTGATTTCCATGACCGTCAGGCCGGAGTTGTCCAGCACGTGGATGGTGTACTTACCAGGCGGAAGTTTGGCGTTTCCCACATGGAACTGAAATGGGATGTCGGCTTCAAGGTTCCCAACAATCTGCGCCTGTGCTTTGGTTGGATACATCGTTAGGGCAAAAATCAAGGCGATGAACAACGACAGCAATTGGTATCTTCTTGTCTCCTGCAGTTTCATAAATCCTTCCTTTTTCAGATTCCGAAACAATGCTCCTCGCACACTCGGTGTGGAGGCCTTGTGCTTAACCTTTTGCCGAGCCTGGAGGGAACTTCTTGAACATCTTCGCCACACCCTTGTCCAGGTTCTTTTCGTTTTTCTCAGCCTTTTTCGATAGCATGTCTTCGGTACTGCCGCGCCAGATCAACTGCTTGGTTTTTGCGTCGAACAAGTCGACAACCAGGGTTCCATCTTTGTAGTCCTGTTCGGTCGTCGTCGACTCGCCGAACCCTCCGCCCCCGAATCTTCGCCAGCCCCATCCTCCACCGAAGCCGTCATAGAACGTCTGGAGTGATCTCTGGGTCTGGGTCGTCTTAATCGCCACGATGGCCACATCGCCACCGCTGTCCACCTGAGTCCAGCCCTTGGCTGCCAATTGGGCATCCACCGCATTCTTGATTCGGGCGTCCCAGAGCGAATTCGCTGGCTTGATTTCCTGCCACGAATAGGTCTTGTACTGAGAGAAATTGGCTTGGTGATCAAAGTCGGTCTTGACCTGCTGCGCAAATGCGGCTCCCAGCGCAACCAGGAAAAGCACGGTGCAAACTGCTGTACGGGCTATAGGCTTCATATGAGCCTCCTTTTCGGATGTCAGGAGTGCATTTGGATTTCCAAACATCCTTCCGACGCAAAACACTCCATTTGATCGTTGTGGTGCAGACCTTTGTGAGTTCGTCCTGCTGAGGATTCGACAGGCATGCAAGGCTAGCGCCGTCGATTAGCTGACTTACTGTCCGCCTGTGGACGCTGCGATGGTTCATTCATCTGTGCGGTACTGATGTTGAGCTAGGAGAACCTTGAGCCTCGCGCCGTGGTGACGTTTGGAGACATGAGTGCACATCAGCAGAGAAAGATCATGAATGGCGCTAGAAGGATACGGAATGGCGCGACCTGACATACCGACAGTTGCCGATTGAACCCCTGATAAGGAGAGATCAAGAGAATGGCATTCAAACTAAGAATATCGTCTGCAGGACGTTCTTTCTGCTTTATCGCTATCCTGATCTCCGTTTTTGCTGCCACACTGCGGGCTCAGACTTCAGGCGAAAACGATGCATACCCATTCTCCAGTTCGGTTCCACCTCTTTCGTTGTGCGGCCAGTCTGCGGACGAGTGCTTACTAAACTCCGCCGCACTTGATCAAGATGGTTCGAATCTGAACGATGCCGACAGCAGCAATAGCCGCCTCCAGGACGAACTATGGCGCCTCACGAGGTCTGGAAATCATCCCTACAACACGCTTGGAAGTGGGAATATTTCCGCCGGGTTACCTTGTGCATCAATCGAAGACCCCGGATGGGTTTGGAGATCTCTCGTGGCAAGTGAAGTTCCGGACGTTTTCCGCAACCGAGGGCAAAGGCGACTACTTTGTGGGATTCTTTCTTGGTGGTTCCTTCCCTACGGGCACTCCCCCGAACGGGCTGGGCCACACCGTCTTGACCCCCACTTTCGCGGCCGCGAAGGGCCTCGGGTCGTGGGACATTCAGACCACGATTGGCGCGAATCTTCCAGCCACTGGCGCGAATGTCCTGGGCCGGATGATCGTTTTCAATACCGCCGTTGATTACAAGATCAAGGGCAAAATCTGGCCCATGATCGAGCAAAATTCTACGTTCTGGTCGGGCGGTACTTTGGATGGAAAGAAGGAAGTTTTCCTGACTCCGGGACTCGTGTTGGGCAGCTTTCCACTGGCGGAGCGACTCCATCTTAGCATTGGCGGTGGCGTGCAGATCGCCGTGACGCAGTTCCACCGGGACAACCATCGCTGGATTCTCTCGGTGCGCTTCCCGTTCTGAGCGGTCTCGCGTCCGGATGTTGTCATAACGTTTCTGTGCGATCGAACTGTGATGTGTACGTAGGCCGTTACGAGTCCGAACTCGATAACCTGCCCTCTGAACTTTCCGCCAACAATTCTGTCCCGGTTCGCCTGCTAAAGCGCGTGCTTTCCCGGGCGACACTGTGAAGATGTAGATCGTGCACCACAAGGTTAGTCACGAAGTGGCGTGTGATCAGGCAGCGTCTGCCAAGTGAGAGGCATAGGGCTGTTGTCCGCTACACACTCGGCACTCAGCGAGGCAGAGTAGAGACGGAATCACACCGCAGCTAAACGAAGCTAAATGGATCCTCGGTAGATTGTGGCGCGGCGAATGAATGCAAGAACGGCCCCGGGCTCGGAGTGAAACTCGTGTTCTGGCAGTCTACCGCAAAGCATCTACGCCGCCGTAGCACAGTGGGTGGTGCGAAGGCGTCGGTAATTTATGTGTTCCTGGTGATGATCTCGACTGCGATGGCGCAGGATTCCGCCCCCGCACAGTCTTCATCCGCCCAACCAGAGACGCCGTTACCTTCTTCGATTACCGCCGTCGAGGGATCCGGGGATAACCAGCCAACATCGATTCAGCAGGGATCGGTGGATCAAAAGGTGACCAATCCGTGCAGCTTACACGCACCTGACAATATTTCCCAATCGCCTGCGATGGGCAAACAAGCCAGCATGACGATTGGAACCTTCGCCTATACGCCCCTGTCCGCTCATTGTAAATTCACCCTTTTTCTGAAAAGCACATATTCACCCTACACATTCGTTTCAGCAGGTTTTCAGGCGACTTGGGCACAGGCAATGGGACAGTGGCCCCATTATGGCGGAGGCCTGCAGGGGTTGGGCGAAGCGATATGGTGCGACTCTGGCGGATACAGAATCGCGGAGATTCATCCAGGGCTTTGCTCTGTCAACGATCTTGCATCAGGATCCTCGCTATTTTCCTTCGCACAAGAGAATGTTTATTTCCCGCGCGTGGTTTGCCGCAAACAGAGTGGTGGTCACCAAGAACGACAACGGCGATAGCACATTCAACACGTCCGAGTTCCTGGGCGCTTTGTTCACCAGTTCGCTACAAAACAGTTATTACCCACGACATGACCGAACTTTCGGCGACACCATGAATCGCTTTGGCGGCGCCCTGAGCTCTGATGCGATTGTCGATCTTCTACGTGAATTTGCGCCGGATATGAAGCGTCTCTTCCGCCGACATGCACCCAAGAAAATCCGGAGGATCGAGGAGAAGCTGCCAATCCCTCCCGAAGATAAGCCGTAAGCGGACGCAAACCGCCGCAAGGAATCTGTTGAGCCTGCTAACCCCTAAGAAAGCTCATCAGTACGAATGATGATGGAAGGTAAATGATCGATGCAACAAGGAGTCGACGCGCAGCCGCGCTGGATCTGTGAAGCACGAATCGTGCCCCGTAATAGAAAAACCCTAAACTCAGGAGCAACGCTCCCATGCCGTAGAGAATGCTTGGCTGGCTCGCCGCGGCCGGCAGCACACTAACGGGAAGCAAGGCTAGGAGGGGCAGTATGGTTTGCAGAACCACAAAACGATCTCTCGCCTGGCTCTGGGGCAGCACTAAGTAACCCGCGCGATCGTAGTCTTCGCGATACATCCACGCGATTGCCATGAAATGCGGGAACTGCCACAAGAAGAGCATGGCGTAGAGGATCCATGCCTCCAGGCTCAATTTGCCCGATGCTGCCGCCCATCCGATCAGGGGCGGCACAGCCCCCGGAAAGGCGCCAACCAGAATACATAGAGGTGTTTTTCGTTTAAGCGGAGTGTAGAGGAACAAGTACGCCAACAGCGTGACAACCGCGAGCGCACACGCGAGTGCATTGACGGCTAGCGCGAGATAAATGCTGCCCACTGCTGACAGAGCCACACCGAACCACAGAACTGCAGAAGGGTTCAGCCTGCCGGCGGCGAGCGGGCGCCGGGCAGTCCGGCGCATCTGGGCATCGAAACGCCGTTCGATGTATTGATTCAGCGTACCGGTGCCGCTGGCAACCAGCAGCGTACCCAGAAGAGTGTGAACGAGCAGCCGCCACGGAAACTGATCAAGTTGACCTGGAAAACCCAGATAGAATCCGGTGAGGGTCGCAATGGTGATTAAGAAGTTAACTTCCGGCTTGGTGAGCGCCCAATAATCGGATACGGCAGCCCGGGCGCGAACTGCCAGAGTTTGCTGGATGTTTACTGCCGCTGCGGGCGGAGTCCTAATAATAAGGATAGGTTCGGTCTCCACGTCTAGAGCACCTCCGCCTCTGCGCACTTCATCGACCGTACTGCGACTGTGGGCCACGCGCCTTGTCCTGGTTTGGGCGATTGCACATTCGGGGGCGAGAGTATCTTTATTGTGATCACGACGGCGGGAATCAGATACGCAAACGTGACCCAAACCCACATCAGGGCACCTGCGCATTCCTGGTCCTGAAGGGGGGACAGACTGAACAGCTGAGGTGTGGACAGATAGAAGGGATAGACAAGTCGGTTACAAAACACAAGGAATGCGGAAAGAATGTCACAAGGTAGCGTGGCAAGGAAGAGGTACAAAGCCATGGACCACCGAGGCGACCTCGTCGCACTCGGCGAAGAGTGTACGATGGGCCACCAGAACAAGAGGCCAGCCAACAGAAAACACACGTCCTCTAGGTTATGCACCCAGCGGGAACGCATGCCCAACTGAAACACAACGGGAAGATGCCATCCGATTACGGCAGCCGTGCCCGCCAGCCAACACCACACAGGATGCATAAGACAGCGTTCCAGCCATCGTGCCGGCAGACTGGCGAGGGGAGGATGGCTCTTAATGAAGAGCTTCGGGAGCCCGCACACCAGCGGAAACACGGGCGCCCCCGCTAAGACTAAAGGAGCAGCAACCGTCATCAACAGAAGATGCTTCACCATGTGAATCGTGAGCGACCGATGATCAAGTGTGGCGAGCGGGGACGCGACGGCAGTCCACATTAGAAAGAGTCCACTCATAAATGCGGCAGGCCCCCACGCGAGGATAAGCTTTGGGAAAACACGTCGAAGACGAAGCCACCCGCGCAAATAAACCAATGCCGTCACGACCAGAACGGATGTGCTGGCGATTGGGATCGACCACAGCTGCATATGTACATGCGCTTCGGACACGGCTGGGCCTACGGGCGTGGAGAGACCTCGCTTGCCCCGAGCGCCACTGCTCTAGAAGCATCACGTGCTGGCACCTGACTGGCCGGATGCAACGTCTTCAGGAATGCGACCAGTGCCGTCGTCTCCGCTGGACTCAGGTTCTTTCCATAGGCTGGCATGTTCCCTCCGCCCTGAATCACTTGGCGAACAAGCTGGTCTTCGTTGAGGCGCAGGGCAACACTGTCCAGCGCGGGCCCGCGCTGACCTCCTTTGTCATCCAGCGAATGACAGTTGTGACACTGCTTTGCCTGAAAAACGAGCGCGCCCCGGCGCTCCAAGGCCGTCCGACCCTTCAGGAATTCAGCCGGAATCGGCTGGCTGCTCCAGGCATCCATCACGGGGCTCCAGGGGGTGTGCTCAGCTAGATGAGTTAGAGTGCCGAGGGCTACTGCAATCAGCAGAATCGTGAGAACAGCAATGGGCCTACGCCTCCAGCTCTTCTCACCTTCGCCTGCTACCAACGGAAGGGCCAGGAGCACAAGGATTCCGATGGCGGGACCAATCAACAGAATCGGTGTCTCGGCTGAAGGCGGCAAGAACGAGAGCAGTGCGTATAGCCACAAAAAGAAGAAGTCAGGACGCGGGGCGGTCTGAATAATCGTCGGATCCGGCTGGCCGCCCGGACCAAAGGGGCCAAAATAGACCGCACAGGCAGCGATCGACAGAAGAATGAAACCGGAGAACACGATGTCCTTCCACACCGCGTTAGGTACGAAGGGCACACCCTCCTTATGCGTCAACTCGCGATATTCCTGCAAATACGTGGCGCGCCGAACGATTCGACCTGGCATAGGCCATTCGTTGATTCCTAGTTTCAACACCATGAGCAGGTGCACGCCGACGAAAGCAATGAGTAGTCCTGGGATGACAAACACGTGCAGCGCGAAGAATCGTGAAAGCGTCGCGCCGGCAATGATCGGGCCGCCGAGCATCAGGTTCACAACCCAGGGCCCGATGACCGGGATCCGACTTGCGATCGATGCTCCGATGCCCAATCCCCAGTAGGCATCTTGGTCAAATCGCAATACCTGTCCTGTAAAGGCCATGCCAAGCGTTACAAGTAAAAGAAGGACGCCCACGATCCAGGTCAGTTCTCTCGGAAACTTGTAGGCTCCAAAGAGGAAGACCTGCACCATGTGGATCAGGACAATCGCAACCATGAAATTCGAGCCCCATCCGTGCAGGGCTCGTATGAACCAACCCAAGGAGATGCCATGATTGAGGGTTTGGAGGCTGTTCCACGCCTCTCCCGCAGAAGGCACGTAGATCAGCGCGAGCAGTATGCCGGTAACAATCTGGAGCATGAAACACGTGAGCGCGGCGCTGCCGAAAACATAGAACCAGCTGGCGGTCTCGCGTGGGACGGGGTGCTCGGCCGTCTCGCGAATTGGCGTGCCAAGCTGCAGCCGTAGATCGAACCAGTCACTGAGTTTTTGGATCAGGCGCATGTCGTCTTCCCTCCCGCCTTATTTGCTACGGGCTGACCAGGTGTCGGCATTTCGCCAGCCTTGATGAGAAGTTTTCCACCTTCGACCTTGTAGTGGTACTGGAACAATCCGCGCTCGGGAGGTCCAGAGGCCCGCGAACCATCCTGGTAGTAGGCGCCGCCGTGGCAGGGACACATGAAGAGACTTGACTGGGGGAACCAGCGAACCGGGCATCCCAAGTGCGCACAGTTTATGGCAAAGACCTGGAATTTCTGATCATCAACATTCCGAACCCAGCACGCAATGTCGCCGGTCACTCCATCCCAGGCATTGACGACGGGATTCTTGTAAGTGGCGAGGCGAGTCTGGCCAGCAGGAAACTGTTCCAGCCCGCCGAGCGAAAGCCACGACTCGTAACCGATTTTCCTTTCGCGTGTCACGGGCGACAGGAGGTAGCGCACGATCGGCACGGCCAAAACGACGCCGACGATACCGTTAAGAAACACTCCCAATTTCACAAGAGCTGCGCGTCTGGACATTCCTCTTTCTTCACTCATCGAAGTCCTCCCTTGTCCCGGTCCGTGGAAGAAATCGGGTACGGCTGGCCCGGGAACTGTGGCCGGTGGCTAGAAAGCCACGCCACGACATCAGAAATTTCTTGCGCCGACATGGGGTGTCCAGGGACGTCACCGCGCCAGTCCGGTGCACCCAATTCAGGCCGGCCTGCAATCACGATCGTTCGAAGTTGTTGATCACTTGTCAGAGCAAGGTACGAGCCATCTACAATCGAGCTGGCCTTGCTCCCTCCTCCGCCGTTCGCTCCATGACAGGAGGAACAGTACGTCCGATATGCATCGGCACCACGTTGCGGATCGCCAGAAAGCAGCGCTGCATAAGACGGCGGAGTCTGATCGACGAGAACATCGGGCTTCGCCCAGGATCGGACTCCTCGCACAAGGGCATCGATCTGCTTGTCATTGAGCATTCCACCCGCACTCTGGGCGAAGGCGGGCATTGGCGTGCCAGGCACTCCGTTTGCGGCCGTGCGGCGAATCACGTTGTCGTCAGCAATTGCAAGAAAAACGGGATTGGCCAGAGCGATGGCTGCTCCGCCCTTGCCGTTCGGGCCGTGACATCCTGCACAGTTTTGCCTGTAGAGCACACTAAAGGTCACAATCTCATCGGGCGGAACAACGGCTGAGTCTGGCGCAGGACGGCCGGATGAGTTGCTGCACGCAACACATACAGCTACGGCAAAAATCGCGAGAACGGAGCCGATCGCTTGGCAGTTCATCATCGGGATTCGCCTCCATTCTTCTCATCGGGGGCTCGCGGTACCTCGAATCCAGCGCGGAGAGCAAAGGGAAGGTGCTGCCAGGTTCGTACACGTTCCTGCCGGGACACTACGACGCCCGCCACAATGGCAAAGCCGACTTGGGAAAGGACAAACCAGACCCAGTCAATCCGCTGATTAAGCAGTGGATCAATAAACTCAACAAAGCTATGGACTAAGCCCGACCACAACATGGGCGCAATCAAGCCGCCCAGGAGAATCGGGCGGCGGGGAAACATGGGCAGCATCGCACCGTAGAGAAGTCCGACGAGTAAGGAAATGAGCAAGTGGACGAAACTCGCGATGAGCAGGAAGTCCCAGTGAAAGGCCCCAATTTGCACGGCGGGGTGCCTGCCCGGAAAAAATCCGGCAGCCAGAACATTGATGGCATACCACATGCCGCGCCGGCTGATAATCCCATACAATACCGCCAAAAAAGCCATGGCAACACTTCCAGCCAAACCACCCTTTACACCGGCTGAGATTGGGTAGATTTCCAGCGGCAATCGTGCGCGATGCAATTCTTGGGTCATCCACTCGACCGCAGCTACTCGTGGACGATTGGTGCTGACGGGCATAATTGTTTCAGCAACGGCTACTGATTCATGCTTCTCATGGGGTAGAACATCGTAGAACCACCCGACGCACCCACTCCCGGCCAAGATCGCGCCGAGAAGACTCACGGATGAACTGGTGAGCAAACCCGCACAGAGCAAAGTCAGGCCGAAGGCCAGAACGATCGGCCAGGCTGTTGGTGCCGGCATTTCGATCGTCTCTGTTAGCCTGTCAGGTCGCGCGAGCGCGTCGATGGTCATCTTGTTTTCCATTCAGCGCCCAATCACATAAACGACGGTGAAGACCACAATCCAAACTGCGTCCACGAAGTGCCAGTAGAGAGACAGCACGTCGAGGCGCTCGACGTGCTCGTGCTTCACCGCCCCGAAAAGTGTGAATGCCATCACGGCGGACAGGCACACGAGGCCTACGACCACGTGAAAACCGTGCAGCCCGACCAGCGAGTAGTAGGTGGTTCCGAACAAGTTGGTATTGATCGTCAAGCCGTCCTCGTAAATCAGACGGTGCCATTCTGTTGCTGTTCCGTAGAGGAAGAGTGCGCCGAGTGCAATCGTCAGAAGCCACCACGCACCAAAACGTCGCACGTTACCGCCGCGAAGAGTTTTGCCTGCGAAGTGAATCGTCA
>WNFB01006783.1_pt1 | contig 10265 bp, 7 predicted proteins | sample 5400501 | NCBI WGS metagenome assembly WNFB01 (sample SAMN13153341, study PRJNA577476) | soil metagenome | isolation source: 200 cm saprolite under Douglas fir tree site 2 hole 1 | place: USA:California | collected 2015-04-18 | reverse complement strand
GGGATCGTCAAGCAGAGCGGCGGCTACATCTGGGTCTACAGCGAGCCGGGGCACGGCACTACCGTGAAGATCTACCTTCCCCGAGTGCCCGGCGTCGCCGAAGCGCCGGTGCCCGCAGCCGAGCCGCAGCCGGTGCGCGGCGGCGATGAGACCGTCCTGCTGGTCGAGGACGCGGCGCCGGTGCGCACGCTCGCCCGCCGCAGCCTCGAGGCCCGGGGCTACCGGGTGCTCGACGCGGCCGACGGGCCGTCCGCGCTGGAGCTCTCCGCCCGCCACCACGGCGGGATCGATATCCTCGTGACCGATGTCGTGATGCCCGGCATGAGCGGCCGCGAGCTCGCCGAGCGGCTGGCGCCCCAGCGACCCGGCATGAAGGTGCTCTATACGTCCGGCTATACCGACGATACGATGGTGCGCCAGGGCGTGCTGAACGCCGGCGTCGCGTTCCTCCAGAAGCCATTCGTGCCGGACAGCCTGGCCCGCAAGGTGCGGGAGGTGCTCGACGGGGAGAGGGGAGAGGGGCGAGGGACCCTCAGGTGAGGGCCGCGCGTCACCCGTCCTGCGGTTCCCGATCCAGGATGCTTCTGATTCTCTCCAGCAAATCCGGCTCCGTCCACGGCTTGTGGAGCAGCGGAACCGACGGGTCCAGCGTCGCGGCGCGATCGGGGTCGGAGTAACCGCTGGCGAATAGGAACGGCGTGGTGTGGCCCTCCCGGCGCGCGGCGTCGTACAGCGCACGTCCCCCCAGTCGCGGCATGACGAGGTCCGAGAACACCAGGCGGACGCCCGCCGTCTGACGCAGCGCCTCGAGCGCCTCGAGCCCGTCCGCCGCCGTGACGATCTGGTACCCGGCCGCTTCGAGAATCCGCTTGACGGAGCGGCGCAGCTGGTCGTCGTCCTCCACCACCAGGATCGTCTCGAGGCCCCCGCGTACCTCGGCGACGCCCGCGCGCGGGCGCACTGCGGCGGCTACCCCGTCGGACGTGGGGAAATAAATCCGGAACCGCGTTCCCTTCCCCGGCTCGCTGTCCACATCGATGCCGCCGCCGTGCTGCTTCACCAGCCCATATACCGTCGCCAGTCCCAGGCCGGTCCCCTTCCCGGCCGGCTTGGTGGTGAAGAACGGCTCGAACATGTGCGTCCGCGTCTCCTCGTCCATGCCGATCCCGGTGTCACCCACCGAGAGGCAGACGTGCTCGCCCGCCCGCACCGATCCCCATGTCTGGCGCTGCTCCTCGGTCAGGTGCACGCGCCTGGTCTCGAGCCGCAGCACGCCCCCATCCGGCATCGCATCGCGGGCATTGGTCACCAGGTTGAAGAGGATCTGCTCCGTGGCGTGGACATCGGCGCGCACGTCGGGCAGGTCCTCCTCGGTCGCGGTGACGATCTCGACATCGGCCGGCAAAATGCGGCGCAGGAACCCGGACAGATCGCCGATGAGGCCGCCGAGCTGAACGGACTGCAGCTCGAGACGCGAGCGGCGGGCAAAGCCGAGCAGCTCCTTCACCATCACGCGGCCCCGCAGCGCCGCCGACATCACGTCGCGCAGGTCGGCATGGGCATCCGCATGGCCGGCCGGAAGCGCCTTCGCGACCAGCTGCGCGTTCGCCAGGATGATGGTGAGCAGATTGTTGAAGTCGTGGGCAATTCCGCCGGTGAGCTGGCCGATCGCCTCCATCTTCTGGGACTGGCGCAGCTGCTCCTCCAGCGCGCGCCGCTCCGTCACGTCCTCCGCGATAGTCTCGAAGCATTCGATCGTGCCGCCGGGGCGGCGCACCGCGCGGCCGGAGAGCCGCACCAGGATCGCTTCACCGTCCCGGCGCTTCCACGTGACCTCCACGCCTTCGACCACGTCCGCGGCCTCGAAGCGCCCGAGGATGCGCTGGCGCTCGTCCGGATCGGCGTAGACATCGGTCGCGAGGTCCACCGCCAGCAGCTGCGCTTCCGACTCGTAGCCGAGCATCCGCACCAGCGCGGGGTTCACGGTGAGGAACCGTCCCTCGAGGGAAGACCGGTAGATGGCGTAGGAGGCGTGCTGCACCAGGGCGCGATGGCTCTCCTCCGACCGGCGCAGGGCGGCCTCGGCCCGGCACCGCTCGCTGATGTCGGTCCCGACGCCGATCACCCCCGCCACCGATCCATCCACGTCGCGCACCGGCGAATACCACGCTTCGAACACGACGCCGAATACCTCGACGGTGGATGAAAACGTCTCCCCCGTGAGGGCGCGGCGCACGTCCGCGAGCGCCTGCGGCAGGTCCGCGAACAGCTCGAACACCGAGCGGCCGATCAGCAGCGCGGGCCGCACCCCGACGGCGTCGAGCCCGCGTCCCTCCACCATTGTGAACACGCCCTCGCCGTCGAGCGCGAACAGCACGAGCGGCGCCCCGGCGATGACCGTGCGCAGCCGCTCCTTGTTCTCGCGCAGCGCGCGCTCCTGGCGCCGCCGCTCGGTGACGTCGCGCCCGTTGACGATCAGTTGGGCCTCGTCCCCGGGGCCCACCCGCGCCTGGCCCACGGCTTCGAGCACCCGCCATGCGCCGTCGTGCGCGCGGAACCGGAACTGCGCGGCCTGGGGGACGCCGGGGTGGTGGATCGCCCCGGCCAGCGCCTCGGCGACGATCGCAATGTCATCCGGGTGGACGTAGTCGAACGCGTTGCGCTCGAGCAGCTCCCGGGGCGCATACCCGAGCACGCGCTCCACCGACGGGCTGGCATAGCGGAACACGCCGTTCTCGCCCACGATCGTGACGATGTCCGACCCGTTCTCGATGAGAGAACGGAAGTGCTCCTCGCTCCGGCGCAGCGCCTCCTCGGCGCGCGCGCGATCGATCGCGGTGGCCAGGACGTTCGCTACCGCCTGCAGGAAATGCGTGTCGTGGATGGTGAACTCGCGGGGCTGCGCCGTATGCACGCCCAGGATTCCGTAGGGGTGTGCCTTGCTGTGCACCAGCACGCTCAGGCTCGATACCACGCCCTGGGCCGACAGGAGGGGCGCGCTGCCGAATCGCGCATCAGTGGCCAGGTCCTCGACCACCACCGGGCCCGTCGAGCGAAGCACATACCCGGCGTGTGAGTCCGCATCCGCCGGAAAGACCGCGCGTCCGACGGCGCCGTCGCGCCAACCGACACCGGCGCGCAGCAGCAGCGTCCGACTCTCGGGACGGAGCTCGAGCACACTCGCGAGGGGGACCTCGAGCACGCGCGCCACCACTGCCACGGCGCCCGCGATGAGCTCGTCCGGCGGCGCGCCGGCCAGCGCGCGTTGGCCGACGTGGGCCACGGCCTCCTGCTGGCGCGCCGTGGCGCGCAGCTGCGCCTCCGTGCGCGACAGTTCTGCGTCGCGCGCGGCGTCGTCCTGGCGCAGTAGTCTGAACCGGCTCGTGCCCACGTCTATTGATGCCCGAGAGTGATCTGGGGTAATGCTGCACGAAATGCGCGTCCCAACCTTGCACCCGGCGACCGGGTTTTCCATTATGGTCTTCACACGACGCGTGTGCCCTGCATCACCGCCAAACCTCAACTGAGCCCGGGCCAATGACATACCACGAGCGGCCATGAGCGAGTACCACATCCTCAAAGACCTGGCGATCATCTTCGCCGTCTCCCTGCTCGTCATTCTGATATTCCACCGTATCAACCTCCCCGCCCTCCCGGGGTTCATCGTCGCTGGCGTGCTGCTCGGCCCCAACGCGCTCGGCCTGGTTTCCGACGCGCACCAAGTGGAGAGCCTCGCGGAAGTGGGTGTCATCCTCCTGCTCTTTACCATCGGGATCGAGTTCTCCTTGAGTCGCCTGCGTGAGATGGGGCGGCAGGTGGTCGCCGGCGGCGGCTCTCAGGTAGCGCTCACCGTGGTGCTCGCGAGTCTCCTGGCCGTGGCCCTGCGCGCCGACTGGCGAGTGGCGGTCCTCCTGGGGTTCCTCGTCGCGCTCTCCAGTACCGCGATCGTGCTCAAGGGCCTCACGGACAAGGGCGAGATCGACGCGCCCCACGGCCGGCTCGCTACCGGCGTGCTCATTTTCCAGGATCTCTGCGTCGTGCCCATGATGCTCGTGCTCCCGTTTCTCGCGGGGCGGTCGGGCGGCGGTGCGGGAGCGCTGTTCCTCGCGCTCGGCAAGGCCGTGCTCGTCGTCATCAGCGTCTTGGTGCTGGCCCGGACCGTAGTCCCGCGCGCCCTCTCGGTGATCCTCAAGACCCGGAGCCGGGAGCTGTTCCTGATCGCCGTCATCCTGGTCGGAACGCTCACGGCCCTGGGAACCGCGGCGGCCGGGGCATCCCTCGCCCTGGGCGCGTTCCTGGCGGGACTCGTCATCTCCGAATCCGACTACGGCCACCAGGCGATGGCCGAGCTCCTGCCGTTCCGGGACGTCTTCATCTCTCTGTTCTTCGTGGCGGTCGGCATGCTGGTACAGGTCGGGTTTCTGCGCGACCACCCGCTGCTGGCCTTGGGCGGCGTGGTGGGGGTCATGGGGGGGAAGGCGCTGCTCGCGGCGGTCGGTCCCGCGCTCATGGGCTACTCCGGGCGGGTGGCTCTGCTGGCAGGCCTGGCCGTCTCGCAGATCGGGGAGTTTTCCTTCGTGCTGGCGCGCGAAGGCCGAGGAACCGGGCTGCTCTCGGAGGGCCTGTACCAGACATTTCTCGCGGTGGCCGTGCTGACGATGCTGGTCACACCGTTTCTGCTCCAGAGCGGCCCCGCCCTGCTCGATCGCGTAGAGCGCCTGGTCCCCCTCGATCGCCTCCTGCCCGGTCTCCGCCCCGGAAAGATCGCCGTTGCCGAACAGCCGCTCACCGACCACGTCATCGTCGCCGGCTACGGCCTGAATGGGCGCAACCTCACGGCCGCGCTGCGGTCCATCCAGGCGCCCTATCTCATCGTGGAGCTCAACGCGCAGACCGTCCAGCAGGCCCGCGCGCGCGGCGAGCCCGCTTTCTACGGCGACGCCACCCGCGAAGAAATCTTGCGGGCCCTCGGCGCGGAGCGCGCCCGGATGCTCGTCGTCGCGATCTCCGACCCGGAGGCGACTCGGCGTATGGTACGCGTGGGACGCGCCCTCAACGCCGGCATCCACATCATCGCGCGCACCCGTTACGTGACGGAAATCCCCGAGCTCAGCCGGCTTGGCGCGGACGTCGTGATCCCGGAGGAGTTCGAGACTTCGATCGAGATCTTCGCGCGCGTACTGGCGCACTACAACGTCCCCCGGTCCGACATCGATCGCCTGGTGGATCAGATCCGCTCGTCCCATTACGAGGCGCTGCGCGGCGGCGACGGCGCTGGGCGCATGACCCTCGGCGCCGTGACGGGCATCCCGCAAATGGCGGTCGAGCGCCTGCGGCTCGCCGCGGGCTCGCCCTTGGTCGGCAAGACGCTCGCGGCCACCGGTCTACGCACCCAAACCGGCGCGTTGGTGCTCGCGGTCGGTCGGGGCGCAGACGAGATCGCGACGCCGGGGCCCCAGTTTCGCCTCGCGGCCGACGATGTCCTGGTCATCGTGGGTCAGCCGCCTCAGCTGCGGGCGGCGGCTCGGTTGGTGGCGGGTGAGAGCGTTGCGTAGACGCGACGATACGAGAGACGGACGTTGCGTCGACGCAGCCCGAATGGATGCCGAAAACGTAAGGAAATTGGGCACTATCTCGCGAGTGTGTACTCACTTCATGTCGTAAGATCATATGGGATAAACTCCTAGACCAGCACAAGCCCCAAGAAATCAGCCTAACAGCATGGTACATAACACGTTGCATTTTACAAATCGTCCTGTTTTACCACCCCAGACTAGATTCCCGCCATGCCAATCCCCCCCCTCTACGCCCATGAGGGGATCCGACACCGGCTGGTAGGCGCCATTGCCTCCGGCCGGTTGCCACAAGCCCTCCTGTTTGAGGGCCCAACCGGTGTCGGGAAGCAACGACTGGCGCTCTGGCTGGCGCAGGCGCTGATGTGCGACGCGGGACTGGGAGAAGGATGCGGGAAGTGCCAGCACTGCAAGCTGGTCCTGAGCCTGTCGCACCCCGACGCGCACTGGTTCGTGCCGCTCGAGCTATCGAAGAAGGGCGGCGATGCGGACAAGCAAGTGGAGCTGGTCGAGGAGGCGTTGGGGGAGGAGATGGCGGCGCGGCGCCAACAGCCCCTGTACGAGCCGCCCTCGGGGTTGGCGAGTCATGGAATCGCCGCGGTCCGGCTGTTGCTTCGACGCCTGGTACTGACGCCGGCGATGGGTCGGCGCAAGGTGTTCGTGATCGGTGATGCAGAGCGTCTTGTGCCTCAGACGGGAGCAGAAGCGGCCGCCAACGCGTTACTGAAGGCGTTGGAGGAGCCGCCCGCGGACACGGTGCTCATCCTGACCACCGCCGCGCCTGATGCCCTGCTCCCGACGATCTTGTCTCGCGTAGTGCGGGTCCGGGTGGCACGACTGAGCGACAGCGTCGTGGCAGCGTTCGCACAGCAAGAGCTCGGGGTCACAGGACAACGCGAGTTGGGACAACGAGTTGCACTGGCGGACGGACGGATAGGCAGGCTCCTTGCAGATGGGGATGGCAGGGCGAGGGGCGCGGAAGCCGCAGACCGGTTTCTCGCGGCGGCGGAAGCAGGTCCGGTGCGCCGATATGGACTCGCGCTTGGCCTGCAGCCGTTCCAGGCACGGGGCGGCTTCACCGACATGCTGGACGGCCTGCTCGAGCGGTTGCGCGAGCAAGCGCGGGCCGGTGGCGAGACGGAGAAGGTGGTCGAGGCGATCGCCCAGGTGCTCGAAGCGCGCGGCCTCGCCCAAGGGAATGTGAACCCTCAGCTCGCGGCGGCCGTATTGGCCGACGACCTGGCGGAGACGACATGAAGCTGTCGCATGTGGACCAGGCGGGCCGGGCGCGGATGGTGGACGTTGGCGACAAGCCCGTCACGGTGCGCACCGCGGTGGCGGAAGGCGCCATCCGGATGTCGCGCGAAGCGTTCCGGCTCGTCGCCGAGCAGCAGGTGGCCAAGGGCGACGTGCTGGCGGTGAGTGAGGTAGCGGGGACGCTGGCGGCGAAGCGGACGGCCGAGCTGATCCCGCTGTGCCACCCGCTCGGGCTGGACCACGTGGAAGTCGACGCGACGCTGGACGAAGGGTTGCCGGGAGTGCGGGTCAGGGCGGCCGCCAAGGCGGTGGGGCGGACGGGGGTTGAAATGGAGGCGCTGACGGCGGTCTCGGTGGCCTTGCTGACGGTTTACGACATGGTGAAGGCGGCGGACCGGGGGATGGAGATCGAGACGGTTCGTCTGCTCGAAAAAACGGGTGGCACGCGCGGGGACTGGCGGCGCGACTCGGCGGATTGACGGCGGATTGATGGGGCGGTGCCAGTATGGGGACCGCCTGGCCATACAAGAGAGGGCTATGCACACGACAACCCAGAAACTGATGCTGCAGGGAGGGCTCATTCTCCTTGGCGCTCTGGTTGTGAGCAGCATCGGCGGTTGGGCTCGACGCGCCACTGCCGACGATCAGCCGGCGCCGTTGACGGCGCCCGCGCTGATCGGGGAGCTGCGCTCCCTCGAGCAGGCACTCGAAGCGACCCGGGGAGAGCTCGCGGTCGCCCGGCTGCAGCTCGAGCGCGCCAACGCGATCATCGACTACTCCACGCATTACGCGATCGCGGCCGACCTGGCAGCGGCGATTTACGACGTCGCCCTCGCGGAGGGGGTGGACCCGGCGCTCGCGTTCCGCCTCGTGAAGGTCGAGTCGGGGTTCAATCCGAAGGCGCGGAGCAAGGTGGGAGCGATCGGCTACACCCAGGTCCTGCCGAGCACGGCCCGGCTGTACGAGCCCGGCCTGACCACGGCACAGCTGTTCGATCGCAGTACCAATTTGCGGCTCGGCTTCCGCTATCTCCGGGACTTGCTGGAGCGCTATGAAGGGAACGCCGACTCCAAGCTGCGCCTCGCGCTGCTGGCCTACAACCGCGGACCGGGCAGGGTCCAGGAGCTGCTGGACGCCGGCAAGGACCCGCAGAACGGCTATGCGGCGGCCCTCATGAAGGGCTATCGTCGTAAAAGCTGAAGACGTCACGAAGAAGACGTCGCGAAGAGACATAACAGAGAGGCGTAGGGGGCTGCCACCCTACGCCTCTTTTATTGTTTCTGCGGTATTTTGATGACGTCGCCCGCCCGCAGGATGGATCCCATCGTGAGCCCATTGTAGTTGAGGAGCGCCGTCAGCGAGACGCGGTACCGGCGCGCGATCTCGCTCGCGGTCTCACCCGCCCGCACGCGATGGCTGCCCGCGCTGACGCCGGTGCTCGACACGCGCCGGTAGCGCGGTTCGGGGGGCACCGACCACGCCGAGGCGGGTACGACGCGCCCGCTCATGGGGATGATGAGCCGCTGCCCCACGCGCAGCGCGTGCGCTCTGACGCGGGGGTTCGCACCCTCGATCATCGCGACGCCCACGCGATACCGCTTCGCGATGTCCGACAGCGTCTGCCCGCGGGAGACGTAGTGGTCCACGAACGTGATGCGCTCGGTCACGGGCAGGCTGTCGTAGCGCTCCGCCACCACTGTCCCGTGCCCGCGCGGCACGCGCACCACCACATTCCGGCCCGGGGGCGTGACGCCCCGGACGTACTGCGGGTTGAGCTCGAGCAGCGCCGCCACCGTCGTGTCGGCGAGGCGGGCGATGACGTCCAGCCCGGTCGCGTCGGGAACGGTGATCTCGTCGAAGGTCAGGGGCGGAAGCGGCTCGACGTCGAAGCCGTAGCGCCCCGGCTGCTTCGCGATCAGCGATGCGGCAATGAGCTTGGGCACGTAATCGCGCGTCTCGCGCCGCAGGTAGCGGCGGTCGGACAGCTGAAAGAACGTGTGATCGTCCACCGAGTCCGGCTCCCCCGGCAGCCGGTCGATGCCTCGCTCGATCCGCCCCACGCCGGCGTTGTACGCCGCCGCCGCCAAATACACGCTCCCCAGCCGCTCGCGGAGGTCGGCGAGGTAATTCACCGCCGCTTCCGTGGCCCGGAAGGGGTCGCGGCGCTCGTCCACCCAGGGGTCGACCGTGAGGCCGTACAGGCGCCCGGTGCTGGCCATGAACTGCCACATGCCGACGGCTTTCGCCCGGCTCACCGCGGTGTTCGAAAAACCGCTCTCGATCAGGCAGAGGTAGAGGAGATCCTCCGGGAGCCGCTTGGCGCGAAGCCGCTCGCGGATCATCCCCTGGTAGCGGCCGAGCCGGGCGAGCCAGATCTCGAACCGATCGCGCGAGTCGACCTGGAAGAACTCGAGGTACTCGAGCACGCGCCGATTCGTGGCGAAGCTCGTGACGTCGATGTCGAAGGTCGGCTCGGCCGACGGCGCCGCGCCGATCACGGCGCGACCCTCGGCGCCGAACAGGCGCTCCGCCTCGCGCTCCACCTCTTCGCCCTTGATGGGCGGCGTCGCGGGCGGCCGGCCCGCGAGGCTGTCGGGCCGAGCGTGCGGGCGATGCAGGCTGTCGAGCACCTGCTGGTCGGCGGCGGAATCCTGCTCGGCCCGGGCCGCGAGCGCGCCGACCGAGTCCGCGCCGCCCGCGGAGGGCGGGAGGGACCGGGCCGTCGAGTCAGCCGCGGCGGGAGCCAGGGCGCCGGAGCCGCCGCCGCGCGCCCCGCCGCACGCGACGCTCAGCGTGCCGCCCAGCGTCGCGCTCAGCAACGCGAGCAGTCGAATCCGTGCGGTTTTCATCATCGCGTCGCGAAGAAGTTCCCGAGTATACGGTTCGTCGCGTTCAACACCGCAAGCGCCGCGCCGCGTGGTGGATCGGTCTCGGCGAGATAGGCCCCCACGAGGCGCGAGGCCCGCGACTCCAGTCGAGCCGAGAGCGAAACGATGACGACGACGGCATCGAAGGCACGGACCGCCTTGACGCCCAGGAGCTCGAAGCCCATCTGCGGCTGCACCACCCGCTCCAGCGCGCGGACCGTCGCCTCCGCGCAACAGCGCAGCTCACCGGTCTGCGAGATCACGCCATCGGACTCGCCCGTGAACTGCCGTCCGTCGGCCGACGACAGGACGACCTTGGCGTGACAGCGCCCGCTGGCCAGGCGCTGAAACGCGAAATCCTGGAAACGCAGCCGCTCGGTCTCGCTCACGCCAATCGCTCAGCCAGGAGCTGCGAGAGAGCCGTGTCTGGAATGCGCTCCGCCTGAATGAACAGAGACGATTTCGAGCTGGCCTCCAGCGGGTATAGGGTCCAAAACGACCGCTTGGCCCGCTCGGAGGCCGACCGGAAAGACAACACTAGCTGCCATGCCCCGGCGTTCGCCGGGCG
>WNFB01007351.1_pt1 | contig 10266 bp, 13 predicted proteins | sample 5400501 | NCBI WGS metagenome assembly WNFB01 (sample SAMN13153341, study PRJNA577476) | soil metagenome | isolation source: 200 cm saprolite under Douglas fir tree site 2 hole 1 | place: USA:California | collected 2015-04-18 | reverse complement strand
TCCTGGACCTCGGGCAGCGTCTGCTCGTCTTCCTCCCCGGGAAGCTCGATCTCGGGGTCGAGGTTCTTCTTCGGCTCGGCCATGTCGCAACAAGTCGTGCCCGCGGGGCGGAAAGGCAAGCCAGCTATTCCTCGACCTCGGCGGCGTCGGTGCGCCAGGCCAGATGCTGGCCGCCGTCGACCGTGATGGTGACGCCGGTGACGCTCAGCGCGCCGGCGAGATAGAGCACCGCATCGGCGATGTCCTGCGGCGTCGGGCCGCGCGCGAGCGGCAGCGCGCGCACCTGCCGCGCGAACGCGTCGGCGTCCTGGCGCGGGCTCGGCAGGGTCGGGCCGGGGGCGACTGCGTTGACCCGGATCGCCGGGGCGAGCGCCTGGCCTGAGCGAGCGTTGTCGTCGCGGTGTGGAGCGCGCTCTTTGCAAGGCCGTAGGAGAGAAAGCGCGGCGTCGGCTTGAACACGCGCTGGTCGAGCAGGTTGACGATCGATCCGTCGCGGCCCGCGGGCGCCTGCGCCGCAAAGGCTTCCGCCAGAAAGATCGGCGCGCGCAGATTGACCGCGATGTGGCGATCGAAGCGGGCACGGTCGAGACGGCCGATCTCGTCGGGCTCGAACTCGGCCGCGTTGTTGACGAGCAGCGTGAGCGGCCCGACTGCCGCAGCCGCCGCGGGCACCAGGCGCAGGACCGCGTCGTGGTCGGCGAGATCGGCCGAGACCACCGCGGCGCGGCCGCCCGACGCCGCGATCTCGGCGCAGAGTCGATCGGCTTCGGCGCGCGACCTCCTGACTTGCACGGCGACGCCGTAGCCTGCGCGCGCGAGCGCGAGCGCGATGGCGCGGCCGATGCGCTGCGCGCCGCCGGTGACGAGGGCCGCAAGGCGGGGCACGGACGCGGTATCGGACATGGCGAAGGCGATCCCGAGATTTGGCGAAGGCGCCCCCGAGGCGGGCGCGAGCGCTTACCAATGCTTAGGGTAAACCGACATCATCTTGGCCCCATTTATCAACGTTTAACGAGCGCGCTGCGATAAAATTTAATTCACGAAATCACCGATTTTTCGCCTTGTGACCGACTCTGCGGCACCACCTTGGGCGACGAAAAGACGCCGGCGTCGCGACGCCTGGGCGAGCCGCGCGACGACGGCGGCCGCACGCCGCCATACGAGGGAGACGATGACGAGGGGGACGCCCGCAGCGCTGACGGCGCTCGTGCTCGCGGCGATGACCGGCGCGGCGCGTGCGGCGGATCTTCCCTACTTCGGCTATTCGGCGCCGACGCCTTACTACAACTGGATCGGGCCCTATGTGGGCTTCAACCTTGGCTACCAGTGGGGTTCGGCGACCAACAGCGGCGCCAACCCTTCGGGCGTCATCGCGGGCATTCAGGGCGGCTACAACTGGCAGATCGGACAGCTCGTGTTCGGCGCCGAGACCGACCTGCAGGGGTCCGGGGCCGACGACCGCTTCGCGGCGTGGAAATTTTCCAACCCCTGGTTCGGCACGCTGCGCGCACGCACCGGCTACGCCATGAACAACGTGCTGCTGTACGCCACGTTCGGCCTCGCCTACGGGGGCGGCAGGGTGGAAACGGCCGGCTTGAGCGAATCCCATTCCCATACCGGCTGGACTGCCGGCGGCGGCGTGGAAGTGGGCCTCACCCCGAATTGGTCCGCCAAGGCCGAGTACCTGTTCGTCGACCTCTCGGACCATCGTTACGTGCTGTTCGGCACCACGGGGTTCGAGTCCAGCATCCTGCGGTTCGGCGTCAATTACCGGTTCTGAGACGGGCGCACCGATGAAGCCTTTCACTCAGGAGCCGCCGTGGCATTCCCGCAACACCGCATCCTTATTTTGCCGAGGCGGGGAACGGTCATTCCGGCCGCGAGTTCACCCCGCGACGGCACAGGGGAACTCTCGCCCAGATCAACTGAAGTATTAACGAATGACTAACGCGATTCCGAGTCGTGTTAGTCAGATCGAAAGGTAACGGTGCAGAAGAGAGGCAGAAACGCGGCGAGAAAGAGGCACGTAAACCACTCATGCACCATACTAAATTCGCAAAACGAGTGTGTCTTCTCTGCACTAGGACAGTCGAACGCGTTGGAATACTTTACGGCTACGAAGATCAGGAGGACGGGACTATGAAGCGTATTGTTCTTGCGAGCGCCAGCGTACTGGCTTTGGCGGCAGCGATCGGATCCGCACAGGCTGCGGACCTCCCTCGCCAGATGGTCACCAAGGCCCCCGCGTATGTGGCGCCCTACTACAACTGGACGGGCTTCTATCTGGGCATCAACGGCGGCGGCGCCTGGGGCAGCTCGAACTGGGACAGCATCGGCAGCTTCGACGGGTCGGGCGGCATGATCGGCGGCACGCTCGGCTACAACTGGCAGTTCGGTCAGTGGGTGCTCGGCTTCGAAGCCGACATCGACTGGGCCAACGTGAAAGGCAACAGCAACACGCCGTTGTGCCTAGGCGGCGCGACCAACTGCGCCACCGAGAACACCTGGCTCGGCACCGCGCGCGGCCGCCTCGGCTATGCGTTCGACCGCTGGATGCCGTACATCACCGGCGGCGTGGCGTTCGGCGAGGTCAAGGCGACGCATGTGGGCTTCCCGGGCGCCAGCAGCACGCAGGCGGGCTGGGCCGCGGGCCTCGGCGTCGAGTACGCGTTCGCGCCCAATTGGAGCGCCAAGCTCGAGTATCTCCACTACGATCTCGGCAGCTTCCAGTGCGGCCTGAACTGCAATTTCGCCGGAAGCGACAATGTGAGCTTCAGCGCGGACGCCATTCGGGGCGGCATCAACTTCCGCTTCTGAGCGATCGCGTTTCGCCCACAAAGCAAAGCCCCGGACCGCGGTCCGGGGCTTTTTTATTTTTGGCGTCGGCGCGATCAGTCAGGCGCGGTCGCGGCGAATGCCGGAACCGCCGCCGCAAACTCGTTGAGGAACTTGACCAGGCGCGGATGATCCTTCCGCCACGTGCCGGCGAAGCGAAAATCACGGTAGCCGAGCACGCAGGCGACTGCGATCTGTCCGATGTTCGGCGTCGCGTCGCGGCCGGGCGGCGCGGCTTCGAGCGCAGCGAGCGCGCGCGTCACCTTGCCGGCCTGATGCTCGACCCATTTCGGCTCGTGCTTGGCGGCATCGCGCCAGCGCCCCTCATAGACCTGCAGGATCGAGGCATCGAGGATGCCGTCGGCGAGCGCCTGCAGGCGCAGCGCGGCGAAGCGCGCCTTTGCATCGTTCGGGACGATGCGGCCGCCGCCGGCGAGATGATCGAGATATTCGACGATCACGCGGGAATCGTAGAGCACCTCGCCGTCGTCGAGCACGAGCGCCGGAATCTTGCCGAGCGGGTTCTCCTTCCGCACGGTGTCGGCGGGATCAGTGGTGTCCGCTTTCGCGATCTCGATGCGGCGATCGAGGCCGAGAATGATGGCGGCCATGCGGACCTTGCGGCCGAACGGCGACGCTGGAGAGGATCGCAAAAGCATGACGTCGTCCTGTTTGCGCTGGGCGATTCAAAAAACGATCTCTCTGCAGGCCGCGCGGGCGCCCTGGACAGATCAAATGCAGAATAGCAGCCGAGGGATCGTCGGGAGGAGGGCGTCGTCAACCGGTGACGACGAGATTCACAGCCTTCGGCCCCTTGCCTTTCTTGTCGGGCTCAACATCGAAGCTGATGCGCTGGCCTTCGTTCAAAGCCTTCAGGCCAGCGCGCTCCACCGCGGTGATGTGCACAAACACGTCGCGTCCGCCATCGTCCGGCTTGATGAAGCCATAGCCGCGTTCGCCATTGAAAAATTTGACCGTACCGGTCATTGCCATCGGGAAACTCCTCCCCATGGTTGCTCCGCCGTCGGCCCCCACGGCTCGACGGCTCGCCTGGACATTCACGACGGACCTTCGGCCGCAAAACCGGCCTTGGGCACACGTCGTCCCCCGAAGGAGTTGGAACGTCTAAGCCCCGCAGAACACTAACATACAACTCGTCACCGTAAAACGGCCTCAATTCAGCTTTCGCGGGCGAGCCAGTCGAGACGGGCCGGACCGTCCCCGGCCCGCAGACATGCGCCCAGCGCGGGCAGCAGACGGCCGACCTCCTCGGCCAGCCGCCAGGGCGGATTGATGACGAGGAGGCCGACGCCGCCGAGGCGGGCGGGCGCCGAGGTCGCTGCCCCACCGAGTTCGATCCGCAAAATCTTGGGCACGCCGGCGCGTCCGAGCAGCCTGGCAAGCTCGTCCGGTCCGTTGCGGTCCTTGATCGGATACCAGAGCAGGTAGATACCGCTCGCCCATTTCCGGTGCGCGGCCCGCACTGCCTCGCCCAGCCGCGCGAATTCGCGTTTGTCCTCGAAAGGCGGATCGACCAGCACGAGGCCGCGCCGCTCCTTGGGCGGCACATAGGCCTTGAGCGCGGTCCAGCCGTCGATCGTGACTGCCCGCGTGCGGCGGTCCCGGCTGAGCTGGCGCGCGAGCGCCGCCGCGGCGCGCGGCGCGAGCTCGCACGCGATCAGGCGATCCTGCGGCCGCATCAGGCCGAGCGCAATCATTGGGGAGCCCGGATAGCGGCGCAGCTGCGATCCGCCATTCACCGCCGCCACGGCATCGAGATAGGGCGCGACCAGCGCGTGGAGATCGGGCGCAAGCTTGGCCGCGATCAGCCGGGCAATGCCTTCGCGCCATTCCCCGGTGCGGCTCGCTTCGTCGGCGGTGAGATCGTAGAGCCCCGCGCCCGCATGGGTGTCGATGATGCGGAAGGCCTGCTCTTTCTCGCGCAGGTGCACGAGAATGCGCGTGAGCACCACATGCTTGAGGACATCGGCAAAGCTGCCCGCGTGGAAGGCGTGACGATAGTTCATCACGCCTTCCTACGCCGCGCATGGTGCGGCGAAAAGATCAGCCGCCGCGCACCGGCGGCATTGCCAGCTGCTCGCGCTTGCAGGTACGGCGAGCGACATCCGCACAATCGCGGAACTTGAGATCCTTGCTCAGGCAGATGCGGACTTCATTGAGCCGCCGGCTGTCGCAGCCGACCGCGATGCCCTCGCCCGGCAGGCCCGGATTGGCCGCGATGAAGGCGTCCTGGACCTCGTTCGGCGTGACGGTTTTCGGCTCCTTCAGGTCGATGAAGGCGGGCGGGATCTTCACCGCCGCGCGCGCCTTGCGGACGGTCTCGAAATAGGCGCGCGGCGGCAGCCCGGCGCACACCCCGTGGCGGTCCCATTCGTGGAAGATCAGGCGCGGCGACGGCATCATGTCGAGCATGGACGAGACGATATTGCGATCGAGCCGCGGCGCCGGGTTCTGGCAGTATTCCGGAAAGCCGCGGTCGTATTGCGGCCACAGCCCGTGCACCACGAAGGAATACGGCCGCTCGCCGCATTGCGGCTCGCGCGCGGCGCGGTCGGCCGAACGCTCGGTTGCCGCGTCGCAGAATGACGGCGACCAGGACAGCGACAGCACATAGAAATCGAACTGGCCCGGCTCGTTCTGCCGCCGGTCCTGGGCGATGCCCGATACTGCGCTGATGGAAATGAGAAACGCGGCCAGCGCCGCGAGACGGGTGATCATCCGTGCCATGGAAACCCTCTGACGCTACGAGACGACAATGGTTCCTGTAATTGAACTCGTAGAACATTACAAGAACAAAATGAAAATAAAGCGGGGACAAAGTCCCGGGTACCGTCCTAAGTTCAGCGGACAGCACTGGATTCCGGCGTCAGGGCCGCGCCATTTTGCAGGCCGGATTGAAGGCCCAGTTGCGGTCGAGGCCGACCACGCACCACTCCACCCCATAACCCGAGCCGATCAAACCACCGTCCTCGATGATCGAGTAATAGACCGGCCGCTTGATGCCATCGGACACGAGCACCACCGCCTGGCAGAACCGGCGCGGGATGGCGGCCTCGACCCAGGGACGGAATGCGATTTCGCGCACGTTTTCGAATTCGACGATTTGCAGATCGGAGGTCCAGAACCGGCCCTCCTTGCGGCGGAAATTGATGCGGATTTCGCGCAATGGTCCCGACTCCTCGCACAGCGGCACCTTGGCCGAATAGCGCGGTCCGGACATGTAGAAGTTTTTCTCGAAGAAACCGGCGGCTGAGGCGGGCTCGACCGGGCCGAGGAACGCCAGCACCGCAAGCGCCAACGCGCAAACGCCACGCCACATCGATCCCACTCCCCTTGAAACCGCGGTACGCCGACAAGCACGACGGTGCCGCTTGTGGCCGGTCAGGTCAAGGGAAAGGCGATGCGCCTCACGTCTCCACAGGCCATCGCCGCCGGTTCCGAGTTGCACACATTTGATCACAGGCCGGAGCGCCGCTTCCGCTGGCGGCTGCCGGCCCCCTTTCCTATGCTCGCTGCCCTTGATTCGCGCCGCAGCGGGGCGAGCGGTGGTCGGGTGGGGTTTCATGGCCGAGGCCAGTCGCCGCATCGAGACAGTCGAAGTCGGGTTCGGGCTTGCCGCGGCAGGTCGCCTGATGACCGAAGCCCTGGCGCCGTGGGTGCAGGATCTCGGCCTGCTGGTGGAATCGGTCGAAGCCGAGCGGCCCGTGGGCGCGCCCGAGGATTGGCAACCGGGCGCGGTGGTGCGCCTGCCGTTTTCGAAAAGGCTCTGCCGCGACGGCGGCGTCGTCTGCCCGCAGGCGCTGATGGCGCTTGCCGACGCCGCGATGGTGCTGGCGTGCTCGGCGGCCTGCAAAGGCTACCGGCCGATGACCACGGTCGACCAGACCATGCACTTCCTGCGGCCGGTCACGTTCGACGTCGTTGCCGACGCGCGCATCGTCCGCATCGGGCGCACCACCAGCTTCGGGCGCGCCATGCTGATGAGCGCCGTCGACAAGCGTCCGGTCGGCATGGCCTCGAGCGCCTACGCGATGCTCTGATCCTCACTCGCCGCGCCAATCGCCCAGCACCGCCTGCACCAGCGCGAGCGCCGCGACCGCGGCGGTGTCGGCGCGCAGGATGCGCGGGCCGAGCGCGAGCCGCACCACGTGCGGCCGCGCAAGCAGCAGCGTGCGTTCCTCCTCGGCGAAGCCGCCTTCCGGCCCGATCAGCAGCGCGAGCGACACGCCACGTGGCGCCGCCGCGGCGAGCACGGCCACCGGATCGGCGGTCGGCGCGTCCTCGTCGCAGAACACCAGCAGCCGCGACGGCTCGACGGCGTCGAGCGCGCGCGCGAGCGGCGCCGGCTCGAGAATGTCCGGCAGCCGCAGGACGCCGCATTGCTCGGCCGCCTCGATTGCGTTCGCGCGCATGCGCTCGCCCTTCACGCGCTCGGACTGCGTGTGCCGCGTCATGACCGGCTGCAGGCGCGAGACGCCCATCTCGACCGCCTTCTGCACGAGATAGTCGAGGCGCGTGCGCTTGAGCGGGGCAAACAGATAGTGCAGATCGCCCGGCGGCGTCTGCGCGCGCGTCTGTGTCTCGACGGCGAGCGCGCGCGTGCGCTTTCCGGCGGAGGTGAGCGTCGCCCGCCATTCGCCGTCGCGGCCGTTGAACACAAGCACGGGATCGCCCGGCTTGAGGCGCAGCACATCGGCGAGATAATGCGCCTGCGACGGCTCGAGCGTGACGGCAGCCCCCGCGGCAAGCGGCTCATCGACGTAGAGGCGCGGGCTGTGGAAATCGTAGCGGGCCATGGCGTACCGGGCGGAAAGCCCGGTTCTAGTGAGGCTTTTTGCCCCCCGCCAGGGGGTCTGCCGCGTTGTCGCCGGATTTACGGGATTACTGGTATTGTTAATGACTTGAAACGATGATCCGGTCGACCCAGTGGGAAGGGGGAGGACAATGACCCACAGATCTGCCTTGGCATTGGCGCTCGCCATGGTGGCCGCTTCCGCGGCGGCCGCGGGCGGACAGACCTTGCCGTGGCCGACCGACGCACCAAAGCCCCAACAGCAGACCGCCCCGTGGCCGGGCAGCGCCCCATCCTCTCAGCCGACGGCGATGCCGGCTCCCGGCGCGCCCATGGGCGGCGGCCCGATGGGTGGCGGCCCGATGGGCGGGGCACAGATGGGCGGCGCGCCGCCGGCCGGGACTTCGCAAGAATGCGTCGCGCAGTTCAGTGCTCATCGCGAGGAGGTGCAGAAGCGCGGCTTGGCGGCCAGGGCCGGCGGCGACAAGAAAGTCACGCGCGAGGAGATGTGCAAGCTCGTCACGAGCTACGCGACCGCCGAGGCCAAGTGGGTCAAGTACACGGTAGACAACCAAACACGCTGCGGCATCCCGAAGGACGCCGTCGACCAGATCAAGGGCGTGCATGCCAAGACCGCCGAGATACGCAAGCAGATCTGCGCCGCGGGCGCCCAGGGCGGCCCTCCGGCCGCGCCCAGCCTCTCCGATGCGCTCGGCACCACGCGGCTACCCGCGGAAACCGAGAAGCGCAAGGCCGGCGGCACCATGGATACGCTGACGGGCAACGCGCTCACGCGTTGAGCGGCGCGCGGTGAGCCAGGGGCAGGTCGCCGATTCCACCGGAAACTGGGTCGACGGCCACGCACCTGCGTGGGCGCGTCCCTATCTTCGGCTCGCGCGCTTCGACCGGCCGATCGGCGCCTGGCTCCTTCTCCTCCCATGCTGGTGGTCGGCCGCGCTTGCGGCGATCGCCGCCGGTGCGCTACCGAACGTTTGGCATGTCGCGCTCTTCTTCGTCGGCGCCTTCGTGATGCGCGGCGCCGGCTGCACTTGGAACGACATCGTCGACCGCGACCTCGATGCCCGCGTCGAGCGCACGCGCTCGCGGCCGATCCCGTCGGGCCAAGTGAGCCTCGCGCAGGCCGCGGCGTTTCTTATCGCCCAGGCGCTGGTCGGCCTCCTGGTGCTGCTGCAATTCAACGCCTTCGCGATCATGACCGGCATCGCCTCGCTCGGGATCGTCGCGATCTATCCCTTCATGAAGCGGATCATCCACTGGCCGCAGATCGTGCTCGGCCTCGCCTTCTCCTGGGGCGCGCTGATGGGTTGGGCCGCATGGTTCGGCCGTCTCGATCTGCCGGCCTACCTGCTCTATGCGGGCGCGATCGCCTGGGTGATCGGCTACGACACGATCTATGCGCACCAGGACCGCGAGGACGACGCGCTCGTCGGCATCAAATCGACGGCGCTGCTGTTCGGCCCGCGTACCAAGCCGATGCTCGCCCTGTTCTACGCCGCTGCCGTGGTGCTGATCGCCGGGGCGGGCTACGCGGCCGGCGCGGGCTTAGTGTTCGCGCTCGGCCTTTTGGCCTTCGCGGCCCATCTGGCCTGGCAGATCGTGCGCCTCGACACCGCCGATCCAGATCTGTGCCTCGCGGTGTTCAAGTCCAACCGCGACGCCGGATTGATCCTGTTCGCCGGCATGGTGCTCGACGCCGCGGCAAAGCAGATGTTGTGACTCTCAGTTGCGCGCGACGATCTCGCGCTCGTCGCGATGCACGGGCTGCGCGCCTGGGCGGCCGGGCTTGCGCCGCATGAGGATCCACGGCCGCCGACTGCGCACCGCGCCGCGCGAGCGCCGCCGCGGCGCGGGCGCCGCGACGCGTACCGCGCCGAGACGCGCGAACGGTTCGCGGAACGAGCCCTCGCCGTCCGGAATGAGAAGCGGCCGGCCGAGCACGCGTCCCCAGCGCTGCCACTCTGCGACGACGTCGCCGCCATCCGCCTCGATGAGCAGCGGCACGGACAGGCCCTGGTCGCGGTGCTCCAGCATGATGGCGATGGCACCATCCTGCTCCGCATCGGGCGGGATGACGCGGATCGCCACGCCGAGAAAATCCGAGATCTTGAGCGAGAGCCGCATCGGGATGCCGCGTACCGCGCGCCGTACCACGACGCGCTCGCGATCGAGCTCGACCTGCCGCAGGCGCGCATCGGCCTGGGCATCGCACGCTTCGAAACGCACGGGCAACGCCGAGGGGTCGAGCCGCAGCATGCGGCTCGACCCGACGGGCCTGGCCCCGCCGGCACTCATTTGACGCCTCGCCTAAAACTTGATCCCTGTCGCCGGGCTCTTTGGGCCCGATCTTGCCGCACAGGTTACCGCAGAGCCGTCGGGATCGGCTTAAGATGGACGGTTAACCGGCCGTTTCGGGCGCGCCTTCCCGCCCGCATGATTGACAAGGCGTTGCCGCCGTCGCTCCAATTGCGCCCATGCGGGCAACAGGGCGGCAGCCATCTTGATCGCGGCGGGCCGTCATCCCATGTCAGAGCACGGTTCGGGCACCGCCTTGTCAGCGCACCGCCCTGCCCCTACACGGTTCCGATGGATTCCCTGCT
>WNFB01020496.1_pt1 | contig 10267 bp, 5 predicted proteins | sample 5400501 | NCBI WGS metagenome assembly WNFB01 (sample SAMN13153341, study PRJNA577476) | soil metagenome | isolation source: 200 cm saprolite under Douglas fir tree site 2 hole 1 | place: USA:California | collected 2015-04-18 | reverse complement strand
TGCCGTCGCCGTTGAAGTCGCCGACGCCGGCGATGTGCCAGTTGGGCGGAACATGCCCGGCCAACTGGTTGGCCACTATCTGGTTTCCGCTGAACGCGAGGATGATGAAGTCGCCGGCGTCGCTGAGGAGCACGGCGTCGGTGTTGCTCGGCCCCGACCCGCCGCCCCCGCCCCCGCCGCCTCCGTCGTTCGATCCGAAGAAGTGGCCGGTGCCGGCGAGATGCCAGTTGGAGGGGATCTGCGCCAGGGTCGTTATGCTGGAGAGCTGGGCGCCGTTCATGTCCCAACTGGCGATGCTGCCGTCGGAGTTCTGCCACAGCAGGTCGCCGTTACGGTCGCCGTCGGTGTCGTAATCGCCGGCGCCGCCGAAGTGCGTCAGCCCCTGCACGGTCCCGGCGGATTGCGTGCCGGTCTCGCCAAAGCCGTGCGTGTCGGTGAACGACACCGACACGCTGATCGGCTTGCCGTCGTCGGCCTGGGTCGGCGTGTAGGTGTTGCCGGCCGCATCGACGCCGGTCTTCACCGTGTTGCCGTTCACCTTCCAGGTGAAGGTGATGCCGCTCGCGGGCTTATCGGGGTCGGTGACCGAGGCGGTGATCTGCTGGTTTTCGACAGCGTTGCCGCCGGTGAGGCCCGATAGCGCGATCGTCGCGTTCTCGTTCGGGTTCTCCTGCACGGTGCCGGCGGACTTCGAGCCGGCCTCGGCAAAGCCATGGGTGTCGGTGAAGGACACGAGGACGCTGATCGGCAGGGCTTCGTCCGCGTCGGTCGGCGTGTAGGTCGAGCCGGCGGCATCGACGCCGGTCTTCACCGTGCTGCCGTTGACCTTCCAGGTGAAGGTGATGCCGCTGCCAGGCGCGTCCGCTTCGGTCACCGACGCGGTGATCTGCTGGCCTTCGACCGCATTGCCGCCGGTGAGGCCGGCAAGCGCAATCGCCGCGTTCTCGGTCGGGCTCTCGTGTACCGTGCCGCCGTTGCCGGTGCCGGTCTCGGCAATGCCGTTCACGTCGGTGAACGACACGTCGACGGTGAGCGCCTTGCCCTCGTCCGCCTCGAGCGGCGTGTAGCTGTTGCTGGCGCCGCTCTGGACGGTCGAGCCGGCGACCTTCCAGGTATACGTGACGGCGCTGACGGCGGAGCCGCCGTCGGTGACCGTGGCGGTGACCGCGGTGCCCTCTACGGAATTGCCGCCGGTCAAGCCGCTGAGCGACACCACCGTGTCGTTGGAGTCCTGGATGGTGCCTCCGTTGCCGCTGCCGGTCTCGGAATTGCCGGCAACATCGGTGAACGATACGTCGACTGTGAGCGCCTTGCCCTCGTCCGCCTCGGTCGGCGTATAGCTGTTGCTGGCGCCGCTCTGAACGGTCGAGCCGTTGGCCTTCCAGGTATAGCTCGCGCCGCTGACGGCGGAACCGCCGTCGGTGACCGTGGCGGTGACGGCGGTGCCCTGCACCGCATTGCCGCCGGTCAGCCCGCTGAGCGCCACCACGGTGTCACCGCCGGCAATCTCCTGCACCGTGCCGGCGTTGCCGCTATTGATCTCGGCGTTGCCGCTAGCGTCGGTGAACGAGATGTCGACGGTGAGCGCCTTGCCCTCGTCCGCCTCGAGCGGCGTGTAGCTGTTGCTGGCGCCGCTCTGCACCGTCGAGCCGTTGGCCTTCCAGGTATAGGTGGCGCCGCTGACGGCGGAGCCGGCGTCGGTGACCGAGGCGGTGACGGCGGTGCCGTGCACCGCGTTGCCGCCGGTCAGCCCGCCGAGCGTCACCACCTCGTCGTTGGAATCCTGCACCGTGCCGGCGTTGCCGCTGCCGGTCTCGCTGATGCCGTTGACGTCGGTGAACGACACGTCGACGGTGAGCGCCTTGCCTTCGTCGGTCTCGAGCGGCGTGTAGCTGTTGCTGGCGCCGCTCTGAACCGTCGACCCCGCGACCTTCCAGGTATAGGTCACGGCGCTGACGGCGGAACCGCCGTCGGTGACCGCGGCAGTGACGGCGGTATCCTGCACCGCATTGCCGCCGGTGAGCCCGCTGAGCGCCACCACGGTGTCGTTGGAGTCCTGGACCGTGCCGCCGTTGCCGGTGCCGGCTTCGGAATTGCCGGCAACGTCGGTGAACGACACGTCGACGGTGAGCGCCTTGCCCTCGTCGGCCTCGAGCGGCGTGTAGCTGTTGCTGGCGCCGCTCTGAACGGTCGAGCCGTTGGCCTTCCAGGTGTAGCTCGCGCCGCTCACGGCGGAGCCGCCGTCGGTGACCGTGGCGGTGACGGCGGTGCCCTGCACCGCATTGCCGGAGGTCAGGCCGCTGAGCGCCACCACGGTGTCGCCGCCGGCGATCTCCTGCACGGTGCCGCCGTTGCCGCTGCCGCTCTCGCTGATGCCGTTCACGTCGGTGAACGACACGTCGACGGTGAGCGCCTTGCCTTCGTCCGTCTCGAGCGGCGTGTAGCTGTTGCTGGCGCCGCTCTGCACCGTCGAGCCGGCCACCTTCCAGGTATAGCTCACGGCGGTGACCGCCGAACCGCCGTCGGTGACCGTCGCGGTGACGGCGGTGCCGTGCACCGCGTTGCCGCCGGTGAGGCCGCCGAGCGCCACCACGGTGTCGGCGGAATCCTGCACGGTATCCGGGCTGCCGACGCCGATTCCGATGTCGGTCTCGGTGATGCTGTTGTCGTTGGGATCGTTGAACGACACGTCGAGGGTGAGCGCCTTGCCCTCGTCGTTTTCCGTCGGCGTGTAGGTGTTGGAGCTGCCGGTCTGGACCGTCGTGCCGGCGACCTTCCATGTGTAGGTGGCGGTGCTGACCGTCGTGCCGCCGTCGTGGATGGTGGCGGTGATCTGCTGGTCCTGGACCGGACTGCCGGTGGTGTTGCTGCTCAGGCCGGTGAACGTCACCGACGTGTCGTCCGGCGCCGAGATGGTCGATTGCGCGGTGTTGCTGGTCTGCGCGCCGGGGGGCGGCACGCCGTTGAACCCGTTGTCGTCGATGCTCAGGCTGAGCGTGATGCTGTTCGGCGTGTCGTTGGCGTCGACGTTGCCGGTGTGCGTGAGGACCGACGTGGCGTCGCCGTTCAGCAGCCCGTTGATCTGCGCGATCGTTCCGGTGACGGTCAGCGTGCTGGTGCCATCGCCGCTGATCCCGACGCCGAGCGACGTGCCGGTGCCGGCGACGGCGTGCAGCGTGCCTTCGGTGACCGAGAGGGTGGCGGTTTCGTTCTGCCCGGTGATGCCGCCGTCCACGTCGCTGACGTTGAGGCTGGCATTGTGCAGGTTGAACGCGACGTGCTCCTGCTCGGTGTAGGTCGCCGGCGCGCTCGCGACCGGCGCGTCGTTCTTGCCGTCGATGGTCAGCGTGGTGGAGCCGCTGTTCTGCGCGCCGAACGGCACGTCCAGCGCGCCGTCGCTGACGGTCCACTGAATCGTGCGCGTCGTGTTGAGATCGTAATTCGTCGGGTTGTCGCCGGTTGTGTTGTATTTCACCAAGGCGAGCGCCGACTGGTAGTGCGCCCAAGTATCGTAGCCGGTCAGCGTCAGCGTCTCGGTCGCGGCGTTGTAGCTGTAGCTGATGTTCGTTCCGCCGATCGAGCCGCTGGCCGTGCCGTTGATGGTCAGATGGTCGTCGTTGACGCTCGTCTCGTTCGACGAGAAGGTTCCGCCGGCGATCACAACCGTGGCGCCGGCGAGGTGGTCGCCGTCGGTGTCGGTGATGGTGGGGGCGCCGGTAAGCAGGGTGACGGACGCGCTTTGCTCCACCGCGTGGGTCGTCGTCCCGTTGAGGGAGGACAGGACCGGCAGCTGGTCGAACCAGGTGTCGGCAATGTGAGCATTGGGGTCCGGCGTGTGGCCGTCGAGGGTGGCGATGGGATAGGTGTTGACCCAGCTGGTGATGCTGTGGCCGTCGGCGCTCAGCTGGCCCTGCAGGATCTCGTCGGGTCCGGCGAACATGCTGCCCGACTGCACGGTGATGAAAATGTACTGGGACTGCGGATCGATCGAGATGCCGCCCTGCGGGATGTCGCCGAAGCCGAGCGCCGAGCCGGCCGGCAACGTCACTGCCGTGGCGGTGCCGCCCGTGGTCGGCATGTACCACAGCGTCGCGGCGCTGTTGCCGATGTGGTTGGTTTCGAAATAGATCAGGCCCTTGGCCTTGGCGACGTCGACCGCTTCCGGCCCGATGATGCCGTTGCTCTGATTGGTCGGGAAGCCGCCCGACACGTTGGCATTGCTGCTGAGCTGGGTGACCGTCGAGGACGGGTTCGCCGCATTGTAGGTGACGACGGAAATGTTGTTGGTCGGGCTGAACGGTGCAAGGTTGTACTGGTTGTCGTCGTCGGTCCAGTAGAGCTTGTGATTGACCAGGTCGATCGAGAAGTCGCGGGGGACGGTGATCTTGCCGCCGGTCGAGGTGCTCGTGATCAGGTACGTCGTGTTGTTGTCGTAGACGCTGTTGGTGCCGTAGGCCGCGTTGGGGTCGAGCGCGCCGGTCGCCGTGTTGTAATTGACCACCACGATGCCGGTATGGGCCAGATCCTGGCCCCACAGGCCGACGTAGAGGGTGTGGGTGAACGGGTCGATCGCAACCGCACGGACGATGTCGTCATCAAGAGTACCAGGGCCGGCGGGATTGCCGATCTGCACGCTGTCGATTATCACCGCGGGATTGGTGATGCTGCGCGCTTCGAGGAACTGGCCGGTGATGGTGAAGTAGAATCCCGCCGCGAGATCGACGGCGACGGTTTGCGATTGATGGTCGCTGGCCTGGACGCCCTCTTGGGTGACGTTGCTGCCGTCGGAATTGAGGTGCCCGGTCACCACGTCGGCGGTGGCGCCGTTGGCGATGAACCAGAGTTGGCCGTCCAATATGCCTGCCATCTCATACCCTCCCACGCGGGCGAGCCGGTTACGTCCGCCTCGCACGCAAGCCGAACACCATCGTCAGCGCGCATCGCGGCGCGTTCGAATGGCGCAGTCTGTTGCTTTTGTCGGGGAAGTTAGCGGCCTTCCCTGGCCGGGGAAATTAACGGCCTTCCCTTGCGCGCACAAGGAAAAGTTGCTTGCAGGTTAACGCCCATTTGGGCAGCACGATACCTTTGGAGGCGGCAAAATTGGCCAAGAAGCGGGCAATTGAGACGGGTTGCCGCAATCCTTCCATAATTGCTCCTCCAGCCGGGCTGCTCGGCTTTCGCCGGCCTCTGCCCTCACGTATGAATCGCCGATGAGCCCGCGCCCGAATTCGCCCCCCGTCTACGGCGGCATCGGTGCGCCACCGCGCTTTCCCGATCGCCTGCGATTGCCGTTGACGTTCGACCCCGATCTGCTGGCGCGCGATCTCGCCAGCCTGTCGTCGGTCGAGTGGACCCACCATTACGTGCGGGCGAACTACGACGGCGACTGGAGCGTCATCCCGCTGCGCAGCCCGGCCGGCGAGACGCATCCGATCCGGATGATCAACGCCGATCCGACCGCGCGAAGCTTTGTCGACACGCCGCTCCTGCAGCGCTGTCACTACTTCCGTCAGGTCCTCGAATCCTTCGATTGTCCGCTGCGCACCGTCCGCCTGATGCGGCTGACGCCGGGCTCGGTCATCAAGGAGCACGCCGACCCCGACCTCGCGTTCGAGGACGGCACCGTGCGCATTCACATTCCGGTGACGACCAACGCGCAGGTCGAATTTTATCTCAACGGCTCGCGCGTCGTTCTGGAAGCCGGCAGCGCTTGGTACTTGCGGCTCTCCGAGCCGCACAAGGTCGCGAACCGCGGCCGCACCGACCGGGTGCATATGGTCGTCGATGCGAACGTCAACCCCTGGGTGGAAGCTCTGTTCGAATCTGCCATGCGGCAGCCGTCATGAAGCCGCGAGCCGTAGTTCTTCGAGACGGCGATAGATATCGCCAAGCCATTTGTCGGCGGCGCACCGTGCCGCCGGCGTGGCGGCTTGCTGCTTCGCATCGCCGTCGGACGTGAATGCCAGGCCCGGGCTCTTTGCGTCATATCGGGCGGCTTGCGTCATCTCGACGCGATCACTCTCGTTACATGCGACCCCGAAGTGCGGCATGATAGCCGTCCACAGCGCGTCCGGAAGCTGCCGATAATTGACCAGCAGGCCGCCGCATCCCGGGGAATAATGCTGCAGGATCGGCTCGCACACCTGCGCCAAGACCCGCGCGCGATACTCTAAAGGCGGGCAGGACAATTCCACGTCAAACAGCGGCGGCAGCAGCCCCGGCACCATCTGGATGCCGGGCTGTCTGAGCTGTGAAACGAGCACCTCGAGGGGATCCCGATAAACGAAGATCCAGGGCACCGAAGGAAAGGCGCGCCGGAATAGCGGCAGCGCGAGCGTGTGCCAGCTGTCCAATTTGACGAAAAGATGCCGTTCGTCGCCGCATCGGGGGTGGCCGAATGCGCCAACGATCCACTTCAGCCAGAGGGCATGTTGTTCATCCGTCAGGTCGCGCCGTGCGTGGGATGCCTGCACGACGGCATCGATCGGACTTGCCTCGGAAATCACGATATTGCGCGCAAGCGCCATCAGCATGCGTGAAACGAGCGTCGAGCCGCAGCGCGACATGTGGAAGATGAATCCGCTCGGCGGCGCGCCGGGATGGGCCTTCAAACAATCGGAAAGGCTTGTGATCGGCGATGAATGGCGGAAGAGCCGGTTGAACGGCCTGCTCAGGCCGGAACGGACCGAGTCCGCGAAGAACGGCTTGCGCAGCGGCCGTGCGCCGAAATGCGACCAATCAAGAAGGAGTTCATCGCCGCGCCAGGACGCGTCGATCGGGAGCCAGCCGTTTCCCGGCGGCACAGCCTCGCGCGCGACGTTCGCCTGGATCGCCGACCTCACATCGTCCGCCGTGAACGGGAAGGCGTGGCGGCGGCCGGCCGCTACCATGAGGGCGACGAACGCATCGATGTCGTGCGGACGGCACAGCTCCTCCAGCAGCGCGGCGTCCTCCCGCGCAAAAGCGCAGAACCGATCAAGCTGGCTGGCGGCCGCAGGCGGGTCTGCGGCGGGTACCTTGCCTGAAGGCTCGCTGGGATCCGGCGGATTCATGTCAAACGATCGTCGACGTCGCGCGCTGCTCCCGGCTCAGAACATGCCGAGCCGCTGCCACAACGGGATCGACTCTTCGATGATCGGCGTCATGTGCTGGGCGAGGAACGAAACCGCGTCTTCATCGTCCTCGATCGGCTTGCGGTCCCGCAGCGGGCGCCGCCCCAGGCGCTTGAGAATGTCCAGCGCGTGCCGTGCCGCGCTGTCGCCGTCCGCCGCCTTCCCGTCGAACAACGCGGCGAGCGCGAGCAGGCCGAAATCGGTCACCGGAATGCCTGACCGCGTCACCGGGCAGGCAAGGTTGTCATGGACGCGGCCCGCGCGCGCCTCCTCGACGATCATGCGGTTGAAACGCCGCGCCGGCCCGGCGTCCGGGCTCGCCGACGGCACCACCGGCAGCACTTGGCCGGAATGAACGAGGAGCGTGAGACACTCGAGCAACTGGGCGATCCGCTCCTCGCCGAACTGCGGCAATGCGATCAGCTCGTCGAAGCTCACGGGCTTCGCCACCAGCGCGTCCGCGATCGGGGCGTAGAGTTCTTCGTGGCCGCCGAATTCGCCGAGCGGAGCAAAGAACCTGAACACGATCCGGTGGCGCGGCACCACGAGCGCGAAGCGGAAGCCGGACAGTGCGCGTCGCCGCTCGTCAGCGGCGAGCGGCGCCGGATCGCGTGCGAAAATGTCGCGGCGGAAGTATTTGTTGGACGCGAAGTCGCGCACCGCCTCGTCGAGCACGCGGTCTTTGCGTGCCGGCAGGAGCGGGCGGAGATTTTGCGGCACCGAGTACCGGTCGAAATTCTCCGGCAGGGTTGCCGAGGCAACGTACGAGAGGCCCGCTTCGCCCAGGCGGGCGGCCGCTTGCGAGAACGGCATGGGAGTCCAGTGCTCGCCCAGATACTCGTGGGCGAGATAGCGCGGGTCCATGCCGAGCATGTCGTCGAGGTGCCGCGCGGCGGCCGGATTGGCCAGGAAATACGGCGCGTTGCCCTGCCTCAGCTCGCTCAGGACATACAGTGCGCGCGCCAATTGCCGCTCGGACCCGTCTTGCTGCTGGCGCTTCATGTCCAGCATCAGCTGGCGCAGCGGCGCGAGCGGGGCCCATCCGGGCAGGCAATTGTACGAGACATAGGCAAGCCCGCCCGGCCGCAGCCGGTCGCGCATGATGGCGAGCGTGGCGTCCTGGGTGGTCCGCGATACCCAGGTCAGGATCCCATGCATGACGATGACGTCGAGATTGCGGTCGCCCCGGCGCGCGGCCGCCTCTTCGAAGCTGGTCTGCGTCAGGGTGACATTGGCGAGGCGGACGGCGTCGATCAGCCGCCGGGCATGCGCCACGTGGCCTTCGCTGACATCGCAACCCTCGAAGGCGACGTCCGGGTTCGCGGCGGCAATGAGCGCGAGGCCGAAACCCTGGCCAAAGCCGAGATCGAGCACGCGTGCCGGCGCACGCGCGCGTCCCGGCGCGGCGCCGCTGACGAGCGCGGCAAAGGCGAGATGGCTCGGGGCCGTCTCGCGATAGAAGCCCGCGGTGTAATCGACGTCCGCGACGTAGCCGGCGGCGGAGTTCACGTCGGGCGACGCCGGTCAGGCGGAGCCGGCGGGGGGCGGCGGCGCCTTCTGCTGCGTGACGACGCCGGCTTTCGCCAGGGCCGCCATCGTTTGCTGCAGCCGACCGAACAGGTCGACGGCGACCGGCGCGGTGAGCACCAGCCGCGACACCGGATATCGGCGTGCTTCCGCCCCGGGCGCCGACGGAACCTCGGGATAACGGGTGACGCAGAGGTCGATCCGCAGGGTCTGCCCGTCCCACGCCATGGTGTGAATCGAGTCGGCGAACGTCTCCGGCAGATCCGGCAAATCGACGTGACGGATGGGGGTGGGCTGCTGTTGTTGCTGTATGGCCATGGAGCGTTCCGTTCCTCGGGTGTCGTCGCCGTCATGACGGCGCGCGGAGCCAAATCGGACGCTATCGTACGCGGCCGACGATACAAGGCAAAGCGTAGCGGGCAGCGCCGTATCGATGTCGCGCGTCCCGGACGCCAGCTACTTTATTCGTAGGCCTCTCTGGTATTCTTAGGCCTCTCTGGCGGCGGGACGATGCCGCCGTCAAACGGCCATGCGGATACTCTATCAGGTAGTAAAAATGAGCGAAAAACGCTTAGAGATACATGCTATTGAACCTCGCGCAACACTGGTGTATCGTTCGTCAGTGCGTTTGTAGTCAAGCACGGGGAAGGTGCAATGTCACAACCCTATATCGGCCAGATCATGATGTTCGGCGGCAATTTCGCGCCGGCCGGCTGGGCGTTCTGCAACGGGCAGCAGATGGCCATTTCCCAGAACGACACGCTGTTCAACCTGATCGGCACGACCTACGGCGGCGACGGGCAGACAACCTTCAACCTGCCCGACCTGCGGGGCCGGGCGCCGATCCACATGGGCCAGGGCCCGGGGATAACGCAGAACTACGTCATCGGCGAACAGCTCGGCGTCGAGAGCGTCACGCTCACGACGCAGCAAATCCCGCAGCATAATCACACGGTGCAGGTCAAGACCGGAACGACGCAAGGCAATCAGAGCAAGCCCGACAGCAACGTGGTGCTGGGGGACGAGCTTACATCGCAGTCCCCCATTTCCGCCTTCACTTACGACCCCAGCACCGCCAACCAGACTACGCTCGGACCCAAGACCATCGGCTTGACCGGCGGAAGCCAGCCGCACGAGAACCGGCAGCAGTTCCTGGTCATCAACTACGTGATCTCGCTGTTTGGCGTCTTTCCGAGCCAGAATTAGACCGCCCGCCTGCGCGTGAAACAGAACGATCCCATCGTGGAGTGAACAGCCATGAGCTCACCTTTCGTCGCCGAGATCACCATGTTCGGCTTCAATTTTGCTCCAAAGGGGTGGGCCTTTTGCCAGGGCCAGTTGCTGCCGATCTCGCAGAACACCGCGCTGTTCTCGATACTGGGCACCATGTACGGCGGCGACGGCAAGTCGACCTTCGGGCTGCCCGACCTGCAGGACAGCGTGGCGATCAGCTTCGGCCAGGGGCCCGGGCTGAGCGACTACGCCGAGGGCGAAACGGGAGGAGTGCCCACCGTCACCCTGCTGACCACCGAACTGCCGGGACACAATCACTTCTTCAACGCGACCACCAACGTGGGCACGACCGTCACCTCGTCCGGGAATTTCCTCGCGCTGGCGCAGGGCGGCAC
>WNFB01010002.1_pt1 | contig 10269 bp, 7 predicted proteins | sample 5400501 | NCBI WGS metagenome assembly WNFB01 (sample SAMN13153341, study PRJNA577476) | soil metagenome | isolation source: 200 cm saprolite under Douglas fir tree site 2 hole 1 | place: USA:California | collected 2015-04-18 | reverse complement strand
CCGGCGACCTGAACGATATGAGCTTCCCCCAGGAAATAGATGTGTGCAGGATATTATAAATTGACGAACTGCCTTTATCATTCCCCGAATGCGGCTGCGCAACAATTGAGCGTCTGACAGAGTCAGACGCTCAATTGTTGCGCTTGTTCGTTAATTTGAGAAGTGGTAGTAGCCTCTGTGTTGGTTCTATGGTACACTATGAACACATTCTTGCGGAAAGGCAGATAGAGTTCATGACCGATCAACTAGACACGGTGGGCCAGCAAGCTATTGCATACCTGGGGCTCAAGCACGCGGCACGCGAACGGGCACTGCCCAAGTCTCGTACCGCCATCCGATATTGCGCCAACAGTATACGCGCCACTCACCGGCAGGAGTTTGCGAGCGCGGAGGAACTGCTGGCACAGGCGGGCGCGCTGCTTACAGAGATGGCAGATGACCTGCAAGACCACCAGGATATCTTCTATGCAGGTTTTCTCCAGGACGCTCAGAAAGAATATGCCGAAGCCGCCTCGTTCCTGGCCCTTGCGCGGCAGCGTCCTCTGCCGAACGCGCACGAACTCTCTATCGGTTGGGCACCCTATCTCAATGGCCTGGGTGAAACCGTGGGAGAATTGAGACGCTATGTACTCGATCAATTGCGTCGCGGCAACATCGAGCAGTGCGAGGCGTTCTTGCTGCATATGGATAACATTTATGCCCTGCTCACCTCGGTTGATTTCCCCGATGCCATTACGCTGGGACTGCGTCGCACCACAGATACCGCTCGCAGCATCCTGGAGAAGACTCGCGGTGATTTGACCATCGCTGTTTCCCAGGCGCAGTTGCAACAGAGAATGCTGGCATTACAAGAAGAGTTACAGAAGAAGTGATTTAGTGTGGTGGGTTTTGCTGTCCACAGCAGCAAAACCCACCACACTAAAAACCTTAATTGTGTATACGTAGGATGAGTTTGGTTCGTAAGATATATTGTGGGAGAACTTTTACTATCGCAAAGCGTATTAGATTACATACGTACTCTTATTGGCCCCTACAATGCTTATTACTATCCTAAATCAGGCTATTGCTTAATACCATTTATCTACCTAAGGAAGGGCATATATGCAAAGCAAAGACTCATCCTCAGAGGACAATGATAAAACCATTACCGTTTCTCCAGGTAGGGGGAAGGCCTCTATATCTTCGCACATCGTCAAAGCACCCTCGGTGCAATCAGAAGAGGTGCCAACCATACCATTAGGATCGTTACAAACGCTCAGCACGCTTGAACCGGAAGTCGCTGTGCGCTCTGTGGCCGCGACACGCTCCGTGCGGCTTCCTGCTCCACTGGTAGTCCAGCCCTCAGAGTATCGCCGCAGCCTGGGTGAATGGCTGCAGGTCTGGTGGGATGGCATTCGCCCGGCCTATGTAACGCTTGCCATCATGCCCGTTTTGCTGGGAAGTACGCTGGCATGGACGCAGACTCTCTCATCTCAAACGCCCTTTGGGCATTTTCATATCCTGCACTTTGGCGCCATGCTCTTTGCCGTAATAGCATTGCAAATAGGTGCGAATCTCGTCAATGACTATTATGACTACATCAAGGGAATCGATACCAGTAATGCGCTTGGCCCCGGTGGGCTTATCCAGCAGGGCTTAATCCGGCCTGTCAATGTCTTAAACTTTGGTCTTGTTTTATTGGTACTTGGCACGCTGCTCGGAGCAGTTGTCGCCCTATCGGGTGGTCTGTTCGTGTTCTTGTTTGGCCTCGTGGGCCTGTTCTGCTCCTACTTCTACAGTGCGACATCGTGGTCACTTTCCTCAATGGCCCTGGGTGAGCTGATCTCTTTATTTATCTATGGTCCATTACTTACGCTGGCTGCATACCTCGTACAGGCAGGTAGTTTCGCCGACCGTCCAACGCTGATCAGCGTAGTACTTTATAGTCTCCCACTCGGCCTGTTGGCAACAGCAGTTGTGCATGTGAACAATATGCGAGATGTTGAAAGTGATCTGCAGGCCGGAAAACGGACGCTGGCCTCTTTTCTCGGCCTGCGTTTGAGCCGGGTACTCTTTCTTCTCCTGATGCTGGGAGCATACGCCATTATCATTGCTCTTGGTATACCACGCGCTGTGCCTCACCTGATATTGATTACGCTGTGGACCCTGCCGACATTCGCCGTAGCATTAACGGGAGTGCTGCGGGCCGATATGCCTGCCAGCCTGCATCTTGTGATGCGTGAGATGCTCAAACTCGTAAACTACTTCGCCCTCCTGCTGATCATAGCTTTGATCGTCTCGGCGATGATACCCATTCTCCCCCACATCCCCACGCATTTATTGCCGTTTTAAGAAATGTTATATTTGTGGCTGCAATGTTGCTGTAGGTTGGGCTGCCAACGGCAGCCCAACCTACAGCAACATTGCAGCCACAAATATAACGCTTTTTCATAGGGCTTGACATCCTCATATCTACCCATTAGACTGTAAGTAGCAAAACTGTAAAAGCGATTTGATAGACGCTGAGCAGGAGGAGTAGGCACACATATACTCCGCAAGAGAGGGAAGATCGCAAAGGCTGTAAGTCTTCCTCGGAGCAGATGGGCCGAAGGTCGCCTGGGAGTCTGGAAACCAGCACGCCTTTATGGATACATACAGGTACGTGTAATTTCCACGGGAGTGCCCGTTAGCGCACCGCGTGAGGATCAATCTTCCAATTGATCGAAGCAAGGTGGCACCACGAGTTAACACCCTTTCTCGTCCTTGGCGGGGAAGGGGTTTTTCTATTACAGGAGAGGTCATTCATGATGGAACATGTGGGAGCGCAATCCATTACGCCCAACGCGGAGTCTTTAGCAAATTTACCAAAAGCGTATGAACCACAGGCGGTTGAGGGCAAGTGGTACCGCTTCTGGGAAGAGGGCGGCTACTTTAAGCCGCGTCCAGATGCCACCGGCAAGCCTTTTGTCATCAGTATGCCGCCGCCCAACGTCACCGGAGCGTTGCACCTGGGCCACGCTATTACCGCCACCATCGAGGATATTCTTATTCGCTATCACCGTATGCAGGGCGATGATACCCTGTGGGTGCCGGGAGAAGATCACGCCGGTATTGCCACGCAGGCCGTCGTCGAGCGGCTGCTGGCGACAGAGGGCACAGATCGACATGCCATTGGCCGCGAAGCTTTTCTAGAGCGCGTCTGGCAGTGGGTCAATCAATACAAGAGCCGTATCCAGGATCAGCACCGCCGCCTGGGCGCGTCTTGTGACTGGTCGCGGGAACGCTTCACCCTCGATGAAGGTCTGTCGAAGGCTGTGCGCGAGGTCTTTGTGCGCCTCTACGAGGAGGGACTGATCTACCGTGGAGAGCGCATCATCAACTGGTGCCCGCGCTGTATGAGTGCGCTCTCTGACCTGGAGGTCAACCACGTTGATACGCCGGGAACGCTGACCTATGTGCGCTATCCCTTGAAGCCGCTGGCTGAGGACGAGGCACCCCAATATATCAGTGTGGCTACTACGCGGCCAGAGACCATTCTTGGTGATACCGCCGTGGCCGTCAATCCCAAAGACCCGCGTTACAAAAACCTGCTTGGGCGGTTGGCGATACTCCCCGTGATTGGCCGCGAGATTCCCATCATAGCGGACGAGGCCGTGGATGCTGACTTCGGCACGGGGGCGGTCAAGGTCACTCCCGCCCATGACCCGACCGACTTTGAGATCGGTTTACGCCACAATTTGCCCCATGTGCAGGTGATTGGCTTTGACGCGAAAATGACCGCCGAGGCTGGCCCATATGCCGGGCAGGATCGCTACGAGGCACGTAAAAACCTGCTGGCAGAGTTAGAGCGGCTCGGACTGATCGTCAAGATAGAGGAGCACATGGTGCCGCTGGGTCACTGCCAGCGTTGCGATACCGTGGTTGAGCCGCTCATCTCCAAGCAGTGGTTCGTCAGGATGATGCCGCTTGCCACTCCCGCCATGGGGGCCGTCAAGTATGGTCTGCTAAAGATCGTGCCGGAACGCTTCAACAAGGTCTATATGGACTGGCTGGAGCATATCCATGACTGGTGCATCTCGCGCCAGCTATGGTGGGGGCATCGCATTCCCGTCTGGTATTGCGATACCTGCGGTCAGATGACGGTGAGCACCGAGGATGTGGCGACCTGTTCCCATTGTGATAGCAGCGATATCCACCAGGACGAGGATGTGCTGGATACCTGGTTCAGTTCCTGGCTGTGGCCGTTCAGCACGCTGGGCTGGCCTGAGGTCACGCCTGACCTGCTGCGCTACTATCCCACCTCGGTGATGGAGACGGGCTATGACATCATCTTCTTCTGGGTGGCGCGTATGGTGATGGCAGGTGTTCACTTCCTGGGAGTCGTGCCTTTCAATACCATCTACCTGCACGGCCTGGTGCGCGATGCCAGGGGCGAGAAGATGAGCAAGTCCAAGAACAATGTGGTTGACCCACTGGAGGTGATGGATAAGTACGGTACCGATGCCCTGCGCTTTACGCTGGCAACCAGCAGCTCTCCTGGCAACGACATGAAACTGGTGGAGGAGCGCATTGTCGGCAACCGTAACTTTGCCAACAAAATCTGGAATGCCTCGCGCTTCGTGCTGGTGACCACCGCCGGTATTGCAGGAGGTGTACCCGCCATCAACGAGGTGCAGCCGCGTACCCTGGCGGATCGCTGGATTCTCGGCCGCCTGGCACGGCTGATCGCGCAGGTGACGCTGCTGATCGAGCAGTTCCAACTTGGTGAGGCCGGTCGCCAGGTCAAAGAGTTCTTCTGGTCCGATTACTGCGACTGGTACCTGGAGATTGCCAAGGTGCAGATGCAGGGCGATGAAGAGGCTCGCCGCGCAACGGCTGGCATCTTGCGGGCCGTGCTCGATCAGAGCTTGCGCCTGCTGCACCCGTTCATGCCCTTTGTCACGGAAGAGGTCTGGCAGTACCTCTATCGCACCAGCCAGCCCAACCAACAATCCTGGCCTACCTCAGCCCTGATTATCGCGCCGTGGCCCAACGCAAACGCTCAGGCCGTTGATGATGAGGCGGAACAGCAATTTAACCTGCTGCAAGAGATCATCGTGCGTATCCGCGATGCTCGTAACCAGGTCAACGTCGAAAATTCCCGCCGCATAGCGGTGATTATCGCTGCTGGGGGCCACCTTGCCATGCTCGAGTCCCAGGCAGCGATGATCGAGTTCCTGGCCCACACGCAGAAGCCGCAGTTGCATGAGCAGCTTGCCCAAAAGCCGGAGCAGTCGATGAGCCAATTGGCCGGTCCGGTAGAGATTTACCTGCCTCTGTCAGGACTGCTCGACATCGGCAAAGAACTGGAACGGCTTGACAAAGAGATTGCCCAGGCACGGCAAGAGGTTGCTCGCCTGCAAGGCAGACTAGCCAACGAGGCGTTCGTTGCCAAAGCCAAACCAGAAGTTGTCGAGAAAGAGCGTGAGAAGCTGGCCGCCCAGGAGGAGCGCGTCGGGAAACTGCTGGCAAGAAGGGCTGAATTGGGAGGATAGGCCTTCCATGCTAAAGATTAGTAATGTATAATTCCCAATGGAGGTGAGAAACAGTAAGCAGTTGACCAGAGAAAAGAAAGAAGAACAATGAAAACCTTGCACTGGACCTCACAAGACCTGGAGCATTTGCCAGATGACGGCAAGCGATATGAGATTATCGATGGGGAGTTGTATATGTCAAAGCAGCCCAATTGGTATCACCAGCATATCTGCCTTCGGTTAGGAGGATTGCTCGATATCTGGAGCTTACAATCCAAAGCAGGGAAGGCAAATGCGGCCCCAGGAATAATCTTTGCTGATGATGATGATGTAGCACCAGATATCATCTGGATCAGCCGGGAGAAGTGGGCCAGAGCACTCCAGTCGGATGGGAAGTTGCATGCTGCTCCCGAGTTGGTTGTGGAAGTTCTCTCGCCAGGTATGGCAAATGCTTCCAGGGACCGTGAAACCAAACTCAAACTCTACTCGCGCCGTGGTGTGCTGGAATATTGGATTGTGAACTGGCAAGAGCGATATATCGAGATCTACCGGCGTGAGGATGCCATGCTCAAGCATGCTCAAACTCTTTACGAAACGGATACACTGCAATCGCCTTATCTGCCGGGCTTTCGCTGTGACGTGAGCCAGATTTTTGTCGATATCTTCTAAACGGGAGTCTATTAGACGGAATCAGGCTCTACAAAAATTCGAAATTCGACAGCAAAACACAACCATTTGGGCCTCTTATGAAATAAGAGGCCCAAATGGTTGTGTTTTGCTGTCGAATAATTTGTGTTTACACAATGCTGTAGCCAATCTTTGTCCAGGTAGAGCCGCCATCTACCGTCTTGAGCAAGAGAGACCCTGTAGCATCATGACCAATGGCCCAGCCAACGGTGCCGGAAACAAAATCGAGACTATTTACCTCCCTAAAAATCTGGCTGGCTGGTAACTGTACCCAATGTTGTCCACCATCGTTGGTGATAAAGAGCGGCGAGATCGCGGCTTTTCCGCTACCATGTGATGGCCCGCTGGTGGCCCAGCCGTGGTTTGTATCGATGAAGTCTACAACGGCTATCGAGGATGGCGGTTGTGTTGTCGCTATATTGTTCCAGGTCGTACCCCCATCATGCGTCACGTACAGGCCAAAGCCAGAAGCTTTGTCATCAGCAGAGAGGTAGACTGGGAGTATCCCGTCATTTGCTGTGAAAAACGTTGGCGACAGAAGTGAAAGGAAGGCGGATGTTCCTTGCGGTAAGGGCGGTAATGCCTGCTGGTGCCATGTAGAACCGCCGTCGTGGGTCACAAAGAACCAGGTGTGATTGTTGACGGGGACGGAGCCGGAGACCCAACCGGTCGACGCGTTGATAAAGCTCAATCCTGATTTAGAGCCGCCATAGGGGAGTCGGCCCGGCGGAGGACCATCAGTAGAGGCGGGATAAACTCGCGTCACCATCTCCCAGGTTTTCCCTCCATCAGATGTACGAAAAATCTCCACTAGCTCGGCCTGGGCACCGCCCCCTACCATATGGTTCATGAGCCAGCCATGCTGAGCGTCAACAGCATTAATCTGTACGTGAGAACTCCTATCGGTTGGGACGGTTGATTTCTGCCAGGTCTGGCCGCCGTCACCGGTACGGAACACGAGCGTTGTTGGAGAAGTTGCCTGGGACATGCTTACCCAGGCATCGGAAGCCGTGAGGAAATGAGCATCTATCTCTGAGATAAGCGGATGATGCGCGGGGGTGAGATCTTTCCAATGTAACCCTCCATCGCTGGTGCGCAGGACAGCATTTTGCGTCATCGCCCAGCCGGTGGTCTCATCGATCATGTGAATTGATCGCAGAGCTGTAGTCGACTTTGACGAAGATGATGGTGATGCTGGTGTATTTCCTGGTGTGCCAGCGTTACTCTGATTGCCACAGCTTGACAACACGATCAGGGAGCTTACCAGCAGCGTTGTGAGCAGAGTGGTGACTGGTATGGTGGGATGTTCTCTCACCTTTCTTTCGTTAAGATTTGTGCTGTACAGATACATATTGTCAGTCCTTTCTGGTTAGAACATGAATACCCTGGACTTTGACAATAAATAGACGTTCTTAGCAAGGCATAAGTTCCGTGAATTATCTGAAATTCTACATGGGGGATGACTCATGTTGCTGCGCTTTTTCATGATAAAGAGACTTTATATGACCATCTCTTCTTCTACTAACTGCGAGAACTGTTCGTTGTACAGCCGGGCATACAGTCCGTTCTGTTCCAGCAATTCATGATGGGTACCGCGCTCCACGATTTCACCTCTGTCCACTACCAGGATCACATCGGCGGCCAGGATGGTTGAAAGACGGTGGGCGATGGCCAGCGTGGTGCGGTTCTTCATCAACGGTTCTAAGGCTGCCTGGATCAAGCGTTCAGAGTGCGTATCAAGCGCGCTGGTAGCCTCGTCGAGGATGAGGATGCGAGGATTCTTGAGTATCACGCGAGCAATAGCCACGCGCTGTTTTTCACCGCCGGAGAGCTTAAAGCCGCGCTCACCTACCAGTGTGTCATAGCCGTCGTCGAGTTCCATGATGCGATCATGGATAGCCGCAGCTTTTGCCGCTGCAATTATCTCTTCATCCGTTGCATCGGTACGGGCGTAGAGTAGATTCTCTCGAATGGAGGCATGGAACAGGTAGGTTTCCTGCGTGACCACGCCGATCAACTCGCCGAGGGAAGAGAGAGCAATATCTTTGACATTGTGCCCATCGATCTCTACCGAGCCGCTATCCACGTCGTAGAGTCGTGGCACAAGATAGGTAATGGTCGTCTTGCCCGCGCCACTTGGCCCAACGAGGGCAGCCAGTTGCCCAGGCTTGATTTCAAACGAGACATCGTTGAGCGTGATGCGGGATACTGGTTCGCCTGGTGAGATGGCAACAGGGTCGTTTCGCGCTGCCATCATCGCCCTTTCCGTTTCCGACTTTTCCGTTCAGGTCGCTCAGGACACTGGACTCGTCGCGTTTGTAGGTAAATGAAACGTTGTTAAAGGTCACTTTTCCACTGACATCATTGGGTGAGAGTTGAAGCGCATTGGGCTTATCCTTAATCTCAATGGGAAGATCAAGATACTCGAAGATGCGATCAAAGAGAGCCAATGCCCCCTGTATCTCTACCTGTACGTTGAGTAGCTGCCCGATGGGGAAGAAAAGCCTGCTCTGTAGTGTGGTGAAGGCGACAATACTACCGAGGGTGACACCAGGCACATTATGAATAATTTGCCAACCCGCCACCAGATAGACAATGGCAGGCGTTATCGAGAAGAAGGTACCAATAAACATAAAGAACCAGCGGCCAATCATTTGCTGTCGTACTTCCAGATCGGTCAACTTCTGGTTTTCTTTCTGGAAGCGATCCTCCGCGTATTTCTGGCGGCCAAAGGTTTTGCTCAAGAGAATACCGCTCACGGAGAGGGTTTCCTGCATCATCGCGGTCAGGGAAGCCAGGCTCTGTTGTGTTTGCTTGCTTGTCGCCCGCCGTACATTGCCTATCTTGTAGGTGATCCACAGGAAGATAGGCAGCAGTCCTAATGATATGAGAGTGAGTAGAGGGCTGAGGTATAACATGGCGATGATCGTGCTCAGAGCGGTTGATATGTTGGAGACGACGCTGGTAGCTGTGTCTGTGACAACGCCCTGTACGCCGCCTACATCGTTGGAGAGGCGCGATTGGATTTCGCCTGTACGTGTGGAGGTGAAGAAGCGCAGTGACATGCTCTGCAAGTGATGGTACAGTTTATTGCGAAAATCGCGCATCACCTGCTGACCAATAATGTTATTCAGGTAGGTTTGCCCAACGCCGATAATACCGGTGACGATTGGCGTGATGAACATAATTATCACAAGAATGATTAAAAGATTTAAGTTGCCTTTTCCAATTGCATCATCAAAAATGAAGCGGATCATCAATGGGTTGATGAGGCCCAGAACAGTTGTAAGGATGATGGCGAAAAGCACCAGGACGACCTGAAATTTGTATGGGCTGAAAGCCTGCGCAACACGCTGTAGCGTGCGTGCATCGGTTTTGCGCCCGCGCTTCTTTTGTTCCTCTGCATAAGCGGCCATTCCACCGCCCATTCCATGAAATGCCATAGATTGTAGCTCCTGTTATATATATAGATTGGATTCCCGAAAGAAAGTTTCTTACTTTTTATAAGTATACCCGGCGAACGCGATAAAAGCACTGGCTATGCGTACTGTTCTTGACCTGTACATTCTGACAGGCACAGGCGCGAGATAAGACCCGCAAGCAATGCGCCGCGCAGGGGGATCGAGTCCACGCGCAGGTATTCCCGATTGAGGTCGTGCATCCCGCCTCCGATAGGGCCGAGGCTGTCCAGCGTAGGTAGTCCTATCTCCATGAGCAAGTTGGCATCGGAGAGACCACCCTTGCCCTCGGCGATGATGGAAAGACCCAGAGCCTTCCCTTCTACCTGCGCCAGTTCCACCATGCGCAGAATTTCAGGTGTGGCGACATAGGGCGTACGTCCACGTGTACAGGTCAGGCGAGTATGGGTATCGGGAATGCTGCATCCCGCAGCCACCTGTTCTAGTGCTGACGCCGCCATTGTCAGACCCTGTTGATTGAATGCTCTTACAGAGATGTGGCAGCGAGCCGCGCCGGGTACAACGTTTAAGGGTTCGCTGCTGCTCAAACGGGTCACATTAAAGGTCACTCCTGGATAGAGCATGTTCAGGTTATGAATGGCGATCATCTTATGGGCCAGCTCGATAACGGC
>WNFB01006778.1_pt1 | contig 10271 bp, 10 predicted proteins | sample 5400501 | NCBI WGS metagenome assembly WNFB01 (sample SAMN13153341, study PRJNA577476) | soil metagenome | isolation source: 200 cm saprolite under Douglas fir tree site 2 hole 1 | place: USA:California | collected 2015-04-18 | reverse complement strand
TCCCGGTGAAATCTCACCGATCTCGTCAAGAAAGAGCGTTCCTCCTTGGGCCATTTCCACCCGACCTGGCTGGTCGCGGACTGCACCGGTGAACGCTCCTTTTGCATGACCGAAGAGTTCGTTGGCTAACAGCTCCTCGGAGAGAGTTGGGCAGTTCACAACGACGAAAGGGCCGGAAGCGCGGGCGCTCTGGGCATGCAAGAGCCGGGCAAGGACTCCTTTACCCGTACCGCTTTCGCCGCGGAGTAACACCGTCGCCTCTGATCGCGCCGCGCGCATGATCACCTCAAGCACAGCACGCATCTTGGGCGAGCCGGTTTCTAAATCCACTTCCGGAACGGCCTCGCGCAGTTGCCCTTCCAGATCGAGGACCCGGCGAGCTAACTCACGCTGTTCCGCAAGTTGTTCGACAATATGGCGGATCTGGGCAGGAGGGAAGGGTTTTGGCAGATAGTCTTTCGCCCCGCGCTTGATTGCTTCGACCGCCGTGTCGAAGGTCGCATAAGCAGTGATAACCACAACCGCAAGGTCCGGACTCTCGGCCAGCAATTGAGGCAAAAGGTCGAGACCGTTCATTTCGCCCAAGCGCAGATCGAGAAAAGCTAGGTCGAAAGTCTGTCGGCCGAGCGCCACCAACGCAGCCTGCGCCGAGGAGACCGCTGTAACTTTGCATCCCATGCTTTCCAGACACATGGTCAGGGTCACACGAATGTTCTTCTCGTCATCGATGACGAGCACATCCCACGTCCTCGTTTGCGGCGCAGGGGATGAAAAAGTCATCTGGCTCAGCTCCGTACGGAAAAATGAAGCACGACAGTAATCTCTTCGGCCACGCTGCGCTTCAAGAGGAAGGGAGGTTTTCTTCCTCAACAACACCACGCCCTTCAGGCACTCGTCGCGCCACGATGATAAAGCCGGTGTGCGCCACCATGCGGTGCTCGGGGCGGACAGAAAGATCTTTCACGTGCCAGAAGCGCAGCAGGTTCTCCATCACTTCGATCGCCGCGAACCCCGGATGGGCACGCAGTTCATCCACCAGCGCCTTCACCTGCACGACGGTGGGCACGTAGCCGACCAGGACACCGCCCGGTCGCAGGGCTTGGGCCGCGTGCGGCAGCACTCGCCAGGGTTCAGGGACATCGATCAGCAGCCGATCTACGTCACGCGCCTCGATCCCTTCGTAGGCATCTCCCAGCATGAGCGTCCAGTTCGACGCCTCACCGAAGAAGCGAGCGACATTTTCGCGCGACATCTCGCAGAAATCTTCCCGCGCTTCGACGGTCACTAGCTTTCCGGTCGGGCCGACGGCGCGGAGCAGGGCAATGGTGAGGGCACCCGGCCCTGCTCCGACCTCCACGACCGAAGCTCCAGGAAAAACGTCGCCCCACAAAAGCATGACCCCCACGTCTTTGGGATAGATGACTTGGGCTTTGCGTGGCAGGTTGGGAATCAGGTGGGCATAGGTCGGGCGGAAGACGCGAAACGGCTCGTTGCGCGCCGTGTGCACCAAGCTCCCTTCAGGCAAGCCGATGATTTGGTCCGTCTGCAACGCCCCGCCATGGAGTGAAATGCGTCCACCCGCTTTGAGGGTACGGAGATACTCGCGCTCTTTGCGGTCGATGAACAGGACGGTATCTCCGGCCTGGAGAAGGGTGTGTTCAGACATAATGAAGAAGCTTTCAGCGACCAGCTTTCAGCTTATAAGAAAATGAGAGGATACAAGGAGCGATCTGGACCGACAAGAACCCTTGACACAGACAACCACGATACCATATCTTCAGCAAATTGGCAGCGCACCGCCGCCATTTCTTTTCCCATTTCCCTTGGAGGATTGTACTATGGCAGAGAAAGCCAAAACTGCGCAAAAAAACGACGCAGGGCGGACGAAACGGGTGTGTCCCACCTGCGGATCCGACAGCAAGATCATCCAGCTTACGGGATTCGGCCCAAAAGGGTTTTTTTGGGTCTGCGATAAGAACCCCGAGCACGTGAGCCGCACTCGTTAGCCTTGAGGAGAGAGCCCATGCCGCGGACGCGCAAGAAGGAAACTGCAAAAAAGAGCCTCAATTTGTTTGACGACGAGGAGCGCGTCGACGAGTCGGCCGAAGAAGAACTGCCGAAAGACGAAGCTGGTCGACGCAAAATTAAGAAGCGTTACGAAGAACTGCTCGGTATCCGCATCGAAAAGCTCAAGGGCCGTGTCCTGAACCGCGAGCGGATCAACAAGACCATCGAAGGCATCTACTTTATCTGTGCCGAGTGCAAGAAGGTGTGCCATAACCTCGATGAGGGGCTGTCCGAGGACCCCAACAACGCCTCCAACCTGTGCGCTGCCTGCGCCAAGGATAAAGGAAAGACCGCAGCCTAGAGCGGCTGCTTAGCCGGCTGCTACAGAACTGTGTTCACCCTTCGACAAGCTCAAGGCGAACGGCACAAGTCTTGAAATCAGCGATTATTATCCGCTCGTGCTGAGCCCCCTTCGACTTCGCTCAGGACAGGCTTCGACTCTGCTCAGGACAGGCTTGGCGAAGCACGAGCGGCTCTATTTCATCACTCTCCCGTGTCCTGCAGGTGCTTCACCAACGCAGCAAAATCCTGCGAGATGGGACTCGTGCAGCGAACGCGCTGACCCGTGGCCGGAGAGGTAAAAGCCAAAGCTTCGGCGTGCAGATAGAGACGCGGCGCCCCGCTCGGGGAGCCATAGTGTGTATCTCCGACAATCGGGTGACCGAGCGCAGCTAAGTGCACCCGGATCTGATGGCGCACGCCGGTCGTAATGGTGAGTCGCACCAGCGTGCGGCTCGGCGACGTGGCTATGGGTACATAGGCGGTGTACGCCTCCTGCCCGGTAGGGGCCGTTCGCATAAACTGTCCACGAGGTCCGCTGGGCGTCAGGCAGGACGTCACCTGGCCACTGGTTCGTAAATATCCTTCGACCACAGCGACATACTGCTTTTCGACCGTGCGGCTGTGAAATTGCTCACGGAGTGAGGCGTACGCGGCGGGCGTGCGCGCCGCCAGCAACAAACCGGAGGTGGCGGTGTCGAGACGATGAATGAGCCCACATTCGAGCGAGCGCAGGCCGACCGTGAGAGTCTCGGGAAAGCTGGCCACCAGGAAGTTTGCTACGGTCTCAGTTTCTGTATGACGCAGCGCGATGCTGGGGATGCCCGCCGCCTTGTCGAGCACCACGACTGCATCGTCAACATACCTCACGGCAATAGGGAGATCAGGGTTTGGGGCCAGAGCAGGCGCGGACGGGGCAGTGATGATATCCCCCTGGCGAACCCAAGTTCCTTTTTTGCCGGGGTGTCCGTTCAGACGCGCTCGGCCCGAGGCAACCAGTTCGACGATTTCACGCCGCGAGAGGGACGGGAGTCGGTGGGCAAGAAAGGTGTCGAGCCGCAGCGCCTCTTCGTTAGCGGCGACGACCCACTGTAAATCATCTGCCACGGTCAGTTGTCGGACAGGCTGACTTTGATCCAGCCTTCGACCTGACGGAGAAACAGGCCGAAGGGATTCTCGCCTGGACCGCTGGCAAAGCACGCCTTGCGCATGTAGTCGAGCGCTCCAGAGTAGTACTCGAAGTTCTTGGACAACTCCTGGAACAGCAGGAAGCCAGTCTGATACAGGGACAGGTCCAACTCGGAGACCTTCCAATACGAACGGCTGCCTTCCTGCAGGTAGTAATCCAGAACCCCGGTCTTCTCGATATAAGAGCGAAAGAGCCCGCTCATGAAGAGGGTGTAGTCGCCGATATACTTGCGTATTTCCCGCTCGCGCAGCACCGACGGTTGTGGCGTTAAAGAAGGCGCGGTACGAGCGCTGAGCATCTCGACCACACTGTCCAGATGGCGACCGTTCGGCGCACGCAGGCGATACAGTTGGTCGGTATGGACAAAAGCGGTGAGGACGTTGGCAATGTACTCGATGACAGCGTGGTCATTGAGGCCGAGTTCCCAGAAGCTTTTGCGGGCGCACTCGAAGAAGAACGCTTTGAGCCGGTCTCCAGAAATTGTCTTCCCCATAGTAAGCAACTATACTAGCAAGAGAAACGAGAGAGAGACAAGCTCTTGCAGAGAAGAACGGAAGAACCATGCTCTAAATCGAACCACATGGCATTGGTACACCATCAACGTAGCGTGCGTTGTACGCACGACTGCCCTGCCGCCCGCTTATTTCCGTGCGCATGGCGCACGCTACTGAGTTCAGGTACGGTTGAACACGTGTACGAATCTCCTGAGGTCTGATTTAGCCACGCAACCGCAAGACATATAAGGAGGCCCCATGATAGGGCACATCCGCAGCCGCTGGCTCTACGCCCGCGCGTTGTTCCCCGCGTTCACCCTAGTTGGCATGCTGCCCGCGTTGCTTGGCCTGCTCGTCTCGTCCTGCCACGCGGCGACCAAGGCAGAGGAACCGGTGCAGGTTGAGGTGCGTGATGTCCGCTTTGACCAGTTCTCGAACTCGCCGGTTGTGATCCTGCAAGACGCGGGCAAAAAAAAGGCGATACCGATTTGGGTCGGTCCCTTTGAGGCGCAAGCGATTGCTCTAGAACTGCAAGGCACCCCGCCCCCGCGCCCGCTCACCCATGACCTGATGAAGACCATCCTAGAGCAGGTCGGGGTCACGTTTGAGAAAGTCGTGGTGAGTGAACTGAAGGGCACTACCTACTACGCTCATATTCATCTGACCGCCGCCGGGAAACCCCTCGATGTCGACAGCCGGCCGAGCGATGCAATCGCGTTGGCGCTGCGTTTTCACCGCCCGATCTTCGTGGCCAAAGAACTGTTTGACACGGCCCTTCCTTTGGGGACCCCGGGCACCCGTCCGGAGCCGGCCAGCCTGAAGATTTCCGGTGTAACCGTGCAGAATCTTACCGCGGAGCTGGCCACATACTTTAATCTACCAGAGACCAAGGGAGTGTTGGTGGCGGACGTTGAGGCAGCGAAGGGCGCGGACGCTCTCCAGCGCGGCGATGTGATTGTTGCGGTGGAAGGTGAGGCCATAGAAGATGTCGCGGGTTTTCGCGACAAACTTGGCGGCGAAAAGGACAAGACGGTAACCTTGCGCGTGCGGCGTAATGGCAAAGAGGTGCAGGTACAACTGACACCGACGGCAGAGTGACATTTTATGATTGAAGAGGAGGCAAGACGATGGCTAGTGTTCTAGAAGAGAAAGAGGAGATTCGGGATTTGGTTACCCGCTACTGCCTGTACATCGACTCCGGTCGCTATGACGAGTGGGTCGCCTGTTTCACCGAAGACGGGGTGTTCGACAGTCCGATCTTGGGCCGCTGGCAAGGCAAAGCCGCGTTGCGGCAGTTCACCGAAAAATACCGCGCCTGGACCGGCGCGGCCCAACCCCGGCACTGTGTGATGAATGTCCTGCTCAACGTCGCAGGGCCCCATGCCTCGGGTGAGTGCTACCTGCTGATGACCCATGCAGCGGAAGGCAAAACCGAGTTGGTTATCTCGGGTCGCTACGAGGATCAAATGGAGAAGATGGGCGGCAAGTGGTTGTTTAAGGAGCGCAAGGTCCGGCCTGACACGCGGCCGGCAGCTTGACCTCTTGGTCCCTGAGGCTGGCTGCATATCCCCTCGCTTGCGGAGTTCAGACCGTAACTGAGAGTGACAGAACTGATGTGCCACTCTCACCGAGCTGCTTCCTCAGATCGCGTGAGAGTGGCTTTTCACTTGCCAGAAAGGGCATGACGTGTTCCTATGGACACCAGCAAAACTCGCCAGTTTGTCGAACACACCTGGACCAGCAGCATCATCCCAACCCTCAACGAATACCTCACCATCCCGAACCAGTCTCCCGCCTACGACACGAACTGGCACAGCAACGGCTACATGGACCAGGCAGTCGAGTTGATCGTCAAGTGGCTTCAGGCCCAGGAAGTGTCAGGGCTGACGTTGGAGGTGATTCGCCTTGTGGGGCGCACCCCTTTGCTCTTCATCGAGATTCCCGGCGACTCGGCTGAAACCGTGCTGTTGTACGGCCACCTCGACAAGCAGCCGCCGATGGAGGGCTGGAACGAGGGACTGGGGCCGTGGCAGCCGGTGAGCAAAAACGGCAGGCTTTATGGTCGTGGTGGCGCCGACGACGGCTATGCCGCCTTCGCCTCGCTCACCGCGATCAAAGCATTGAAGCTCCAAGGCGTGCCCTGTGCCCGCTGTGTGATCGTCATCGAGGCCTGCGAAGAGAGCGGGAGCGGCGACCTGCCGTACTACATTGATGCTCTGAAGGAGCGCATTGGGACGCCGAGCCTGGTTATCTGTCTCGATTCCGGCTGCGGCAATTACGATCAACTGTGGATCACGTCCTCGTTGCGTGGGCTCGCCACCGGCACCCTTACCGTGTCCACCTTGACCGAAGGTGTGCACTCCGGCGCCGCCAGTGGCATCGTGCCTTCAACCTTCAGAATTCTGCGGCAACTGCTGAGCCGACTGGAAGATGAGAAGAGCGGTGAGATTGTGCCCCGCGAGTTGTATGTCGAGATTCCCAACGAACGCTTGCGGCAGGTGGCTGCGACAGCCCAGGTGCTTGGAGCGACTGTCTACAGCGAGTACCCCTTCCAGTCAGGCACGATACCAGTCACGCGCGAGATCGGTCAGGCGCTGCTCAATCGCACCTGGCGGCCGCAACTGGAGATCACCGGTGCGGCGGGCCTGCCGCCGCTCGACAACGCTGGCAACGTCCTACGACCCGTGACTGCCGCCAAGGTCTCCTTGCGGCTTCCGCCGACGGCCGACGCCAAGGCGGCGACGGCTCTTTTGCAGCAGCTCTTCGAGAAAGATCCTCCCTATGGTGCCAAGGTCACATTCGCCTCCGAGCAATGCGCTTCGGGCTGGAACGCGCCGGCCCTCGAACCCTGGCTGGAGGAATCTCTCAAGCGCGCGTCGCTGGAGTTCTTCGGCAAGGAGGCGTGCTACATGGGCGAGGGTGGCACAATCCCTTTCATGGCCATGCTGGGCGAGAAGTTTCCCCGGGCGCAGTTCATGATTACCGGCGTCCTCGGACCGCACTCCAACGCGCATGGCCCGAACGAATTCCTGGATCTGGCGACGGGCATGCGCCTCACTTGCTGTGTCGCTCGGGTGTTGGTGGATCACTACAAAGCCGGAGGTTAATGGTCGGTGGCAAAGGAGCGGATGTGTGATGAACAGATATCAGGCGTTAGTTGGTTCAGCAGCCAGAGAACCGCAAGCTGCACAAGGTTGGCGAATATCCCGCTTAATACCTGCCAGTGGTCTCTTCGGGGCGAACGGCATACAGTTTGGCCCGGACGGGCGCCTGTATGTAACCCAGGCCTTTGGCAGTCAGATTACCGCAGTCAACATCACCAGCGGGAGCCTGGAAATCATCTCTCCTCTGGGCGGGCCGATCGTCGCTCCTGATGATGTCGCTTTCGACTCAAGCGGCACAATGTACGCCACCGAAGTGATGAGTGCACGGGTGTGTGCCCGCACGTCAGATGGCACAGTGAGAGTAGTGGCGGGCAACCTGCCTGGCGCCAACGGTATCACCGTGCATCAAGATCGTCTCTTCATCGACGAGTTCCGCCGCGGCGGCCGCATCTTTGAACTGTATCCGCATAGTGGCCGTGCGCCACGGTTGATCGTTGATGATCTGCGCGGTCCGAACGCGTTGATGGTTGGGCCGGATGGCAAATTGTATTACCCCTTGGTACCGCTCGGAGAAATCTGGCGGGTGGATGTCGAGACCGGCGCGCGCGAGAAAGTCGCTGACGGCCTCAAGTCTCCACCGGCAGTGAAGTTCAACCGTCGTGGAGAACTGATCGTGCCGCAAGCTGGAAACGGCGAAGTCGTCTGTCTAGACGTGCAGAGCGGTGCAAAGACGGTGATAGCCAAAGTGCGGCCGGGCATTGATAACCTCGCCTTTAGTCCGGACAATCGACTGTTCATTTCCCATTTCGTTGACGGTGGCGTGGCCGAGGTGGCCACGGACGGCAGTAATGCCGAGCGCATCCTCGTTCCCGGAGGCCTGGTCGGTCCCTGGGGCATTGCTTGCGGAAGCGCTGGGCAACTCTATATCAACGATGGCTTGAGTCTGGCGGTGCTCTCTTCCACCAAAGAGATATCCCGCCTCGGAGGACTGCTGGACAATAGCTTCCCCGGATTCGTGCGGAGTCTTGCCGCCGGCGCGCCGGGAGAGTTGTGGCTCACCACCATCACCGGCGACGTGGTGCAGTATTTTCCTGACGGCCAACCCTTCAAGATGCTCGTCCGCAAGCTGCAACAACCGTACGGTTTGGCGCCGGTAGCAGATGGAGCAGTGGTCGTGGCTGAAGCGGGCTCCGGCAAGCTGTTGCGTGTCGATGCCGCGGGTCAGGTGTCAATGGTGGCAGCCGGCTTTTCGCAGCCTTGCGAGGTCGTCGCGGCGAACGATGGAACACTTTTTGTGAGTGAATTGGGCAAGGGGCGAGTCGTGAAGGTCGATAAAGGCGGAGCGGTGTCGTCAGTTGTGGACGGGCTCGACAAGCCAAAAGGGATCGCCGTGCGGCAAGACGCGCTGCTGGTGCTCGACCGTGGTGCGAAAGAACTTCGTGCCGTGAATCTTTCCTCAGGACAGCAACACGTCCTCGCCACCCATCTTCCCGTTGGCGATCCTGCTGGCGTCTCTCGTGGCCCTATGGATTTTTCCGGCGGTCTGGCGGTGAGCAGTGATGGGACGGTCTATATTGCGGGCGACGGTGAGGGTAGTGTGCTCATGCTACGGAGCATTTAACTCAGAGCCTCTAGTAGAATGAACGTTCCGAATGCCTCGACAGGTGCAAATCCCCCCTCGATCCCCCCTTTTACAAAGGGGGGAAGCGCAGAGCGTGGGGGGATTTAAGCGAGTCGACAGTGTCGTTCGTCGTCTTTTGACAGGCTTTAAGGGAGGGGAGGAGGCGTATGCGTTTTGGTTTTCACGCCATTAACCTCGGCGCCCTGGCGACAGCGGAGTCGGTCCGGCAAATCGTGGCCGCGTGCGAACGGTACAAGATCGACTCGATCTGGACCGGCGATCACATCATCAACGCCACCACGATCTCCTCGCCTTATCCCTACAGCCCCACCGGAACTTTTCCCCTCAGGCCGGAGGAACCGATTCTGGAACCGCTGACCTTCATGGCGTTCCTGGCCGGCCAGACCGGCACGATTCAGATCGGGGTGAGCGTGCTGATCGTGCCCTATCGCAACCCGGTGGTTACAGCCCGGGCGCTCGGCACGATGGATTTCCTCTCGAACGGCCGGGTGATCGTCGGTGTGGGCAGCGGCTGGATGAAAGAAGAGTTTGACGCCCTCGGCGTACCCTTCGCGGATCGGGGGGCGCAAACCGACGAGTTCGTCCGCATTTTCAAGGAGATCTGGACACAATCGCCCCTAGAGTTTTCGGTTCAAGGAAGGGGAATCCGTAGCGGATTCTCACCGTCTGCTCAGGCTCTGGCCGCTGCGTCTCCGGTGCTCTCGCCCATACCACTGTCGTCGATACAGACGCGGAACGGTCCACTGGCGCCGTGCCTCTGTCCGCTCTCATGGGGATAGTCTGCCGTATGGTCGGGGTGAGTGCGCTTCCTCGTTCGATCGTGGCTGAGACCTCTGCAACGAACTTCTCGACGATCTGACGCTTGACCGAAAAGAGGACGGTTTGCGTCCGCAATGAAGAGCGGAAGGACGCGAGGGTTTTTCTCATACCAGCCACGGCGGATTGTGGGTCAACCACCTCACTGAGGCGCCGTGCTAACTCCCGCTGAACGCTCTGCAAGTGTTCGGTCTCTCCTCGTAGCTCCCGCATCTGCTGCTCAAAGTCGCTGTCTGTCAGCAACCCCTTCCTGAATCCTCGTAGCATCTGCTGACGCTGCGCGTCTGCTGTCCCTAGATCTTTCTCAATCCGCGCCAGCGAGTCTTTCCACTCAGCGCGTTTCTGCTCCTGTTCACGGAGCGCCTCGTTGACGATGCTTTCAAGATCATCATGGCTGAGAATCCATCCTCGCAGTTCCTCCCAGACGAGGTTTTCAATCCAGGCTACCGGCAATCGTCTCCCTCGGCATTCCACGTCAAGCAATCGTCGGTTCTGCCTCATAGTTCCTGAGCAGATGTAGTATCGTCTCTCAGGTCCTATGGTGGCGCCGTGGTACTGCCGGCCACAGAAGCCACAGCGGAGCAAGCCGGCGAGCAGGTAGTTATTTTTCCGGTTCCGCTTCGCCCATTGCTGATTTCTCTTCAGCGCGTCCTGGGCCTGTTGCCAGAGAGCAGGGTCAA
>WNFB01020501.1_pt1 | contig 10272 bp, 10 predicted proteins | sample 5400501 | NCBI WGS metagenome assembly WNFB01 (sample SAMN13153341, study PRJNA577476) | soil metagenome | isolation source: 200 cm saprolite under Douglas fir tree site 2 hole 1 | place: USA:California | collected 2015-04-18 | reverse complement strand
GGCTTCTCGCTTCGACACCGAGCGGGCGTGGTCCGGCTACGTGTACGTCATCGTTTCGATCGCAGAAGGCCAGCCGGTCGATGCCAACGCGTTCGTCGCCGAAGAGGACGGCGGGCCGTTTCGCTCCGAGCCTCTCGAAGTCAGCTGATCGCGCGGCTAGGAAGCCGGCGGGATTTTTGGTTTCGGTGGCGCAGGCTTCGAAACGCCGACTGTCGTGGCCTCGATGCAGTGGGGGCACCGGCCGTGGACGCGACCGGTTGGATCCACGGTCCAGCCCACGTAGGCGTGTCCACGGCCGCAGACAGGCGGCCCGAACACGGGGTCGATAACGCGATGCCAGATTCGGTTCAAGACCATGGCGTTCGCGGCCGTTCGAGGCGCTCTCCGTCCACGTCCAGTTCCACGCGCTCGTTGAAGAACGCGATCAGGTTCTCGATCTTCGGGCATTCGGGGATTGGCGACCTGTAAGACCAAGCGACATCGGGGTGCACGGTGCCGGCCGCCTTCACCGACCAGTAGGAGGCCACTCCCTTATAAGGGCAACGGCTGCTGGTCTGAGTCGGTTCCAGTAGGTCCATCCTGACGTCCAGCCTGGGAACGTAATACCTGGTTGGCAGCGTCGTCTCGAACAGCAGCCGAGGCCTCCGCGTCTCCGCCACCAGCTCACCGCCGATACTGACCTGCACGTGCCGTGACGAGTTGAGAACGTCCACGCGGTGGTACGGATCGCGCGGATGGACGAACACCTCGTCATCCTCTTCATACCAGCCATCCATCAGGTGCCAGCGGAGCACCACCAGCCCGGCCAGCGGCTCAAGGCCTTCGGGTGGCCGGGGGAAGCTCCACATCGCGTTCTCTTTGACCTTCTCCCCGGCCGCCACAGACCAGAGTTGGACGTCGCCGAGACCGGGCACTGACCTCGATCCCGATTCACGAGCCAGGTCCAGGCGCACGTCCTCGCGGGGGAAGGCATAGAAGTTGAAGGGAGGGGGCATGAACAGCAGCTGTGCTCGTGCGCTGTCGGCAACTGTCGTGCCTCCGAGCATGGCCCGGACGCGGCGCCCGGTCGGTTCCAAACGCACGCGACCGCCGTGGTCCGTCCACATCTGAAACACGGCGTCCAGCCGCGCGGCTTCTTGCATTCGGCTCACCTCTCTACGTGCCCGCGCACGTGCTCCGTGCAACCGTACTCCACAACCGGCGGTGACGCCGATTGGACAAAGCTGGCCTAATTGAACCCATGTCCAGGCCGATCGTCGCCATCGTGGGCCGCCCCAACGTCGGCAAATCGACGCTTTTCAACCGCGTCCTCGGCTGGCGCAAGGCGATCGTCGACCCGCAGTCGGGCCTGACGCGCGACCGGCTGTACGGGATCGCAGAGTGGCGCGGCCGCGAGTTCTCGATCGTCGACACCGCGGGCCTGGACCTCGACGGGGGCAAGAACGAATCGCGCGCCGCGATCGAGGCGCAGACGAACGTGGCCATCGAGCAGGCCGACGTCATCGTGCTGCTCCTGGATGTCCGCGAAGGGCTGACTCCTCTCGATCGGGAGATCGTGGGCCTGCTCCGCCGGTCGGGCCGTCGTGTCCTGGTCGCCGCGAACAAAGCCGACTCGCCCAACAATCGGCATTTCGCCCACGAGATCTCCGAGCTCGGATTCGACGAGCCCAGCCTCGTCTCCGCCCAGCACGGCCTAGGGATCGGCGAATTCCTGGATCGGGTTGTCGCAGACCTGCCGGCTCCGGCGGAGGAGCCGGCGGTCGACACGAAGGCAGACCGATTGGCCATCATGGGCCGGCCCAACGTCGGCAAGTCATCGCTGCTGAACGCGCTCCTTGGTGACGAGCGTGCGCTCGTGAGCCCGCTGCCTGGGACCACGCGCGACCCGGTCGACACCGAGCTCATGTACGACGGCGTGCCGGTGGTCCTGGTCGACACCGCGGGCATTCGCCGGAAGTCGACGGCCCGCGACCGGCTGGAGCAATACAGCCTGCTGCGCGGCATTCATGCGATGGAGCGGGCGGACGCGGTCCTCCTCGTGCTCGATGCATCGGCCGGCGTCCTGGCTCAGGACCAGCACGTCGCCGGCTACGCGCTGGAAGCGGGGAAGGGCCTCGTGATCGTCGTCAACAAGATCGACCTGGTCGAGCCGGCCCACCGCAAGGCCGCGTACTGGCGCACCGCGCTCCTGAGGAGCTTCAAGTTCGCGCCGTTCGCGCCCATCGTGACGGTATCGGCCAAGACCAAGGAGGGCATCCGTTCCGTGATTCCGTCGGCCCTGGAGGTCGTCGGCCAGCGCCGGATCAAGATCCCACCCAATGAGCTCAACCGCGTCCTGCGGCAGGCCTTCGTGGAGCATCCACCCCCTAGTTACAAGGGCCGGCGCCTCCGGCTCGGTTATGCCACCCAGGCGGCGTCTGAGGCGCCGACGGTCGTGATGTTCGTCAACGACGTCGGCCTGCTCCACTTTTCCTACCGGCGCTACCTGGAGAAGGCGATCCGGGAGCGGTTCGGGCTCATGGGCAACCCGCTGAAGCTCGTTCTGCGCGCGGGTAAGGACAGCCGTACCTCCCCACCCAGCCGGCGCGCGAAAAGCGCGCGGGCTGACCTCCCCACAAGTGGGGAGGCCAGGGCCAAGGCTGGAACCAAAGCCAGGACCTAGGACGTTTACATTTCCATCACGCCAGGCCGACATCCGGATGACGGGATGGTGATGTATTGATGGTATGGCCCGTTTGAGCTTCAAGGTCCTGGTTGTCGACGACGAGGCGCACATCGTCGAACTCGCCCGTCTCTACCTGTCGCGCGAGGGATACGAAGTGGAGGGGGTGGGGGATGGGACGCAGGCCCTCACACGCTTTGCGCAGACCAAACCGGACCTCGTCATCCTCGACATCATGCTGCCGGGCACAGACGGTCTCAGCATCTGCAAGGAGATCCGCAAGCAGAGCCAGGTGCCGATCATCATGCTCACCGCCCGGGACGAGGTCACCGACAAGGTCGTCGGCCTCGAGGTGGGCGCCGACGATTACCTGACCAAACCCTTTCATCCGCAGGAGCTCGTGGCCCGCGCCAAAGCGCTGCTGCGCAGGGCGCGGCTCGAGCCGGACCAGCCCAAGCTGATCAGGGCGGGCAAGCTCGAGGTCGACCTTGAGCGCCACGAGGTCCGCCAGGGCGCCTCGCGGGTCCAGCTCAGGCCGAAGGAGTTCGACCTACTCGCGTTGCTGGCGCGGCATCCCGGCCGCGTGTTCCAGCGCAGCGAGCTGCTCGACCTCGTGTGGGGCTACGACTTTCCCGGGTACACGCGGACCGTGGACGTCCACGTCCAGCAGGTGCGCGAGAAGCTAGCCGCCGCGAGGATTTCCGACCCGAGCATCCAGACGGTGTGGGGCGTCGGCTACCGGCTGGAGCTGGCGGCGAGCTGAGCCTCCGTCTCCGTCTCCTCGCCGCGGCCGCCGGCATCGTGGCCGTGAGCCTGCTCCTGAGCGGGGCGTTGACGTGGGTGCTGGTCCGCGACCTCGAGCTGCAATCGGCGCAGGACCAGCTCGACCGATCGATCGTCACCGCTCGCCCGCTGATCCTGCACCAGGAATGCCTCCTCCGCGCCGGAGTGGTGACGAATCCAGGCCTCAACACATGCCGATTGGATGATCCGATCGACTACCAGGCGCGTTTGAGCCTGCTGGCCTCGCAGCTCGGCAACAGCCGGCTTTTGCTTCTCAACAAGCAGGCCCGCGTCGTCTTCGACAGCGGCGGCGTGGACACGATCGGCCAGGCCATCTTGGTGACGCCTTCAAGACGTGTCACCGGCGTCGCGGAGGCGCGGACTATCCTGGGAGGCCAGACCTACCTCGTCGCTGCGACGACGATCACAGCCTCGCGAGATCCACTTGGGGCCGCATACGTCGTCCTGGGTCTGCCTCAGGGGGCCTTTGCGGCGGCGGCGGCAAGCGACCTGGTGCCCCGCCTGCTCCTGGCGGGCGGCGCGGCGCTGCTGCTGGCGATTCTTCTGGTGCTGCTCGTGAGCCGCTCGCTTACGAAGCCGCTCGGAAAGCTGGCCGCGGCCGCCGAGGACATCGCGGCCGGCCGCTACTCACGACGCGTGGGCATCCACGGGACCGACGAGATCGGGAAACTGGGGTCCGCTTTCGACCGCATGGCGGAAGCGGTGGAGCGCGCGCGCAGGGTCCAGCGCGATTTCCTCGCCAACGTCTCCCATGAGCTCAAGACGCCGTTGACGAGCCTCATCGGGTTCAGCCAGGCACTCGTCGACGGGAGCATCAAGACCGAGAAGGAGCGCGCGCGGGCGGCGACCGTCGTCCACGAGGAGTCGGAGCGCGTGCTGCGTATGGCCCAGGAGCTCCTCGACCTCGCCCGGGTCGAAGCCGGGTCGATTTCCTTCCACATCACGGCGGTCGACCTGGGCGGCCACCTCGAGCAGGGGCTGGAGATCGTGCGGCCGCGCGCCGACGCCCGCCAGCTCAAGCTCGAGCTCGACGTGCCCGCCGACATTCCGCCAGTGGCCGCCGACCCCGAGCGCCTGCACCAGATCCTCGACAACCTTCTGGACAACGCCGTCAAGTACGCGCCGTCGGAGTCCACGGTCACCTCGAGCGCGCGGCTGGTGGGCAGCGCGGTGGAGGCGATCGTCTCCAATCCCGCCGGCCCGCACCCTCCCGATCCGGACCGCATGTTCGAGCGCTTCTACCGCGCGGATCCCTCACGCTCGGCTGCGGCCGGCGGCGTCGGGCTCGGGCTCGCGATCTCGCGCGAGCTGGCGAGCGCAATGGGCGGACGGCTGTGGGCGGACATCGACGGCTCGGGCAACCTCCGAATGCACCTCACGCTGCCCGCTGCTAAGGGTCGCCAGGCCGAACCGCTGCCGCCGCCGGCCGAGGCGTCTGCCGCCTAACGAAAAAGAAACTGGGAAGAGGGAGTGGGGGAGGGCCTGGAGGCGGAGTGCCCGCCGGGCGACAACTGGCTCGGAAATTCTGGCTCCTCGCTGTTTCAAATGGGTAGCCCGAAGGTGAGCTTACCGGCGGTCATATAGATCATTGCGATGTAGTGGCGGTCGGTGCGGTAGCCGCGAGCTCGCCGCTTAGCCGACTGCACCAGGCCGTTGATAGCCTCCAAGACGCCGATGCTGATGTGGGTGCGGAACCATCGGAGCAAGAGGTGGCGATGCTCGTCGATGGTCTTGGCGAATGCCTGCAACGGCTCCAGCCCGCTTCTCTGCACCGCTGAACACCAGGCCACAAGGTATCCGGGCGCCGTATCGGCATCGAGGCTCCACATGTCATCGAACTGCAACTTCAGCTCATAAGCACGCCCAGTCTGGCGGTACCGGCCTTGGAGATCGACAAGGTTTTGCTTCTCTTGCGTCGTCAGCCTGCTCGGCTTCTTGAGCCATGTGTATCGAGACCTTTTCAGTCCCGGCGCAGTCCGCTGTTCCCGCCGCCGTACCTCGTCAACGGCGTGGTTGAGCAACTGGATGACGTGGTAGCGATCAAGCGTCAGGGTTGCGGTCGGGAAGTGCTCTTTGATTCCGAGTCGATAGGGCCTGTGAAGGTCGGAGCTAAAGCTGACCACCTTGGTGGCTTCGCCACCGTGCGCCTCCAGGTCAGTCTTGAATTCACCGATCACCTTCTTTTCATTGGTCGGGGTGGCGAAGATGACCTTGGCGCGGTCGAGGTCGGCAAAGACGCTGACGAAGTTGTGACCCCGGCGGTGACTGGTTTCATCAACTCCTACTTGTCTCACGCCGGAGAAATCTTCTTGGCTGCGGGCCGTGTCAACGTGGTGCATAAGTACCCGCCACAGGCGCGTGTCGTGCTCGCCCACAATCCGTGCTGCCGCCTTCACCGGCATCTCGCGCATCAGCACCATCACCAGCGCCTCAAACAGCAGCGTGAACCCACTGCCGGCGCGCGCCCAAGGGACTTGGATCAGCCGCACTCCGTGTTGGGCGCAGTGGACTCGAGGCACCCTGGCGTGGAGGTAGGCCTCGTGCTCAAAGAAGTTAAGGTGGCGCCACTCCTTCTCGGTTAAGTCGTGCACCGAACAGTCGTCGCGGTCTCCCTCAGGACACGCAAATCGGGCTCCCCGCTCAAAGCTGAGATGAATATCGAGTCGACGCCGCTCGGCGTCGAATGCGACGTTCGCCACCTCCCAGGGCGGCACCAAGCCAAGTGCACGTCGAAACAGGACGCTGGTTGGGTCTTCCAAGTCGAGACCTCCTGCGGGAATCGTGATCCCGGCACGATAGCCTCTACCCACTCAAATCAGCGACCGAAAATGCAGTTCAAGAATGACGTGCTTTTCGCCGCTCAATCCGCACCCTCACGCCCTCTTCCTAGCCATTGCCGCGCGCTTACAAAAGCCTGACGGCGCCAGAACCACCGTCTGACAGCGGCTCCTCATCGTGAGCATCAGCCCGCAGGGGTCGATATCAAAAAACACACGAGGAGACCGACATGAACCCGCTCGCAGCACTCGCAATCAAAACGATCGGCGCCGGCACGGCCGCCGCGCTGCTCAGCCTCGGCGTCGCCGGCGGCCTGGCGCAGGCCGCGTCACCGAGCCCCAAACCGACGCCGCCGGCCGCGACCAAACCCACGAAGCCCGACCCGCATAAGGACCGCCGCGCAATCTTCGTGGCGGTGTTCGAGTCCGAAGCCGACGTTCTTCACATCACACCCTCGCAGCTTCGTGAGGATTTGCGGCAGGGCCAGAAGGTCAGCGACCTCGCCAAGGACCGGGGCATGACCAAGGATCAGTTCGCCGCCAAGCTGGCCGCCACCGTCAAGCCGCGCCTGGAGGCGCTCGTTGACAAGAAAGAGATCACGCAGGCGCAGGCGGACAAAGTGCTGGACCGGATCTCGAAGGGTTACATCCCGTTCTGGAATGGCATTCACCACCGGAAGAAGTAACCAGAACCACTCCTCCCAAAGAGGGTCCTCCGACGAGGGCCCTCTTGTTCTACCGGACTACCGGCCCTTGAACTCGGCCTTGCGCTTCTCCCTGAAGGCCGCGATCCCCTCGTCCGCGTCCTCGGACACGAACACCCGCCCGATCGCCTCGCGCTCCATGGCCAGGCCGAGGTCCAGCGGCCCGCCGAGACCCAGGGTGATCGCGAGCTTCGCATGTCCGATGGCGACACTTGGCCCGGAGGCGAGCTTCGCCGCATACTCGATCGCGCCCGCACGGCACGAGGCGGCATCGGGAAACAGCTGGTCGACGATGCCGATCTCCTTCGCGTCGGCAGGCTTGAGCGTGGTGGCGTTGGCGATCAGGTCGAGGGCTTTCGACTTACCGATCAGGCGCGGCAAGCGCTGCGTTCCGCCCGACCCCGGGAAAAGGCCGAGGTTCACCTCCGGCAGCCCGATCTGATACGAGCCCTCGGCCGCAAACCGCAGGTCGCATGCCAGCGCGAGCTCCAGGCCGCCCCCGAGGCAGTGGCCGGCGATGGCGGCGATGAAGATGAGAGGGCTGTTCTCCATCTTCCGAAACGCTTCGTGGGCCAGCACCGCCAACATGAACCGCGATCGCGCTGTGCCTGATGCAAATACGCGCACGTCCGCGCCGCCCGAGAAGAACTTCTCGGCGGCGCTGGTCACCACCACGTTGCGGATGTCGCCGTCCATCCTCGCGTCGTCGATCGCGGACGCGAACTCGCGCAGAATTGCGTGGTCGTAGAGATTCGCCGGCGGGTTGTCGAGCACGATGATTCCGACGCCGCCTTCCTTCTCCAGCCTCACAGACATCCCAGAGCCCTCCCAACGGCGCTTGGCCGACGACGCCGATAATTATCGAGACAACCAGAACACACGAAGAGGGGTGCCCGAATGGCGACGATGATCATCGAAGGCGAGAGGACGCGGGCTGCGTCCGGCAAGACGTATGAGGTCCGGAATCCCGCGACCGGTGAGCTGATTGACGAGGTGCCCGCCGGCGGACCGGCCGACGTCGACAAGGCCGCGCAGGCTGCGGCCAAGGCGTTCACCACCTGGTCCAAGTTTCCGGCCAACCAGCGGCGCGAGATCCTGCACAAGGCCGCCCAGCACATGCTCGGCAAGGTCGAGGAGATCGCGGTGATCCTGACCAAGGAACAGGGCAAGACGCTGCTGGAGTCGCGGTTAGAGGCCAAGCGCTTCGGCGAGAACATCGGGTGGTTCGCCGACCTCGCGGACAAGATTCATGGTCAGCACGTCAGGCTGCCCGACCTCACGACCTATGGGCTCGTGGTCCGCAAGCCGATCGGCGTTTGCGGCGCCATCGTGCCCTGGAACTTTCCCCTGACTCTGGCCGCCAACAAAGTCGCTCCGGCGATCGCGGCCGGGAACACGGTCGTGCTCAAGCCCGCGAGCACCACGCCCCTCTCGACGCTTGCCTGCATCGAAGCCCTCATCGAGGGCGGCTTGCCCGAAGGGGTCATCAATGTCGTCATCGGGCAGGCGACCGGCGAGGCAATCGTCGAGCACCCGCTGATCCGGAAGATCGCACTCACCGGTTCCACGCCGACCGGCAAGCGGGTCATGGCCAAGGCCGCCGAGCACCTGAAGAAGGTCACGCTCGAACTCGGCGGCAGCGATCCCTGCATCGTTCTCGACGACGCCGACCTGGAGGGTGCCGCGCGGGCGATCGGAGTTGGGCGGTTTTTCAATTGCGGCCAGCAGTGCCTGTCCACCAAGCGGCTCTACGTGCAGGAAGGCGTGTACGACGCCTTGATGGAGAAGCTCGTCGCGCGAGCATCGAAGCTCAAGCCTGGCAACGGGCTCGACAAGGACACCCGGATGGGGCCGATGCACACGCAAACACAGCGAGCTGAGGTCGAAGCGCAGGTCAAGGACGCGGTCGATCGCGGCGCCAAAGTGGTCTACGGCGGCGGCAGGCCCAACGGCGCCGAGTACGAGAAGGGCTGGTTCATCGAGCCGACGATCCTGGAGAACGTTCCCGATGGTGCGCGCATGTGGACCGAGGAGGTCTTCGGCCCGGCGCTGCCGGTGCGGCGGGTGAAGGACTTGGACGAGGCCCTCAGGTTGGCCAATGACACGCCGTTCGGCCTGGGGTCATCGATCTGGACCGCGAGCATGGCGGCCGCGCGCCGCGCCGTCGATGAGCTCGAGGCCGGGTACACGTGGGTGAACGCCCTGGTGATCGCACACGACGAGCTGCCCTTCGGCGGCACGAAGCAGTCGGGGTTCGGCAAAGAGCATGGCGTCGAGGCGTTCCTGCAGTACACCGAGGAGAAGTCGGTCGTCTATGGAGGGGTCTGAATAGTCCGTATCTGCCCGAGGTAATACAACCCGTGAAGACTGGTGCCGCGGTCGTGGGCGTGCTCGTCGTGCTCGTGGGCGCGGTGTTCGCGGGCCAGGGGCTGGGCTACATCCCGGGCAGCGTCATGACCGGGGACATCAAATGGTTCTGGATTGGCGGCGCCATGGTCGTCGCGGGAGCGGCGTTGCTCGCATTTACGTTTCTTCGCTCCCCCAAACGAGCTTAAGGCGACGCCCCACCGGCGGCCTGCGTCGCGGGCCGGCGCCCTCCCCGCGTGGCGGGGAGGTGAACAAGTACTTAGCTAGGCCGTCCGACCGTTCAGGCGGTCCCAGTGCGACTGGCACTCGACGCAGCGCGTAGCCGAAGGCTGGAACTTGAGCCTTGCGGCCGGGATGCGGCGGCCGCAGGCCTCGCAGATCCCGTAGGCCCCTTCGCGCACTCTCTCCAGGGCACGCTCGACCTGCTCGCGGTTCTCGTCGAGAAGTTGAACCAGGAGGTCGGTGGTCTGCCGATCCGACAGGGCCTGGGCCAGGTCGGTGTCTTCAGGGATCCCCGTGATCGCGCCACCTACGACTTCCGCCAGGGGCCGGTGCAGGCCGGCTTCCTCGCCGCACGCGTTCGCCAGCTGCTCCAGCTGCCTGCGGTTGGCTTCGAGCATCTCCTCTGGCGCGCTCTCGGGTCTCTTGCGAATCGCCATTGAAATCCCCCTTTTTCTGTAATACCGCAGCTCGTTACGTTCGGATTCGCTGACACAACGCATGGGATGAGATCCATACCCGGTCCCGCACAATTAGTCGCCTGTGAAGCCGACCATGCATAGATTTACAGTCGGGCTCCTGGCGCTGGCCCTTGCCGGGTGCCAGGTGGGCCCCAATACTCACCCCACCCCAAGCGTAGCCCAGATCGGATCGGATCTCAATTGCACCGGCGGCGACCATGGGTTCGCGGATTCCCAGGCCGGCTGGGGCTTCTGCTACCCCAAGTTCTGGAGGTACA
>WNFB01009369.1_pt1 | contig 10273 bp, 11 predicted proteins | sample 5400501 | NCBI WGS metagenome assembly WNFB01 (sample SAMN13153341, study PRJNA577476) | soil metagenome | isolation source: 200 cm saprolite under Douglas fir tree site 2 hole 1 | place: USA:California | collected 2015-04-18 | reverse complement strand
TGGCCGAGTTTCAGGGAGCCGAGCGGCTGGTCAAGACGGCGCTCGATGCCTTCGGCGGAGTGGATATTCTGGTCAATAACGCCGGAATTACCAATTTCATCCCGGTCCATGAACTGACCGAACGCGACTGGGACCGGATGATGGCGGTCCACTTGAAGGGTTCCTTCGGCACCATCAAGTACGCCAGTCCGATCATGTGCAAGCAACGCAGTGGCGTGATCATCAACACCGGTTCCGAATCGGGCCTCGGCCGGGTCTTTGGCGCGAACTACTGCGCGGCTAAAGAAGGACTCATCGGACTCACGCGGGCGGTCGCCAGGGAACTCGGCCGTTTTAACGTGCGCTGCAACGCGATCCGCCCGCGTGCGGCCACCACCATCCTTGAAGGCATTAACCTCGCCCGGTTCCTGCCGGTCATGCGTGCACTGGGCCGGTATTGGGTTGGCCATCGCGCCCCGAAGCTGTCCTCGATGGAAGTGTTCAAGCCCGAAGCAGTTGCTCCACTGGTAGTGTGGCTGTGCACCGACGCCGCGGCCAACGTCAATGGCCGCGACTTCTATGTCGCCGGCAATGAAGTCGGGCTTTTTCCGGAACTGGAAGTCGAGCGGCTGTTATATCGCGAAGGCGGCTGGGATCTGGACGCGCTTGATGATTCGGCGCGGGATTCCCTGGTCGGCGACTTGACCAACCGCTACCTGCTGGAGGGTTATCCTGAGCTGCAGAAGTTCGAAGAATGACTCATGAGATGAGAACACTCTCCACGGCTAGAAATACGATAAATCTCGGATCTGTCGCACGCAACTTTTCACCTCAGGAACCTTCCGCTATGCCCCTTTCCTAACGCTGAGGCGGAGGAGCGGGGGCATGATCGACTTCAAAGGGGGTAGCCAATTTGAGCGGAAAATCATTCTGTGGGGCGTGCGATAGTACGTGGCGTACCCGATTTCGTCTCGGCAGTGAGAGGAAATGATGGGCGAGCGGGGCGTGGCAGTCGATCATGCCGCTTCTCCTCCATCTCCCGATCAATGGAGAAGCATAGCGTAGCACCCCTCAAGTGAAAAGTTGCGACAAAACCAGCGCGTCCCGCTGCGCTCAGTAAACTCCCGATGACAGGTCCGACACCGAAATCGCTGGTCGCCTCATGCGGTCCGTTCTCGCCGTTCCCTTGTGTCTACCGATTCGCAGTGTGGACATCGCAGCCTCCCCACCCTCCTCAATGCGCATGTCTCTATCTCACCACTGCCAGATACAAGTTGGGCTGGTTCCTGACAGCACCCACAACCTCCGCACCCTCCTGGCTTCCCACCGTCTGCTTAATGGTAGATGATGACGCACCGGACCTCGATGCTCCAGCGGGCTGGCGCATTGGGCGGGGTAGACGCCTCCTCGAAGGAGCTATGAAAACTGAACGTGCACGGCGCGTGCGGTTTGAGTTACACTATGCCGACCGTGTGGGCGAGAACTATAGTTCTCGCCCACACGGTCGGCATAGTGTAACTCAAACACGCCGAGGTCTTTCGGGGTCACAGTCTGTGCGTCACACAGGGCCAGGGCATGGGTCGCGACCGGCTCATCCGCAATATTGCGCCACACGTTAATGAGGGCGAAGCGACCGTTCTCACCGATCGCCTGCTCTACCTCCGCCGGGTCGAGCAAGGACTCTCCCGGGGCGATGGCCGACCGCAGCGTATCATTCCCACACGGCTCTTGTGCCAGGCGTCGCAAACGCTCAGGTGCGCTGGTGAGGGTGTAATCTCCATGCGCTATGCGAGCCGGGCCTTGCACTGCCTGCCCGCCACGAATGCGTTGCTTGTGCCGTTTCCCGTCCGCAGACCGGACGTTGTGGTCAAACGCAACAACCCTTGCGGCGCCCGTGACCTCTTGGACCAACTGTTCACATTCGCGGTAGTACTTTTGAATGACGTCTTGGTGGTCGAGAAAGTCGAGGTCCGGGTGCGCCAGGGGACGAAAAAACAGCTCAAACCCGTTTTTCTCCACCGTGCGACGCTGGTCCCCCTCGAGCGGTCGGGCGTTACGGACCGTGACCTGGCGCTCGTCGAAGCCGACCCCTTCCAGTTCGGAGTCGCTCCCGTCAGCGTTACGCCGCAGGAGCATCTTGCCGTTGCGATATAAGGAACTGGGCACCGAGGAATCGAGATAGTTAAGCCGGCCCACACTGGCTTCGCGGTCGGTCGCCGGTGCTGCGGATTGAGTCATGTGTACCTCCTTGGGTCTTGCGCCTGTGGATCATATCGTCCGTCGGCCTTGTAAGACAAGCGGTTGTGTCGCAGCTTTTTGGCAAAGGAGGGAGCGCATTGCACGCTCCACAGACGCACGGCTTCATAACCGACCCTCGCGCCGTATTCAGACCGTAGCTCTTTGACAGCGTGAAAACTGAGATCGAAGCGAAGAGCACGTCACACGGCTTTGGAGACAATCTCGGGCGGAAAGCGGTCACCATGAGAGTCTGGGCTTCGCGTGCTCAGAGTGGTCGACTTTGCCGCATCCTTCGTCAACTTCACCGTACCCGCCAGAGCGCGATTGAGGAACACTTAGGCCAATCTGGACACAAAGCTTTTGATAAAGGCGTTCGTTTGGTCAGGAACCTCAAGCTGCACGAAATGGCCCGTGCCGATCGCGCGGGCGAGTTCCACCTGCTTGAAAGAGGATTTGAGTTGCGCATGGTCAACGGCCTGAGGAAAGTTGTCTGCCATCCAGGGCCCGGCGATCACGAGGGTCGGCTGTTGCATGGTCGCAGCTGGCGTGGCGGCGTCGGCTGCCATGAGCTTGAGCTCTTTGACGCGGGTCGCTACTGGGGTGCGACTGGCCTCTGCGACGGCCGATGCGACGAGTTCACGGTCAGCCTGGGCGCCAAAAAAGCTGTTATACAGCTCCCGAAAATATCTGTCTCCGTCTGACGCCGTCAACTTGTCTATCATCTCGGCGTAAAACCGAGCCGGCATTTTGGTCGGATGGTCGAGATCGCATCCAGGCGTTATGGCCGTATCAATCATGACGTAGGCCCTAACCAACTCAGGATAGCCGGAGCAGAAGTACACCCCGGCTGGGCCGCCGCCAGCGTGCGCGATCGCCACCGCGTTGGTGAAGCCTTCGTGCCGAGCCCGGGCGGCGATGTCCGCGGCGTGCTGCGCCGGGGTGTGTCCAGTTCCAGGAGTGGTGGACTTGCCCATGCCCCGTCTATCCATGCGGAGAATACGATGGGAGTCCTGGAAGGAGCTGACCTGTTGTTCCTAGTGCGTCAGATTCGAGCACCAGCCGTGAATGAAGATCAGGGGAGGGTTTCCCCGTTCAGTGCCCTCTACGTTGTAGTACAGCTCGGCCCCATCTTCGGTCCTGAATGTCGGCATCATTTCCTCCTCGCCACTACGGTGTCGTAGCATAGTGCAGATTTTTGCCCATCGCGAACGGGGAATGTTGCGGACGCCGAACACCGATTGTCGTCCCTGTCGAACAGAGAATTTTGTGCATCCCGAACACTTTGTGGGGGACGGAAAAAACCAGTGTTCGAGTTGGCAAAAACCGTAGCGGTCGGTGCGCTGGTCATTGCCCGGCCGCCTCGTCATGATGCGCTCGAAGGTGCGACAACGCCAAAAGGGGTTCTTCACGAAGTCACTGCGTGTTACTCCCTGATGCTGTACTCTGGATGCAATGGCGCATGCCGTGCGCGGCATGCACACGAATGCCGCTTGCCCCCCGAGACCGCTTACGTCACTCCTGTTGCAACGACACAACAGCGATGCGTCCGCCAGTCCGCGCTTGCTCTTTTAGACATTCAACCGATACCCGTCTCCGTCGCGCACAAGCTTCCCCGCGGTGGGGCCGGCAAAATGGGTGCCAATAATCAGCGTGGGGGTATCCGCATATTCCGCAAATACCCGGCGACGGGTAGCGATGGCGGCGTTGGTGTCCACGTCCGCGGAAATGGAGAACCCCGGATCGTGAAATTGGATGGGGTGATGCATGAAATCGCCTGTAATCAAGGCCTTTTCCCCTTTGGATGCAATCAGGACAGAGCAATGACCGGGCGTATGACCCGGGGTCGGAACGAGGCGGACACCGTCACAGACTTCCGCAGGTCCTTCCACCGGTTTCGCCAGGCCGGCGTCAAACACGGGCTGGACCGAGTCCGCGAACGTGCGGCGTTGCATTTGCATAAAAGCGTCTGGGGTGTGTTCGTCAATCGAGCCGTACAGGGCGATGTCCTTCTTGTCCATGAGATAGGAGGCCTTGGGAAACGTGGGGACCCACTTGCCATTGACCAGGCGCGTATTCCAGCCCACATGATCGAGGTGTAAATGCGTACACAGCACGTAATGAATGCTTTCCGGGGGGTAGCCCGCCGCTATCATGTCTTCCAGGTACGAGGTGGAGAGGTTGCTCATGATGGCCAAGGGCTCCCGATTGCGCCCATTCCCAATGCAGGTGTCGACGACCAGCTTCGCGCCGGGGGTATCGACCACGAGGGAATGAATGCTCACGCTGAGCTTCCCTTCCGGCGTCACGAAGTGGGGAAATAACCACGGTACTTTTTTCACCACCTCCGGCGTGGCTGCAGGTATCAAGTCGGGGAAGTCAGGGTAGGCAATTTCCGTGATTTTTGTAATCGTTGTGTCGCCGACTTTCCATTTCATATTCATCTTTGCTTCCTCCTTTATTAATCAGCGTACCCCCCACACAGTGGGTGGTTTGCTGGGTTAGGCCATCTCAAAGATGGCAGTCAAGGTTAGAACCGACCGCTCTGATCGAACTCTTCCTGCTCACGGATGTACTTCTTCACGACTTCAAGCTCAAAGCCGACGGTGGACACTGCGTAGCCGCGCGCCCAGAAGTGTTCCCCCGTGAAGTTTCTGCTCTTCTCCCCAAACTGCCGGGCAATCGCGATCGCACTCTTCCCTTTGAGGAAACCGATGATCGACGCCACTGCCCACTTGGGAGGAATCTCGATACCCATGGGGACATGATCCGGCATCAGGTGCCCTTCCAGAATACGGCCCTCTTTCTCTCGGGCCAGTTCGTGGAAGATCCCGCCCAAGTGCTTACGGATCTCCCCATACAATACTTTTCTCCGGTACTTAGGGATGAATACCACATGATACTTGCAATCCCAGCTCGAATGCGCCAGGGTTTTGTAGAGTTCCGTCATATAGCCTCCAAGGGTTAGGTCCCGCAAACCACCCAAGGGGGCTGTACTGCCGGAATGCTCAAAGCTCCTCAAGTCGCCCTGGTCGAACCAGGGGATTACCCTCTAATACAAGCGTCGGATGAGAGCGCATCTTTTTTCTGGTATCCTCTTGTTGTTCAAGGGAGCAACAGAGGATAGATGCTGAGGATTACCTTAAGTGCTGGCGAGCAAGCGGGGCTAGAGCAGACGTTTAAGACGACGGCGGACCGGCGGGTACGGGATCGCTGCCAAGCGGTGTTGATGGCGCACCGTGGGCGCAAGCGTAAAGCCATTGCCGACGATTTAGGCGTGCACCGCACGACAGTGAAAAAGTGGTTGGAACAATACCGGGCACGCGGTGTGGAGGGGCTGAGGGTGCAGCGCGCCCCGGGGAAACCGCGACGCATTCCCGAGGCGCTGGCCGCGATGATTGGGGACTGGGTCAAAGCAGGGCCGCAAGGGTGGGGGTTGAACCGAGCGAACTGGACATACGAAGAACTCGCGGTACAGCTCTACCGCACGACGGGAAGTGCGCTCAAACGCACGGCGCTGCGCGATTTTTGTCTACGCCATGAGATGCGGCCTTATCGCCCGACGTACCGGTATCTGCGCGGCGATCCGCAGCGCCAAGTAGAGGCGAAAGCGGAGCTAGGGGAGATGAAAAAAAAGCCCAGGGCGGGGAGTGGATCTTGGTAAGCCAGGACGAAGCGCGCTTTCCGCTGGTGCCCACGCTCCCTACCACGCTCGGCGTCAAAGGCCATCGGCCAGTCGTGGGCACCTGGGACAACAAAGACCTCGTCTATAGCTTTGCCGCGCTGAACGTGGTGACGGGGCAGCTGACGACCCGCTTAGTTGAGAGTCCCGCCACGGCCAAACGCCAGACCGGGCTCTCGAAAACCACACGGCTCCAGCAAGCCTTTGCGGCTCATCTGCACGACCTCGCGCGGGCCTATCCAGCCTCCCTAGGTAAACCGGCCATCCTCACGATTGATAATGCACCGTGGCATCAGGGCGCAGCGGTCGCGGAGGTGCTCGCCGCCCATCCGCATCTCCAGTTGTCTCGCCTGCCCAGTTACAGTCCGCAGCTCAATCTCATGGAGCGATTCTGGCGGGTGCTGCGGCGGCGAGCCACTCACAATCGGTTATTCGATTCGATGCGGGAGTTAAGGACCGCCCTGCGCGCCAGCTTTTGTTATTTCCACACTATGCGACACAAGGTGCTGTCCTTAATCCACAGTCCGCGGAAGAAAAAAGAAGCAAAATTAACCGGTGCGTGAATAAGAAGATTCATTTCCTCACCCTACCGACGTCCGAGCCCGTCTTCAGTACAAAGGCGAGAGGGCAGACCGCGTCGCCGACACAATCGGGTTGGACCAGCGGGAGCATCCACGCAGAAACATACAGTTTTGACAAGAATCAAGGTGTGTATTCCAGTGAAGTCGAGCGGTGATTCCAGCGGAAGGTGAGCAGTCACTCTGAGCATGACGAGCAGCGAGAGAGCCGAGTCAGAATGGTTCTGGCGCAAACGGGAGTAGAGCCTGCTAAACAGGTGGCATGAACTTTTCCGACAATCATTTGGGTACCCTGTTCGAGCACTGTCATTTTGATAGCTCTATCATTATCGTGTGTATTCGATGCTGCATCACGTCCAAACTGAGCTACCGGGACCTAGTGGCGATCATGGCCGAGCGAAACGTGGACGTGGCGCATCCCACTATCCTACGATGGGTGCAGCGCTATGTCCCAGGGTTTGAGAAGCGTTGGCAGCGCTACGCCCGCCCAGTCGGTACCTCCTGGAGAGTCGATGCGACGTATCTGAAAGTGAAAGGCCAGTAGGGTTACTTGTCTCGCGCTGTCGACAGCGCAGGGCCAACGGTCGACTGTCTCTTGAGCGCACAGCGCGAGAGTGCCGCCGCCAAGCACTTTTTTGAGCCTACGATCGAGAAACGCAGAGCACCGGAAAAGATTACCCTGGATGGATATGCCGCCTCACATGGAGCGGTGGCGGAGCTTCAGGACGAGGATGTCCTGCCACCAAGGCTTCTGGTGCGGACGAACCGATATTTACACAACCTGATTGAACAAGACCACCGCAAAGTCAAACAGCGCGTGCGGCCGATGCTCGGCTTCAAGTGCTTCGCTCAGGCCGCCATCACTCTCTCTGGGATCGGTGAGTCCACCAGATCAAAAAAGGCCAGTGTGACATGTCAGCATTCTGCGCTGCTCGACCACGCACTTCGCAGCTTTGGGAGTCTGTGCTGGCCGCTTGAGCTCAGGGCTGAAGAGGTTTTTTCTCATCCTCAATCTCCACTTTGCACCAAAACCCCAAAATCCACGGCGGCGAGATGACGCCCAAGCAGTTGGAGGCCTTCGAGGACACGCGTTCCGAAACGGCGCGTATCGGATGGGAGCCTTCCAGGCATTCGCCAACGCTACCGCAAAGGCTTTACGGCGTGGCGACACCGCTGCTATTGGTCTAGGGCACCCGCGATCAGGAGGTGCCACGCGCATGGATCGACGCCGACCAGAAGACTATCCGCGGTGTGAAGGGAGCGACGATCGAAGGCGCGGGGGCTTTGTCAACTTATTTGCCTTAATGCAACACCAAGACGCGCGAGAGGCGGTTTCTCCTCTTCTTTTCTCCAGGCGGCCAAAGCTGGAGTCGTGATCTCCTGCCAGCTCTGAAATCTGTTTTTTAGCTCTTGACGGCAGGAGCAAGCAGACAACTGATGGCGACGCAGGCGGAAGTGTTGAGAGATGGGACCATAGGCCGACAGGAAGCGCTGCGCGTGGCCGGGAGATTTGAACCGCTGCATCCGCTGCTCTCGTTGCCGAGTGGGTTGGTGCGAGTTCTCGGCGCGATTATTGAGATACCGATGCTGGCGATGTTCCACTCCAGGTAGAATCTCTCGCTTAGCGGCTCCGTAGCTTTTCAGTTGGTCGGTGACGATGACCCGCGGTACGTACATTAATCCTTTGAGCAACTTGCGAAAGAACTTCTTCGCGGCCCGCTTATCCCGCCGACGTGGACCAAGCTATCGAGCACGTTGCCGTCTTGTTCCACGGCCCGCCACAGATAGTGACGTTCACCCTTGATCGTCAGAAACACTTCGTCCATGTGCCACTTATCACCGGGCCGAGGCCGTCGGCGACGCAGTTGATTAGCATACTGTTGGCCAAACTTGCGACACCACTGGCGAATGGCCTCATAGGTCACGACCACGCCGCGTTCAAACAGTAATTCTTCGACATCGCGGAAGCTTAGGAGTTGCGCAAAAATAATCTAGACATTTCCGAGGGAGTATGCTCTTCTGGTCATGATGCACGACGTGGAAGGGATCCGGCAAAAGTATGAAGCGCTCAAGCCGTTTCTGGATGAGCGGGTCCGACGGCTGTGGGCGGGGGCCGAGGCGCGCGTGCTGGGACGTGGCGGGATTGCCGCCGTGGCCGCAGCGACCGGGCTGTCGCGTGACACGATTCGTGGGGGGAGGCGGCCCATACCGGGAGGCGGAGGCAGGGCGCTGGCGGTGGGAGCCGGAGCCCGGCTGCGCCAAGCGGGTGGGGGGCGGAAGCGATTGGTGGACAAGGACGAGACCTTGCTGCGTGATTTGGAAGCGCTGGTGGAGCCGGTAACGCGCGGCGATCCGCAATCCCCTCTGCGGTGGACGAGCAAGAGCACCCGCAAGCTGGCGGAGGAACTCCAAGCCCGGGGCCACCAGATTGAGGCTCGAACCGTGGCGGGGTTGTTAACGGAGTTGGGCTATAGTTTGCAGGCCCTGCGCAAGACGCGGGAGGGAGCCACGCATCCGGACCGTGATGCGCAATTTGTGTACATCAATGAGCAGACCCAGGCCTTTCAAGCCCAGGGCTATCCGGTGGTGTCGGTCGACGCCAAGAAGAAGGAGTTAGTGGGGGACTTCAAAAATGGCGGGCGCGAATGGCAACCGCGGGGGGAACCCGAACGCGTCCGCGTCTACGACTTCGTGGACAAGGCGCGGGGCAAAGCCATTCCCTATGGCGTGTACGATGTCACGGCGAACACCGGATGGGTCAGTGTCGGGTTGGACCACGACACCGCCGAATTCGCCGTGGCGACACTCCGGCGCTGGTGGGAGCAGATGGGGACGGAGGCCTATCCGCAGGCGACCCACGTGCTCGTGATTGCCGATGGCGGCGGCAGTAATGGGACACGAACGCGCTTGTGGAAGGCCGAGCTCCAACGGTTGGCCGATGAGACGCAGCTCCACATCTCGGTGTGTCATCTGCCGCCAGGGACCAGCAAGTGGAACAAGATCGAGCATCGTCTGTTTGCGTATATCACGCTGAACTGGCGGGGCCGACCATTGATCAGTCATGAAGTCATCGTTAATCTCATTGCGGACACTCGCACCACCAAGGGCCTGAGTATCCGCGCCGTGCTGGACCCCAAGCGGTACGTCACCGGCAAGAAAGTCACCGACGAGGAAATGGCAGGACTGCGCATTGAGCGCGCCCCGTTTCACGGCGAGTGGAACTATACAATCAGCCCACGGCCACGAACCTAATGACGACTCTATTTTTGCGCAGGTCCTTAGTCTTCCGGCCGCTATTTGCAGTCAGGGGGGCAGGACTTTATCCAGAGCTTACCACGGAAGTGGGCGAGGCGGTGAAGAATACCTTGGAAGAAGGCAATAGGGTAGTCAGCGTCTCGGCCACCGTCCGCTCGCCATTCGGAGAGAGCTTGGTAGACCATCTCGTAGGGGTAGGTCTTGAGGATTTTCTCATAGAGGCGGCGGTATTTTGGTAAGCCCCCCAGGGTCTCGCCCATCTCACGAACGAGGTAAGGAATGGCTTCAGGCGGGTTGGCAGGAGCAACAGACTTGCCAATATGAACCTTGGGGTTCTCCTTTTTGAGCGGGGTTTTCGTGGCAACGAGTTTCCAGTCAGTGTTATCTTTGGTTTTTACAAGGGCGAGGTGGAGGATCCCGGTAGAGATGGGTTTGCCATGGAGCTCTTTGGTAACCCTGTCAAAAAGGTGCTTACGGCGGCTGGGGTATTGGTATTTTCTCTCTTTCTCTAACCGCAGGTCCTCAAAGAGCCCCGCGGTTGTGC
>WNFB01006776.1_pt1 | contig 10275 bp, 9 predicted proteins | sample 5400501 | NCBI WGS metagenome assembly WNFB01 (sample SAMN13153341, study PRJNA577476) | soil metagenome | isolation source: 200 cm saprolite under Douglas fir tree site 2 hole 1 | place: USA:California | collected 2015-04-18 | reverse complement strand
GCACTTCGTCGTAAGTTGGATTGACGATGTAGCGGCCGTCGATCAAGCCGATGCGCACGCCGGCAATGGGACTCGCGAACGGAATGTCCGAAAGATAAAGCGCGCACGACGCGCCGGTGATCGCGATTACGTCGGGATTGTTGTCCATGTCTGCCGAGATTACCGTCGTCACAACCTGCGTCTCGTTGCGGTAACCTTCGGTGAACAAAGGCCGGCAGGGCCGGTCGATCAGTCGACAGGTCAGCACTTCTTTCTCATTGGGCCGGCCTTCGCGCCGAAAATAGTTTCCGGGAATGCGCCCGGCCGCGTAGTTCGATTCGCGGTATTCGATCGTGAGCGGAAAAAAGTCAATGCCTTCGCGCGGCGAATTGGCACCGACCGCGGCGCACAAAACCATGGTGTCGCCGTAGCTAATAACGCAAGAGCCGTCGGCCTGCTTGGCGACGCGACCAACTTCGACGCTGAGATCGTGATCGCCAACTCTGATTGATTCTTTGAGGTATTTCTTAACAGTCATTTTTTCATTGTCTCCTTTGACAATACCTGCCCGGGGCAGGCACGCAGTGTCTCATCCGCTGCGCTTTGGTTGAATCTATGGAGTGTGGCGACAAGAGCACCCCCGCGCGGCTGCCACGCAGGGGGACCCCGCACGTCGCCGCTTTTCAAAGCGCTAATAAGTCAGCGCACTCCAAAAAAGAAGGCGGCGGAGCCTAGCCGTGAAGCTCTCGCCGCCTTCCTCATTGTTTAAGGCCACACGCGCCGTCTGGCTCCCGGTATCGCCGTCACGTTCGGCTCGGGCACAAGCTCTTCGATTGACGCGGGCTTTTTCAGTTCCGAGATTCGAAGATTCTCTCGTTCGCTTTTTCGTTTTAATCTTTTCCAGAAATCCGACCGGCGCGTCCGACTATCGGCGCAGTCCCAGTCGACCCACGACTTCGTGGTAACGCTGTATATTCGTCTGCTTCAAGTAGTCGAGCAAACTGCGTCGCTGCGAGACCATCTTGAGCAGGCCGCGCCGCGAGTGGTTGTCTTTCTTATGTGTCTTGAAGTGCTCGGTGAGTTCGTTGATGCGCCGGCTTAGTAGTGCGATCTGCACGGAGGTTGAACCCGTGTCCGTCGCATGCGCGCGATAGTCGCTAACAATCTGTTCTTTCGCTTCCCTTGCTAATGCCACTGCTATAGATGGCCCTCCTAAATCGCAGTAAACCCGGGTGTGAACGACGGCCAAACCGCGAAAACTTCAAATTACAGCTGTAAAACTAACATCTCGTTTGCTCGACTGTCCAGCGACGAGCGAACGCGCCTTCGCCGGGCTCGTGCGCGTGACCTGCTTGTCTGATAAGATTTGCCGCTCGATTCCTTAACAATAGTGCAAGGTTGATGGCACCAGCGGCGCCCAAAATTCTGATCATCGGCGGCGGATTCGGCGGGCTGTTCAGCGCGCTCGAGTTGGCCGGAACGGGTGAAGTGACGCTGGTCAGCGACGAGGATCACTTTCTGTTCAAGCCGATGCTCTATGAATATCTGAGCGGCGAGGTCGAAGCCTGGCACATCGCGCCCGACTACAAAGAGCTGCTCGATGAAAGAGTGCGCTTCGTTCGAGGCGTAGTTACGAAGATCGATCTAAAGACCCGCGCCGTGACGGTAGCGAAACGCGCAGAGCCAATTTCGTTCGATGTGCTGGTGCTCGCGCTTGGAGGCGTAACCAATTTTGCGGGCGTCGAAGGCGCCGAACAATTCGCGTTTCCTTTCCGGACGCTCGTTGACGCCAATCGTTTGCGGCGGCGCATGACCGAAGCGCTGGACCGGGTTCAGCCTGATGCTGCGCCGCAGGATGCGCGCAGCGCTTTGACGTTTGCAATCGTGGGCGGCGGCGCCAGCGGCGTCGAGCTGTCGACGAAGATGGCCGATCTGCTGCAAGACGCCATTCGGCGGCGAGCGTTGCAAGGCGAGCCGCGGGTGCTCGTGATCGAAATGACCGACCACGTGGTTCCGGGTATGGGCGAAGAGATTCGCAAGTTTGTCGAGCAAGCGCTGTTCGAATCTCGCGTTGAAGTGCATACCCAGACACGCGTCGTGCGCGTTACCGCAAACAGTATTACGCTCGAACACAACCACGAGCAGACTGACGTGGAAACTGCCGCGGTCGTTTGGGTCGGGGGCGTGCGCGTCAATCCGCTCGTGGAACAACTGGACATCGAGAAAGATCGACGCGGCTTGATTGTAGTCGAACCAACGCTGCGAGTTCGTGGTCACGAAAATGTGTTCGCGCTTGGGGATATCGCCTTCTATAAAGATGTCGTGCCTACGCTCGCGGGCACTGCTCAGCTTGCGTTTCAGCAATCAAGCCTGCTCGCTTCCAATATCCGCCGATTTGTCGAAGGCCGCGAACTTAAATCGAAACATTTTGTCGAACTTGGCGAAGCGGTAAGTCTCGGTACCGAGCGCGCTGCGGTACTCTCGGCCGGAAAAGTGATCAGCGGCCCGCTGGCGCGACAGGCGCGGTTTGCGATGTACACGTCGCGTCTGCCGACCTGGCATCATCGTCTGCGCGTGGGGGCGAGCTGGTTCTTTGAAGGCACCGCGCCACGGCCGCTGCAGCCTCTGGGTTTTTAGCTTTTAGTTGAGGAGTCACGCGAGAAACGCTGAGAAAATTTCAATAATTGATAAAGTACACTTTGCGCCTTTTGTTTTTCTTGGCGCCTTTGCGAGAAACTCCTACTCCCGTGACAGAAAACGAAGTCGCAACCATTGTCGTCGATGCCGCTTACACCATTCACAAGCGTTTGGGACCTGGACTTCTGGAATCAGTCTATGAAACTACATTGGCGTACGAGCTTGCGAAGCGCGGATTGCAACTGCGCAGACAACAGGCGATGCCGGTTGTTTACGAAAGCGTTCGAATGGATATAGGCTTCCGTGCTGATCTAATCGTTGCCGATAAAGTTATTGTTGAGATCAAGTCGATCGACGCAGTTTCTCCGGTTCATCGAAAACAGCTCTTGGCTTACTCATCAACTTCAATGTTGAGTTGATCAAGGATGGCCTAACGCGAGTGGTGAACAATCTCTAAGTTTCACGCAAAGGCGCGGAGAAATACCCAAGGCGCAGAGAAGTCACGCGGATGGCTGACAACAAATCGCCAACAGTTCCGTCAACTGGCGACATGCCCGCCGAAGAGTTTCGCCGCTGCGGCCATGAGATCGTCGACTGGATCGCGAATTATTTCGAGCACATCGAAGACCTGCCCGTGCTTGCGCAGGTTGAGCCCGGCGAATTGAAGGCGCAACTGCCGTCTTCGCCGCCGGGAAAAGGCGAGCCGATGGAAGCGATTCTCGCCGACGTCGATCGACTAATCGTTCCGGCCCTCACGCACTGGAGCCATCCGTCGTTCTTCGCGTACTTCGCCACGTCAACTTCCGCGCCGGGAATTTTCGGCGAGTTATTGAGCGCGGCCTTCGATGTGAAATCGATGCTGTGGCGCACGTCTCCGGCGTCGACTGAACTCGAGGAAGTCGTGCTCGATTGGCTACGGCAGATGATGGGTCTCGACGCTGGATTCAGCGGCTTTATTTATGACACCGCGTCGGTTTCCAGCATGCACGCGATCGCCGCTGCTCGCGAAGGCGTTGAGATGCGCATTCGTGAAGATGGGATGAGCGGGCGCCCGGACCTGCCGCTGCTGCGCGTCTATGCTTCGGAACAAGCGCACTCTTCGATCGACAAGGGAATCATCACACTGGGGTTAGGTCAGCGCGCGCTGCGGAAGATCCCGACTGACTCGGAATTTCGTATGAACCCGAAGGCGCTCGCCGAAGCGATTGAGGAAGACAAGCGCAACGGCATCCTTCCGTTCTGCGTCGTCGCGACCGTGGGAACCACTTCAACTTCGAGCGTCGATCCCGTGCCGGCGATCGTCGAGATCTGCCAGAAGCACACGATGTGGCTGCACGTTGACGCCGCGTATGCGGGTCCGGCAGCAATCGTTCCTGAGATGCGGCACATCCTCGAAGGATGCGAGCGGGCGGATTCGCTCGTGCTCAATCCTCACAAATGGCTGTTCACGCCGTTCGATCTTTCGGTGCTTTATTGCCGGCACATGGATTTGCTGCGCCGGGCCTTTTCGCTCGTGCCGGAGTATTTGCGGACGCCGGAACAGGACCAGGTCCGCAGCGGGTCGGATTACGGCGTCCAGCTTGGCCGCCGCTTCCGCGCTCTGAAGCTCTGGATGATCATTCGCTATTTCGGCCACGAAGGACTCGCCGAGCGCATCCGCGAGCATTGCCGTCTGGCAAAGCTGTTCGCGTCGTGGGTCGAGGAATCACCAGATTGGGAGATGATGGCGCCGGTGCCGTTTGCCCTCGTTTGCTTTCGCGCGCGTCCGGCGGTCGAAGGTGAAACTGAAGCACATCGAGCGCAGCGACTCGACGCGCTGAACGAGGCGATCATGCATGGCGTGAACGCCACCGGCGAAGCTTTTCTGTCGCACACCAAGCTGAACGACAAACTTACTCTGCGGCTTTCGATCGGAAACATTCGCACGGCTGAGCGCCACATCCGGCGAGTCTGGGAATTATTGAACGAGCAATTGCGAAACCTTTTGGCCCACTGACATTTTGTACTTCTTGAGTCAAGTTTTCTTTGCGGCTTTGCTCCTTTGCGTCTTAGCGTGAACGAACAACACAGCCTTCACTCCGATGACTGAAAACGAGATCGCCGCGATTATTGTTGATGTTGCCTACAGAATTCACAAGCAACTGGGGCCCGGCTTGCTTGAGTCAGTTTACGAGGCCATCATGGCTTATGAATTACGCAAGCGCGGACTTCACGTCTTGCAGCAGCAAGCGCTGCCAGTCGTTCATGAAGAAGTTCGCATGGACGTTGGTTTCCGAGCAGATCTCATAGTCGAAGGCAAAGTAATCGTCGAGATCAAATCGCTTGAGGTCCTCGCTCCCGTTCACAAGAAGCAGTTGTTGACATACTTGCGAGTGGCCGATAAGCGCCTCGGACTTCTAATCAATTTCGGGGAGGCCTTGATCAAGGATGGAATCACCAGGATCGTCAATCGCCTCGCCGAATGATTCACGCAAAGACGCAAAGGGGCAAAGCCGCAAAGTGTTTTGGGAATGAACATTATCGTCACGAAGCGGGACTACAATTATGCTGACACATATTGTCGTTTGGAAATATCGTGCTGACGTTGCCCAAGCTACTCGCGACGACCATGTCGCCCGGCTAAGAAGCATCAGCAGCGTCGTTCCGGGAATCGAAAATTTCTCAGTAGGTTTCGACACGCTGCACCTGGCACGCTCGTACGACACGGGCCTGGTTGCTGTCTTTCGCGATCATGCGGCGCTGGACTCCTACACTGTTCATCCCGAACACGTGCAGGTCGCTGACTTTGGCCGCAGCCTAAGCGACCACGTTGCCTCGGTTGATTTCGAAAGCTGAGAAGCTTCTTAGATCCGTTTGATGAGACGCAGAAAGATTCTGATCGTGATGCTGGGACTAGTAGTCTTGTCCCAGATTCCTTTTGTTTACCGACGCTATCGCCTCGCCCGCCTTCAGAAAGCAATTCAGCAACTTGAATCGCAGAGAGCCGCGCCGCAAGGTGAAAGTGATTTCGTTGATTACCAGGGCGTGATTCATGTTCACTCTTTTCTCGGCGGACACAGCACGGGAACGTTTGCGGAACTAATCGCGGCCGCCAAAGCGAACCAACTTGATTTTGTAATCATGACCGAGCATCCCGAGCCGGATTTCAATACCGCGGCCATGACTTTAAATGGAATGTTCGGCGGAGTCCTATTCGTGAATGGAAACGAAGTTGTAACGTCGAATGGAGATCGAATTTTGTTGATTGCGGGATCCGACACCGCGAGTGCCCCAGGGTCGCAAACGACTGAGGCGGTTGTCGCTATACAGCACGGTTCAGGACGTCTTTCGATTGCTGCTTACCCGACCGAATCGCGGAGTTGGCAAACGTCTGCGGTTGATGGCGTTGAAGTTTACAACTTGTTCGCGAATACGCGCGAAGCGAACAAGCTGGTTTTGTTCTTCGACGGTCTTTGGTCTTATCGCACTTATTCAGACTTGATGTTCGCAAATTTCTTTTCTCGGCCAAGTGAGAACTTAAGCCGATGGGACGAAACAATCGCCGCCGGCAAACGGAGACTGATTGCAACTGCCGGCAATGATGCGCATTCGAATATTGGGCTCACTCTGAATGACGCGGCGGGTAAGCAGTGGCTCGGCATCAAGCTCGATCCTTACGAGCGGAGTTTTCGTGTCGTGCGCACCCATGTGCTCATTAGGAAAGACATTGGCCTGACGCGCGCGTCCTTGCTCGAAGCAATTTCCCACGGCCATTGTTATGTGTCGTTTGATCTCTTCGGCAACGGAAAAGGGTTCAGCTTCGCGGCGTCAGTCACCGAGCAAAAGATCATGGGAGACGAGATCGCTTTTGCAGACGGATTGCGTTTGACAGCAAGCGCGCCGCTTGCTGCTCGATTCGTGCTCTTCAAAGATGGAAGCGTGATCGATCAGAAGTCTGGCTCGGTAGCGGAGTTTCCGATTAACACGGCAGGTGTCTATCGCGTTGAGGTGTATCTCGATTCCTTGGCGCCACCGGCCCAGGGCCAGCCTTGGATCATCTCCAACCCCATCTATGTGGACATTGACGATCCGAAGCCAAACGCAAACCGCCCATAAAACCTAGTCTTGAACGCCCACACAACGATGTGTTAATCTGTGTTTGGCGAAGTTAGACCACCTCCCCGACGCTCTGTCTTCAACTTACTTTAATAAAGACTGATGATAACCAAGGTCGGCCATTTCGAAATCGAGTGGTGGGTAATTCAAAAGCGCGCGATATACATCGCGGTGCTTGTGTTCATCACGTGTGCGCTGGTCGGTGGTGCATGGCTGTACGTTTGGAAGTATGGCAACCCGCTAAAGAATGTCGCCATGCGAACTGACCTGCCGGCGGGCGCGCGCTTCATGTCGTTCGAGGGAGACGTGCGAGTGATCCGCTCGGCCACGCGCGAAGTGACTGTCGCGAGCAATGACACGCAGCTTTATCCTGGCGACACGGTGCAAACTCAGGCTGACGGCCGCGCGCGCATCAACATGGCCGACGGCTCAACGGTAGTCCTGAGGCCGAATAGCACGATCATCATTCGCGATAATGCCAGCGCGGAAGATGGCAAGCGCAGCAACGTGCACGTTGTAGTCGACAGCGGCCAGATGCTGGTGCGGACCCAGCAGCAGACCGAAGGTACCCAGAGTGTGATCGAGACGCCGAAGACACAGAACCAAATTGGCGGGCAAACGGAGGCAAGCTTTGGCGTCAATCCGGAAGGCACTGAAGAGATTCGCGTAAACGCTGGCTCCGTGGAAAGCGTCAACCGCACCGGCGAGCGAACTTCACTGCAAGGCGGCCAGTATGTTTCCGTGAACCAATCCGGAACGATGTCGAAGCCGCGGCGTTTGCTCGAGGTGCCGCAACCGCTTCAGCCGCGTAATCTTGAAAAAGTATTCGTGAGCGGCAACGGCTCGGCGACGGTCGCGCTTCGTTGGCAAAAGCCGCAATCGGGCGTTCCGTCTTACTACCGCGTCGAGGTCGCGACTTCACCTTTCTTCGTTGCCGAAGGCAAAGTCATCGAGCGCGATCAGTTGGTTGCGACTCAATTCAATGCCAGTGATTTGCGTCAGGGAGCTTACTTCTGGCGCATCCGCGCCACCGATACATCCGGACAGATTAGCGACTGGAGCGAACCGCTTAAGTTTCTTATCACGACGCAAGGCGCCGGCGCATCTGCCGTTCCCGTGTCCAACCTTACATCGGTGTACCTGGGCGGAAACGTTTACATCATTCGCGGAACGACCGTGCCGGGAACCAGCGTGCGCGTCTCAGGTCGCGAGGCCGCGGCTGCCAGCGATGGCAATTTTCAAGTTCAAATCACTGCTCCGTCCGGCACGCGAGAAGTGACGATTCAAGCTTCGGATTCGCAGGGTAACAGCAGTCAGTACCGTGTCCCTCTGATCAGCCCCGGATCAACTGGGTGATGGTTAACGGAAATTTGCACGCGAGCTGAACGACTTACTCGGCAACCGAACAGCTTCTTTTGAGGAGATCAGGCGCGCAAGCGTCGACGGATAAGGGGCGGCCGAATGAAAAAGCAAGTCGTATTGCTTTCGAGCGCTGAAGCAGCGCCGACGATAGAACTCATCGAGAGTCTCAGCTCCTCCGGCATCGCTCTCCGGATCGAAGGCCTGCAGAATGCAGAACTCCTTGAGGAGGAATTCTTCTCGGCGGCCGAAAACTTCCCGCCCACCGATCCCATCGCCATTCTTTACGAAGTTGCGCCCGAGGCGGGCGTTGAAGAGCTGCGCGCGGTCATCGAACTTTCCGGCGCGAAATGGCCCGGCGTGCCCGTAGTCGCCTCCCGGCGTTCGTCAGAAAGAACTGGAGCGCTCAATTCAGCCCCGCGAGATGTAGCGTTAAAGCGCCTGGGGTTCCGCGCGGTTGCCGATCGGCCCGCACAATTAGCGGCGCTCTTGCGGCAGGTTGAAGAGGGCCAGGGCACGGGCGAACTCAAACTACCGCCCGAATTCAAGAGCCCGCTGGACAGTCGCGCGTTTTCGCTTCCCGCTTCGGTTCGCGGCGAGCATTTGCGTGGCGCTCTGGCGTTGCTGTCGTCGCTTCACCTGGCATCGAATCAGAAGGAAGCTGGACAAGCAGCGCTCGCGGGCATCGCGCGCCTGGTCGCGGCCAGCCGCTGGGCAATATTTGTCACGGCGCAAACCGGCGGCGTTGATTCGTTGAACTTCGAGTCGCTGGTCGGGCGAAGGATTTCCGACGGAGCTTCTTTGCGCTTCGATGAAGATTGGCGCCGCGAACTGCTAAGCGACCCGGAGATTCCAAACGAGCCGGAATCAAAAAGCGCGCACGCCGCCGCGACGCGGATCGAAACGATTCGAAAGATCGAGCACGGCCGACGCGTGATTGCTTTGCCACTGGTCAGCGGCGAAAGGGTTCTCGGCGTGCTGGAAGGTGTTCGCGCCGGCGCGGGTGCGCGACAATTTTCCGCCACGGAAACCTCCTTGCTGGCGGCGTTGGCAATTCCGATCGCTTCAGCTCTGGCCCACTCGGTTCGCATCGCCGAAGCCGAGCGCCTGTCGCTGACGGACGATCTGACCAAGTTGCACAACGCGCGGTATCTGCGCCAGTTCCTGGTGAACGAAATCAAGCGCGCCCGGCGTTACAAATCGAATGTCGTGGCGTTGTTTCTCGACCTGGACGACTTCAAACGAGTCAATGACGCGCACGGACATCTGGTCGGTTCGCACGCGTTGATGGAAGTTGCGGCCGTGATCCTGCCGTCCGTTCGTGACACGGATTGCGTCGTACGCTACGGGGGTGACGAGTTCGTCGTGATCCTGCCGGAGACGGGAATCGACGAAGCGGTGCAAGTGGCAGACCGCATTCGCGCCAAGATCGAGCAACATCGGTTTACCGGAGGGCGCCGGCTAAAGATATCGCTGACCGCCAGTTTTGGGATCGCAGTATTTCCGCAACACGCTCTGTCGCCGCAGCAACTGATCGCTTGCGCCGACACGGCGATGTACGAGGCCAAGGCCGCGCATAAAAACTGCATTCGGGTCATTACCGGACCGTCAGACGCCGCTCCGGACGCAGTCCCAAACCCCGCCCCGGTTGGGATTTCGCAATTTCAAAGAATTCCCGACGAGAAACTAATTTCATGATAGCGTTAGCGGCAGAATCGTTGTATCTTGGTAGTTCGGTTCTGCGTCGGTGAGTTATTTTCCATTTGCCAGGGACTCGAGAAGCTTCACGGCTTCAAAGCCCGCGCCGAATTAATCGCTCACCTCTTTCAGGCTTATTCATTTTACAGTCAGGGAAACCTTTCTCAGATGGCTTTTTTCAAATCGATCTTTAGCCTCTTCTCCAGCGACTTAGCAATCGACCTCGGCACCGCGAACACTTTGGTTTATGCCAAGGGCCGCGGCATTGTCGTCTCTGAACCGTCGATCGTCGCGATTAACAAAGTGACGAACGCAGTCGAAGCCGTCGGCCGCGACGCGAAAGAGATGTTGGGCCGCACGCCCGGCAACATCGTCGCGATTCGGCCAATGAAAGACGGCGTGATTGCGAATTTCGAAGTGACTGAGAAAATGTTGCAGCACTTCATTCGCAAAGCGCACAACGGCAAGACCTGGGTCAGCCCGCGCGTGGTCATCGGCATCCCGTCA
>WNFB01006775.1_pt1 | contig 10275 bp, 8 predicted proteins | sample 5400501 | NCBI WGS metagenome assembly WNFB01 (sample SAMN13153341, study PRJNA577476) | soil metagenome | isolation source: 200 cm saprolite under Douglas fir tree site 2 hole 1 | place: USA:California | collected 2015-04-18 | reverse complement strand
ACGGGAGCAGTACCAGCATCCCTTCGCTTACTCCCACAGCTATGCCAAAGCCCTTGAGCGTTAGCGATACAAGCGCTATCGCCATACTGGGTCAGCCCAACTTCAGCAGTCCGACCTGTAACAATCCAGGGTTGACCAACAGCCAACAGCTCTGCCACCCTGTGGGCGTAGCCCTCGACAATCGGAGTGGAAGGTTGTTTGTCGCCGATGGGGACAACAACCGCGCGTTGATCTGGCCGAGCGCTCAAGATTTCACCACTGGGCAAGCTGCGAGCGTGGTGCTGGGTCAGCCCAACTTCACGATCAACCAAAAATGCAGCAAGACGAACGCGGGAAGTCTCTGCGATCCGAATAACCTCACAGTGGATAGGAATGGCAACCTGTTCATTGCCGACACTGACGGTAACCGCGTGCTCGAATTCACGCCTCCCTTCTCCACTGGCATGAGTGCCAGTCTCGTGATTGGGCAGTCGAGCTTCGACAACGCTACGTGTCTAGCTGGGAGTGCTCGTCTCTGTGCACCACGGGATGTGACCTTGGATAGAAACGGCAACCTGTTTGTCGCCGACGCCGATAACAACCGTGTGCTCGAATTTAATACTCCCCTGACGAACGGGGAGGCAGCCCACCTGGTCTTTGGTCAATCCAACTTCACCAGTAACCGGTGCAATCAAGGCGGTTCACCGAGTGCCAGCAGTCTTTGTAGCCCGAAGGGGGTCACGTTAGACGAGGCGGGCAACCTCTATGTCGCTGACCAAGACAACAACCGTGTAGTGATGTACACACATCCTTTAACTAGCAACCCTAGCGCTGATGGGGTCTTCGGCGAACCCAACTTGACTACTTCTGCCTGTAACACAGGCGCTAGTGGTCTATGTTCTCCTCACCGAGTTGCGGTGGACGCAAGCGGGCAGCTCATCGTCAGCGACAGTGACAATAACCGCGTGCTGGTGTACTCACATCCTTTGAACAGCAGCAGCGCTGATATCGTGTTCGGCCAGCCGAACTTCACGAGTCACACCCCCATCACGAGTGCCACGGGCTTAGCTGGTCCCCAGGGCATTGCGACAGACCGTCACGGCAACCTTTACTTGACTGACGAAGATAACAACCGCGTGTTGAGGTATAACGCCCACTGATGTGTGTTATTCCCGATGCCAGCTATCCCACCGGTTATACTCGTGCGAGTTTCTCCGGGTTCGCCACGATACGAACAGTCTGAATCCGTTGTGCCTCCACTTCAATGGTCAGCACGAGATAGGCGCGATCATTGGTGCGAAAGATCAGCGCCAGTTGACCATTGACTTCAGCCAGCTCAACACGAGCGTCCTCTGGTAAAAAGCGCCTGGTTCCCAGGCTGAAGCGTGCCACCGCATCACGGCCATAAATCGGGCGCGTCGCCGCTATCGACCCAGAGGGTTACATCTTCGGCCAGCATATTCATCAAAGTGGTTATCTCCCCAGCCTGAGCCGCCTGCAGAAACCCGGTGAGCATCTGCCGGTGGGTTTCGGGTGACGCTGGAAAGCGTGGCCGGTGATCAGCCAGATGTTTCTTCGCCCGGCTAAACCAGTGGCGACAAGCCACTTCACTCTTACCGAGAAAGGTGGCTATCTTAGGTTTCCTGCACCATGTCCTCGGCATCCATCGCGCTCCCCAGCATGCGGTAGGCGATGGCAAAGAGGTACGACCGGTACGTTTCAAATGACTCCATCATGCTCCTCCTCACGTGGCATCATGGCTCGATCTCTTCGTCCCACCAGCGCCGAATCGCGGTCGCGACGCCAGCTGGATAATACTCCTGGGGGAAATGATGACAGCCTTGCATCACGACGGACCGGTGCCGGAGAAAGAGTTGCTCTAAACGATCCAACCAGCCGAGTTTGATCAAACCATCCTGGTCGCCAAAGATCAGCAGCGCAGGCATCTCTGTGAGGGAGCGCAAGCGCTGCTCGAGATCAACGAGATAGTCGTGGCTCCTGGCCGTACTCCTGAACAGGTCATGTGGATAGCGCCGGACAGCGCGGTCGGCCATCGGTCCCCGATAGGCTTGCTTCTCCTGGAGGGAAAAGTGCTGCTTCGGTTTTTTGGTGACGTTCCTGAGATAGTACTCCAGGAAAAAGTTGAAATTGACGCCCAGGAAGCGAAACAGGGGTGAACCGAATCAAGCCATTGCGGGCGCTGCGTCGTCTCTCGTATGGCGGCGCTTCGGTTGGCGGAAACAGGATAATTTGTTGTAGACATAGGTATTCCTCGTTTGTATTGTAGAAAGAAACATTGTCTTGATCATCACTAATATAGAGGGTCGAGGGGTCATGTTTGTGACAGACATACTAGCGTCTTTACCACTATCTTGTTTCCAAACGAACACACAAACGGAAACCTGAAATAAATACCTTACACCGCTCGCTTGTTGCCAAATCTCAATGTTTCACTGCATTCCTGCTTGCTTTTGCTTGTATAAAGAGGTTAAGAGATCGTAACCACATTGATCTATTTATAACCAACTCTCTACCACTTCACAACTACTTCGTAACCGACGCATGGTCAAATAGAAAAGGCTAAACATTCATGTCACTGTCAATCAAGATTTTCCTTCTTTGGCAACTTTTCTTAGGCAATGTTGCTGAGTAGTTCACGGAGTTAGGAGAACCATGCAATGAGAGGACTTTTCAGGTCAAGACTTGCTCTACCATTGGCCGCGTTCTTCATGATTGCGACCGCCATCGCCATACCCTTGTCAGGCAACATCACCCGCTCACATGCAGCCTCCGACCGCACTGTGACGGTCATGACCCAAAACATGGATGAAGGCACCGACTTTGGCCCGATCTTTACGGCGACCACACTCTCGGGTTTCGAAGCAGCTGTGGGGGCGACCTATAACGAGGTGAAGGCCGGCAACATTCCCGAGCGTGCAGTGGCCATAGCTAACGAGATTGCACAGGACGAGCCCGTCCTGGTCGGCCTCCAGGAGGCCTCCCAATGGCTCACCGGTCCTCTTGGGTCCCCTCCAGCGAAGACGGTGGTCTTCGATCAACTCCAATCCCTCCTCGACGCGCTCGCCCAGCAGGGACTGCACTACGCCCCCATCGGCATCTCGAAGAACATCGACGTCGAAGCACCGAGTAACCTTGGATTCGATGTCCGGTTCATTGACCGCGATGTGCTACTTGTCCGGACCGACCTGGCCGATCTCACGCTTTCGAACATTCAGGTACAGCACTTCGCCAATCTCTTGGTCCTCCACACGCTCACCGGAGCGGTAACGATCCCACGGGGATGGATTTCGGTGGATGTCACCATCAAAGACCATCATACGTTCCGCTTCCTGACCACGCACCTGGAGTCGCTCTCTTCGGTCGTGCAGGTCGCCCAGGGGAACGAATTGGTGCAGGGGCCAGGTAATACAAGCCTTCCTGTCGTATTTGCCGGGGACTTCAACTCGAATGCTGGCTCGAATGCTGGCAGTGGGAAGAATCAGACGCCGACCTACGGCAATTTGATCGCGGCCGGGTTTGTCGATGCGTGGAGCGTGACGAATCCCGATGATCCGGGCTACACCTGGCCGTTGCACCTCGAGGACCCCCTCACCGCCTCCGCCACCCCGGTAGACCGGATCGACCTGGTGCTCTTGCTGAACAAGATACGCGCCAAGGATGCAGAGCTTGTCGGCAATGAGCCAGCGGACCTCACTCCCTCAGGGCTCTGGCCATCCGACCATGCGGGGGTCGTAGCGACAGTACGGATTTAGCGCTCGGTAATGGGGGTCTGGCGGGCGATACGAACAAGCTCTTCTTCGTCTCACGCCTTCATATTGAGGCAGATGGTCTCTTCAGCTCCATCGAGCTTGGACAGAGCAGATTGCCTACACGCCCAGCATACTTCTCCAGCGTGTCATCTACCACTAAAGGCAAACTTTGCCCTCTTGCGCAAGCGTGTGCTGCATACAGTTTGAAAGACGAGATTCGCTCCTCACTCCTGAGGTCCTTCCAGCAAGAGGAAGTAACCGTTGGGAGTGCAAGAAGAAGTGGCAGAGTATCTAGAGGTGTCATGAGATGCGTGTTACAATCAGAGAGAATGAGCCTGGCAGCCGCAAGGGCTGCCACTACATTTCGTTTTCTACCGCCTCTAGGGAAGAGAGAAGAGAAGATGGAGGAAAAGCCTCCTTCAGCTGAGCAAAGCAAGGGAGATACCTTGCAGGTCCATGCTCCCTCGCAGCCGTCAGAAGGGCAACACTCCTCACAGGTGGTCGCTACGACGTATACCATCATTGGATGGGTCCTGCAAGTGGGTGTCATCCTCAGCGCCGCCATCATTGTGATTGGCTTATTCCTGGAGTTCTTGCAGCCGAATAAGTTCACACCGCAAAAGCTCCAATCGTTTCCGGAAACCTTTGACCAGGTCTGGACAGGATTGCTGGTACTACGTCCACAAGCAGTAATCGCACTCGGCCTGCTGTTGTTGATCGCGACCCCGGTGGTACGCGTAGCGGTCTCGATTGTCGCCTTTGCGGTAGAGCGTGATTGGCATTTTGTGGTGGTGACGCTGCTGGTGTTGCTTATTCTCCTGTTCAGCATCTTCTATGTGGGCAATGTTGTGGTCGTAGGGCAGCATCAGCGCTTTCAACACGGTGAGTTCTCCTGGGTCTATCCCGTGCTAATCTTTCTGGGAGCGATTGCCGCAGGCTTGTTGGGTTCGCTCGTTGGTCTTGGTGGGGGGGTGCTGATTGTGCCTCTGTTGACCCTGGTCTTCGGCTTGCCGATTTACTTCGCCATTGGAGCCAGTATCATCTCGGTTATTGCCACGTCCAGTGGCGCCGCTGCCGCCTATGTGAAGGAACATATGACGAACCTGCGCGTGGGTATGTTCCTGGAGCTGGCCACGACGACGGGGGCCATTTGCGGCGCCTTCCTCGCAGGGCTGCTAGCTCCCGAACTCCTCTCGGTCATTTTTGGCATCATTCTGCTCATTTCGGCTGCCCCATTAGTCTTCAAGCTCGGCGAGGAACTGCCGCAGGGCGTCACGAATGATCGCTGGGCAAACTGGCTGCGTCTCAACAGTTCCTATCCCGATAAGCGCCTGCATCGTGACGTATCGTACGGAGTGACGCGCACACCACTCGGATTAGCGATGATGTTTATCGCCGGTCTCATTTCAGGACTCCTCGGCATCGGTAGTGGCACCTTCAAGGTGCTGGCACTCGACGTGGCAATGCGTTTGCCTATGAAGGTGTCCACCACCACCAGCAATTTCATGATCGGCGTGACGGCAGCTGCCAGCGCCGGCATTTACTTTTCTCGCGGTGATATTCCTCCACTGGTTGCCGGTCCCGTTGCCCTGGGCATCCTGATCGGTGCGCTGGTTGGCGCTCGCGTACTGGCTTACTTGAGCAACAGGATAATACGCATTATCTTCCTGGTGGTGATTGTCGTCGCAGCTGTTGAAATGGTGCTGCGCGGATTAGGAATCGCGTGAGACTCCTGGTACCCGCAAGGGGCACCAGTACATTTGTTGAAATGATGCTGCGCGGATGAGGGTTCGCGTGAGACTCCTGGTACCCGCAAGGGGCACCAGTACATTTGTTGAAATGGTGCTGCGCGAATTAGGGTTCGCGTGAGAGATAATCAATACTCCTGGCTCATTGGTGAAGGCGGCAGTTCTGCAGTCCCCCAATCGCTGGGCTGGCTTCCCAATTCAAAGAGAAGCACTGCGCCGTCAGCAATCTCGCTATGCCTGATCCATGCCCTCTGCAGCGGTTCGCCATTGAGAGTGGCTGCCGTCACATACAGCTTTTCAAGACCGGCTTCGGGAGCCTCGATCACCAGACTCTTCCCGCTCTTGCCCAGGGTTATCTCTGTTCGTTGAAAGAGAGGAGTGGAAAGCAGGTACAGGTCCTGCCCCATTATTGGGTAGATCCCCATCGTCGAGCACATATACCAGGCACTCTGGCATCCCATATCTTCGTTATCATCAAGACCATCACGGCTAGGATGGAAATAGCGTTGCAGGCACTCGCGCACTCGTTCTGCCGTCTTGTCCGGTCGCCCGGCATAGATATAGAGGTAAGGGACATGCAGCATGGTTTCCTTCGAATGATACTGACCGGTATCAAAGAACTCATCCAGGTGGCGCACAAATGCCGCATTCCCCCCATGCCGTGCGATCAGTCCCGCCAGATCGTGCTGCACGTTGTACTCCCACTGCCTGCCTGTTCCCTCGTAGAAGTATGGGTCCTCGTAAATATGGGGAGCATAGAACTTCGTGGGATCAAAGGGGTTCAGCCACTGCCCATCCGCATTTTTCGGCGCAAAGCAGGCAATATCTTCGCGCCACAGGTTCCACACCTTTTTCGAACTCTTGAAATAGTCCTGGGCCACATCCTGCTGTCTCAGGTGTGCAGCCAGTCTACCAATGCACCAGTCCTGGTAGGTATATTCCAGGTGACGGGAAACGCAGTTCCTGATCCCCGCTGGCAGGTAGCCCAGGGTGTGGTATTCGCGGAGGTATCGCCCGTAGAGCCACGGATCAGGTGACTCCACCTCATTATTCTTGCGCATCTGCAGCAGGGCTTTCTCATAGTTTATCCCTTGCAACCCCTTCAAGGCCGCCTCGCACAGCAGAACATCGGCGGAGCTTCCTCCCTGAATCATTGCGCTGTGACCTGCAATCCAGGCATCGAGCAACCAGCCGGTATGATCGGCAATATCCAGCAGGCAATTGAGGAGCGCCACCTCAAGGTCGGGGTCGAACAGGGTGATGAGGGAGTTGGCGTTGCGCACGCTGTCCCAGAGCGCATAGAAGTCGGTAAAGTGGCGCACGCCTGACACCCACCAGGGGTTCTCATCGTCTACCCCGAGATCGCTGGGCATACAGATGAGGCGAGTGAAGAGCGTGTAAAAGAGCTTCTTTTGCTCCTCCGTTCCGCCCTCTACGCGAATGCGTGAGAGAGCCTGTTCCCAGCTTGCTACGGCCTCAGCGCGGATAGTAGCGAAATCTTTTCCAGCTGTCTCACGCGTGATACTGGCCCTGGCTTTGGCTATACTGACGTAGGATATACCGACCTTGAGTTGGACCTGCTCGACTTGCCCAAAACTGGCAATTGCTTTGCAGTCTGCTCCGTCAGCTGCTACGAGCGGGAGTATCCCCTGGGTATTGGCGACGACAATGGTATGAGCGGGTCGGTCGAAGCGGACGCAAAAATACACCGAGTAGGGAAAGTCGTGTCCCCAGCCGCCGCGAAAATCGCCGCGACCGATGATCTCCTGCTTGGAGACCACTTCAACGAACCCGCCGATGGACGTCCCGGTCGAGGTTCCTGGAATATGGAGCGCATCGGTCGTTTGAATAACGGCGCCTACATCGATGAGGATGTTGGCCTCGCTCTCCTTGGGAAAGGTATAGCGATGCACTCCCACGCGAGGCGTCAGGGTCAGTTCAGCTTTCACGCCCGAGGGCCGCAGGGTGACCGTGTAATAGCCTACCTCTGCCGCCTCATCTTCCTGTCTAAAGGTATCCGGTGCAGTTCTGGGCTCGCCGATAAAGGGTGTGATGCCGATATTGCCATAGCGACCGCCTCCGCCTGTTCCGCTCACATGGGTGTGACTGAAGCGGATAATAGGATGGTGGCTATCGTAGCCGTTATTGGGATGTGGGATCAGGGTATCTGGTCCCAGACGTACCAGGCTCAAGGGCAGGTAAGGGCCACACAGGCAATGGCCTCTGCCTTCAACGCCAATAAATGGGTCAACATACGAAATGAGCTGTTCCATCTCTCGCCTCCTCTCTCTTGCGCTCGTTATCGTTATACCACGATTTCATTCCTGGTGCATAATCAACCAACATTTGTAACTATTCAGGTACCTTTCTCGCGCCGCCTGCGGCGGCCCTGGAAAAAGAAGGGGATTGGGCGGGGACACCCCGCGCCCCGGCCTGGGGACTGCGTCCCCCGGCACCCCCTGCTGAAGGAGAAGCGCAAGCGCGGGAGCGAGGGCTACTGGTATGCCTACCGGCGACACGAGGGGCAGATGGTTAAACGCTACGTTGGTCGGAGCGCGCAATTGAGCATGGAGCGGCTGGAGGAGATCGCGGCACGGCTTTCGAATGAGGATGAAACACAGTATCTACTAACTTCAGCTTCTCAAACCAGCCACGTATCTGTACCGCGAAGCACACGGGGACATGGCAAAACGCAGCGCGCGGCGGGTCAGCCCATCAGCGACGGAAATAAAAAAGCCGGAGGCACATCTGCGCTCCCGACCAGCGCGCCGGGCGAAAGCGCCGGGTCGAATTCAGGCTCCATGCGTTTCGAGCCGTTGTTGATGCCAAAGCTCCAGTTGCCGCGTCTCCAGAAATCGCTCCTTCCACGCGAGCATTTGCTGGAACTGCTAGATAAGGGATTAGAGCACAAATTAACGCTCATCGCCGGGCCAGCCAGCTACGGCAAAACAACCCTGGTCGGTCAATGGATCGCAAGGTGCCAACCAGGGCAATCACATCCAGTGAGCAGATCTTCATGAAGGTTCGCTTCTTACGAGAGACGGCCATAGGTTCTCAAGATCGTAAGCGCCTCGACAGTGGCCCAACCACGCCATTCCAGCCCCGTGATAGGCGTCCAGACTGGCCAACCGATCGGCCATCCGCCATCCTCCTCTTGAGCGGCAACGAGCGCATCCAGATGCGTGTCAATGACCTCATCTGAGAAGAACTGACGCGTGATACTCTTGGGTCGCGGAGCAAAGTCAAGGGGCATGTGAACATCTCCTGATGCAGTGGGGTCAAGCGCTACAATCTTTTGCTTAAAGATGTACTGACGTATGTGCTCCAGAGCCTTCTCAGCCCTGTTCCGGTCAAGCACAAAGTCCAGGAAAGGGAGAGCTGCACGCACATCATACCCTTCGGATGCCCGCTCAAAATCGCTGAGATCTCGCTCTGACACCCACCTCTCTCCTGACTCAATGTAATGCCAGCAATAGGCGGTGGCACGTTCGAGCCAGGGATGGTCAACGCGATGTTTATGCAGCAGCCCGGCAATACCTGCGGTCGGATTGATCGATGCGGGCGGCTGATCGTCTGGTTGCAACCAGGGTACACGTGGATACGAGCGGATTGAGGGAAGCGCAAAGGGAACCCCTCCTTCTGATGTTGTGATTGTCATCAGATAGTCGCATGCCTGTTTCCCCATGGGATCATTAAAGGCGTTGATCTCATCCAGGACACGCAGCGCCGACCAGACAGGTTGGGGCTGGCTCACAGGCCCACGCAGATCTGGCTCAAGCGCATGACCAAATCCTCCATCGGCATTTTGATAGGGACGTAGCGCTCTGAGCACTGCATCTCGAGGCCCATGCAGAAACATGAAGGCAAAGCGATGTCGGTCAAGCAGCCGAGCCGTTCGCCAGATGAAGTCGGTCGCCTTCGAGAAATCAGGTGTTTTTTTCATGGTGGAAATCCTCTTTCTGTACGGTTGTAATGTTGTCGTCACAAGACGAGTATACAAGAGGAATGGTGACACCATTATGTCACTATTGATGTCACCCCGGCGTCTCCGCTCGAGGATTTTGTGCGTGAGGCAGCAAACCATCCCGTGTTTCGGGTGCAGCGTGTCGCGGAAATGCAGCAGGAAGCTATATCCGGGAACAGGGCGATGCATCGGTGAACGAGCAGATCGGCATGCTGAAATTTACAGAATCTTAAAACATTCTGCCACCGAGAGGCACGTTCCTGGTGGGACTCAGCAACACAACATTCCCATGCCCATTAGGAAGCCCAAGCGTTAATACCTCTGACAGGAAGGGTCCAATTCGCTTGGGTGGGAAATTGACGACAGCTATCACCAGCTTGCCTACTAACTCTTCTTTTGTATAGTGCCTGGTGAGTTGCGCCGAGGATCGTTTTATGCCAATGTCAGGCCCAAAATCAATCGTCAATTTATACGCGGGTTTGCGTGCTTGCGGAAAGTCTTCGACCTGGAATATTTTGCCAACACGAATGTCTACCTTTTCAAAGTCTTGGTAGCTGACACTCCCCTGCATTCTATGCAGGGGGTTCCTGGTTCATCGAGCGGGCTTGCCACATTGGACTCGACATCCAGTGCAGTAGAGGTCCACTTTCCCCAGGCGTTCGCAGAACCGAAGTTCTGCCAGTTCCCGTGTGCCCCACGGTACTGCCGAAACAGAAGTTCGCACCCGTTGCAAGACTCCATCCGACCGTGAGGTGGGAATGCGCTCTCTTGCGAGATTTTACGCTGGCTCTTGCACTGTTTCTTGGTCAACACG
>WNFB01006774.1_pt1 | contig 10275 bp, 6 predicted proteins | sample 5400501 | NCBI WGS metagenome assembly WNFB01 (sample SAMN13153341, study PRJNA577476) | soil metagenome | isolation source: 200 cm saprolite under Douglas fir tree site 2 hole 1 | place: USA:California | collected 2015-04-18 | reverse complement strand
ACGGCGCGCGGCTCGTCGATCCATAACGTCCCGAATTGTCGGGTCCACAGTTCCGCTCCGGAGGCGTCGTATTTCCGGAGGAATCCGTCCTCGCCGCCCGCGCTCGTTTGCCCCGGGAACGGGCCGCCGGTGTAGCCTCCAATGTACACGCCGGACGCGGCGACGGCCACCTCGTTGGCGATGTCGATGGCGGACGTCCCGAATTGGCGAGTCCACAATTCCATTCCGGAGGCGTCGTACTTCCGGAGGAACGCGTCCCAGTCACCTGCGCTCGTTTGACCGGGGAATGTGCTGCTTGTACCGCCGGCAACGTAAACGCCGGATGCGTCGACGGCGATGGCGTTGACTCCGTCGTCTGAGGGCGTCCCGAATTGGCGGGTCCACAGTTCCGCTCCGGAGGAGTCGTATTTCCGGAGGAACGCGTCCGCACCGCCAGGGCTCGTTTGACTGGGAAGAACCCCCTGTGTTGAGCCGGCAATGTATACGCCGCTGACATCGGCCGCAACGGAAGTGGCCTGGTCGATCGCGGACGAGCCGAACTCACGAACCCACGCTGCCGTGCCGGAGGCGTCGTACTTCCCGAGGAACGCGTCGATGTACCCCGCGTTTGTCTGGCCGGTGAACGTTCCTAGCGTGTAACCGGCGACGTACACGCCCGATGTGTTGGCTCCGACTGCGAGCGCGTAGTCGCCTGCATCAGTGCCGAACTGCCGGGCCCAAGCGAGCCCGCCTGACTTCGCCCCAAAGCCCATCGCGGGCATCGGAATCGTGGAAGCGAAGAGAGCGAGTGCCATTAACATAGCCAAGGCCACGCGGGGGGAATGCCTTGCGGAGCGCATCCGACGGCCCCCCGGTGTCTGATGGAGACCTTCCGTCCCTCCCCTTGCCGAATCGATCGACCCTGGCACTTGCTTAGCAGGCCCCCCTTCGACACCAGGTGTTCCGCGCTTCACTAATGCTTCTGCGATCCGGGATTCTTGGGCGAAAATCAAGTGCTCCCGACGGGTCGTCAACCCCCGAATATTAGCGAGGTAGCAGTTGGTCGGTGATCGGCACGGTTGGGCCATCACGACGGCCCTTCCAGCGGTGGCCTTCCTGGCTTCCTCCGCTTCCACACGATCAATGCCACCGCGACACTGACCGCCCCAATCGCGACGACGATTGCCAGGAGGACCACCGAATCGACGCCCGGGATCGACCGTGCAGAGCAATCCGGCGGCGGCATCGGCGTCGCCGCGATCTCGTTCGACCTCGATCCTTCGCCGAACTCGTTCACCGCGCTGACCTGGTAGTAGTACGTGTAACGGCTCGTCGGTGTGGTGTCGGTATACGAGGAGACGTCGCCCAGGATCGCCAAGAGGGTCTCGCCCCCGGATATTGTCCCGCGGCGGACCGCATAACTCGTGATTGGGACACCTCCGTTTGAAGCGGGAGGTTGCCAGGCGAGGGCGACCTGACATGCCCCAGGCGTCGCCAGGAGGTTTCGAGGAGCTGAGGGAGCGCGGGGTGGCGCGAGCGTGGAGATCACGCTCACCGTGTTCGAGCCCGTGTTTGCCACGTAGATGTAGCCGTTGCCCCCATCATAGCCGACACCTGTCGGATACATCCCGACCGGAATCGTCGCGACGAAGGTCGTTCCGTTGATGACGCTGACGTCGTTCGCGTACGAGTTCGCCACGTAGACGTATCCGTTGCCGCTGTCGTACGCCACTCCGTCGGGACCGTTCCCGACCGGGACTGTCGCGACGACCGTCGTCCCGTTGATGACGCTTACGCTGTTCGAGGCCTGGTTTGCCACGTAGACATACCCGTTCCCGCTGTGATATGCCACCCCATGGGAACCATACCCGACCCGAACGGTTGCCACCACGGTCGTCCCGAAGATCACGCTGACGAGGTTCGAGCCAGCGCTTGTCACGTAGACGAATCCGTTGCTGCCATCATATCCCGCACCAACAGGATAGGCCCCGACTGGGACCGTCGCCACCACAGTTGTCCCGCTGATCACCGTGACGTTGCTTGAGCCCTGGTTTACCACATAGATGTACCCGTTGCCGCTGTCGTATGCGACGCCTTCGGGAAGGTCCCCGACGCGAACCGTGGCCACGACGGTCGTCCCGCTGATCACGCTGACGGTATTAGCGCGAGCGTTCGTCACGTAGATGTTCCCGTTGCCGCTGTCGTACGCCACGGCACGAGGACTGGTCCCGACCGAAACCGTTGCCACGACGCTCGTCCCGGAAATCACACTGACGTTGTTCGAGTAAGAGTTCGCCACGTAGACGTATCCGGTGCGGCTGTCGTACGCCACTCCTTCGGGACCGTTCCCGACCCGAACCTTGGCCACTCCAATGCCGCCCGCCGTGATTGCGGTGAAGGAGATCGTGACGCTCAGAGGCGCGCCGTTCACGACGACTGATCCCGAGGTTGGAGTGGGGCTGTAGTAGGCGGCGTATCCGGAGACTCTCGCCACGGCGTAGGCGCCCGTCCCGTTTGGCTCCGAGAACGTGATCATGGGCGTCGTGGAGCTGTTGGATAAGCCAGCCATGGTGACGGTCCAAGAGCTCCCGGACGGGAGCCCTACCTCGGTGAAGGTCACCATGGAAAGTTGCGCGGCTGTGCAGATTACGCTCAAAGTGCCGGAGTTGTAGTTCGCCACATAGATGCAACCGTTCCCTCCGTGATAGGCGACACCATAGGTCTGGTACCCGACCGGAAACCACGCGATCATGGTCGTCCCGCTGATCACGCTGACGTAGCCAACCTGGCCTGGCGAGCAGTCAGGATTACAGTCCTGATTGGCCACGTAGACGTACCCGTTCCCGCTGCTGTACGCCACGCCTCGAGGATCGGCCCCCACCGGGATCGTAGCCACGACGCTCGTCCCGCTGATCACGGTGATGATGTTCGTGCCGCCGCCTGTCACATAGAGGTATCCGTTCGCGGTATCGTATGCCACGCCAGTCGGACTGCTCACGTTCGGAATCGTCGCGACAACGGTCGTTCCGGAAATTACGCTCATGTTCCACGAGCCCGAATTCGCCACGTAGACGTACCCGTTCCCGCTGTTGTAGCCCACGGCCCATGGACGGGTCCCGACCGGAATCGTCGCGACGACGGTCGTCCCATTGATCACGCTCACGGTGTTCGAGCCAGCGTTCGTCACATAGACGTATCCGTTGCCGCTGTTGTACGCCACGCCGAGGGGAAGGTACCCGACCGGAATCCATGCGACCACGGCCGTCCCGTTAATCACAGATACGTTGTTCGAGACATCGTTCGTTTCGTAGATGTACCCGTTCCTGCTGTTGTAGGCCACCCCGGTGGGATCATTGATCTGGTTCCCGACTCGAACCGTCGCCACCACGGTGCCGCCCTTCGAGTCCGCGGTGAAGGAGATGGTGACGCGCATGGGCGCTCCGTTCACGATGACTGATCCCCGGGCCGGTGACGCGAGGTAGTAGGCTGCGTCGCCACGGACCGTCGCCACCGCGTCGGAGTGCGTTCCATTCGGCTCTAGAAAGGTAATCGTCGGGGTGTTCGAGACGTTGGACAAGCCATCCAGGGTGACGGACCACGAGCTCCCGGAGGGGAGCCCCACCTCGCTGAAGGTCACGAGGAAAAGGGGCGCGGTCGTGGAGATCACGCTCACCGTGTTCGACTGAAAGTTCGCGACGTAAACGTACCCGGTCCGGCTGTCGTAGGCCAAACCTTCGGGCTGAATTCCGACCGAAACCGACGCCACCGCGGTCGTCCCGGAAATCACAGTGACGTTGTTCGAGCCCAAGTTCGCCACGTAGACATAACCGTTGCCGCTGTCGTACGCCACGCCTCCGGGATTGACCCCAACCGGGACCATTGCGAAGATGGTCGTCCCGGAGATCACGCTCACGTTGTTGGAGCCCTCGTTTGCGACGTAGACGTAGCCGTTTCCGCTATTGTATCCCGCCGCACTAGGATTACGCCCGACCGGGAGCGTGGCCACAACCGCCGTCCCGCTGATCACGGTAACGTTGTTTGAGCCAGCGTTCGCTACGTAAACATACCCGGTCACGCTGTTGTACGCTACTCCAGATGGAAAGTTGCCGACCCGAATCGTCGCCACAACGATCGTCCCGGAGATCACGCTCACGTTGTTCGAGGCCTGGTCTGCCACGTAGATGTACCCGTTCCCGCTGTTGTATCCAATGCCAATGGGACCTTTTCCGACTGGGACCGTCGCCACGACGGTCGTCCCGGAGATCACGCTCACTGTGTTCGACTGAGAGTTCGCCACGTAGACGTACCCGTTCCCGCTGTTGTACCCAACGCCAAAGGGACCGTTTCCGACTGGAATCGTCGCCACGACGGTCGTCCCGCTGATCACGCTGATCGTGCCAGGCCTGACGCAACCAGGCGGACAGGCCGTCAAGTTCGAGTTCGCTACGTAGAGGTACCCGTTCCCGCTGTCGTACGCCACGCTGCTAGGACCGATCCCGACTGGGATCGTCGCGATGACGGTGCCGCCCCCTGAGGCGGTTGTCGGAGCCGAGGATCCGAGACCTCCTTGCGATTGGTCCGACGGGCGCTCTCCAACTCGGGGGAAAGCCGAGGGACCCCCCCACGAGAATGAAGGGAGGACCGACAGCGCGATCAGTACAGCTCCTACCAGCGCCAGCGCGCGCTTCGCTGCCATCGACCCCACGCTCGACTGCGAACGAGAAACTGCGTTTGCATGGATCCAGCCCGTAATGAATCTATCCTCGGAGGAGGGGTGAGGGTCGGTCCTCCCAACACAAGTGGACCAAACTATCATCGTTGAGAAAGACGGACCGAGTTAGACTACGCCTGCCCGGTCGTCGGTTGATGACCAGAGGGTGAGCGTAAAAATGGCATGCTCCCGACGGGGAGTCTACCCAGAAGAGCATGAATTCTAGGGTTCAGCAGCCGCCGGACGACCAGGGAGGGTTCCTCAAGGAGCCTGCCGTCCCCCGTCTGGATCAGGACGCCCGCATCGCGGTCCGGCAACCACGTGACCGGTGTCGCGGCGGGGCCATTGGATTTCCTCCCGCGATGACCCCGGCCCCAAGTGATAATCGGACCGGTACGGTTATTGGCTCTCGCTGTCATAGAAATGAATTCGCGGACCTTCGCCGCAGAGACGGGCTGTGGAGCGTACATGCGACGAACCGGACACACCGCTAGAATCCTCCCGATGCGGCGAGGCGAGCGCTTGGGTATGTCGGCTCACGCGTGGCTCCTAATGGGGTCCGCACTCTTCCTCGTCGTACTCACTGCGGTAGCCTTGACGGCCTCCGCATCTCCTTACCACTTCTACCCAGGACTCCCGCGACCCGGTTCTACGGCGAGCCTGAGCATCATCGTTACAGAGGGTACCCCGCCAGGCTCGGCAGAGGTCGACTTATCTGCTTGGCTCGCGGTCGCAGGTGGGCTTGTGGCGATTGCCGTCGCTTTTGTGATTTGGCGCGGAGGACGGATCGAGGAGATCTTCCTAGTCCATTGGAGCGGCGTCCTCATCGTGCATCTCTCGAAGACGATCAAGAGCGCGACGGATCGCGATATTTTGGCGGCCATGCTGACCACGATACAGCAATTTGCGCGGGAGGCTTTCGTCGAGTGGCAGGGTCACGACATTCGCCGGATCGACCTCGGGACCCAGAAAGTTTTCCTAAGCCGCGGTTCGTACACGTACCTCGCCGCCGTCGTCCGGGGCCGGAAACCCGGTAGTCTAGCTTCGCGGATGGCGAGGTCGGTCGTGGAATTCGAGAGGATTTTCGAACCCAAGCTGGAGGAGTGGGACGGTGCCTTGGAAACGTTGGTCGGCGCCGAGGAGATGTTGTCCGAGGCGATGCTCCAGGGCGAATTCGTTCGGTTTTCAAGATTGGTCATTCGAAGACTTAGGCCCCGCGGCGATCGTCAGCCGGCGTCGTTTTCCTCGATCCTGCATGACCGGCGCCGGGCGAGATCGAGCAAGCAGGCAGGTTTGCGGAAGTTGGCTGTCCGACTGAAGCAACGCCCGGAGTTGGCCGAGATGGACGAGAACTATCAGTCGATGGTCGCGACGGCGCTCGAAGAGGTCACGGCGGGTCGTTTCACCGTCTGCGGCTTCGCCAACATCTACCTGGCCACAGGCCACCTCGACCTGTTGAGCCCGAAGAATGACGCCTGGTGGGGCGCCGTACTTCAGTTGACCCGGGACGTCTTGCATCTCTGGAAATGGGATCCAGAAAGCCAGGCATGGGTCTCAGAGCGTTACGAGGCGTCTCAGTCACGACGGTCGGAGGCCGACGCCCGGGCCTCCGAGGCGCCCAACGCACTCCACCCCCGAGGGACGGTCCTCCCGTCGCGTGTCCGGACATTGGATACCTTGCCTCTTACAAAAGACGGCTAAGGGATTCGGGACTTGCCATCGCCGGACCGCTTGAAGAACGAGTCCGCGAGTCGCCCGCTCAAGACTCCGCGACCTCTGAGATCACGAGGTGGATTCCGCTCGACTGCCCGTGGAACTCATCGCGGTAGTCCTCCGGGAGTCGGGTGGCAGCGTCCCCGGTCAGCCAGCAGCAGGTCGGGTGTCGTGGCCCACTCCAAGACCCGGCCCACGGCTGAGAGCCAGACCTTGGCGGTTTTCTCGCTGCCGCTGCGGACGTTGCGGCACCAGCGGTCGATGTCGTTCTGGAGCAGGACGAGGTGGCGTGAACCCCACCTCTGCCGATGATTGGTTCGCTCTTCATTGGATTCGTCCTTATCCATACGGGTCAAAACTCCTGTAGCCTTTCCGTAGAATGAGAGAATGAATCCCGCTTTTGGGCCATTAATGGAATGCTCCCGACGGGATTTGAACCCGTGTCAGAAGCTCGAGAGGCTTCTATCCTTGGCCACTAGACTACGGGAGCGCGGAGACGCGCTAACCTTGGCACGCGCATAAAGGTTCCGAGGGGCGAACCTTTTTCGTTCGCGTGGACCGTTGCGGATTCGTGAAGGCGGCCCTCGCGCAGCTTGACGCCACCGTCGGCGACAAGATGAAAAACCTGAAGAAACTCGAGAAGGCCGTCGCCGCCGCGAAGGCAGACCTGTTCCTCGCGGGGGAACTTTTCCTCACGGGTTACATGGCCCGTGATGCCTTCGCCCAACTCGCGGAACCGATCGACGGACCCGCCGTCAAGACGGTCCAGTTCCTCGCCCGCGAACATTCCACACACATCGTGTTCGGCATGCCGGAACGGGAGGAGTCCACGAGACGGCTCTTCAACACCTCCGTCCTCGTCGCTCCCGATGGCAAAGTCTGGTCATATCGCAAAGTGTACCCTGCAAACTTCGGCCCTTTCGAGGAGGGCCTGTATTTCGCCCGAGGAGACGGCCTGACCCTCGCCGAGACGAAGCTCGGCCGGATCGGCCTACTGATCTGCTACGACACGTTCTTCCCGGAATTGGCGAAGGCCTACGCTTTGCAGGGCGCGGACCTCCTCGCGATCATCAGCGCCTCGCCCGCGACGTCGAAGCCGTTCTTCGACCGCATCCTCCCGGCGCGGGCGATCGAGAATGCCATCCCGGTCCTCTACACGAACCTGGTGGGAACGGAATTGAACATCGTTTTCCAGGGAGGGACTCAGGCCATCGGGCCGCGAGGGGAAGACCTCGGCAAGGCGGAGGACTTCGTCGAGTCTACGATCGTCACCGAAGTCGACCTGCGGGACCTCAACACCGCCAGGACGTTCCGCCCCACGTTGCGGGACACCCGCAAGGAGATGTGGGAGCCCGTCGCGCCGGATGTCCCGGTGCGCCGCGGGTGATTGTAAAGTCTAGTCAATCGCGGGGCTTCGGCTCAACGATTGGGTTCATCACGGACGATGAATCCTGCGGAATGGGCTGGCGTACCGGCTGCCTTGGCCGGCGAGGTCGTGGCCATCGCCTGGAGGGCCGTGGGGAGCGTGGACCGCGTCTCGATTCCTTCCTTCGCACACCAGGCCTTCAACGCCGGTAGGACGCGTGGCTCGACTACGAGGCGGTAGACCGCGACCGCACCGAGGACGGCCGGGAAGAGCCGCACGGTCCAGAGGCCGAGATCGTAGAGTGCCGCTTCGTACGAAAGGCTCTCGGACGTGTGAAGGAGCGTCACGTAACTCGCAAGGAGGAAAACCGCGCCCGCGGGACCGACGGTCCGCTCGAAAATCTCCGCAGGCCGGACGACCTCCGCCCGCGAAGGGTTGATGAATCGGAGTTCGAGGGCGGCCAGGAGCCAGGCGCCCGGGAGGAGGGAAGTGAGGAGGCCCGCGAGCAGGAGGACCAGGACGAAACCGGCGAGGCCGAATCTCGAGGCGGTCGCCGCCTTCGGGGCGAGGAGGTAGAGGACCTCCGAGATCACGAACAGATCAATCGCGAAGGGGCCAATGGCAAGGAGGACGGTGTCCCGGAACCGGACCGGGGTCGCCACCGGCAAGCGCACGTAGGTCCCGCCCTTGCCCAGGAAGCGACGGTGGAATCCGTATGTCACGCGGGCTAGGCCGCGGGAAAATCGCGGGATGAGCCACAAGACCAACGGCACCAGGGCTGCGATGAGGGCCATCCAATACAGAGGCTCGGGTCGGAGGTCTGGGACCCGAAGCCGCAGGACGGGGAGGACGAAGTAGTGGAGCACGAGGGCGACGACCGCGACGACGAGGAGGCCCAAAAGGTGGGTCCGAGCCGTCTTCTCCATCGGGCGCTTCCAGGCGGAAGGGCCATTTGCCCTTTGCGGACCGGATATCCACTCCGCGAATCACGGAAGATCCCGGCGGTTCCGACGGGGAGGTATTTACTGTCCAGAATCCTTGCGACTCAAAAAGAAACCGGGTGAGGGAACGCCCCGAGCTGTGAAACCGGGCCGCAAGCGGGATGGCCGTCTCGGCCCGCCGCAGGGCTATCCGAAGGATCCGGACAAGTACGCCGACCCCGCGAATTGGAAGTACCCGGTCCACACGCCGTTCCATGCGCGCGCGGCCCGGCGTTATTTCAATGACCCGCGAAATCGCGTGAAGTACACGCCGGAGGAGCAGGCCTACATCGACAAGAAGATCAACGAAGCGCTCGAGAAATTCGGCGTCGCGGTGAAGATCCGTGGAGGGGAGATCGAGAGCGAGGCGGGGACGATCCAAGCGGACGTGCCCCTCAACAAGGACATCGACAAGATGACCTTCGAGGAGCTCCTCCTCGTGTTCCTCGGGAGGAATCGGCTCGCCTCGGCGAAGGCGATCGACCCCTCCCAAGTCGCGATCGACAAGGAAACGGACACCTTGCTGACGGGTCGAGTGAAGGAGTACAGCGTCGTGATCGATCGCCAGGCCAAGCGGTTGGAACACGACTGCGCCGACTTCCGTACGAACCGTGCAGTCGGCCGGCTTCTATGCAAGCACCTGGGAGCTTTCCTCATGCAGGTCGATCGTACCAAGGCTACTCGTCTGCTCCGAGATCTCTTGCGCGAGCGAGACCACTGGACGTTCGCGTGAGGCATTTCTAGGAAGGCTATTGGCTGCCGCTGCCTCCGGCAGTCCGAGGGAACGACCGGTAGCCCTACAGACGACCGAAATCTTCTTGCCGTTCCTTCTTGCGGGCTTCTCGGTCCGCCGGTGTCGTGAGAGGCGCATGGCATTCGGCGCACATCCCGCCCGCCTCGAGGCAGGCGCGACACAGCCAGGCCCCGCAAGCATGTTGCTCGAGGCCGGGCGCATGATGGCTCTCGCACTTCACGGGAACGGACTCGGCCGGTTTGCTCGGACCTTCCGGCGATGCCTTCCGACCCCCGGGGACGGGTTCCTCGACAGCCTCGTCGTCCTCGTCCGGAATTGAGCCTTTCTTCCCAGTCTCGGTATGGGCCTCGAGTTTCGGCTTCCGCGACTTCGGTTCGGGAGCGGGTTTCGTCCTGATCTTGTAGCCGCCACCTTCGAAAATCTTCAGGGAGACCTCCAGCTTTTTCGCCTCGAACGGCCCGAGGTGCAGCTCCCGGGAGAGGTCCACGAGGTTCCATTCCTCTTTCGGTAGGTCCATCGCCTGCCGGATCAGATCGTCGTTGTGCCACTCCGCGCTCGGCTCGAGGGGCGCGTCCCGCACCCAATCGATGTAGCCCCAGATCGTGCGGGCTTCATCCAGATCGACGTGGGGAAGGACCGTGCTGACGTCCGTAAGCCGGAGGGCGTCCAACGTCCGAGCGTTCTCGACGTGCTGGAGCACCGCGGCGCCGACGGCCTCGTACTTCCTCAGCTGATCCGCCTCGATCCCGTCGGGAGCGAGGGGCGCGGGTTG
>WNFB01006773.1_pt1 | contig 10276 bp, 5 predicted proteins | sample 5400501 | NCBI WGS metagenome assembly WNFB01 (sample SAMN13153341, study PRJNA577476) | soil metagenome | isolation source: 200 cm saprolite under Douglas fir tree site 2 hole 1 | place: USA:California | collected 2015-04-18 | reverse complement strand
CACCATCAGCGGAGACATGGTGAGCTGGGTCATCAGCCAGCCCGCGCCCACGTTCTGCATCCAGGTGCCGGTGTAGGAGATCACCGCCGCCACCCAAAGCGAACGGAAGAGCGGTTCCCGCAGCGGAGCCAATGCCGAACCGGCGTGCTTCGCGGGCACGCTCCCCGGCATCGATGTTTTCACTGCCTCAGCCATGGTCAGTTGGTCGGAACATCTTCGACTGCGGCCGGTACGCCCTCCCCGAACGGCCATTCCCGATTGCGCCAGGCGCGAACCATGTAGATGGCCAGGCCCGTAATCAGGATGACCAGCGCGTACCGAATCTGCTTCAGGGAGTGCGTGCGGTAGATGAGTATAAACACGAATCCGATGGAAGCCACTAACGCCGGCACCGGATACAGCCACATGCGAAACGGGCGCGGCAGATCAGGACGGCGGGTGCGCAACACGATCACGCCGACCGCCTGCACAAGGAACTGTAGCGTAATGCGGATCACCACCAGCGCTGCGATCACCTCCGCCAACGACAAAAAGCAAAACAATACCGCGATGCCTCCTAAAGCCAACAGCGAAACGTAGGGAAACCGGTGTTGCGGATGCACCCGGGCGAACGCCTTGAAATAATTCCCGTCGAGAGCGGCCGCATACGGCACACGCGAGTAGCCCAGTGTCAGCGAGAAAATCGAGGCGAACGCCGCCCACATGATGAGCCCGGTCACCAGATTCGCCGCCCAGGGCCCGTAAATTCTCTGCATGAAAATAGAAACCACATACAAGCCCCTGTTCGATTGTCCGGACTGTGTGATCTCCTGCCACGGCACCACGCCCAGAATGCTGATGTTCATCACCACGTATAGACAACCTACCAGCAGAATGGATAGCAGCAGCGCGCGGGGGATGGTTCGCCCCGGATCCTTCACTTCATCGCCGAGGAAACAGACATTGTAGTAGCCCCAGTAATCATAGGTGGCGATCAGCATGGCGGAGCCAAGTCCGAGGAAAAAGTTTTGCGACAATGTAAACGCGCCCGGCGGAAAGCTGAAGGCCCGGGCAGCGTCGAAGTGGCTCAGTCCCGCAACGATGATCCAGCCCATCGTCCCCATCACGCCCACCCACAGCAGCTTCGACATCCAACCGATGCTGGTGATCTTGCGATACAAAAGCACTACCACCAGCACCACGGCGCCAATCGCGACGAATGTCGCGCCGGTAACCAGCCAAACCAGTTGCAGCGTTCCCAGCGCCGGAATTTGCAGATTCCAGCTGTGTACCCCGTACGGTTGTTCGAGCCGGGGCCAGAAGTACGATGCATAGCCCGCCAGCCCGATAGCGCCCGTTGCAATTGACATGGGCGCGCTGAAGGAAAGCTGCCAGATGAACAGAAAAGAAATCAGCCGGCCGAGACGATTGGGTCCGTAAACCTCGCGAAGATAGCGATACGATCCGCCCGACCCTGGCATGGCCGCGCCCAGTTCAGCCCACACCAGCCCGTCGCACATGGCAAAGATGGCGCCCAGAATCCAGCCCAGCATGGCCTGCGGTCCGCCCATGGCGCTCACGATCAGCGGGATGGTAATGAACGGCCCCACCCCGATCATGTCAATCATGTTCAGAGCCGTGGCGCTACCGAGTCCAACCCCGCGTATCAACCGCGGCGAGCTCTCAGTATTGTCGTTTTGTGATGAGGCCTGCATTCGATGAACGGCCGCAGGTTGTAGCGCCGGCGTCCCCGCCGGCTGTCGCGAGGGCATCTTGCCCTCGCTTTGTTCACTGCTTTGTCCCTGGATGTCCTGCTGCGAGTAGGTTCACATACAAACGAATCGCTCCCGGAACTCCTGCCGGCAACTGCCGGAAGAACGCGTAACCAGTGTAGATGTATGTTCCCTTGCCATAGTGCGCCTGCAGCAAGCCGCCCTTCTGTGCCTGTTCCCCCGGATCATGACACGAGAGCAGCGGCGTGAATTTACTGTCCCACTGATCCATGAAATATAGCCCGCGCTCCTGCACCCATCCCTCAAAATCATGTGGCGTGATCTGGTTGGGGTAGTGAAAGACGCCGTCGTCGGGCGCCAGAATTTCCACGGGAGCTTCTTCCACCGAAACACGTGCGCGGCTCAGTTGCGCCGGATAGGGCGTGAAGTGTCCGTTGTTAAAATCGCCGACAGCGGTGTTGTACTGCACGATCAGCGTGCCACCCCCGGAAACATAGTTGAGCAACTTCTTGTTATTCGCCGCGACATCTTTCTGCGTGTCGTAGGCGCGAATGCCCAGAACGATTGTTCCGTAGGGGCTCAGGTCTTCACTCGCTAGTTGTTCCGACGGAATGAGAGTAACGTCCATTCCGATCTGCCGCAGTACCGTGGGGATATCGTCGCCGGCGCCCATAATGTAGCCAACTTTTAGTTCTTTGGGAACCTTCACGTCCACAATGCTGACGCGCTGCGTGGCGGGCTGGTAGTAGTAGAACGAATCGAGATCCTCGCGCGTGACCAGAGTGTAGCCCTCGCTGTATTTGGTTCCCTCTGCGTCTAGAACCGCGCGCACTTCCGCCCGGCCTTCTTTCAGGCTGGCCGGAAACATTCTGAAATGAAAATCCTGCTTTTCACCGCGCTGATGAAATTCCACCGCCAACTCGGAAGGCTCAACGCGCCAGTTCAGCGGCACTTCCAAACGTAAGTTTCCCTTTGCAGGTGTAGACAGGTTGTAGCTCACTCCGACCGTCACGTTGCAGCCGGTATCGCCCTCCACGCGAATCGTCTGCGTACCCGGTTCCAGCATCACGGAGAACTCTGGCACCACCCCTAGAACTCGTTTCTGTTGCGCGCCGTGATTATCAACAAAGGGTACGAGCACCGGCACGGAAATCGTGGGAAACGTGGTATAGGTCCGAACCGCCCGATCGCGGGGGGTGGGTGACGCGAGCTCTGGGACATCATAATGAGCCTTGACTTGAAACGCCGGCAGCGGGAAGGGTAGGGTTTGGAAACGCGGCTCATCCAACGCGTACACGCTATCCCGCTCAGGGTCACTGCGATGCAGGGCTGGCCGCGTGTAGGGAAGCCGGGTCGGCAGCTGCAACTGGAAATCAGTTTCGTAATCTTGGCCGGGCTGGAGGGGACCGGCGCTCTCTCGGTCCACGACGATGGCGGGAATCATTCCGTCGAGGACCACGCCGCCGAGTTGCACCGGGTATTTCGAGCCGTTGTGGAATTTCGCGCGGACCGCGAACTTCTGCCCGGGAGAGATCGCCAGCAGCGCTTCCTGCTCCCGCGGCAGCCCCGTGCTCGAGCCCTGGGCTGGAAGGACCGTCGCGTCCAGCGAGACATTCAGCGCCAGATTCAGTGCAGCCTGGGTCTGCTCCTCTTTTTCCTGCAGACAATTCAGCAAATCATGCTTCAGGGCCTCACCCAGGTCGCTGCCCCCGGCTTGGTTCGTGAGGCTGTCGAGAGATTCCAGAACCGCGATAAGTGGCGGCACAGCGTTGCTGGGATCCACTTCGCCGCGTTGGGTCGCTTGCTTGATTTCCTCCGAAATTTTCTCCATCGCCGGCCGCAGCCACGGCACCTTCTTCTCTTCCGCGCCCAGCCGCGACGCCAGCCCCGGCAGGCTGGTATCAATCCCTTCAAAAAAATCCTGCTCGTGCCTATCTTTGCCCAGAGTCGGCGGCAGCACCGAGTCCACCAGCTTGTAGTAGCTGTAATGCGGCCCGGCGTCCACTGACCAGCCTCCCGCTCCCTGCGAAAGCTGGTGCCGCAGACCCTCGTTGATCGCGAACTGCATGTACGTCATCCCCAGCGCCGGATTCATTTCTCCCGTGCTCAGCTTGACGGTGTAGTTTTCCGCCGGGCACGTCTGCGCCATAAACCCGCATATGTTGCCCACGTAAAGCTTCTTCGCCTGCCAGGGCAGCAAGCCTTCTTTGATTTGCTCCGGAAAGCGATTGGGATCCGCCGCAGCGCGAAAGGCCTCGCGCGTGAGAATGCTCGAAGCCTGATGATGACCGTGCCCGTCCCGGTCCGTGCCCGAAAAACGCGCAACCAGCACGTCCGGACGAAAGGTTCGGATCACCCGCACCATGTCCCCCAACGGGATGTCATGACCTCCCCACTTCTGAAAGGTCTCTTCGGGGTTCTTCGAGTAGCCAAAATCCGCAACGCGCGTGAAGCGTTGCTCCACGCCGTAGTACCGGTCCGCAGCCGTCAGCTCTAGCGTGCGCAAAACGCCGAGTACGTCAAACAGATTGCTGCCCACCTTATTTTGTCCGCCCTCGCCGCGATTGAGGGTCAGCAGTAGCGCGGTCACGCCCTTGCCGCGGGATTCCAGCGTCAGCATCCCGCCGTCTTCGTCATCGGGATGCGCGGTGGTTTGCATCAGGCGAGCTGTGGTGTGCAGCCGGAGCAGCATCTGCTTCAATCCCGCCGCTCCTGTATCCTGCGGCAACGGATCTACCGGGCTCGCCGCCCCAGCCGCAGCCTGGCCCAGCGCCTGCAAACACAGCAACCAAGCCAGACAGAATGTCAGGACGAGCCACCGGAACAGGGCGACCCGCGTGCTCTCCCGACGCACTCCATGGCCAGCATTTTTCATAAGTGTGAGATTGTAATTTTCGAGGATGGGAGACAAGATTTTTCCTGGTTGGATTCGCACTCTTCTATATGGACTGTCTGGGAAACAGAGAGTTAGCCGCAACCCTGCAATTCAATCCTAACCGATTTAGTGACTCTGCGCCTTGCCCGCCGTCCGAATCGCCTGCTGGCAATCGTGCGCCGCCGTAAGCACCTCATCAAATTTCCGATCGCTGTGCAGACTCTTCAACAGGGGATCGGAAAGCAGGTTCGAATAAGAGCAATAGTTTAGCTCAACGGCGGTCTTGAGCATGTGGAGAGCAGCTTCCTTCTTGCCACAAAAGGCAAAGATGGCTCCCTGATAATACGAAAGCTCTGGGTCGGGATCTGAAGGCTGGCTGGTCTCTGCCTCTTGCGCCAGTTTGTCCAGTTGGGACGGGGGACCTAGGAGGCATGCCTCCAGCAGATCACGGTGGTAGTGAGAAACTGTCGACATGCGCTTCACCGCCTCGCGTGCTTCCGCCACTTTGCCTTCCCGTAGGAGTAGGGCAGGCATGTAGGAGTTGGCCCATTCCGAGCCCGCGTCCAGTTGGAAAAAATCCCTGGCTCGTTGGAAGTTGCCCAGTTCCATCAAAGGGTAGGCGCACGAACGGAATAAGAAATTTCCCGGATCCAGGGCCAAGGCGGTATCGCACTCACGCGTGGACTCCTCCAACATTCCGGCATAGCGGAGAACATAACCCAGAGTGAAATGGGCCTGGGCACTCTCTGGGCGGCGCTTGACCAGCGCTTGCGCCGACTCATAGGCCTTCCCTAGTTCACCCCGCTCCACGCGGTTGCGGATCAGTTGCCCAGCCGCGATCAAGCGATTGGGATCGAGAGACAGCGCACGTTCGCAGGCCGTATTGGAACGCTGGAACATCTCTTCGCCGCCGTTTGAGTAGGTTGCGTCGTAGTAGTAACGCATACCGAGTTCTTCCCAGGCTGGCGCGTAGCTCGGGTCCGTTTGTACGACGTGCTCCAGCACCGCGATCGCATCCTTGTTCGGCCCGGGATCATGGGGCAAAGCGAGGCTATGCAGATAGAGATCGTAGGCCTCCTGGTTCTTCGGCCGTGTGCCGGTATCAAGAAAGCCGCCAGCCGCCCCCAGAGCCGGCAGCAAGCCCTGACGCACCTGCGTCGCCAGTTGCGCCTGCAGGGAAATCAGGTCTTGATCGGGCGCGCTCACGTTGGCTTGCCACAGAAGCCGGTCAGTGCCCACTTCGACGGCTTCCAGCGTAATCAGGATACGATCTCCTTGCCGCAGAAAGTGTCCGGTGAGCACGTGAGCGACATGCAGATCGCGGCCCGCCTGCTGCGGGTCCACGTCCGGGCTCACGTATTTTCTGGTGGTGCCAGAAGGGCGAACATCCAACGCGCGCGAGTAGGTCAGCACATTGGACAGTTCATCAGCCAGCGCGAAGCGCAGGTAGTCAACGCTGACATCGCCGTTCAGGTTCTGCAGCGGAAGCACCGCGATAGTGTTCTTGGCAGCGCCCCCCGCTCCCCCGGCACGGTGTTTGAACCACCATGCTCCCACCGCGGCCAGCACCGTAACCAGCAGCCCAGTCACCGCCAGAAGAAGATAGGTTTGCCGTTTGCTGGAGGTTCTCTGAAACGTGTCCGTCACCATACGGAACGGAAAAGTCTCGCGCACCCCGCTCTTGGTTAATCCCGACTCGGTTTCTTTCTTCAGCCGCTGCAGGTCAGCCCTGATCTCCACCGCGCTTTGGTAGCGGTGGCCGCGATCCTTTTCCATCGCCCTCCCGATGATGCCTTCGAGTTCGGTGGGAAGAGTGGGATTCAGAATCAAAGGTGACACAGGTTTTTGATGCAAGACCGCATCCAGCGTGGTTACCACGTTCGTCCCGGTAAAGGGCTTCTTCCCCGTTGCCATTTCGTAGAGCACCACGCCGAAGGAAAACAGATCGCTGCGCGGATCGAGTTCTTCGCTGCGCGCCTGTTCAGGAGACATGTAAACCGCCGTCCCGGGAATTACTCCCACTGCGGTCAGCGTGTCCTCAAGGGGAGTTTCCTCGCTGGTTGCCAGGCGCTCGTCGCGTAACAGTTTGGCCAGCCCGAAATCGAGCACCTTTGTCTGCCCACTTGTAGTGATGAAGATATTGGCCGGCTTGATGTCGCGATGAATGATTCCCTTGGCGTGCGAGGCGGCCAGCGCATCCGCCACCTGTATCGCAATCTCGAGCACCTCGTCGACCTCCAGCGGCTTGCCCCGGATGCGCTGCTTCAGGCTTTCTCCATCCAGCTTCTCCATGACGATGAAGGGATGGCCGTTATGATCTTCGACTTCGTGAATGGTGCAGATGCTAGGATGGCTCAACTGCGACGCGGCCCGCGCTTCCCGCTCGAAGCGCTCTATAGCCTTAGTGTCGCCAATCAGGTTTTCTGGGATAAACTTCAGGGCAACGTGACGCCCTAGGCGTATATCTTCAGCCTCGTAGACGACCCCCATGCCACCAGAGCCGAGTTTGCCCAGGATGCGATAGTGGGAGATCGTCTGGCCGATCATGGGGAAGCTCCACCCCTATAGGCGGATAATGTTAGGCCGCGGCGGGGATCAGGTCAACTCCGCCTGCAAGTCGATGTAGGGACGGGCGCCCCGCCCGTCCGGCCGTGCGGAGCACGGCTAGCTTTCCAGGTACAACCCCGCCGACGAGCCCACCCACTCCATATTCTTATTGTGGTCCACACCCATCATCAGCCCCCGGCCCATGCGGATGATGGTCATCACCGGCAGCAGTTCCTCCAGCCAGATGTACATGATCCGCACCTCCGCCTTCGTGGCCCCGAAGGGTGTTTCCACTACCGGCTCGAAGTGCATGCGCTCCTGCAGGATGTACTGCGAACGTTTCTCTGCCGGAATCGCCGCCAGGTCTTCTTTCTTCGGGTTGATAATCACCCCCAACCCGGCGAAAGAGAACAGAGGCTTCAGGATGTAATTTTCCAGATCGTCCGGCACCCGGTCCAGCCGGTCCAGGAACCAGCTCTTCGACACACACTCATGCTGCAGGTAAGGCAGGGAAAACTTGCTCATGCGGAAAAACCAGTTGGGATGCCCCGCCCACTCCACCTCCAGGTCATCGTTGAAGTGAAATGCCAGCTTCAGATCTTTTCGCATCAGTTCGTCCACGATGGCTCGGTTGTAGATGCGGCGAATCGGAATGCGCTCCCCGTCCTTTTCATAGAACAGAAAACTGCCCACTTTTCGGATGTCCGTAATCGCGACCGTCTTAATTCCCAGCAGTCTCTCCGTCAGAAGAAAATCCGGCAGCGTCTTCTGATACTGCGGGTCAATCTCCATCAGGATGACATTCTTCGGATCGTGATCACCCACCAGGGCACGCCCCAGCAGCTTCTTGTAGCCGTCCCAATCCAGCCCGCCAAGCAGATATTTCAGGTTCGCGTCCAGTCCGAAAACTTCCATGTAAACCTGCGAGAGCATCGCCTGATACGCGTATAACGAAGGGAAGCCTTGCAGCTCGACCAGCTTGGGTTGGAGCTTGCCGGATTTATCCCGCACCAGCCCGAAATCTACCTGAATGAATAAGGGATGCGGCCCTTCATGGGGCACATTGAATTCTGGCGGAATCGATGCGAACGAAGCCTTACGGTATTCCAGGCCGTCAAGCAGATGGATCAGTTCCTTGCCATACTGCGACATCTGATCGAGCAGCAGCTTGGCGAAAAAGCACGGCGTCTCCGAAACCCGGAATTTCACCGGCGTGCCGCAGCGCTCCTCCATGACCTGCAAGAGGCGCTGATATTTCTCCGGCGTAAAGTTCGCGTTGAACTGCTGTCGCAGGGCTGGAATCATGATCGTGGCGTTGTAATTCGGGAAGGGCACGATTTCAGTCGTGCCGCCACAGCACCCGATAACTTGTCATCCTGAGCGAGCCTTTCTCATTCGCTTGGGAATGAGAAGGCGAGTCGAAGTTGAGGCGTTTAGCGGGCGTTTGAGTCCGCTGCCGAGATCCCGAGCCAAGTCGAGGGAGCTCAGGCGTTCTGTATCCTCGCTCTACTCCTCCAGCAAAAACTGCCCGCTCCGCATAATCTGCTCGCTGTCCAACCAGATATCAAAGTTTCTCCCCACCACATCAATGTGCGTGGAGGAGTACCACTGCGCTCCGGTGTGCTCACCATAAGGATTGCCAAAGGCAATATGCACCCCAGGATACTTCTCGTCCTGCAGGATTTGCCCGATCACATCCTTCAATTCAATATTGGTTCCGATGGCAAACTCGCCCACGCGGTCGCTGTTCTCATCCGAGTGCGTATAGCGCCAGAAATCGTCTTCCAGTTCGCGGTTGGCGGAGTGGGCCTCGGCCAACCGATTACCCTTCACACGGATGGTCAGCGGATTCTCCCGCAGGCTGCCAAACTTGGCGCACAGCCAGTCGCCCACAACGCCATCAATGACAAATGTTCCGTTGACTTCGCCCGGAGTCGTAAATACTTCTCCCCCCGGCAAATTCCCCCACTTTTCCGGACTGATAATCCCGCTGGTCTTGATCCAGCGGTAATTCGGATTCAGGTCCGCAATCAGATCGGTTCCTGCCCCGGTTTTTGCCCGAATCTGTTTCGCCCGTCGCACCATCTCCACTACTTTCGCGCTGATACGGTCCACTTTTAAAAAATCCGCCCGCATCCCCTCCAGCATGATCTGGCGGTTGATGTTCACCATGTGCGCATGCCGAATCTTGCGCCGGTTCACCACGTCAGTCATCTGCATGCGTGACCGCAGTTCGTTGGTCTGCGCCTGCACCGCGAAGATGCTGACCTGGCTGCTCTCGAGGTCTTCAATAATTTCGCGCGGCAGTTCGGTCAGCGGCCGGGGTGCCAGATCCTCCAGCACCCAGGCTCGATACGGCGCGCCTACATTCTCGATTTCACCAACAATGCTGGCCGCGATCTCCTTGGTCGCCTCATCAGTGATGACCGTAACCTTCTCGCCAGGCTGGATGCGCAGGCACACGCTCACCGCATTGCGTGCCCCAGGAGTGAGTTCATTATCAAAAGCACCAGTGCTGAGGGGGGTGCCCCACCCTTCGCGTTTTTTGCGAAGGGTGGGATCATGAGCTTGATCGACTTTCATTACCCTACTTTTCTAGCAGAAACTGAGCCGGTCGTCTCGCTGAGGCCCACTTCCGTCTCTTCAATGATATAGTCCACAACTTTCTTCAGATCGCCGGTCTCCTGGAAGACGCGCAACTGGCGGTCCGCGCCGCTGCCCATCTCCAGAATCTCACGCACATAGTTCAGTTCCTCACGCGAGTCCAGTTCGTCCACCACATCGTCCACGAACTCCAAATACTCGTGGATCAGGTCGCGCACCGGAACTTCTTTCTGCTTCCCGAAATCAACCAGCTTTCCTTCCAGCCCGTAACGCGCGGCGCGCCACTTATTCTCCATGATCAAAGCGCGGCGGTAGAGGCGGAATCCCTGGTTGGCCGAGTAGAGCTTGTACAGCTTGGCGACCGTGGCCTGGATCAGCGCCGCCAGCGCCATCGTCTCGTCCACCCGCATCGGAATATCGCACACCCGGAACTCGAGCGTGTTGAAGAACGGATGCGGCCGGATGTCCCACCAGATTTTCTTGGCATTGTCGATGCAGCTGGTCTTGATCAGCAGCTTGATGAAGTTTTCGTACTCGC
>WNFB01006772.1_pt1 | contig 10276 bp, 13 predicted proteins | sample 5400501 | NCBI WGS metagenome assembly WNFB01 (sample SAMN13153341, study PRJNA577476) | soil metagenome | isolation source: 200 cm saprolite under Douglas fir tree site 2 hole 1 | place: USA:California | collected 2015-04-18 | reverse complement strand
AAGGCGAGATCACTCTCGTGGTGGAAGGAGCGGCCAAACGAAGACGTCTGGAACCAGCAGATCACGATGAAAACGAGAGCGCGCCCTTAGGGGAGGAGGATACCGCCTAAAAACGATCCGGCGGCGGCCCTTCGACCACCGCCGGACGTCACCAATCACTCATTCACTCGATGTGTACGCGCGTCGCCACACCAAATGAGACCAACCCGTGAGGACTAAAACCCGAGTTTCCTACTTCTTAGGAGCTGCACCACCCGCTGCAGGCTTTGTCCCCTTCCCATAATCCGTGCCGTAACCTGAATCGGGAGCATAGCACTGCCAGCACTCCCCGCCGACGCCACCCATGACTGAAGAATCCTTACTGTAAATCGCACGATCCGTGTCTGGATTGTAGCCGGCTTGAGGAACCAAGTTGGTCGGATTATCGGCCTTCCGAAGGACGGTGATATCGAGCGCGTAAGCATCGCCATCTGGAATATCGGCAGCAAACGCCCCCGTTCCAAGTCTCTTCATGTTCCGGTAGGCCTGGACTTCCACGTCATTGCCGACCCCGGCTGCCTTGAAATTGTCCATATTGGCCTTCTCGTTCAACCGAACTGTGACGAGCGCCCCACCACCGGTCTCGACGTAGATCTTGCCGCCTGGAAGATCCTTGCCCCAGAGCCGCCCATAGATCGTTTCCGGCTTCACGAGCAGTTGGCGCATGAAGGCGTCATCCGCACCACCTTTCGGTCCGGTGCCTTCTTTGACCGGGGCACCAGGGTCAGTATAGCTATCCCCTACGACTTGATTCTGCTGGGCCATCGCTGTACCTGCAACCATCATGGAGAAAAGGGCAAATGCACCGATTGCTAAGAACTTCTTCATATGGTTCACCTCCCTTCAGAACTATGTATGATGACCGACGGCGCCTGAACGCCGCCACCTCGCGCCTGAGGCATTACCCGTACTCAGTCGATAAGGCGACGGAACTATAGCGCAGGCCTAGAGGCCTGTCAAGGGGGAAGAACGGCTGAATTTGAAGGACTTTTTGATACGGCTGACCGTAGAAATTCCAGGGTTGAGCAAGCATGGTTTGGGCTACTGGAGGCATTGAATATCCGGGCATATTTGATCGAAATGCCCGGCACGAGCTAGCTTGGTTTGGAGGTATTGAATATCCCGTCGCTTTTGAATCGGTTCACTCGTTGCTGGTGGCCCGTTGCAATTAAAGAGCAACAGGCGCCCCGAGCAACGGGTACCCGGGGTCGAGCTAGCTCTGTTTGGTGCCCGGGGGGAGGGTCGAACTCCCATGAGCTTGCGCTCGCGGGATTTTGAGTCCCGTGCGTCTGCCATTTCGCCACCCGGGCTCCGGCGGCCAACTTCGGAGTTTCTAACATGATACCCGTAAACCGTCAAGGCAAGTGCAGCAGTCATGAGTCTTGTGCTAGAATCACTTCCGTTTAACGTGAGGTATTGGATATCCCGTCGCTTTTGATCGAAGCTCCGGGTCGAGCGAGCTTGGTTTGGAGGAATCTCTGTATGGCACAAGTTCAATGCGTCCGCTGCGGAAATTTGGGCGAAGCGATCACCGAGCCGTTGTTCTTGGGCAAGCTGGAAGCTCAAGTGAAGGCGAACATCTGCGCACCTTGCTGGGCCGAATGGGTGAAAATGCGAGTGATGGTCATCAATGAGTACCGCGTCAACCTCGGCGACGAAAGCGGGCGGGCCCTGCTCCGAGAGCAGATGCTGTCCTTCCTGAAACTGCCGAAACCCGAACAGCCAGCGCCATAATCAAGACCGTCAGCCGAGGTGTCCATTTGACAATAGCGAGGCGAAAGTGTTAGATATCACGCATCTTTTTAAAGGTGCCGGATGCTGACCCAGATGCATGTGCGGGGGTTGATGTTTGACCCCTATACGAACGCCTATATCATTATTCTCCGGGACGACAGCAACACCGAGATGCTGCCCATCTGGGTGGGAAAACCCGAAGCGAGCGCCATCAGTTTCGCCATGGAGGGAGTGACGACCCCCAGACCAATGACCCATGATCTGATGAAAACCGTCTTGGATACTGCCGACGCCAAAGTCATCAGCGTGGTGGTCACCGACCTCAAAGAGAACACCTATTATGCGAGGGTTCATCTCCTGTATGAAGATTCGGAGTATTCGATCGACGCCAGGCCGAGTGACGCGATTGCTCTGGCGTTGCGGTCGAAGACACCCGTCTTCGTCAACGATGACGTCATTCGCAAACACAGCAACGAAGAGATGGACCGCTGGTTGGAAAATCTCAAGCCCGAGGATTTCGGCAAGTCGGACGCGTGACAGGTCTCTAATTCCTATCAGCAACGGTTCCCGATCAAGTCACAATGGAGCGTGAGTTGGTGAAACTGACGGTGCAAGGGGTCATGCCAGACGCGGTCCCCAATTCGGACAGCCAGGTCGTGATCCTGCAAGACGAAAGCAAGGCCCATACCCTTCCCATCTGGGTAGGGCTGGCGGAAGGGACGGCTATTCGTCTGGCGATGGAAGGGGTCGTTCCTCCGCGGCCGCTCAGCCATGACTTGATCCGGAACCTCACCGAGCAACTGGGGTTGAAAATCTCAAAGGTGGTCGTGACGGACGTGAAGAATAACACCTATTATGCGTCGATTTACCTGAACAGCAAGCAATCGGAGCTGACCGTGGACTCGAGGCCGAGCGACGCCATCGCCTTGGCCTTGCGGACCAGCAGTCCGATCTATGTCACACAAGATGTCCTAGACAGGCTGGCCCCGGAGAACGTCGATCCCTGGCTGAAGATGCTCGGGTCGAAGGAGTTCGGCGGCACCGCCTAGGACGAGGAGCGCCAGTATCATGACAAGAACCTATTCCGCCAAACAGGCGGACATTACACGGAAGTGGTATGTCGTGGACGCCAACGGCAAAACCCTGGGCCATCTGGCGACCCAGATCGCCATCGTGCTGCGGGGCAAGCACAAGCCGACCTTCACGCCCCACATGGACACGGGCGACCACGTGATCGTGGTGAACGCCGAAAAAATTCACCTGACCGGCGATAAAGTCCGGACGAAAACCTATTACCGGCATTCGGGCTATCCCGGAGGCTTGAAGTCGGAGACCGTCAAAGATGTGCTGGCCCGCAAACCGTCCGAGATTGTGGAACGTGCGATTAAGGGCATGCTCCCCAAGAATCCTCTCGGGAAGCAAATGGCTCGAAAACTGAACGTGTACGCTGGCCCGACGCATCCGCATCACGCGCAGCGGCCGGAAGCCTTGACCCTCTGATCTGAACAGGAGATCGTGCCGCCATGTCCTTGAGAGACGCGACGAACGCGACCGGAAAACGGAAACGCGCCATCTGCCGGGCCTGGATCCAGACGGGCTCCGGCAAGTTTACCGTCAACGACCGGCCCCTGGAGTCCTATTTTCCCAGGGCGACCCATCGCACGGTGGTCACCTATCCGATAGAAATCGCCAACCTCCTGGGCAAACTGGACGTGACGGCAACGATCGAGGGAGGCGGTAATACCGGCCAGGCGGACGCACTGCGGCATGCCGTGTCCAAGGCCCTGGTGACGATGGATCCTGCCTTGCGTCCCGCCTTGAAGAAGGAAGGCTTGCTCACCAGAGATTCCCGCACGAAGGAGCGGAAGAAATACGGGCAGAAGGGAGCCCGCAAGCGCTTCCAGTTCTCGAAACGGTAAAGGGGCAACCACCCTTAATTCATTAAGGGAAGGCCCCTCGGCCTTCCCTTTTTTATTGGAGCCTGTCGATGACAACCGTTGCAGTAGTCGGTGCCAGCGGGTATGTGGGGGGAGAACTTCTGCGTCTCCTGTTGCATCATCCCAAGACCAAAGTTGCGGCCGTGACCTCCGAGCAGTCAGCGGGAAAACCGGTCCAATCGCTCTTCCCTAACCTGATGGGGCCGGAACTGCTCTGCGAACCGCTGGACCCGCACCGGATAGCCGCCCGCGCCGAGGTGATCTTCCTGGCCCTCCCCCACACCCAATCCGCAGGGCCCGCGCAAAAGTTTCTCGCCGCCGGCCGGAAGGTCATTGACCTGAGCGCCGACTTCCGGCTCAAGAGCGCACCGGCCTACGAGACCTGGTACGGGACACCCCATCCTTGTCCGGACCTCCTCCGGACAGCCGTGTATGGTCTGCCCGAACTGCACCGGGACGCGATCCGCTCGGCGTCGCTGGTCGCATCGCCCGGGTGCTACCCGACCGCCGCAGTCCTCTCACTGGCTCCGTTGGCGAAGCACCAGTTGCTGGGTGACCAGATCATCATCGATGCAAAGTCCGGCATCTCCGGCGCCGGCCGGACCCCTGCGCTCGCCTATCACTTTCCTGAAGCGAATGAGTCCATGGAAGCCTACAATCTGGGCGCACACCGGCATATTCCTGAGATCGAGCAGGAGCTCGGCGCGACGGTCACCTTTACGCCTCACCTCGTCCCCATGACGCGGGGCATTCTCAGCACAGCATACGTGCGCCTCCGGCAGGCCCGCACATCGGAGGAACTGATCGCGCTCTACCGGGAGTTCTACAAGGGAGAGCCTTTCCTCCGTGTGTTGAATCCGGGACAGTCGCCGAACCCACGGCATACCCGCGGCGCAAACTTCTGCGAGGTGTCGGCCTTCGTCGATTCTCGGACCGGAATGGCGATCCTCATGGCCGCCCTCGACAATCTGGTGAAAGGGGCCGCCGGCCAGGCCATCCAAGCGTTCAATCTGATGCAGGGCTGGGACGAAACGCTGGGATTGCAGGACTCGGGTCTGTATCCGTGATGAACGTCGTCACAGGTGGCATCACCGCCGTGTCCGGCATCCTGGCTGCCGGGATAGCCGCCGGCATCAAGAAGGGCGAGACGCCCGACCTCGCGCTGATCGTCTCCGAGAAAGAAGCGGTGATGGCCGGCGTCTTCACGACCAACAAGGTCGTCGCCGCACCAGTAGTCTGGGACCGCCAGCGGCTGCGTCGTGGAAAGGGCCGGGCCATTCTCGTGAACAGCGGAAATGCCAATGCCTGTACCGGACGCCGGGGATACCAGGATACCGTAAGGATGGCCGCTCTGGCGGCCAAGGCTTTGAACGTGGCGCCGGAAGATGTGTGGGTCGGCTCGACCGGCGTGATCGGAAAACCGCTTCCGATGGACAAGATCGAAACGGCCATTCCGATCCTCGTTCGCCGTCTTCATCGCGGCGGAGGAGAGGACGCCGCGCGCGCCATCGTGACGACCGACACCACGTTAAAGATGGCCGCGGCCTCGGACACGATCGGAGGGCGACCGGTCACCGTCGGCGGGATCGCCAAGGGGTCCGGCATGATTCATCCGAATATGGCGACGATGCTCGCCTTCTTGGCCACCGATGCACAGGTGCCCCGCACGGTCCTGCAACAGAATTTACGACAGGCCACAGAGCGATCGTTCAATCGGATTCCAGTAGACGGCGATACCAGCACGAACGACATGGTGCTGTGCCTGGCAAACGGCCTGACGGCCAACCGGCCGATCAAGCCCGGAAGCGCCGATGCGCGGCGGTTCCAGGCGCTGCTGGAGCACGTCTGCCTCGACCTGGCCAAAAAGATCGCCTGGGATGGAGAGGGCGCCACCAAACTTGTGGAGTTGTCGGTGAAAGGGGCCCGGACCGAACACGACGCCCTGCTGGTTGCCAACACCATCGCCACGTCAAGCCTCGTCAAGACCGCATGGTTCGGCGAGGATGCCAACTGGGGACGCATCATGGCGGCGATCGGCCGGTCTGGCGCCCGGATCATCGAAGACCGGATTGCGATCCGGTTCGGTCACGTTCCGATCGTCCGTCGTGGGACCGGGCTTGGACAGCATCTGGAAGAACAGGCGAACGCCGTCATTAAAGCTCGCGAATTCACGGTCACGGTCGATCTGGGAATGGGGAAAGCCGCCACCATCGTCTGGACGACAGACCTTTCACCGGAATACATCAAAATCAACGCCTCCTATCGATCGTAATCGCAATCTTTTATCTTGAAAAATCAAGCGATAGCGTGTTACTTTTCACAAGGCTAGGCCGGTCCGAAACCGGCAAACGCGCCCGCGCTGCACAAACGGCGGGAATTACTAACAATCTTGGTACGTCCGTTCTGTGCGGACGAGACGTCGGTGCCCTAAGGACCTGAAAAATCCTCCCGCCACGTCCTCCGGGACATAGGCGGGTCGCGCCGGCAGAAGAAAGGGGGTGACGGTATGGGAGCGATCACGATCAAGGAACTGCTGGAGGCCGGTGTCCACTTCGGCCACCAGACCAATCGATGGAATCCGAAGATGAAGCGGTATATTTTCGGAGAGCGAAACGGCATCTATATCATCGACCTGCAGCAGACCCTCGGCCGCTTCGACGCCGCCTATGACTTCGTCCGGCAAACCGTCGCCCAAGGGGATTCGGTCCTGTTCGTCGGCACCAAACGGCAGAGCAGCGATATCGTGGAAGAAGAGGCCAAGCGGTGCCAGATGTTTTACGTCTCACAGCGATGGCTCGGCGGCATGCTGACGAATTTCAACACTATCCGCAAGAGCATCGACAAATTGCGCAAGATCGAGACGGCGTCGGCCGACGGCACCTACGAGCGCCTGCCCAAGAAGGAAGTGGCCAAGCTGGAAAAGGAGCGCTTGCGGCTTGAAGTAAGCCTGGGAGGCATCAAAGGGATGAACGCTCTCCCCGGCTGTATTTATGTCGCCGACACGCGGGGCGAGCGCATCGCCATCCTGGAAGCGCGTCGGCTGGGCATCCCCGTCATTGCCATTGTGGACACGAACTGCGATCCCGACGGGATCGACTACCTCATACCGGGCAACGACGACGCGATCCGCTCCGTAAAACTGGTCACGTCCAAGATCGCCGACGCCGTCATTGAAGGGCTGCACCTGCGCGCCCAGCGCGCCGAGGAGGAGAAGCCCGGAGCCCTGAGCGCGGCCGAGATGCGGACCGTTCAGGCCGCCGGCGCCGGAGTCTAAGCACGTACCGCGACACGTACGATTCGCAAGGAGTGACCGCAACATGGCAGGAGACCGTACGCTCGTCAAGGAACTCCGGCAGAAGACCGGAGCCGGTATTATGGACTGCAAGCAGGCCCTGGTGGAAAGCCGGGATGACATCGCCAAAGCCATCGACTGGCTGCGGCAGAAAGGGCTCGCCGCAGCCAACAAGAAAGCGGGACGCGCCACAAACGAAGGCGTGATCGCCTCCTATATCCATCCTGGCAGCAAGGTCGGCGTGCTCGTTGAGGTCAACTGCGAAACCGACTTCGTGGCCCGCAATGATGAGTTTCAGTCTCTCGTTCGTGACCTGACCCTTCAGATTGCGGCCTCGAAACCGGTCTATGTCCGCCGTGAAGACGTCTCCCAGGAGATCGTGGATAAAGAGATGCAGATCTATCGGGGCCAGGCGAAGGAAATGGGAAAGCCCCAGGCAGCCTGGGAGAAAATCGCCGCCGGCAAGCTGGAAAAGTTCTATCAGGACGCATGCCTGCTGGAACAGCCGTTCGTGAAGGATCCCAGCGTCAAAATCGCCGACCTCCTCAAGCAGAAGATCGCCAAGATCGGGGAGAACATTTCGGTCTGCCGGTTCACGCGATACCAGCTCGGCGAAGAGGAATGAGCCGCCCGACGTATAAGCGCATCCTTCTGAAGATCAGCGGAGAAGTTCTTGCCGGCGACCAGTCCTTCGGCCTGGACGCCAAAATGATCGAGTACATCGCTTCGGAAATCGCGGAGGTGGCTGCGCTGGGCGTGGAAGTCGCCGTCGTCATCGGAGGCGGCAACATCTTCCGCGGCATTGACGCCGCCGACGGCGGCATGGAGCGGTCCTCCGCCGACTACATGGGCATGCTGGCCACGATGCTCAACGCGCTCGCGCTTCAAAGCGCACTTGAAAAACAAGGCGTCGCGACCCGCGTCCAGTCCGCGATTGAAATGCACCAACTGGCCGAGGGATACATCCGGCGGCGCGCGATCCGTCACCTGGAGAAAAAGCGTATCGTGATCTTCGCGGCCGGTACCGGCAACCCGTACTTCTCCACCGACACCGCCGCCGCCTTGCGCGCGATGGAGATCGGCGCCGAGGTCATTTTGAAGGGCACCAAAGTGTCAGGGATCTACGACGACGACCCGATGAAGAACCCCAAAGCCGTCAAATTCGACCGGTTGTCCTTCCTGACCGTGATCGATAAGCGCCTCAAGGTCATGGACTCCACCGCCATCTCGTTATGCATGGACCACAATCTGCCCATCATCGTGTTCAACGTAAAAGAAAAAGGCAATATCAAGCGGATCGTCCAGGGGGAACGACTCGGCACGCTCGTCAAGGACGAAGTCGGCCAGGCGTAGTTTCACGAGGGACTGTATGCAAGCCACACTCAAGAAAAAAGCCACGGAGAAAATGGAGGGCCAGCTCGATCATCTGCGCCATGAGATGGCCGCGATCCGCACGGGCCGCGCCTCGCTCGGTCTGCTGGATCATGTTACGGTGAGTTACTACGGCACGGCCACGCCCCTCAAACAGGTCGCGACGCTGGCGGTGCCTGAGAACCGGCTGATCACCGTCCAGCCGTTCGATCCGCAGATCATTAAGGACATCGAAAAAGCGATCCTGACCTCCGACCTCGGCCTGACGCCGACGAACGACGGCAAGCTGATTCGCCTGCCGATCCCGCCGCTGACCGAGGAACGCCGCAAGGATCTGGCCAAGCTTGCAAAGAAGATCGCCGAGGAGGTTCGGGTTCACATTCGCAATATCCGTCGGGATATTCTCGAAGAGATCAAGAAAGCCCAGAAGGCCTCCCAGCTCACCGAAGACGAAGCCAAGAAGTCCCATGATGACGTCCAGAAGCTGACGGACGCCTACATTCTCAAAGTGGACGAGATCCTCAAGAAGAAGGAGGCGGAGATTACCGAAATTTGAATCCCAACGTCGTTGAGATTTCTCTTCCCGCCCTCCGCCACAATCTTCACGAAGTCATTCGCCGGGCCGGCTCAGCCAGGATCATGGCCGTCGTGAAAGCGAACGCCTACGGCCACGGGGCCGTTCCCGTCGCACAAGCCCTGCTGGCGGCCGGCGCGCACCAACTGGGCGTCGCGAGAGCGGCGGAGGGACTCGAACTTCGGCATGCCGGCATCACCGCCCCGATTCTGGTGATGGGCGAAGCCGTCCCGGACGACATTCCGGCGCTCCAGCGTTTCAATCTGACCCTCGTGCTTCCGTCGCGCGAGGCCATCGAATCAGCGGCCCGTTTCGTTGACTCCCGATCCGGCCCTCTGGGCGTCCACTTGAAAGTCGACACCGGCATGGGACGGCTGGGGCTCACGCAGGAGGACGTGCCGGTGGTGCTCCGCTCAGGCTTGCCCTCTTCCCTACGCCTGGACGGTCTGATGAGCCACCTGGCCTCGGCGGATGAACCCGATACAGTTTGCACGGAAGAACAACTGGCGCGATTCCGGATGATTCTCGATGCCGCGAACTCCTCCGGTCTGACATTTCCTGTCGCGCACATCGCGAACAGTGCGGCCATCCTGCATTTCCCCTCCAGCCACTATGACATGGTTCGTCCCGGCCTCATGCTCTACGGATACGCCCCGGGACGAATCCCCGCGCCCGAGCTCCATCCCGTGCTCTCATGGAAGACTTGCATCATCCAGGTCAAAAAGGTGGGGGCCGGCCAACGGGTCAGCTACGGCGGCACCTTCGTCACCCAGCGTCCCTCGACCTTGGCCATCCTCCCAGTCGGGTATGCGGACGGCTACAGCCGCGCCCTGTCCAACACGGGTCATGTGCTCATCGGAGGCCAACCAGCCCCCGTGGCCGGACGTGTCTGCATGGACCTGACCGTGGTGGACGTGACGGAGCACCCAACGGTCCGTCCCGGCGATGAGGCCGTCCTCTTGGGACGGCAGGGCTCGGCCGTGATCACCGCGGATGACCTGGCGGCCTGGCAGGACACCATCAGCTACGAAGTCCTCTGCCAGATCGGGCCACGAGTCACGCGAATCTATCGAGAAGATTGACGCACGTCCCCGCTTGCCTGCCCCCTGAAAACTCGCTATAGTACCGGCACCTCGGTTATTTCACTGAAAGAGGCGCACTGATGGACACCGCCGTGGCTCGGATCGAGGACACCGTCAAAGGGTACGTCGGGACGGTGCAGGAATTCGCGCAGCTCTGCGGAACCGCCATGACAGCCGTCTTCAGACCGCCCTGGTATGTCCGGGAAACGGTCTATTACATGGACCGGATCGGGGTGGGCTCTCTCTT
>WNFB01014433.1_pt1 | contig 10277 bp, 12 predicted proteins | sample 5400501 | NCBI WGS metagenome assembly WNFB01 (sample SAMN13153341, study PRJNA577476) | soil metagenome | isolation source: 200 cm saprolite under Douglas fir tree site 2 hole 1 | place: USA:California | collected 2015-04-18 | reverse complement strand
GGGCTTTGTGGGTTCTTGGCTATCCGGATCAGGCACTCACGAAGAGTCGGGAAGCACTCGCCCTAGCCCAGGAGTTAGCTCATCCCTTGAGCCTTGGGTTTGCCCTCTGGTGTAGTACTGTGATCCAGCAATATTGCCGGAGAGGGCAAGCTGCCCAAGAGCGGGCGGAAGCTGCCATAACCCTTTCGGCCGAGCAAGGGTTTGCGCAGATTTTGGCGCATGGAACCATCCTGCGGGGGTGGGCACTGGCCGAGCAGGGACAGGAAGAGGAAGGCATTCAACAGATACAACAGGGCATGGACGCCTGGCAGGCTACAGGGGCAGAGGCGTACCGGCCGTACCATCTCGCCTTGCTGGCCGAAGCGTATGGAAAAACAGGACAGGTAGAGGAAAGGTTGACTGCGCTGGCCGAGGCGCTGACTGTGGCGGACAAAACTGGGGAGCGGTATTACGAGGCGGAGCTGTATCGGCTGAAAGGTGAGCTAACGCTGCAAAAGTTTCAAGTTTCAGGTTCCAAATTTCAGGTCCCCAGCCCCCAGCATCCAACACCCAGCACCCAAGCGGAGGCGGAAGCCGAAGCGTGTTTTCAGAAGGCCATTGAGATTGCCCAACGCCAGCAGGCGAAATCCTTGGAACTCCGTGCCGCAACGAGACTAGCGCGCCTGTGGCAGCAACAGGGCAAAAAAGAAGAGGCCCGGCAGATGTTAACCGAGATCTACGGCTGGTTCACCGAAGGGTTTGACACGGCTGACTTGCAAGACGCTAAGGCGTTGCTCGCGGAGCTGACGTGAGAAAGAGAGGCACTATGAAGATTGATTTCCACTGCCACGCTTTTCCTGCCGAGTGCTTCCAGACGCTGAAAAAATACTACCCAGATGTCGTCGAGCTAAAGGAAGATGACCAAGGCAGGCTGTACGCCATCTGGGCCAATACCCGCCTGCCTTCCTGGGACCACGGCCAGCGGTTGATGGATATTGACCGGGCTGGAGTGGACATCGAGATCCTGTCCAATCCCCCCATATACAGCCGAGTCGATGATCATAGCCCCGAGCTATGCCGCATGGTGAATGACGCCCTGGCAGAGTCCTGCAAGCGCGACCCAGACCGATTCAAAGCTTTTGCTCACATTCCGTTTAACAACATGGATGCAGCTCTCAAGGAGCTGGCCCGAACGCTCGATGAACTCGGCTTCGTTGGGGTGCTGATTACCTCCAACGTCGGCGGCCGCTACCTTCACACGCCGGACTTCTTCCCTTTTTGGGAGGAAGTGCACCGCCGCCGCGTGCCGGTCTTCATGCATCCCTCCCACTCACCCTATTACCGCGATGATGAGACACCCACGCTCCTGTCCTTTCCTTTCGATACCACTCTCTCTGCCACTAAACTCCTCTACGGCGGGCTCTTCGAGCGGTTTCCCGATACCGTGCTGATCCTGGCCCACCTGGGCGGCACTTTGCCTTACCTCGCCCGCCGCATTGACCTGGGGTTCGATGAGCCGATGTTTTTCGCCGGCTACAAGCAGATTTCCCAGCGACCGAGTGAGTATATGAAGAAGTTGTATGTCGATACGGCCCTGGGCTGGAACCGTGGCGCGTTCAACTGTGCCCGGGATCTGGTGGGCATCGATCATATCGTCTACGGCACGGACTATTTCATCGTCGGCACCAAGTTTATGGATTGGACCAACGAGTTCCTCGAGGGGCTGGACCTCTCACCGATTGAGCGGGAGAAAGTCTATAGTCAAAACGCGGCACGGATTCTCAACTTGTGAGAGAGAACCCTTATTGTTCCTCTTGACGGAGAAGCGAAGAACTATAGCAGTTTGCAGATGAGTATACGGCCGCTCGTCCTTGGAGTGCGGGCGCCGTGCTCCCGCCTTCAGTGGGCGAAGCACGGCTTCGCCCACAAGCCGCGTACAGTCATACTGCACGCAGAAAAAGCGCAAGCATGGCTTGCGCACTTCAAAAATTCCCTTTCCTGGTATAGGCAACTGAAAACCACTCTAAGCGGCAACGGCAGGGAAGGCTGGGCCGTGTTTCCCACGCTCAACATGAGCGTGGGCGTCTACAGCGTATGCAACACCGACCTGTCCTTTGCGCGCTACACGCAGGAGTTCGAGCCTACGCCACGGTTAGCTTTCAAGTTCGAAAATCGCGCCTTCGGCACCTGGTGAGATGGCAAAGGACGGAGCCGTCGCGGTCACGGCCTCTGCGGTCAGGCGGTCGAGGTCGTCATCGTCATGAGCGGGATCATGATGGAACGGAACAAAGTGTTTGACCTTGGTCAGCGCCGCAAAGGCCAGAGCATGCTCGAGGGCGCTATGGCCCCAACCAACGCAACGAGCGTACTCCTCGCTGCTGTACTGGGCATCATGGATGAGGAGATCAGCGCCCGCAGCGATCGCGTATCCTGAAGTCCACTCCCCGGCCAGGGGAAACTGTTGCATCCCGAGTACCGGCTCGTGGTCGGTGAGATAGGCGAGCGTGGCGCGGGCAGTCGCAATCCGGTAGCCGACGGTCGGGCCGGGATGGCAGATGAGCGCTGAAGAGATGTGAAACTCCCCGACCTCAAAGTCTCCACAGGGCACCTCATGCAGGACGAACCGGCAGGGCAGCTCACGTAGTCGCACCGGAAAAAGGGGCGGAGAGAGGTAGCGCATCAGGCGTCTCTGCAAACTTAACGTTGTACTGGCCGGCCCCCAGATATGCACTTCGGCCTCAGGGTTATACAGCGGCGCGAAGAAGCCCAAGCCCTGCAGGTGATCCATGTGCAAGTGTGTCAACAAGATATTCACACGGCTCACGGAGCGCGGGAGCGACATACCCAACCGGCGGATGCCGGTGCCTGCATCAAGGACGAGCACGGTACCGTCCGTCCCACGCACTTCCACACACGCGGTGTTGCCGCCATACCGCGCTGTTTCCGCGCCCGGGGCTGCGATAGAGCCGCGGGTCCCCCAGAGAGTGACTTTCATTCTTTGACCTCCCAGAAGATTGCCATCGCACCCAGGTGACGCTCGGCCTGACCGATCAGGGGAAAGGCGGTGATCTCGATGTGCCGGCGCACGTGATCCAGTCCCTGGAACCACATGTCGCCGTGGGTCGGCCGCCGTTCGGTTACAGCAATCATGAGCGGGCGCATCTCCGGCGCCAGCGGCGTACCGCCTTCATCCGTCACCAGGGTGGTAGCCATCCATTCGTCTGCAGGCACTTCCCCAGTCTCCTCGAACCGCATTCCCAGGATCCTCTCCGCTGGCTCATTGTAGAAAAGGAGGGTCCTCGAGGAATCAACGATAATGATCGGCATCGCCAGGTAGCTCGCGAGTTGTCGGGTCAGAATCACTTCAATCTCTTTCTGTGCCATGGCGTTACTCCGTCCCGATCAGGAGACCGACCGTTCATCCTTATTTCAACCCCGCCTTGCAAGGCAATCAAGATGGTCGTGCTCCCGGGACATCCAGAACCTTACTCCTTCCCATCTTTGTTGTCTTGCGTTTCTTTGTTGCCTTGTATCACACTCTTGAGTCCGTACGTTTCCAAAATCCGGTTGATGTTGGTGGTCTTGATGTCCATACCCGCGCCTGAAAGCGGCAGAAGTACGATCTTCTTGCCCTCCAGGGCTTCGGCGATTTTGAGTTTCACCATCACCTCACCGCCGCTGCCGGCGAGCGCCTTGTTCAACTCGGTGATGCCCTTGGCTTCGGCGATGCCTTCGGCCTCGGTTGCCGCGGCGATGCGCCCTTGTTTTTCGTAGTAGGCGTCGGCCTCGATTTGCGCCTGACGGAAGCGACCGTCGGCTTCGGCCACCATTTTGTTGACCTCGCCTTTGGCGTCTTCCAGTTTCTTTAAATACTCTTCCTCGGCCGCCTTGGTGGCGGACTTATTCTGCTCGGCCACCTGGTCGGCGACTTTCTTGTCCTCGATTGCCCGCTGATACGCCGGATTGAAACGGTAGTCTTTGGTCGCGACTCGCTCAACAATCACCCCGTAGGGATTGAGCAATTCATTCAGCGTCGCCTTAGCCCGCTCCGCCTTCTCGTCGCGCTTGTCGGAGACGTAAAACTCTTCGGTCTTCAGTTCGCCGAAGATGTCGCGCGGCCGGCTGCGGGCGATAGTGCGAATCACGTTGTCTTTGAGCTCGAAATCGCTGCCGGCTACGTACTGCAAGAGGTACGGCGCTTTCTGCGGGTCGATGCGGTAAGAGATGATGACGTCGAGGCTGATGTCGTTGCCGTCGATGGTCTTGAACAACAGGTCGTCACGAAACGGCCTGTCCCCGCGCTTGGGATCGTGGGTCATCTCCACGTTCTGGAGGCGTGTGTCGAATACGTGCCAATCATTGAGCACCGCCGGGAAGAAATAAACCGCCCCAGGTTGATACACATGATCTTCCACGCCTTTCTTGCCGAACAGGCTCCATTTGATCGTGCGCACGCCGACCTCGGTGGGGCCGGTGGTGTGCGGATAGAAGAGAAAGACGCCGAACAGAAACGCGAGGATGATGATTGACAGGGTTCTCATGGGAGTTTTCTCCTTCGGAGGCGTTCAGCTATCAGCAATCAGCTTTCAGCAAAAACAAGGCAAAAAAACGAAAATTTCTTTGTCCTTTCTCGCTGACCGCTGGGCGCTGATGGCTGACAGCTTTTTTCACTTCTTAATCTCAAACAGTTTCATCGTCTGTTCCAGGTTGAGCGGGTTGACGCCGTTGGGGCCGTCGCTGGGCAGAATCAGGATCTCCAAGCCTTTGTAGACGTCGGCCATTTTGAGCCCGACCATACGGTCGGAGCCCGCCCCCTGAAGGGCGTCGTTGCGCAATTGGGTCTTCTTGGCCTCGGCGAGTTTGACGAGCAAGTCGGCCTCGGCCTGCTTCTTGCGCACGTAGAGGTCGCGCTCCGCATCCTTGGTGGTGATGTACGCCCGCCCTTCTTGCAGTTTGATATCGACGGCAGCCTTGCCTTCTTGGGTCATCTTCTGGAGTTTCGCGCCTTCGGTCGCGGCCCGGCCTTCGGCCTGGTTCTTGAACACCAACTGGTCTTTGAGTTTTTTCTCCTCGACGTTTTTCTGGATCTCTTCGGTGTAGCGGAAGTAGCGGATCAGCACCTGATCGACCTGGAGGCCGTACTCGGCCAGCTCGCGGTTGAGGAGGTCTTTGGCCAGTTGGATCTTGGTTGAGCGTAACGGGCTGTTATAAAACTCTTCGGTGGTGAGTTCGCCCAACGTCTGCTTCAGCACTGGCTCAGCCTTAGGCATGATGCCGTTGGTCTCGAATGCCCGTCCGGTGCCGAGGCGGGTGAAGGCCAGATAAGGGTCCACGATTTTGTAGAGAATGCTCACGTCCACATCGACGAAAAAACCGTCCGAGGTCTGAATGTGAGCAGCTTTGCTGACGGTCGCTTCCCGTGCGGATTCCTCGCGCGCCCCCGTGAGGTCCAACACCTGCAGGTCCTTGGGGAAAAGGTACATCTCCTCGAAATCGAAGGGCTTGAGCACGAAGTGAAAGCCGGTCTGGTACACCTCTTCGTGGACTCCCCGCTTGATGAACCCCGGAATCACCGGCACCCGCACCACCTTGATGCCATACTCGTTGGGCCGCACGTAGGTGACACAGAGGAAGAACAGGAGCTTGAGGCCGACAAAGGCAACGAGAATAGGACCAACGACTTTGCGGAAAAAGTCGCCGCGCAAGAACTGGCCGAAGGGGGAGCCCGATCCCCACTGGGCACGGAACTTTTTCAGGTCGATGACATTGTCTGGGGGCTCGAAAGAGCCATCGCGCGCCATGGTGCACCTCCTTTGTGCTGCGCTATACGGCCCTATCCTAGCACGAGCCGGGGAGAAAAGGGCAAAAGGGGAAGAGGCGAAACGGGGAAAGGGGGAAAAGGGGGGAAGTTTTGCTCAATGCAGACCAGCCCAGCTTTCCCCGCCATTAGTGCTCTTGAAGATCCCGCTGGAGGTGCCGGTATAGAGGGTCGCTGGCTGTGAAGGGTCGATCGCCAGAGCCTCGACACCAGGCTCGGTCAAGCCGGTGTTGACGGCGCCCCAACTCTTTCCGTTATTGGTGCTCTTGAAGATGCCCTGGTCAGTTCCCACATAGAGCGTCTGCGGATTGATGGGATCAATCGCCAAGGCGCTAATCTCCGCGCTGGTGAGGAAACCGGCGTTGCAGGCAGTCCAGCGTGCCCCGCCATCCGTGCTTTTGCCGATGCCCGCGCCGGTCCCGGCATAGAGCGTCATCGAATTTCTCGGGTCGATGGCCAGAGCAGGGATGTGCATGTCGCTCAGGCCGGTATTCGTGGAGGTCCAGGTCTGTCCGCCATTCACGCTCTTGAAGATACCGTGGTCGAGAGTGCCGGCATAAAGGATCGGCGGGTTGGTGAGATCAACGGCCAGAGTATTGACCTTGGTATCGGTCAGGCCGGTGTTCCTGGCAGTCCAGTGCGCCCCACTATCCGTACTCTGGAAAACACCATCTCCACTGCCGGTGTAGAGCGTCGTCGGAGTCTGTGGATCAATGACGAGGACATAGGGATGCGTGTTGGCCGGCAGGCCGATGTTGCTGGCAGTCCAGTGCGCCCCACTGTCAGTGCTTTTGAAGACTCCGCCATAGGTGCCGGCATAGAGGATAGCCGGATTGTGCGGGTCAATCGCAACCGCTTCGACATTGAGATCGGCTAAGCCGCTATTCACAGCGGCCCAATGCGCTCCCCCGTCGGTGCTCTTGAGCACTCCGCCACCGGTGCCGGCATAGAGTGTCGTGGGAGTTTTAGGGTCGATGGCTAGAGCGGCGACCGATCCCCCTGTGTCATCAATCTGTTGCTCAACGACCACGTAGGCGAGCGCCGTCGCCAGTAGGCCCACCAGAGAGACGACCGCAACCGCGCTACTGCCGAAACGGCCCATCGCGCAGTTCCAGGAACGCTCTGAACCCTTTTTCCATCAGCACGCCCATGAGCTTGCGCTTTTCCTCGATTTGCGAAGCGTCGATCACCAGGGCGTCATTGGCCCGGTGTAACTCCATTGCATTCTTGAACCCCATCATCTCGTACGCCGCTCCGGCGAGCGATACGCATGGCCTCGAGCAACAGTTGGTCTTGCGGCACGACTTTGCTGACCAGACCGAGTTTCAGCGCTTCTTCAGCGCCGATGGTGTCGCCACTGTAATAGAGGTAGTGCATCGCCTTGCTGTTGTTAGCGAAGTAGGGCAGGAGTAGCAGTGGTGAGAGGGCGAAGTGACGGATTTCGGGCTCGCCGAACGTCGCGTTGTCCGCAGCCAGCGTGATGTCGCAGATCAGGGCCAGGTTTGAGCCTGCTGCCACGGCATGGCCGTTGACCGCGGCGATCACCGGCTGACGCAGGTTCCAAATGCGCATCAAGGTATCGAAGTTAAGCTTGATGTGACGATTCCAGTCAGCCTCGTCCTGTGGCGCATCGGCCTTCAGTGCCTGTGGGTGCAGGTCGAAGCCGGTAGAGAATGCCTGCCGGCCCGCGCCGGTGAGCAGGATCACACGGATGTCTTTATTGGCATCGATGCCATCCAGGACATCGCGCAGTTCGGCCAGGAGTCCCTGGGAGAGGGCGTTGTGCTTCTCCGGCCGATTGAGGGTAATGGTAGCAACTCCATCGCTCTGCTCGGACAGCAGGTACTCGTAGGCCATGGTGTTCTCCTTACTCTAGGGTGACCGCGGTCAGGGGTTTGCCTCGTCAGGTTTTTCGTACACCCGCACCTGGATGATCTGCCGGCACACCGGACAGGGAACGTCCTTGATCACCGGGAAAGAGGTGAAGTTGTTGCGGATGTGTTTGATGTGAGTGGCCAGAGTTTTTTCACAGCAAGGTTTCAACGTCGTCTTTGCCATAACAGTCGAACTCCAGATTTAGCAATCCTCCAAGAGATAATTGGGAGAGGTCGCATTCCTGCACTAGCGACCCCTCCTGGGGAAGTCAAGTCAGCAGTCTGGTTGGGAGTGGGTCATTTCATGCTTAGCTGTGAGAGCAACTATCGGCTTCCTGTGTGGCGCTGTTTTGTAGGGGCTTGATTCATCAAGCCCTTTTGTGGGTCCGATGAATCGGACCCCTACAGTTTAGAAGGCAAACGCACATCAGGTTTTTTTCTTGATCGTCGTCCCCGATTTCTCGCGCATCACATCGGAGACCCGCCGTGCCTCGCCTGTGTCTCCACCTTGCAGCGCCTGGCGAAACTGAGCGGCCAGCATGCGCATCATCATCGCCTCGTGGGGATCGAGGAGGCCGGCGAGTTGTGACAGGGTGTCCATCGCTGTGCCGATACACCGTGTCGCTCTGGGAACGTCGCCGTCGGCTCGGGCGGCAACCGCCTCCTGCAAAAGCAGTTGTACCGACTCCAGCCCGCCTTTGGCCTGCGGACCGAGAACGAGCTGTAGTTCAGGCAGCCGCGTGAAAAGCGCCTCCAGTGCCTCTGGATAGGTCAGATCGTGTGCCATATCATCCTTCTTGTTCGTTTCTTCTTGTCATATCATGCACTTTTCGGCAATGGCAAAGTGGGGACGAAGAAAAGCAAGTATTGTGGCCGAACCTGTCAAAATAAGGCATTCTACGAACGTCACGGAAACAAACTCAGAAGACAGCACTCCGATAACCTGCACCGATAATGGCGAACCATCACGAACTGACCAACTTCATCTGGCAGATCGCTGATCTGCTGCGCGGCCCTTACCGCCCGCCGCAATATGAGCGCGTCATGCTGCCGATGACGGTGCTGCGCCGCTTCGACTGCGTGCTCGCCCCGACCAAAGACAAAGTGCTCACTGAACACGAAAAGCGGAAAGGTGGCAAGTTGAATGACGAGGCTCTCGACAAGCTCCTCAACAGAGCCGCAGGTCAGCGCTTCCATAACCACTCTCCGCTCACGTTCGAGAAACTTAAGGGAGACCCTGACCGCATCAACCAGCACCTCACAAGCTACATTAAAAGCTTCTCCGCGAACGTACGCCGCATCTTCGAGTTCTTTGAGTTCGATAATGAGATCGAGAAGATGCACGAGGCCAACATCCTCTACCTCATCGTCTCCAAGTTCTGCGATGCGGACCTCCACCCAGACCACGTGGATAACATTGAGATGGGATTGGTCTTCGAGAACCTCATCCGCCGTTTCAACGAACTGGCCAATGAGACTGCCGGTGATCACTTCACCCCACGTGAAGTCATCCGGCTGATGGTCAACCTGCTGTTTATCCACGATGACAAGCTGTTAGCGACCGCGGGCACCGTGCGCAAACTGCTCGACCCGGCCTGTGGCACCGGCGGCATGCTCGCCGAAGCCCAGAAATACCTCCGCGCCCATCACGCCCAGGCCGAGCTGTACGTTTACGGGCAGGATTACAACAAGCGGTCCTACGCCGTGGCCGCCTCCGACTTGCTGATCAAAGGCCACGAGAAGAGGGACATCCAATTTGGCGACTCGTTCACCGACGACAAGTTCTCAGACGAAAAGTTCGACTACCTCCTCGCCAATCCGCCCTTCGGCGTGGACTGGAAGAAGCAGCAGAAGGACATCCAGCAGGAGCACGACAAGCTCGGCTTTGCCGGGCCTCGCTATCGTCTTCAACGGTTCGCCTCTCTTCACTGGCGGCGCCGGTTCTGGCGAGAGCGATATCCGCAAATGGATCATCGAAAACGATTGGCTTGAAGCCGTCGTCGCCCTGCCGGAGCAGATGTTCTACAACACTGGCATCAGCACTTACATTTGGATTGTCACCAACCGGAAGGAGAAGCACCGTCGCGGGAAGCTTCAACTCTTTGATGCGCGCGAGATCTACCTGCCGATGCGGCGCAGCCTGGGCGACAAGCGCCGCAAGATCGGCGACGGCGAAGGGGGTGAGCCGGATCAGATCACGGATATTGTAAAAGCCTATGGCTCGTTGGAGGAATGGCGCCTGGCGGAATGGTTCGACCGCAACGACAAGCGCTTAGGTTTTGCTCTCCTATCCCCAGGCCAGTCCGCGCCGTTTGTCCCCGAGGGTGCCCGCTTGGAGGTCAGCGTCATCTCGCGGCTTTTCGACAACACCGACTTCGGCTACACGCGAGTAACCGTCGAGCGTCTGTTACGGCTGCGTTATCAGATGGACACCGACCGCAAAGCTCGTTTTCTCGACGCCTGCCCGCACCTGCTCGACGATATACAGGCTATCGACGAGGAATTAGACCGTGAACCCCGGTTCGACTGGAATGCCGTTGCGGAGGAGATCGAAGCGCTGCTGAAGAAGCGTAAATCCCGTTGGAAAGCTCCCGAGCACAAACTGT
>WNFB01012207.1_pt1 | contig 10278 bp, 8 predicted proteins | sample 5400501 | NCBI WGS metagenome assembly WNFB01 (sample SAMN13153341, study PRJNA577476) | soil metagenome | isolation source: 200 cm saprolite under Douglas fir tree site 2 hole 1 | place: USA:California | collected 2015-04-18 | reverse complement strand
AAGTTTTCCGGTGGTCGGGAGGCTTTTGCTCGAAGTAAAGCGCGATCCAGGACAGGACCAGCGTGGGGACGTCAGTGAGATTGTGCCAGCCGTCGCTGATCAGCGCCAGGCTGTGCGCGAGTGTGCCCGCCACGAACTCAGTGGCGACCAGCGCGACCGTCATCCCCAGGGCGATTTTCACCACCCAGCTTGCCGACCGCGAATGCCTCAGTTCGTGCACCCGATGTGTCTCCCAGGCACGGTATTGTAATGCCAAACCTCCGCGCCCCGCCCCTCTCTCGAGTTCCCTGGCAAGCGTGCCGCCGACGAGAGGAGCCCTGCGAAGGAAAACCGGCGCGCCGCTCTTCGACCCGCCATGAGGTAGTGGTGCAGTTCGATGTAGAGGCGGCTTTATGCCGCCACGTGGCGAGGTAAACTCGCCGCTACAATGCCTAACTGCACCACTACCCGCCATGACGAAGGCATGACCCGCCCAGCCCGTTTGCGGTAAGATTAGAATGCTTGTGGCCGGTTCACGCCGGGCTCAGCAGAACAAGGGACACTGGCGATGAGCACTATCCGTTGCGGGCGGTTCCCGCTCCGTGAGGGCAAGGTGAGGCTGCCTTTCAGAGCACTTGTCCTGACGGCTGCGAGAACCGTCATGCTGGTCAGCTTGGTCTCGCCCTTCAGCCTCGCCGGCGTTCAGGAGTCAAATTCGAAGGCCGCGGATAAGCCATCCCAGGCGGCTCCTGCACCTGCCGCCCGCGCAGGCACAACGGATTCGACGAGCTCTAAACCCATCCGCGTCCAGGTGGGCGAAGTGAGCATCGCCGTGACGGTGCTCGACAAGCGCGGGCTGCCCGTCATCGGTCTGAACAAAGAGGACTTCCAGGTGTACGAAGACGGGCAACTCCAGACCATCCGATACTTCGGAAAAGAGCCGCCCCTGCCCATGCGGATCGGTCTGATCCTCGACACCAGCAACAGCGCGCGTCGCCAGTTGCCTTTCGAGAAGGACGCAGCCAGCGAATTCATTTTCGCCGTCTTGCAGGGGCGCCGCAGCAGGAACCAGGTCTTCCTCCAGACCTACGACGCCACGAGTTCCATCGTGCAGGACTTTACGAACGACCCGGAGGTCCTGAACGAAAAGATTCGCGGCCTGAAGGCGGGCGGGGGAAAAGCGCTCTACGACGCCATCTATTTTGCGTGTAAGGAAAAAATGCTCAAAGCCGGGTCGCCGGAGAATACGCGCCGCATATTAGTCCTCTTGAGCGACGGCCGGGACGTCCAGAGCGCGCACACCTTCGATGAAGCACTTTCGATGGCGCACAAGGTGGGAGCGGTGATCTACGCCATCGGGAATGCGGCCTACGGCTATACGAACCCCGCCGACAAGGTCCTGCAATTGATCGCCGAGCAGACGGGCGGCGCCGCTTTTTTCCCGCTCAGAGCCAGCCCCGGCGCCGATCTGGGGACCGGGTATCTATCCCACGGCCAGATCGGAGAAACCTCACAGAACAAGGGCCTGGGCGCTGAAACCGGCACCTATTCCGCCCAGCGACTTATTAAGCTCGCCGACTCGCTCGAGGCAATCGGCCGCGAGCTCAACGAGCAATACACGATCGGTTACACGCCCAGGAATAACCTCCTCGACGGCACCTTCCGCGCGATTCGCATTGTGGCATCGCACAAGGGCGCTCAGGTCCGGACCAAGCCCGGCTACTTTGCAACGCCCGAATAGGGCCTCTTTCTCAGCCCCTCCGAAACCCGAACCTTTCAAGCGGCCGAACATGCAAAGTGCCTGAATGAGGACGGCCTTGCTGCCAGCTTTCAGAAGGGCGCGGCACATGGTCCATGGAATTCGGTGTCTGTTTTGATTAGGGAATCCTTGCTGAGCGCAGATTCCAGTCCCGCAAAGAAAATGAAATGCGCCGCTTAACTTCCTGGAGCCTGCCCGACCAGCCTGCTCGATTTGACGAGATCAGTAACGGAACCGATACCGGAGTTCCGCTGAAAAACGTCGGGGGTCGGCGTAATGCGTGCCACCGAACGAATTGCTCTCATCGAGCAGATAGCGCCGGTTCCCCGCGTTGAGGGCGCTGACCGCTAATGACCATTTCTCGCCGAAGGATTTCCCGAGCGAAATATCTACTGTCGCATGCGCCGGCAAATGTCTTGGTCCGTCCCCTTCGAGAAAACCCGAGCCATAGGAAACGTTCGCCGCCGCCCACGCTCGGCGGGGCAGATTGAAGGAAAGCACGCTTGAAAGGGTGGTCCGCTGGTCGTGATCGAGGAAGAAAAAGCAGCAGTCGGGCGGGGAGAAGTCGGTGAGACCTCCCGAGACTGCGCCCCGAGCTTCCGCGTACTGGTGCGAGTAGGCCAGACGCAATTGGGCGCGACCGAAGAGGTGCGGCGAACGTAGCTTGGCTTCCCAGCCGCGGATCCGCGCCTGCTGGACCGTCAGGGGCAGGAAAATATTGGAGTTGCCCAGGACGTCGTGATCGAAGAAGTTGCGGGCCCGGGTGAGGAAGTTATCGGCATCAAAGACCCAGTTACGGAGGGGCACGGTGAGGCCGAATTCGTGCTGCTCGTCGCGCTCTCCGCGCAGAGGGAGAAAGCTGAAACCTTGTTGCAAAGCAAGGTTCAGCAAGGGTCCTGCGACGGTGTCGGGCGGTGGCGGCTGGTAATAGCGTCCATAAAAGCCGTGCAGCACCCAGTTCAGGCCTGGAATACGAAGAGCCCCACCCACTCGAGGGTCCACACGGGTTTCAGCCAGCGAGCCGGAGAAGCGGGTGAATCTCGCGCCGGCGTTAAGGGTCAGCCAGGAAGTGACTTTGAATTGGTCCTCAATGAATGGCGCCTCGACGTCGGCCCAGAGGGTCTGCCGCTGTCGCAAGCTGACACCGCTGCCGTCGGTTGCCTGAAGCCCGAAAAATGTATTGTCGCGCTGGGCGAAGGTTTCGATCCCCACGCGGGCGTTGTGTTTCCCCTTGACGATACTCAGGGCGGTTTGAGCGCCCACGTAGTTCGAGGCGCGATTATCGTCTGTAATGATCGGAGAGTCGCCCGGTCCGCCGACCAAATTGGCGCGATTGAAGTGATAAAACGGGGAAAGGGTCAGTAGCACGCCCGGCCCGAAACTATGTACCCAGGAAAAGTTGACGAAGGCGTCCCGCTCCAGATCAAGGTCGCGGATGCCCGCCGCCTGCTGGTCGCGCGTGTTTGGGATCTGGTAGTGGTCCCCGCGAACGGAGGTGACCAGCCGCAACTGGTCAGCGGGTGTGGCATTGAAGATGAGTGAGGCGAATCCGCCCAATCCGCTATCCAGATCGTGCAGGACTTCGCTCGCAGGTGTCATGAGACCCAGGTCAGATCGGTTCCCGTTGAAGCTGGCGTAATAAGCGAAGCGCTGGGTGTGGCTTCCGAAGCTGATCTGGTCATTCGTTTCGTGAAAGTTGCCGTAACTGGCTACCAGCTCGCCCTCATTATTACGCTCGAATCCGCTGCGGGTAACCAAGTTGAATACTCCGTAGGCGCGGTCCCCGTAGTCGGCCGAGTAGCCGCCGGTCTTCATCTCAACATAGTCGATATCCTTGGGATCGAACTGCGGGCCGACGTTGCTGGCGATATTGGTGTTGGGGACGGGAACGCCGTCGATCAGCCAGGTGACCTGGTGACCCCCGCGGATGTGGAGCTGATTGTGAACCACGTAAGCCCCGGGAACGTAGTCCGTAATCATCGCGAGGCTGTTCGTACGATCAGCCCCGGGTGTTCTGGCGATCTCCTGGCGCCCCACAAGGGTCTCCGAGGCTCCCGCCTCGGGCGTCACGAGTTCCGGAGAGGCCGACACCTGGACTTCTTGTTTTGTCGCCTCCAGCATCAAGGGAAAGTGAAGGATTGGCGCACTTCCTGAGGCGACCGTGATTCTCTGCTCCTGCTGGGCAAAACCAGGTGCCTCGACCACCACCCTATACTCGCCCACCGCAACTGCGGTGAACTCGAACTCACCCTCAGCGTTCGACTCGGTGTTTTGGGACCAGTCTGATGTCAGAGCGCGCATCGTAACGTGCGCGCCCGAAACAGGACGATGCTGCGGATCGTGAATGATGCCTCGTACGTTGCCAAAAATTGTTGCGCTGCCCGGTGTGGCGGTTAGAAGCGCCAGGCCGGCACAGAGGCCAGAAAGCCCATGCCGCATAAGAGCCCCCCTCAAATGGATTCCTGAGTGGCGGGAAAACCGCGATGTGAGGCTAGAGACTTAAAGGAGGGACTTGGGCGGCTGGTCAGGTGGGTCGGTGTAACCACTGGACGTAGGCAAGGGTTCCGCGATGGATAGCCGCGGTGAAACGGCGAGCTGGGAGATCACCGCCAGGCGAGGCAAATCAAAGCGGAAGTCATCGTGACCGTTGGACATTAGCGATGATTCACTCTGGGAGATGGAGCACGGGCAAGCGGTCGCGCGCTGGGAACGCCCAGTGCGGGATGTCATCGGGCAGGATTTGGGCATTGTGGCGGCTGCCTTTCGCATTGGGCAGGCTGCGCCCAAGCAGCAGGAGATCGGGGCGCGCGAGGAATCCACGCTGCTCGCCATCATCAACTGGAAAACACCAGGGGCACTCGAGGCGGTAAGTGCCAGAAACAACGCCCAAGCGTGTCCTCGTCTGGACATGAATCCAGTCTAACACGGACAGTTCAGTATCGTGATCACCCTGCATTGACGGGCCGTTACACTCTCCGGTTGACAAGCGCGGCGCACCAGCCTTAAATCGCGGGGAATATCATGCCGGGAGGCCGTCGATGATTGACGTCGCACCATTCTGCGAAGCGCTTCGCCAAGCCAGGCTCATCGACCTGAGCCAGACTTATCAGGAGCATATGCCGAACTTCCCCACGCATTCGAAGTTCCATCACAACCTCTGGGGCTCGTACTGGCACGGCGACCGCGCCCTGACTTATCAGCTCGTGATGAATGAGCACAACGGCACGCACGTGGACGCGCCCGCGCACTTCATCAGCGACGCCAAACCCCACGCCCACGTGACGATTGATCAGGTGCCGCCCGGGCGACTGATCGGCCGCGGCGCCCGGCTCGATTGCAGGAAATTTGCGGAAGGCGATGACGTCCCCCAAAGTTTCGTCACCCGCTGGGAGGCTGAGCACGGCCCGCTGCGCTCAGGTGACATCGCGTTATTCAATTTCGGCTGGTCGCACCACTGGGGGCTTCGGCCGAATAACGCGCGCTACCTTGCGGACTGGCCCGGCGTGGGCATGGAGACCGCCGAATATCTCGTGGCCAAATCGGTCGCGGCGATCGGAGTGGACACGCTTTCCCCCGACCCGCCCCGTGCGCTTCAGACGAAGCCGATCCATCCGTTTGTGCTCGAGAAACAGGTTCTGATCATCGAGAACCTGTCGAACCTCGATCAACTGCCTGATTTTTTCCTCTTTATCGCCCTGCCGCTGAAAATTCTGGGTGGCTCGGGCTCGCCGGTGCGGGCTGTCGCGTTGGTCTGAAAAGGGGAGCTCGGCACGCTATTTCGGAGATGGGGAGAGTTCAGTGAGAGCCAAGTTTAAAGCCCGGCATTGGGTCTTCGCGCTGGCGGTGTTGCCCTTGGTCTGCTCGATCGCGCAGGGCGCGCCGCAGGGCCCGGGCGAGCTGTCGGCGGAATTCAGCCAAACCCTGCGGCAAGACATTCTGAAATTCTGGATTGACCACGCCATCGACCGTCAATACGGCGGAATCATCGGCTGGCTCGACCGGAAAGGAAATCCTATTCCGCCCGGCACGAAGTCGCTGGTGCAGCAGTCGCGCGTAGTGTGGACGTTTGCGGCCGGCTACCGGCGTTTCCCGGAGCCGGTTTACCGGGAGGTGGCGACGCACGCCCTGAAGTTTCTCGGGGAGAAAATGTGGGACGCAAAGCACGGCGGGTTCTACTGGTCCGTTGAACGCGACGGCTGGAGGCGACGCGATGAGCGCGGCGCTCGGACTGCAACCTGTCCTGGCCCCGCCTCAGCTCTTTTCGAGCACAGATTTGGTGGGATCGATCACCAGCCAGAGCAGCGCGCCGGCCAGGAAAATTCCTCCGGAAATAACGATCGGCAGGTTCCAGTTATTGAAGTGCTGGACCAGCCAGCCCGCCATGAAAGGCGACAGCGCGCCGCCAACATTCCCCCAGGTGTTCATGCACCCGGAGACCGTGCCCGCGAGCTCGTGGCCCACGTCCAGGCAGACCGCCCAGCACGATCCCATGGTGAGGTCGCCGAAGAACGACGCCAACGAGAGCGCCAGGACGGAATGCAACGGGCTCTCAAACAGCACGCTCGCCAGCATGGAGAGCGAGCCGAGAAAAAACCCGACAAACCCGATGTAGCGACGGTTTCTGACATTGCCGGTCTTTTTCACGACGTAGTCCGTGAGCACTCCGCCGAGACCGCAGCCGATGGCGCCCAGAAAGAGCGGCATGCCGCCGTAAACGCCGGCCTGAAGCATCGTGGCTCCGCGCGCCTTCAAGTAGGTGGGCAACCAGGTGATGTAAAAGTACCATCCGTAGGCCATGCCGAAATACATCCAGCAGATCGCCCACAGATTTCCGCTGAGCAGGAGGCGCGCCCAGGGGACTTGGCGACGCGCGGGTCGCAGGGTCTGGCCGCGCTGGATGATATGGAGTTCCATCTCGTTCACGCCCGGTTTCTCGCTCGGCGTGTCTCGGAACCACGACCAGAACAGGACCGCCCACACGAGGCCCAGCGCCCCGAAGACCCAGAAGGTCGGGCGCCAACCCATGCGAGAGATCATGAAGACCACCAACCCGGGCGCGAAGGCCCCGCCCATCCGCGCGCACATCCAGACGACGCCCTGAGCGAAACCCCGCTCGACCGTGGGCATCCAGCGCGAGATCACCTTGGTCGTGTTGGGGAAGGCTCCGGCTTCTCCGGCGCCGAAGAGAAAACGCACGGCGACAAGACTCGACAAGTTTCTGACCAGGCCGGTGAGCGTGGTGAAGACCGACCACCAGACCACAATCCTCGTCATCACCTTGCGCGCGCCGATCATGTCACCCAGCCACCCGCTCGGGACTTCGAAGGCAGCGTAGGCGATGCCGAAGGCGGTGAAAGCCAGGCCCATCTCCACGGGAGTCAATCCGAGGTCGGAGATGATGTAGGGCGCGCTGCCGGAAATGCAGACCCGGTCGAGATAAGTGATCACTGAGAGCGAGCACATGAACGCAAGCACGGCGTAACGGACCCGCGTGGCCCCCGAGCGACTAACGCCGATAACCTGTGCCGTGTGGTCCATGACTCTTTGGAGAGCGCGAAAGGCCGAGATTATAAACCCGCCGTGGCGGTGAAGTCGCTATAATTGACAATTTGCGGCGTGCTATGCTACGTAAGTTTCCGGAGGGTCTGAGAACGAAATGAGCGCTGAGGAACTCCAGGCCGCGTGGGAGCTGCTCAAAGAGGCCTATCAATACCAGATGGGCGGCGACTACGACATGGCCGTCGAGCTTTACAAGCGCTCCCTGGACCTCCATCCTACGGCTGAAGCGTACACCTTTCTGGGCTGGACGTACCGCTTCCAGGGCAAGATCGAAGACGCAATCGCCGAGTGCAAGAAAGCCATTCCCCTGGCTCGAGCGGGCGCTTCAGTCACGCCGTTACGATTCCTACCACTACCCGCACCACAATTTGGGGCGCGCTTATATGGCGAAGGAAAACTTTGCCAAGGCGCGCTACCACTTCGAGCAAGCCCTCAAGCTTTCCCAGGATTATGCTCCGGCCAAAGAGGCCCTGGAAAAAATCCGCCGGAAAGTGCAGTAATCCCGGAACCTTCTCTACCAAGCGAGGTGAGGCCGGGTTTCCGCGGCCCCCGAAGGGCCCATGTGGTATCATGGCCTGGAAGATCCAAGCAGCCGCCTGCCTGGTAAGGCAAAGCCGCATTACCCCATGCCAAGACCGAACCGAAGCCCGGAGCGCAGCTTCGCGAGGTGCCCGCCCCCGAAATCGGTCCAAAGGACGTGCTGGTGCGCGTCCGCGCGGCCTCGGTGTGCGGCACCGACCTGCACATCTACCGGTGGGACCGCTGGTCAGCTCACCGCATCCATCCGCCCTTGATTTTCGGCCATGAGTTTTGCGGCATCGTGGAAAAAGTCGGCGCGGAGGTCTCGACGGTCCGCGAAGGCGATTTCGTCTCGGCGGAGATGCACCTGTCTTGCGGGCGCTGTTTCCAGTGCCGGACGGGGCAGAGCCACATCTGCCAGAACGTGCGCATCATCGGCATTGACGCAGACGGTTGCTTCGCTGAGTTCGTAAAAATCCCCGAATCGAACATCTGGAAGATCGACCCGGCGATTCCCGTGGACTACGCGGCCGTGCTCGACCCGCTCGGCAACGCGGTCCACACCGTGCTGGCGGGTGAAGTGGCGGGACTCAGCCTGGCGATCACCGGCTGCGGGCCCATCGGCCTGTTTGCCATTGCGGTGGCCAGGGCCTGCGGAGCCTTTCCGATCTTCGCCTCGGAGCCCCATCCTTACCGGCTGAAGCTCGCAGAAAAAATGGGCGCCTCGGTCGCGATCGATCCCTCGAAGACGGACGCCGTGGCGGCAGTCCTGAACGAGACGCGCGGTGTGGGCGCGGACGTGGTGCTCGAGATGTCGGGGAACCCCCAGGCCGTTCGCCAGGCATTCCAGATGCTGCGCCGGGGTGGGCGCATCTCGCTGCTCGGCATTCCGTCAAAGCCGCTTGAGCTCGACCTGGCCGGCGACGTCATTTTCAAGGGCGCGTCGGTGCAAGGCATCAACGGCCGACGGGTGTTCGAAACGTGGTACAAAATGCAGGCGCTGCTGAAGTCCGGGGCGCTCGACCTCTCGCCCTTGATTACGGGCAACGCTTCGAAAGTCCTCTTGTACCCGAATGGAAAGCCGGAATAACAGACGATGGGTGATGAGGATGCGATGAGGGGCGCGGGTTGACTTCCGGCCCGGGGCGTTTCTTCGAAGACTTCATCGGTTAGCGTTCAAAATTCCAAGCTCCCTCATGCCCAGAGACCCACTGCATTACCTGACGGAGGAACTCGAAAAACTTCGCGAGCAGAAACTCTACCAAAAACTTCGGGTCCTCGAGACCGGGCAGGTCCCGGTCGCGCGTTTTGACGGCAAGGAAGTCATCAACCTCTCCTCCAACAACTACCTCGGGCTGACCACTCATCCCAGGCTCAAGCAGCGCGCCCTCGCGGCCATCGAAAAATTCGGCGTAGGCTCCGGCGCCGTCCGAACCATCGCCGGCACGATGACGCTCCACATGGAGCTCGAAGAAAAGATCGCGAAGTTCAAGCACGTCGAGGCATCGGTCGTCTTTCAGTCCGGTTTTACGGCCAACGCCGGCACGGTTCAGGCCATCCTCGGACGCGACGACGTGATCGTCTCCGACGAGCTCAACCACGCCTCCATCATCGACGGCTGCCGGCTCTCCCGCGCCGAGATCAAAGTCTTTCCCCACAAGGACGTCGAGGCCTGCGAAAAAACTTTGAAGGAGCTCGAAGGCCGCAAGTGCCGCAAGCTCTTGATCACCGACGGCGTCTTTTCGATGGACGGGGACATCGCCCCGCTCCCGCAGCTTGTCGCGCTGGCCGAGAAGTACGGGTGCGTCATGATGGTGGACGATGCCCACGCTTCCGGCGTGCTCGGGCGCAACGGGCGCGGCACCGTGGACCATTACAACCTGCACGGGCGCGTGGACATCCAGGTGGGGACGCTCTCAAAAGCCATCGGGGCGCTCGGCGGGTACGTCTGTTCCACGCGCAACACGATCGAGTTCCTGTATCACCGTGCCCGCCCCTTCCTCTTTTCCACTTCCCACCCGCCCTCGGTGGCCGCCACGTGCATCGCCGCTTTCGAAGTCCTCGAAGAGCAGCCCGAGTTGACCGAACAGCTCTGGGCCAACACGAGGTTCTTCAAGCAGGGCCTGAAGAGGCTCGGCTTCAATACCGGCGTAAGCGAGACGCCCATCACGCCCGTCATCGTGGGTGAGGCCGCCGTGGCCCACGAGTTCTCCCGCGAGCTTTTCAGCGCGGGCGTCTTCGCCCAAAGCATCGGTTACCCCACCGTCCCTCACGGCAAGGCGCGCATCCGTACCATCGTCACCGCCACCCACACCCAGGGAGAGCTCGCGCGCGCGCTGGAAATCCTCGAAAAGGTCGGAAAGAAACTCAGGATCATTTAGCCGGCCACGCTCCAGGCGTCGGAAGTGCGCGCACTGTATCGGGTTCTCAGGCGCACCCCAGGTTAAGCCGGAGCCATAGGC
>WNFB01008151.1_pt1 | contig 10278 bp, 9 predicted proteins | sample 5400501 | NCBI WGS metagenome assembly WNFB01 (sample SAMN13153341, study PRJNA577476) | soil metagenome | isolation source: 200 cm saprolite under Douglas fir tree site 2 hole 1 | place: USA:California | collected 2015-04-18 | reverse complement strand
AAACACACCAAATACCGAAGGTCCCCGGAGGGGAATTCAGATACCAGAGACGCTACACGAAACTGGGCGTCCATCCCTACGACGCAGTAAAATGGGAAACAAGAGACGCTGTAATCACCGACGCTAAGGGTCAGATCATCTTCGAACAGAAAAGCGTCGAGTCCCCGTCTCTCTGGTCCCAGACCGCAACTAACATTGTCGCTTCGAAATATTTCCGCGGACGGCTAGGAACACGAGAGAGAGAATCCAGCATTCGTCAACTCCTAGACAGAGTCGCAAAAACAATAACGAAGTGGGGTGTTAAGGGCCAGTATTTCCTCGACGAGGAAGAGGCTCAGATATTCGAGGCGGAGCTCACTCACATTCTTCTCAACCAGATGGCCGCGTTCAACAGCCCAGTCTGGTTCAACGTGGGCGTTGAGGATCGTCCCCAATGCTCAGCCTGTTTCATCAACTCGGTCAAAGACGACATGAGATCGATAATGCAGCTCGCCATGACCGAGGGAATGCTGTTCAAGTACGGATCCGGAACAGGATCTAATCTATCGGCTCTACGTTCCTCGAGAGAGCATCTCTCTACGGGCGGAAGGGCGAGCGGACCCGTCTCCTTCATGAAAGGCTACGACGCCTTCGCAGGCGTCATCAAATCGGGCGGTCGCACCCGACGCGCCGCCAAGATGGTCATACTCAACGCTGATCACCCCGACGTTGTCGAGTTCATCTGGTCAAAGGCGAACGAGGAGAAGAAGGCCTGGGCACTCATCGACGCAGGTTATGACGGCTCGGTTGACGGCGAGGCTTATGGCTCAGTCTTCTTCCAGAACGCAAACCACAGCGTCCGGGTTACGGACAACAAAGATTGGCAGACTCACTTCATTACGAACCGTAAGGTAGCTGATACTTACAAGGCTCGCGATCTGATGCGGCAGATGGCTGAGGCAGCCTACATCTGCGGCGACCCAGGAATACAGTTCGACACAACCGTAAACGAGTGGAATCCCTGCTCCAACACTGACCGGATAAACGCGTCCAACCCGTGCTCTGAGTACATGTTCCTAGACGATTCCGCCTGTAACCTAGCCTCACTGAATTTGATGAAGTTCAGAACTTCCGAGGGGGAGTTCGACGTCGAATCATTCAAGCACGCTGTAGAGATAGTCATCACAGCCCAGGAGATACTAGTGGATAACGCCAGCTATCCGACGGCGGGGATAGAGAAGAACAGCCACGACTATCGTCCCCTAGGAATGGGCTACGCGAACTTGGGAGCGTTGTTGATGTCGCGCGGACTGCCGTATGATAGTGATGAGGGTCGAAACTTCGCCGCAGCCATCTCAGCACTCATGTCTGGACACGCCTATGCAATCTCAGCTCTGATCTCTAAGAGGCTCCGACCGTTCAGAGGCTACCCGAGCAACGAGAAACCCTTCCTCAACGTTATCGGCATGCACAGGTCCCACGCTGGGAAGATTCCGCGTGATGATGTTCCGAAGGATCTGGTTGACGCCGCGGTACGCTCATGGGATGAGGCTTTGTCGCTGGGCGAGCGGTTCGGTTTCAAGAACGCGCAGATATCTGTGATCGCGCCGACGGGGACGATCGCGTTCATGATGGACTGCGACACCACCGGCATCGAGCCGGACATCGCCCTTGTCAAGTACAAGTGGCTGGTGGGTGGCGGAGTCATCAAGATCGCAAACGGTACTGTTCCAGAAGCCTTGAGGAGACTGAGATACTCTCTCGCCCACACCGACGAGATTCTACGCTATCTCCAAGACAACGACACTATTGAGGGTGCTCCCCATCTAAGGCCGGAGCACATCGCGGTCTTCGACTGCGCGTTCAAACCGTCGAAGGGATCTAGAAGTATTCACTATATGGGTCATGTGAAGATGATGAGCGCAGTTCAGCCCTTCATCTCCGGAGCAATCTCGAAAACGGTTAACATGCCTAACAGCGTGACCGTGGACGAGATTATGCAGACCTACGTCAACTCGTGGAAGATGGGTCTGAAGGCTATCGCAATCTACCGGGACGGGTCCAAGAGGACACAGCCCTTGACGACGAGCCTCGACGAGAGGGAGAAGGGTAAGCCGGTCGAGAAGGTGGCTTACAAGCCTCTCCGGAAGCGTCTGCCTGATCAGCGCGACGCGACAATTCACAAGTTCAGCATAAACGGGAACGAGGGGTACCTGATGGTGGGGCTGTACGCGGACGGATCTCCGGGCGAGATCTTTGTTGTAATGTCGAAAGAAGGCAGCACAATTTCGGGACTGATGGACGCATTCGCCACCTCAATCTCGATCGCTCTGCAGTACGGTGTTCCATTGAGAGTTCTAGTGAACAAGTTCATTCACACCCGGTTCGAACCGGCGGGCATGACGAACAATCCCGAGATCAGATTCGCAAAATCCGTTGTCGACTACATCTTCAGATATCTTGGGCTGAAGTATCTCTCGAAAGAGGACCAGGACTCGATGGGTCTCGCGAAGACGATGGTTGAGAATCATGAGAGTCAAGCCAAGCTCGTCGAGCCAGCCCAAAAGCCGGCAGAACAAAGACTTGTAGAACATGAATCGTCTGCTCTTTTAGAGCCGGATCTGTTGACCTTTGATCCCCAATCGGACGCGCCTGCCTGCGACAATTGCGGGATGATCATGGTCCGGGCAGGCTCGTGCTACAAGTGTCTCAACTGCGGCAATACCAGCGGTTGTGGCTAGACTAGACGAGTTGCCCGCAGCAGATTCCTCCGAAAATCAGTCTTGTGTCGCGAGTCCGAACTGCTTTGACTTTTCTCTACTGGTAGCAGGTTTGGTAGCCGTAAATGGGTAACAGTCATGTTCCCCCGTACCTAATGCTAGCAGATCATAGATCCCGCGAGTTCGACTGATAGCTTCGTGTTCGACTATTACTGGTCGGGCCTTGCCCACCGTATGAATCCGTTCTTTGCAGAAGTCTGGGTTACGTGCATCCGCTAAACGCTTGGTCCGAAATCAAACTTTGCCATTATTTTCGGAATGATCTTGTCTGGGTCTGCCGAACGGTCAAGCGAGAGACCGAGAGACCTTCTGGCGGATAGGGGCACACTTACCATCTTCAACCCTTTGTGTGTGAAACATACATATTCTGTGCTGCCGAATATTTGATCCGTCTGTCTAGCCATCTGTGTAACAATACTTGACCAAAACCCAACCTGCTTACGAAGGTCACTGCTCTGGCTGAACGCGTTCTTCGTCCTCGCGGCTTCCGCATAACTTGTAACCTCTGCCCCTTCGATGAATGCGGCGACCCTGATTGCTGGATCTGATTCTAGAATCTGTTTACAGATCGTATTATCATCGCGGTTTTTCTCGGTTGAGAAAGTCTCCGGCTGGAAGTTCCGGCCGACATTTTGGGATGGCAAGACCTGAGCTTCGAGATCCTCCTCTCACTTTGTCCTTCTTGTACCCGCTTTCTATGCAAAGAGTTACGCACTAAGGCTGAGACGTATTCCAAGCAGCGGCCCCTTCATGTCCCTAAATCTATCCTGCACCAGTAACGAGATAGTTAATCGCCACTGGAACCGCTTTTCATTAACTCGCTAGAGCTCTGAATACTCTTTTGGACGAGAAATGGTTGGACCCCAAAACGGATTTCTCCAGCATATTTCAAGAGTCAGTTAAGGACGGTTTGCGCAATACTCTAGGAGAGACGGTTATGCTAACAGTCGTGCCGCTTCTCAAACAGACCCTTCAGACTTACGCTGAGAAGCCCAGCGAGTTTCATCGAGAACTCCAGTTCTACTTCGGATTCGGAGCCTTGACATTAGAAAGGATGATAGTGAAAGAGCTCTTCCAGAAGCTGAACCTTCACTACACGTCTAGTAACGAACTGGACTTCGAAACCTCTATCGGACTTGCAAGGAAGGATCTTTCATTGCTTCAAAGGGGAGTCGCAAGGAAATGACTGCGGAAAACAGACTCTTCGAGATGCTAATCTCGACGGAGGTCAAGGGGGATCTTCTAGTCCTGTTCCACAAGAATCCAGGGCTCATCGACACGTATGACGGAGTCGCTCGGAGAATCGGGAGAATTGCCAAATCCATCGAGGCAGATGTCAGAGATCTAGTCACTCTGGGAATCCTCAAAGTTCGGCAGATCGGCAGTCGTGAGGTCCTCCTCTTTGATCGGTCGAAGGACCGCGAGACTCAGGAAACCATCGTCAACCAGCTGAAGACTCTCAAAACAGGAAGGGAGGCTTAGAGATGGCCCGCAACAAGACTGGAATTCTCGAACTCGATGAGATGCTCCGAGGAGGATTCATGGATAAGGACGCGGTAATGGTAGCTGGAAGCGCAGGCACCGGAAAGACCACCCTCGCTCTGGAATATCTCGTAAACGGTGCAACCCAGTTCGGCGAGCCTGGAATATACCTCACCTTCGAGCAACTCCCAGACCAGATCTATCGCGATGCAGAAAACTTCGGCTGGGACCTAAGAAAGCTGGAGGCCGAGAACAAGCTGAGAGTCGTATGTACAAGCCCCGATCTCCTCTTGGATCCTGAGGGAGAAGAGCAGATACTAGGAGAAACGATCAAAGAATTACAGCCGCGAAGAATGGTAATCGACTCTCTCAACCATTTGGAAATGTACGTGCCTCATGGAGATCTTCGTAAGGAAGCCTACCGGATACTCATGTACATCAAGACACGGGGAATCAGTCCCATAGTGATCTGGGAAGCGCAGCAGGGAGTTGACAGTTACGCTGTCACACAGGCTGGCATGAGTTTTCTCGTTGACTGTCTAGTGACGTTAAAGTTCGTAGAGATTGACTCTTCAATGAAAAAGGCTCTAGTGATAATGAAGATGAGAGGGAGCGATCATGATAAGCGCTTGAGAGAATACGAGATAACCGCTCACGGAGTAAGAGTGGCAGCACCCTTTTCAGGATATGAGGGGGTCATAACGGGTTCCCCGCATAGATCATTCACACAAGAAGTGGCTGGAGCTTGGGATACCGCGTTCACAAAAACGAAACATAAGCAATAATCACAGAGAGTGTCAAGAAAGACGTCATTCATCAAACCTCCACCCTCTATCAGTGGCAAGGAGTCCAACTTTGATCTCTCCTAATACGACAAGGCGCGTTGGAGTAGTTCCTGTCCCGATTTTTGTCGCGCTGATCGCGATATTTGACGTGATTCTGCCCACCAGTGTAGCGGCAAGTGTCGCCTTCAACCCATTATTGGTTTTCGCGATGCTACAGACCCTGTTCCTCTTTGGAACTGCGGTCGTGGTCGCCTACATTTCTCTGAAGAGTTATTTGTCTGGAGGTTCGCGGACTATTCTCCTGCTAGGCAGCGGGACCCTGGCCTGGGGTTTCGCAAGCATGGTAGCGGGCTGGTTGCTTGGCCCTCCGGGCGGACCGAATATTGCGGTGACCATCAGCAACTCGGGCGCCCTTTTCGCATCACTGTTCTATATCGCAAGTGCTGCCACAACGATGCGTGCGAGTTCATCCAGAGACTCGAAACGGCGCAAATCAAAGTTACTTCTAGCTTACGGTGGTGCAGTCGGCTTCCTTGCGGCACTGACAGCGTTCGCAGTTCTAGGGGCCACTCCTGCCTTCTTTGTTCCTGGAGTCGGCTCTACGGTGTTGAGGCAGGTGGTTGTGGCGACGGGGCTATTCTTGTTCGCTGCGACATCCATCCTCTTCATGAGGCTCTATATTGATTCAAGATCGGGGATCTTGTTCTGGTACTCGATGGCATTGGCGTTGACGGCTATAGGGTTGGGCGCGTTCTACTTCGGTAGAACTGTTGGGGATCCGATTGCTTGGACTGGTAGGACAGCCACCTATCTCGGAGGAATATATTCCCTGATTGCAATCTGGTCCGCGGTTCGAGGCTCACACGGCAGCCCTGTTGGTCCACAGTAGCTTGGGCTTCTCTCCTGTTTTGAGAATCCTAACGAAATTTTGTTTGTAATCACTTCTGGTGACTATTCAACGTGCACGGCCGTTATAAGTCGCGGGGAGACATAGAGCGATCGACGAGAAATGTGTCACGTAAAAATAGACCAAGAGAGAATAGAGCAAGCAACCACTAGGAACTGGCTTACGACAAACACCCTGAGACTGACTACTCGATAGGGGCCGCCAGAGAATGGGCGATGTCTCCGTAGCCAGAGGTGCGACATCCAAGCTCGGCCAGATCGAGGGCGACCTAAGAGTCGGCCACGCAGCTACAATAGAATCGGAAGACAAGCTAATCCAGGTAACTGGACGAGTATCGTGTGACGGAGACGCGGAGTTCCATGGAAACCTGTCGTGCTCAGAGTTCTCTGCTCGCCATGGAAAAATCAGAATCGAGGGCGATCTACACGCCAAAGGCGAAGTGAAGGTCGAGGACGGACAGCTAGCGATCGACGGGTCTCTCGAAGCAACGACGGTTAGTGTCGACAAAGCCCTGAGGATAGGCGGGAACGCCCGGGCTGACGATTTTGATGTAGGAGGAGTCCTCGAGGTCAAAGGAACCATCTCCGGAAAGAAAGTGGACGTAGGCGGCTCGTTCAAAGTCCAGGGAACAGCCGAAGTCGAAGAGATTGATGTCGGGGGCACCGTCGACATAGCAGGCATGGTCAAGTCTGCCAAGCTCGATGTTGGAGGATTGGCTCGGATCGGTGGAGGAGAGGTCTCCAAGGACGTAGATGTCGGCGGCAAGTTCGAATCGACCAAGCCGCTAAAATTCTCAAAGATCGACGTGGGGGGTCTCGCGACACTAGTGGAGGGCGGCGAAGGGGGAGACGTTGATGTGGGAGGAAAATTCGAGAGCAAAGCCGATCTCTCATTCAATTCATTGGACGTAGGAGGCATGGCGTCAATCAGTGGGAACGGAAAGGGGGTCGAAGTGGACGTTGGAGGACTCTTGCGAGTCTCCGGAAGCCTCACGCTGGAAAAGGACCTGGACATTGGGGGCAGAGCCTACATCGGTGCACTGCTTAGACTCGACTCGCTTGACGTAGGCGGCTCAATGGAGGCAGACCAGATCATCGCGCAGAAAAGCATCGAGGTGGGAGGAGACCTCAAAACGATCAAGGGAGCAAAAGGAGACACCGTCGAACTGGGACACGGATCCAGAGCAAGCGGCTCAATCATCGCACGCGAAGTTCGCATCCGACATGGTGGCAAGGTAGAGGATGTTTACGCGGACAAGCTAGAGCTGGAGCACGGTTCGAGGGCGAGGAACCTCTACTTCAGACAGGGCGTCATAGAAGCAGGCGTCACCGTAGAGGGCGAGGTACTCTACACCGACACTATCGAGGTCTCAGGCGACGTAAGATTCGCAAAACCAGCCTCAAAGGTCAGCGAGCTACCCAAACCGCCTCTCTAGAAAATTGCAGCCCGCCAAACGGTCCCGCATGGACATCTACGCCGAGATACTAGAAGCTTTGAAACGTAAGGGACTGACCCGAATAACTAGAGTCTCCTATGCGGTCGGCCTACCTGTCGATCGGACCAAGAACTACCTCAAGGATCTGTCCTCTTCAGGGCTGGTCCTCACACAAACAGGAGAAGACTCCGGATTCTCGATTACTCATCGAGGACTAGAATTTCTTGATGCTTACTGGAAACTGAAAGGGTTCCTTGACTATATCGACGGAGAATCACAGGCATAGAAGGTTCGAGTCAAGAGAGGAGGTCGCCATCAAATCTGAAGCTAGAAATCACTAGATACTATTTCGGCCCGGCTCAGGGGTTCGATCTCAGCCACTCAGGAATGACCACTGCCCTAAGCAACTGTTGAAATCGTGACGCCCGGCCTCTTCGCCTTCGCTTCAAGTCTATGAAACGTCTCGGGACTCACCATGAGCACGAACTTCGTACTTGCCAAATGCGGAGCCTCCGAGTGGTAAGATTGTGCCCTAAGCCTTCAGTGCGTTTCTCGTCGGAAAATCAGACTAACCTGATACGTTTGGATGAAATTCTCGCACTAAAGAGCTAGGTACAACCTGCCCAGCGGGAGGCCTGTCTTATTGAGGGTTTGCTTAGGCGACGTAGCTCTTGTATTCTCTCTCGAATTCGCGGACGATCTCGAACTTGGGAAGCCTCCGAGATCGACTCTCCCCGTGATGCTGGAAGGTGAGCTCTGGAAACATTACCGCCGGCCCATCGGTCGCCAGTCTTGTGGCAGGGTGGTCAGGTCCCAGGACCCGGGTGCATATCTGACGGGTCAACCGTCTCACCTCTCCCTCGTCAACGTAACCTAACGTGTGCAAGTATTCGTGTAGAAGCGTGTAGAAGACGTACGCATTGAGGGTCTGGCGGTCCTTCGCGATGTGAGTGACCTGATCGAGAAGACTTCTGTTCATCACGATGAAATTCGACCCCATCTGGTGGAAAGCGCCAATGTAATCAGGAAGATCAGCTAGACCCAGCATCAGACCGGTCCGTCTCTTTCCCAGACTAGTCTTAACTGATTTCTTGACAAGCTGAAAGACTTCTGAGAAGTTGAAGCTCCTGTCCAGTCCCTCCGATACACCAATACCTGTCGCGGGTGATTCGATGTCCAAAATTCTAACCACGAAGATGAGCTAGAGTATTCCAAGACTATTTTTGGCTGACCGGCTATTTAAGGACTGGATTCCTCGGGAACCAACCAAGGGGACACGGTTCGACTCACGCGACAAATGAGTGGAACGCAGTAATCAGAGCGATTGAACGAGCCCTTCCATTCTACGAGTCGATCAGCGAAATAATCTCAATCGGCTTGGCCGGACCCCTCAGGCGCAGGGCAATCCGCCAACTGGAAAAATACAGAACAGATTGGATTCTAGACGCGGGCCCAGGTCCCGGGACGAGCAGTAGAATGATGCTTGAAGATCGATTCGAGAATATCGTTGGGCTCGATCCATCCCTAACCCTTCTGCGACACGCGAAGAACATACTGGGGCCCAGCTTCCGCCCAATAGTAGGTGTGGCAGAGAATCTTCCCTTTCGCTCTTGTGCCTTTTCCGGCATCCTCACGTGTTTTTCTTTCAGAGATGTTCGCGACAAGGCATTGAGCATGGAAGAGTTTGCCAGGGTGACACATCAGGGCGGTCGACTGGAGATAGTAGATATTGGAAAGCCGGACAGCGCCTTTCGGCGAAACCTCGTTGAGCTGTATGTTGTTGCGCTGATGCCCATGATTGCCAGATTCTTCATCGGCGGACGGACGACGGGGAATCCGTTTCGAATGATTGTTCCGACTTTTTACGGGCTAGCGACGAATCGTGCAGTCGCTCGATTGGCCGAGAAGGAATTCGGATCGGCCAGGCTACACGAGTTTCTGTTAGGTGGTTTGGTAATAGTTGAGGCTACTCGAACCACTCAAAGCCTGAGAGAGGCGCCTAGTTCCCTGTTTCTCTAACTACGATCCCTTTCGTTGTTTTTGATATCACCCACGGTGTCGGCAGTGACAGGTTAGGGCACATGCTAAATAACCGTGAATCCGGCGCTTACGCGGAGAGCAACAAATGACGAGTTGGCTCACCCGAAGATCATGGGGATTTCTCATTATTTGCGCCTTGTCGATAGCGGTTCTCGTGTTAGTAGGCGGAGCAAGCGCTGCCACATATGAACCCCCTCCAAGTCAGAGCTCCTTCCCGCCGGTCTCAGTACCCCAATGGTTTGACCCGGCAAGCAACGGCTGGATGCTTACTGCAGCCACGCTCGTAGGCCTAATGAGTTTGCCTGGATTAGCGCTGTACTATGGAGGTCAAGCCAAGAAGAGATTCTCTCTGAATACCGTCTTCATGGTGTTCTACGCGTATGCCGCGGTGCTTGTCGTCTGGTTAGTCGCTGGTTACAACTTCGGTTTTGGCCCAGCCGGATGGAAGATAGGCATCTATGGCATTCTTGGAATTCCTTTCCCAACCCTGGCCGCAGGATTTGAGGGCGCTCAAGCCCTCATCGGCCCCGCACAGATCGCCCTCAACATACCGAATTCAAACATAGTCTTCTTCCAGTTTGTATTTGCCGCAATAACCCCTGGGCTCTTCGCCGGGGCCGTCATTGAGCGGATCAGATTCAAGGTATGGATGCTTTTCGTTCCCCTTTGGTCACTCCTGGTCTACAGTCCTTTGGCGTATTGGATGTTCGCAGGTGGCTGGCTGAACCAACTCGGCGCAGTCGATTTCTCTGGTGGATATGTGATTCACCTTTCTGCTGGCATAACAGCCATCGCCGCGGCTCTTGCTGTGGGCCCAAGACTGGCTTCGGATAGAAGGATGAAACCTAACAGCCTCATTTTCGTGCTGAT
>WNFB01006771.1_pt1 | contig 10278 bp, 12 predicted proteins | sample 5400501 | NCBI WGS metagenome assembly WNFB01 (sample SAMN13153341, study PRJNA577476) | soil metagenome | isolation source: 200 cm saprolite under Douglas fir tree site 2 hole 1 | place: USA:California | collected 2015-04-18 | reverse complement strand
ACGTGTCTATCAAAGTAAGCGCGTCTTGCTCGATGTAGGGAATCATGTCCAGAACGACATCCGGGGCGAACTTCTTGAAATCAGCGACGAAGGTTGAAAGGTCTTCGCGTTCGCCATAGATGTGCTGAACGACAAGCGGAAGTTCAGTTTCCGTCCGTCCGCGATGGAAGACAGCGACGTTGTGGCCATCTTCGACCAAACGTCGAAGCACGTGCACTCCTGTGAAACCCGTGCCGCCAATTACGAGAATTTGCATGGCTTAATTTCTTTCGAGAACTATTTAACGAAGCGGGCTAACGATCGAATTCAGCGGGCGCGGGCGAGCGGCATTCTAACACCACCGGAATGAAGTTGCTTGAGAGCTATATGGAGCATAAACGAGGATCGATGTTGTGAATAAGGCGCCTGCTTTAGTCCTCAAAGTTTCAGATCCTGGAGCCACGCTTGCCGAGAAGCATGAGGAAGCGCGAATCGCGAAAGAAGTCGTGCTCTGGATCGTCGCGCTATTTATTGCGCTCGTCTGCCTGCGCTCAGGTTGGCTGAAGGTGACGGGCAACATCTTTTGGGTGCGCGATTTCGATCGGTGGGGTTATCCCGACTGGTTTCGCATAGTGGTCGGGATCGCCGAACTTACTTCGATGGCTCTTCTCCTGATACCGCGATTCGCAAGCTACGGCGCGAGCCTGTTTGCTGTGGTAATGCTCGGAGCGATGTTTACTCATTACACGCATAACGAAATTAGCCGCTTACCCTTTAACCTACTTCTTCTCGCGCTTTCGCTAATCATCGCCTTCACGCGCCGGGCCACCTTTCTTAAGAAACTAAGGAAATCTGGGAACGGTTAGTTAGTCGCCCACACAATCTGCGAGAGGTCCACCAAATCCTGTATATTGCCTGCGGGTGCAGCCGGATTCTAATGTCGGTCGGGCCGCTTATAGTCACATGCTGAACTCAACTCTCGGACCCAAGCTTGCGAATGGCGCCATCGAGTTGTGGCGCGGCAGCCCCGGGTCGCTTCAGCAGATCGGCGATTTTGCCAGCGATGTTTACAGCTTTTTAGAATCCGGTAGAAAGCGGTATCTTCGACTAACTTCGAGTCGCGATCGCACCAAGGCTCAAATTGAAGCGGAACTCGACTTCATTGCCTACCTTCATCAGGGTGGCATCAATGTTATCCTGCCAATTTTTTCGACAGCCGGGCGACTGATTGAAGAGATTCCCGTTACAAGCAGTTCTCTGTTTGCTTGCGTCTTTAATGAAGCTCAGGGTGAGCGGTTCAGATATGATTCCACCAGGCATAACAGAGATCATTTCAGACTTCGCGGAAGGGTTCTGGGACGAATTCACGCTCTCTCAAAAGCCTACGTTCCTTTCGGTAGCTTTCGCAGATTCGCTTGGGACGAGGACAACCTATTGCTGCAGGCCGACGAATTCTTACCTAAATCCGAAACGATTGTTTGGCGAGAATATCATGCGACAAAAGAACGGTTGCGAGACTACCAAAAGTCGAGTCAGACATTCGGTTTGATACACGGTGATTTTGGAGACACAAACTATCGCCACCATCATGGTCGGTTTAATGTCTTCGATTTTGATGATTGTTGTTATCACTGGTTCGTCTATGACCTGGCAATTACAGTCTACCCACATGGATGGCGAAAAGAAGGATTGCAGCTTTTGGATTGGCTCCTGGAAGGATATTCCGAAAGTATGCCGCTAAACGTGACGCCGGCGGACATCACGATGTTTTGCCAATGGCGATTGGTTTATATGTTTCTCGTTTATGCCAGGAAGTGGGGCTTTGAGCACCTGTCGGAGCGACAAGCAGAATGGTTCTCGCAGAAACGAGAAAATATCGCTCGTGGATATACATGGAATGTGTAATCAACCAGCGCGCTTCGGTCTAGCCGCCGCCGAACAAATCATTTCAACCGGACGCGCCGATAGCGTGCTTTTCATCATTATTCCTCCGGCGTATATTGAATGCCGTTTGCGGCGCGCCGGTTAATTCGACCGTTCAGTGGCTTCTTCCAAAAACCTGGAACATCTTTGCAACTAAGAAGCGGGTGACGTGTTTATAGCAGTAGGCTCATGGACTGCCTGGATGAAACGTGGGGAGTACGCGGGATGAAAAAACTAACAATCGCTCTTGCGCTGGTTTCACTGTTCGGTGTCGGTTTGCTGCCAAACATCGACAGGGCCCAGAAAGCAGGTGAAGCCCTAACACTCAGCAAGGGGCAATGGCGCGAGGATCTGCAATACCTTGCTCGCGAGCTGCCAAAGCGCCACAAGAACCTTTTTCATACTGTCTCACGAGAACAATTTGAGCGCGCTGTTGCCGAACTCGATACGGCGATTCCTTCGCTTGAAGACCACCAAATCATTGTCAGGATGCTGCAAATCACAGCAATGATCGGTGATGCGCATACGTATGTTCACTTGCCACAGACGTTCAAGCTCTACCCGATAAGCCTCTACTGGTTCGGAAGTGATTTGCGCGTCGTTCGCGCCGCACCCGAAAACAAACAGGCGCTCGGCGCGAAAGTCGTCAAAGTCGGCGGGATGAATATCAGCGACGTGCAAACGCGGCTTCTCAAAGTACTTTCGCAATCTGAAAATGAATGGTTCGTGTTGAGTAACAGTCCCGGTTATATGGCGAGGCCCGAAGTTCTGCAAACGCTCGGCATTGTTCCCGAGGTAAGCCGCGCCGCCTTCACTTTCGAGAATGACGAAGGGAAACAGTTTGCGCTCGACATCACGCCTGTCGTCGCGGACGCTAGCCTCAATTCACTCTGGCTAAAGGCGGCAACCTCTGAGCCGCTTTCCCGACAGAAACAGAACGAGCCGTTCTGGTTTACGTACCTGCCGGACTCACAAACAGTTTACGTAAATTTCAAAGGTTACGCCTCGCTCAGCGAAAATGCGCGGAAGCTCTTTCAATTCGTTGACGGCAACTCGACTAAACGTCTTGTCATCGATATGCGACAAAACGGCGGCGGTGATTTCACGAAGGTACGAAGCAGCTTGCTTCCCGCCATCAAGCAACGTCCCACAATAAATCAGAAGGGGCATTTATTTGTCATCATCGGACGGAGGACGTTTTCCGCGGCGATGACCAACGCCATTGACTTTCGCAAAGAGACGAACGCGATCCTGGTCGGCGAGCCCGCAGGAGAAAGACCCAATAGTTATCAGGAGAACGACGAAATGAAACTGCCGAACTCTGGCCTGGTAGTGTCCTACTCAACCAAGTATTACAAGTTCCTGGATGAGGATGCGCCAGCCGTCATGCCTGATAAGCGGATTGATCCGAATTGGGCAGATTACAAGGCGGGACGCGATCCGGTTATGGATTGGATTCTCTCACAGAATAACTGACGCAGAGTGTTCCACCTATTTGACAACAAAGCACTGCGTCAGTGCTTACTAGTGTCCTGACTCTAAAGTCCTAATAATAAGATCGGCGCATGCCAACGGGGCGGTAGCCCGACCGTAAGGGAGGGCTCATGTGTTAGCGACGTGTAAAGACCGAGCCCTCCCCACGGTCGGGCTAGTGCCCCGGTGATTGATTAATTAAACGAATTTCTGAGACACCACACTAGCGGCACCCTGACAAGATGCACCCAAACACATTAAAGGTAAACGGAAAGGATCGGCAAATGAGAAATCTGGTAAATCTGGTAGTTATCATTATGCTTGCTCTTTCCCTTCTCTGCGCTTGGTTTCCAACATCTCAAGCCGTAGATAAACCCGCCTCTGAATCGCTATCGCCCAAAGACCAGGTTGAAGTCTTTGAGACGGTTTGGAAGACGATCAACGATGAATATTACAACTTCAACCCAGCATTCGCTGACTGGGCGACAGTGCGTGAACGTTATCGCCCTCGGGTAGAGGCCACGAAGAATGACGACGAATTCTACGCTCTGCTCAACTCGATGTTGCTCCGCGAATTGCACGACTTTCATACCGGCTTTGCCGCACCAAACGAGCAGCCACGAAGTAATGGGCTTTCGGTCAACGAGGTTGAAGGCAAAGTCGTGGTTGTGCGGGTTGAGCCAGACTCTGACGCGGCACGCTCAGGAGTGCAGGTGGGAATGATCCTGCGCACCTTCAACGGCAAATCGGGTCAAGAAAGAATTGCGCAGCTGCGCGCAAGACTCGGACATTATTCGAATGCGCAATCTGAGCGGTTTCTTCTTTATAGCTCGTTCCTTGGTGGTCCGCTTAATGAACCTCTCAAGCTCGGTCTTGAGCGAGCAGACGGGACACAATTTGACGTGGTTCTTGCGCGCCGATTAGGTTCTTCTAGTCCATCACCGGCCCTCACCTCGCAACGCTTGCCCTCCGGCTTCCACTATCTCAAGATATTGGGCGCAATCCGGTCACCGGTTGATGAGACTTTCAAAAGCGACTTTGCCAGCTTCAGGGATGCGCCGGGTCTGATTATTGACCTGCGTGGCGTCTCCGGTGGCGATTTTCACGATATTGGGCTGAAGATGGCCAACTACTCCTTCCCTGCCAAAGTTTCCTTCGGCCGCATGCTCAACCGTTCAGGCGAGACACCGGCTTTTCATACCTGGAGCGCGGGTGGCGGCGATCAAATCTACAAGGGTCCGGTGGTGATTTTGATTGACGAGTCCGTACGGAGTGCCGGCGAGGTCTTCGCCCAGGGATTTCAGGAGAATGGACGCGCGACGGTTATCGGAGTCCAGAGTTGCGGTTGTGTGGCTGACAGAGAGAGTAAGAAAGTGAAAGGCGGTGGCGTGCTCGTTTACAGCCATCTTGCTTACCTGTCGGGCAAGGGACGTAAGCTGGAAGGAGATGGTGTCGTGCCGGATAAAATAGTACCTTTGACAATCGCTGCATTGCGACAGGGTCGCGACGAGCTGTTAGACGAGGCTGAGCGCACGTTGAAATCGCTGAAGTCTCATTGATGCCGACAACTGAGTTTGAAAATTGCCGTGAAGCTTCATTAATCAGATATCCTATGGTACTGCGGAAGTATGGTCTATTTCGCGCCCCTAACGCCGAAAATCTCAACTTCGAGAAGAGGCCTTTCAAAGTGAGCGGGTTAGTCGGAAACGCTCTCTCTTACGACGATTACGTGATTATCATAGACCTCCCGCGAAACCGGATGGCTATCCTACAAAGCAGGTAGCTCGTATCTCAACTTTAAAGATAGAATCCTCGTTGTTTACCGCCGCGTGGCCGCTTGAACTCTTTCGTTCGGCGTCATTCTTCTGCCAATAAATCTCCAAACGAACAAGATTTTACAGGTATAGTCATGCCTTAAACCTGGCTCTTAATTTGTGTAGGGGCACAAAAGTAGGCTGATGCTGTGAATAAGGCGCGTGCTTTAGTCCTTAAAGTTACAGATTCTGATGCCACACTTGCAGAGAAGCATGAGGCTTTTTGCGAGCTGGTCAGGATTTTCCAGGATATGGCTTACGCTTGCGCGTATGCCGTCTTGGGAGACTTCTACCTAGCGGAAGACGCCGCACAAGAGGCTTTCATTTCAGCCTGGCAAAAGATGAGTCAACTTCGCCAACCGGAAGCTTTTCCAGGTTGGTTTAGGCGCTTAGTGCTGACAGAGTGTAATCGCCTGACGCGCGGGAAACGTCTGCGAACTATGTCGCTTGACGAGGGCGTGAACCTTCACGCTCCCTATCCTGATCCGCAGAGGTCAATCGAAAGAGACGAGCTGACGAAAGCAGTGTTTACGGCGATCAACAAGCTGTCATTGAACGAGCGCATGGTCGTCGTACTCTTCTACATCAAAGAATATACTCAAAGCGACATCAGCGCGTTCCTCAACGTCCCACCGACGACTGTTGCCAAGCGTCTCTATTCAGCGAGAGTGCGCTTGAGGGCCATCATAATGAACGGATTCAAGGACGATCTCGCTGCACATCGTCCTTCACGCGACGGGAGCTTCGCGGAAAAAGTCAAAGCCGGCATCTACGACGAATATATCGGGCAATACAGGTTTGAGCTTCGCCCTGAGTTGGTTGTCGCCATTACACGAGAAGGCGAGAGTCTGATGAGCAAAGCGGCAGAGCAAACAAACGAATTGTTTGCCAATGACGGGGCTGAATGCGAACTGCTTGCCAAAGAATTTGACGGCAGAGGGAAGTTCATCAGAGACGAACATGGGCGTGTCTCTCACCTCATCTACTATGAATTCGGTCGTGAAATGGGGCGAGCGAAGAAGATTTGTTGACTTGTTCCACAATCGGATGTGAAAGGGACAACTGTGACGAAAGGGCGAATCGCGAAAGAAGTCGTGCTCTGGATCATCGCACTATTTCTCGCGCTCGTCTGCCTGCGGGTAGGTTGGCTGAAGTTGACGGGCAACATCTTTTGGGTGCGCGATTTCCACCGGTGGGGCTATCCCGACTGGTTTCGCATCTTGGTCGGGATCACCGAACTTACTTCGATGGCGCTTCTCCTTGTACCACGGTTCGCCGGTTACGGCGCGAGTCTGTTTGCCGTGGTAATGATCGGGGCGATATTTACTCATTACACGCACAACGAAACAAGCCGCTTGCCATTTAACCTACTTCTTCTCGCGCTTTCGCTAATCATCGTCTTCACGCGCCAGCGGACCTTTCTTAAGAAGCTACGGAAATCTGGGAACGGTTAGTTAGTCGCCCACACAACCTGCGAGAGGTTCACCAAATCCTGTATATTGCCTGCTCGTGCAGCCAGATTCTAATGTCGGTCGGGCCGCTTATACTCACATGCCGAACTCAACTCCCGGATCAAAGCTTGCGAATGGCGCCATCGAGTTGTGGCGCGGCAGCGCCGGGTCGCTTCAGCAGATCAGCGGTTCTGCCAATCATGTTTACAGCTTTTTAGAGTCCGGAAGAAAACTGTATCTTCGATTAACTTCGAGTCGCGATCGCACCAAGGCTCAAATTGAAGCGGAACTCGACTTCATTTCCTACCTTCATCGGGGCGGTATCAATGTTGTCCTGCCAATTTCTTCTTCAGCCGGGCGACTGATCGAAGAGATTCCGGTTACAAGCAGCTCTCTGTTTGCCTGCGTCTTTGAGGAAGCGAAGGGTGAGCGGTTCAGATACGATTCCGCCAGGCTTAACAGAGATCATTTCAGACTTCGTGGAAGGGTGCTTGGACAAATTCACGCTCTCTCAAAAACCTACGTTCCTTCAGGTAGCGTTCGTAGATTCGCCTGGGATGAGGACAGCCTATTGCTGCAGGTCGACAAATTCTTACCTAAATCCGAAACGATTGTTTGGCGTGAATTTCACGCGACAAAGGAACGGTTGCGAGACTACCAAAAGTCGAGTCAGACATACGGTTTGATCCACGGTGATTTTGGGGACACAAACTATCGCCACCAACATGATCGGTTAAATATCTTCGACTTTGATGATTGTTGTTATCACTGGTTCGTCTATGACCTGGCAATTACAATCTACCCCCACGGGTGGCGAGAAGAAGGATTGCAACTTTTGGATTGGCTGCTTGAAGGATATTCCGAAAAGATGCCGTTAGACGTGACGCTGGCGGACATAATGATGTTTTGCCAATGGCGGTTGCTTTATATGTTCCTCGTTTATGCTAAAAAATGTGGCTGTGAACATCCCTCGGAACAACAGGTAGAATGGTTTGCACAGAGCCGGGAAAACATCGCTCGTGGATACGGATGGTATACGTAGCCAATAGAGATGTGCTTCGGTCTAGCCGCCGCCGAACGAATCCTTGCAGGTGAGCCGCAGTAGCGCGTCTCTTAAGTTGAAACATTGATTCGATGTTGGCCCAACTCGCGCGGCCACCTGAACTCAAACGTTGGGCGCTTGTACTTGTCGGACTTGTAAATCTGATTTGTGAGGAAGTATGAACCTGAAATGTTTTCGTCTTTTGGGTGGTCTCGCGCTTGTAGCAGTCGCGCTGCCATCACAAAGTCGTTCGTTAGCGCAAAGCGCGCCTATTGACACCACGCTGGCATATCAATACCTCCAAGAAGCCCAAGCATTGTGTAGCCGAGACAATGGCACACTTTGGGGAGTTTCGCTTTGCGGTCCAATGCTCTTTGTTGACCGGAAAACGCGCACTGTAGTTGCCAATCAGGCAGACAAAGAAGGCATTTTGACGAAGAGTGGAAATGTATTCGTCGGGGAGTTGCCGGCTAAAGTAAACATTGCAAATACGGCCATCGACTGGGCCGGCGTGAAGTGGACGATGATCATCTTTCCCCTGCCCGAGGATAGATATCATCGTGCAAACCTTATGGCTCATGAGTTGTGGCATCGTATCCAGAAGGACATCGGTTTCTCCGGTTCTGGTGCCGCGAACAATCACCTAGATTCGCGCGATGGGCGCGTGTGGTTGCAATTGGAGTGGCGCGCACTTGCGTCTGCATTAACCAGTCGTGGCAAACAGCGTCGGCTGGCGATAATGGACGCGCTTCTGTTTCGCGCTTACAGGAGAACGATATTTCCGCGAGCTGCTTCCGAGGAACGCGGAATGGAGATGCACGAAGGTCTGGCGGAGTACACTGGCGTAAAGCTTAGTGGAAGTCCGAATCTGAATCAGTATTTGGTTAACGGGGACATCAAAGAAGCCGCGCAGAAACAAACGTTCGTGCGGTCATTTGCGTATACGACGGGCCCAGCTTACGGCATCCTATTGGATCAGACTGGTAGGAAATGGCGAAAAGGTTTGACCAAAGAAGATGATCTTGGGACTACGTTAGGGAAGATTCTGGCTATCAAGCTCCCGCCGAATGTCAAATCAGCGGCTGAAGCACGCGCGAAGAATTATGATGGAGACCGGCTTCAGACGGCCGAGACCGAGCGTGAAAATAATCGGCAAAAGGTAATCGCAGATTATCGTGCCAGATTAGTGGACGGTCCGGTGCTGACAATTCCTTTGCAGAAGATGAACATGCAATTTAATCCTGGCAATTTGGTGCCGCTTAATTCGCTGGGCACAGTTTATCCGGATATCAGGATCGTTGATGTATGGGGGATCTTGACAGTATCCAAAGGGGCGCTAATCAATTCGACTTTCTCAAGAATCTACGTTTCAGCACCGAGCAGTTTGAGTGCACCGTCTATACAAGGTGACGGTTGGACGCTGGAACTAAATGCAGGCTGGATCGTAACCAACGGCGAACGTAAGGGCGACTACATCGTGAAGAAATCGGAGTAGTAACTATGCAACGCCGCGCACAACAAATCGTTGGACGCGAGCGGCGGGGGCGTGTTTCGCAACTAGCTTGGTGCGGTAAAGAGTTCTTTGATTCGCGCCGCCGCGTCAACTCCCTTCGGCGGCATACACATTCTAAGGAGGACCAATGGCAGAGACGTTCGAAGCATACCGAAATCGAATCCTAAGTTATCTTGGCGATGAGGAGCCCATTGGTATCCAACAAGCCACCCCTTCGCAGCTCGAGCGTCGATTGCGCGATGTCGCACCCGAGGAGTTGATCCGGCGCCCTGCACCTGAAAAGTGGTCAATCGCCGAGATCGTAGCGCACTTGGCGGACGCGGAACTGGCGATGGGGTGGCGATTGCGAAACATGCTGGCGAATCCGGGCGTGGCCTTGACGTGGTGGGACGAGGCCGCATGGGCCGAGCGCCTGGGTTACGCGCAGCAGGAGGCGAGCCTTTCGGCCGGGGTCTTTCGGGCGTTGCGCGAGAGCAACCTGCGACTGTTGCAGTCGGTCCCGCGCGCACGATGGGTGGAGTGCTACGGGGTCCACGAGGTCCGCGGACGGCAGACGGTCGAGGAGTTCGTCCGCATGGAAGCGGCACATGACTTGAACCATCTTCGGCAGATCGACCGCATCTTGAGTGGTGTATAGCCAGGCAGTCGTGATGGCGCGGAAATGCCGCCGAACAAATCGTTGGACGCGAGCGGCGGGAGCGCCTCTCGCAACTTGCTCGGTGCGGCGAAGGGTGCTTTGATTCGCGCCGCCGCGTCAACTCAACCGTTAGCTGGCTTTCGTCTAACGAGACTTGTAAGGTATTGAACTATGAAGCTGGTTTGTCAATTTCTAGTCGTTGTTATGTTTACTGGGGCTGTGCCTTGTTATGGAAACTCCGTCAAGAAGCAAAACAGTCGAACCAAATTACACAGCACAACCGACTGGCGCATCCAGCCGTCTTTCACGCTCGACACAGTTTGCTTGCTGAACGTGCTGACGGGCGACCCGTTTTATGTGCGTTACTACAAAGACGAATACGCTCGGTTTGAACCGCAATTGACACCTGATGTCCGTGCTGCTCTGGCTAATCTCAAACGCAAAAT
>WNFB01006768.1_pt1 | contig 10280 bp, 9 predicted proteins | sample 5400501 | NCBI WGS metagenome assembly WNFB01 (sample SAMN13153341, study PRJNA577476) | soil metagenome | isolation source: 200 cm saprolite under Douglas fir tree site 2 hole 1 | place: USA:California | collected 2015-04-18 | reverse complement strand
ACTACCAGCTCAGGCACTACCAGCTCAGGCACTACCAGCTCAGGCACTACCAGCTCAGGTACTACCAGCTCAGGTACTACCAGCTCAGGTACTACCAGCTCAGGCACTACCAGCTCAGGCACTACCAGCTCAGGCACTACCAGCTCAGGCACTACCAGCTCAGGGGGCATCTTTGACACCTCCATCAGCCCCCTTGACCGGGCGCTGTCGGGAGTAGCAAAGCGGGTGGGCCACGTCTCGGCACAGGGTTTGACCTCTTTCATTACCGACCGTGATCAGTTCCTGGTGCTGATTCGGGCCCTGGCCACGCAGTCGCGCGTCAATATCCTGTCTACCCCCCACGTGATTGCCGCTGACAACCGCGAAGCCCATATCCTCGTCGGCGAGCAGGTCCCTATCTTGACATCGACACAACAAAGCACCGTGGCCAATTCCAATCTCGTTCAGAGTATCCAGTACCGTGACACCGGCAAGATTCTCACGATTCTCCCGCAGGTGAACTCCGCCGGGCTAGTCAACATGGAAATCCGCCAGGAGGTGAGCGCTGTGGGGGCGCAGGTGTTCGGTAACACCAACTCGCCGAGTTTCACCACCCGCGAGGCTGAGACCACGGTAGTCGTGCAAAACGGCGAGTCTGTGCTCTTGGGCGGCATTATCGACGATCAGCTCAGTCGCACGCGCAGCGGGGTCCCCTACCTGATGAACATTCCCGTCCTGGGCCGTCTGTTCCGGGTTGAGAGCGAACAGGTCGACCGCACCGAGCTGCTCGTCCTCATCACTCCCCACGTCATCCGCGACCGTGATGAGGCGCGTTCCATCACCGAAGAATTCGAAAGCCGGATTCAGAACCTCAAAGGGATGCTCGACCGGGTGGAAAGGCAAAAGAGCAAGTCGCCGACATCGGCTGCTCCTGCTGCGCCTGAGCCTGGCGCAGGGCGCTGAATCGAATGCATGAGTAGGGGCGAAGCATTCGCCCGACGGACGGGAAAAAGACTGTGGTTTCTGTCCACGAATGCTTCGCCCTCTACGTCTCTTTACAGCGGTTTGCACACGGGTGAGCCCTGGGAGCGCGACCATTTGGTCGCCTGTCAAAGCGGGCGGGACGCCCGCGCTCCAGGATGAGGATACATTCGATTGAAAACCGCTCTCAGTTCATCACCAGTATCGTTGACCACTAGGTGGGGCTCATGGTGGAGGGAGAATGCAGAAACTGTCAGTGTGCCTCTTGCTCGCGATTGCGATTGGTGGCGTTTACTATAATGCCCTGAGCAACGGTTTCGTTTTTGACGACTATCTGCTGGTCGTCGAACGTGCGGCCATCCCTCAAGTCGCGTCCGATCCCTTGCTGGCATTCTCCCCCACGGTGGTGGGATATCGGCCGCTGCGTACCCTCTCCTATGTCCTGGATTACCGCTTGGGCGGACCGCAGCCTTGGATCTTTCACCTGAACAATCTCATCTATCACTGGATCACTGCCTGCTTGGTGTTCTTCGTCACCTTGCGACTTGTTGCAAACAGGACGGGCGACGGTTATCCGGTGCCAGATGCCGGTACGCTGGCTCCCAGCCTCCAGTTTGCGGACTTTGGGTTCCGCACCGCCCTGTTCGCGACAGTGCTGTGGGCTCTGCACCCAGTGCAGACTGAAGCGGTAACCTATATTTCCGGCCGTAGAGATATTCTCTCTGGACTCTTTTTTTTCCTCGGGCTGTACGCTTTCTTGCGGTTCCGCGCACAGCCGCAGGAGACTCCATCCCGCGGGCGTCAGGTGTTCTGGCTCTTACTAGCCTTTCTAGCATATGGTCTGGGCCTGCTGAGCAAAGAAATGGCCGTGACGTTGCCGCTGGTGATGCTGTGCTACGATTATGTCCAGACGGTGCGACTACAGGGGGTGAGCTTCGGTTGGAAGTATGTACGGGAGTTGAGCGGTGGGATGGTGAGAACCGTCTGGAGCCATAAATATCTCTACCTCCCCCTGCTGGTGGGAGGGCTGTGTTTTTCCTGGTATGCCGCTTTTGTCATACTGCCTATCTGGCGGGTAGGGTGGTACGGGGGCAGTATCGGCGCGAATTTTTTGACCGTCGCCCGCATCTGGGTTTATTATTTCTACCTGTTCCTCTGGCCTACGCACCTGCTGGCGGATTATACCGGTGCCTTTGCTGTCACCCACTCTCTCCTCGACCCCTGGGCGCTCGCTGCGGTGAGCTTGCTGCTCGTGCTCTTCCTGCTGACCATGAGCCTGCTGCGCTATTCCCGTCTTGCCGCGTTCTCCGCCTTGTGGATTGCCATCACGCTGCTGCCCGTCTCTCACCTTATTCCCTATCCGGAAATGATGGCTGAACACTATCTCTACATCCCCTCGTTTGGCTTCTGCCTCTTGGTGGCGTTGCTCCTGGCTCGCTTGACCGACAGTCCAAGGTCCAAGGTCCAAGGTCCAAGGTCTTTTTTCTCTTTTCTTGACTTGAGACGTGAGACGTGGGACTTGAAACGCTGGTGGATGGTGGTCGGGTACGGACTATTTGTGATTTTTCTTATTTTCTATGCGAGACGAACCGTGATCCGGAACCGCGACTGGCGCGATGACCTGACCTTTTATAACTGCATGGTGAGAGATAATCCCTATTCGGCCCGTGCTCGCCTCGGCCTGGGATACGCGTATGACCGCAGTGGCCTCCCCCGCATGGCGATTGTCCAATATCAAGCCGGGCTCAGACTCGACCCGCAGGATCCACGTTTGTACACCAACCTGGGGGCGGCACACCAAAAGCTTGGTGAATTGAGAGAGGCCGAGCAGGTCTATAAGGATGCTCTGAAATTGCGCTTTCAAGACCTCAAGATCTTGAACAATCTGGGCTTCCTCTACGCCGAGAAAAGGGAGTTCGACAAAGCGCGCTCCACTCTGGAGAAAGCGGAAAAGCTTTCCCAAGGCAGGAACTCCACTGTTTATGCGAATTTCGGCTTGCTGTACGAGTTGCAGAATAAGCTGCCCGAGGCACTGGAGGCATATCGGAAAGCCAGGACACTGGATCCTGACAATGCGGTGTACGCCCAGAGGATAGCGGTACTGGAAAAAAATCTGGCAACACAAGGTCAGGGGGCTGGGGAGAATACTGAGAAAGGCCAGCCAGGCTCACCTTAAGAGGCACTGGGCACGTCGATATGGAGCATTCAAGGGAGTGGCTCTTTTTGCCCCTGACTCTTGACATCAAATCTAGCCGCTGCTAGAAGGGTGCCGATCTATGGGAGGAGAGGTAGCAAGCGGTTCTGACCGGCCAGGAGAAGTCCTTCGACTTCATCCATGCATAAACAGGCTGTTTGTTCTTGGGTTGTTCATTTTCCTTTTCGTATTTGGGGCGTGTTCCTCAGAGCGGCGTGGAGGAGAGGTGGAGACGTTGGAGGAACGGGCAAAAGGGTTTTGGCAGGCGCGAGTTGCTGGCGATGATCTCGAGGCTTACAACTACGAGGCCTATTCCAAAACCGGCAAGATGACTGCGCAGCAATATATCCGGGCCCGCAGTCCTGCCCTAAAATATACAGCATACGAGGTGAAGGGGACGGTGGAAAAGGGAGATGAGGCGACGGTGACTGTTGATTTCAAGTACCGTCTCATCATCCCTGCTCGGGCGGACATCGATCTCCCAATGACGACAGATGAGCGCTGGGTGCGGCTCGACGGACGGTGGTACCGGCAATTAGAGCAGCCAGACACGAGCCAAACCTCTGGGTGAGAGGGCCGACGTTTCGCTTGACAGCCATGACAGTTTGCATTATGGTTTAGGGCGTTTGCCGCTTTTCGAGAAAGGATAGGGATGTGAAAGAGGCACGGGCCAGCCCAGAGCTGCGAGACTGGAGGAGGTGAGGTATGGAGGGAGAGTAACTCGGAATAAGAAGAGAAATGGCGAACCGGTCCTAAGAAGACCGGGCAAGAGAGAGTAGAGATAGGAAGAGGACAATGACGGAAGAAAGGAGAGGGAAGATGGACAGAAAAAAATTTGGTGCGGTGCTAGTCGCGCTGGTGACGGGAGTGGTCTTGTCGGCTGGTAGCGCCTTAGCGCAGTCAGGCTACCTAGTGGGCGATCCTTCTACTGGTAAGCTGATTCCCTTCTATCGGGTAGGCCAAACGCTTTCCACCCTCATCGGCTTGACGAGCACGGAAGGCGACTTCGATGGCCCCAATGTGGGGAAGGGTGACTTGGATGTCCATGTGACCATTTTTAGCAAGCGGAGTGTTGAGATACTCGACTTCGACCTGTGCCTGTCGCCGTCTGACTTTGGCTTTGTCGTGCTGCAGCAGAATCCGCCGACTACGGCGCAAAATGAGGAACTGTTTGGTTCCTTGAAGCGGTTTCACAAGGCCCGGATATTCAGTGTCACTGGGGACGGGATTCCCATCGAGGGATACGTGACCGCGGTAATTCAGGCGGAGTTCAATTCACACAACGGTACATGCGTGGGTTTTGATCACACTCCCATTTTTCTTCACGGAGTGGACCTGGACCCCCTAGTAGCTGCGGGTGTCTTAGAAGCTCATAAGAACGAGGAGCACTTAGCCACCTGGGCAATTCTGGCGGAGGTTGGCTCCGGTTTCTACGCGACCGAGATTCCGACGCCGACTGCCATCATCGCTCCCTTCGGCGTTTCCGGGGTTAAAGGCGGTAGCGTGTTTGGCGGGCCGGGCGCTTATGGGCTCATTCCTGGGCCACCGGAGCATGGCAATACGGTGTTTGCGCGCTTTGATGTCAACCCGGCGGTGGATTCGAAGACTGAAATCTTCGTGTGGTTGAAGCACAACGACGGTAGCAGCGTCACTGCCTTCTTGGACTGCGAGGACGAGTTTCGGATATCCACGACTATTCCTCTGCCGGACGAGGTGAACATTATCGATCCGGACACGCTGGCAGGTATTGGGCAGTGCAAAAGCCTCAAGCAGTATCGTGGCAACCTGCTGTTCGATATGCCGGATACCGGTTTTCTGTGGTCCCAGATCACCCAAGTGACTGCACACTACCGGCAGACCTACCTGGGCTACAACCTGGGCGACAACGACTTCATCGATTGCGCCGATGGCGCCAATGACTTCGTGAACAAATGCGAGAACTCTGCCTTCGCCTTGTGTAGCGGCCCTGCTGGAGCCGCTGGTACCTGCGCTGGCGAAAACGACTAAGGGAGAACGCTGACTGCACGTCGTAAGACGAGGGAGCAGAGCTAGAAGAGAGGAGACAAAGGTCATATGGCCTTTGTCTCCTTCTCCGGCTTGGATAAGAAGAGGGCAAGGGCCATATGGTCCCTGCCTTCTTTTTTGTCTGTGAACATGGAACAGTGGGTGATCAAGGGCAACGATTTGGGCAAGTGTTATAAGCTCTATGCCCGCCCCCTGGATAGATTACGTGAGGTGCTGTCCCTCAGGAGCCGCCTGTATCATCAGGACTTCTGGGCTCTGCGGGAGGTGAGCTTTGCTGTGCAACCTGGAGAGTCGTGGGGGATCATTGGCGAGAATGGCGCCGGCAAGTCCACCCTGCTGAAACTGGTTGCCGGTGTGACCCGCCCGAGCCAGGGAAGTCTGGAGGTCAAGGGACGGGTAGGCGCACTTCTAGAACTCGGTACCGGCTTTCACCCGGAATACACCGGCCGTGAGAATATCTACTTCTCTGCTGCCATGATGGGGCTGAGCAAGCCCGAAACCGAGGCTCTGCTCCCGGAGATCATTGATTTCTCGGGCCTGGGAGACTTCATCGACCGGCCGGTGAAAACCTACTCGACCGGGATGTTCATGCGCTTGGGGTTTTCCGTCGCCACGACCATCAATCCTGACGTCCTTATCACTGATGAGGTCCTGGCAGTCGGGGACGAATCCTTTCAGAAGAAATGTATCCGCAGAATGGAAGCTTTTCTGGCGCAGGGAAAGAGCCTATTGTTCTGTTCTCACAGCATGTATCATGTGAGAAAATTGTGTCAGCAGGCGATATGGCTCGACCACGGGCAGGTGCGCGCTGTTGGAGACGTATCTGAAGTAACCAACAGTTATGAGGATTACATTCGCGAAATAGAAGCCCGCGTTCAGCCGAACGAGGAAACGAAAGAAAATCAATATCCGAACGACTACAGCCGTCTCCGTGCGGTCCGACTCTTGAACGCGACAGGCCAGGAGACCGCTCGTTTCAAGATGGGAGACCGGGCGCGGCTGGAGATTATCGCCGAGACTCCAGACGGAATTGCTCCGGTGATCGTGGTGGGGCTGCTGCGCAACGATAAGACCCCAATCTATGGTGTCTTCAGCGATTTCGACAAGATACAACCCCAGGAGATCGGGAACAAACGATTCCGCATTGTGTACGAACTCCTGGACCTCAGTCTGCTGCCCGGCAGCTATACCTTTCGCGCGCATGTTCTCGACCCGCCCGGACTGCGGCTCTTCGATACGGTGGAGAAGGATTTTGCGGTGCAGGGCGATACCCGCGAGATCGGGATCTGTCGCCTACCGCACCGGTGGGTAAACTAGAGGAAAATAAGCAATGTCGTCGCCCTGGGACACAGTCTTGAAAAATAGTGAGGAGCCGGAGCGGCTCTGGAGCCAATCCCGTCGCGAGGCTGCACTGCGGGAGATAGAGGAGCAGTTCCACCTGCACCTCACCGAGGAGGAAGTGTTTCGCGCCGCCACACTCTTTTTTTCTCTTTTGTCTGGTTACTCGCTCATCCGCAAGGAAGTGGTCGCGCAAGAGGTACACCGCCAGCTTGCCATGCTTGATGAAGAAGAGGAAAAGAGTGGTGTATGATCATCCTCGGAGTCGCTGGCCTGTTTCATGACGCTGCCGCAGCCCTGGTCCGCGATGGTGAACTGATCGCTTTTGTTGAAGAAGAACGGCTGATCCGCCAAAAGCATGCCCATGGGAAGTTTCCCCATCACGCCATTCGCTTCTGCCTCCGGCGGGCAGGAATCAGCATCAAAGAGGTGGACTATCTCGCGTTTTACTACGATGTGAATCGCAGTCTGCTGAATGATTGGAGAGTTGAGCCCTTTCTGTCGCACTTCCGCAACTACCCTCGTGACTTGTTCGGCTATTTTGAGAACCTGCAGATGATCAGGGCTTATGTCGAGGCCTTTGCCGAGGCTTCGGCGGTTAAGCTGGTGGTGGTGGACCACCATGATTGCCACCTAGCGGCCGCCTTTTTTTGTTCCCCTTTCTCAAAAGCCAATGTTCTTTCCCTGGATGCCCGTGGCGAGGTGGTCACGGCGGTGTTGGCGAAGGGAGAAGGAACGTCGATCACCCGCCTGCGGGAAGTGCCGATGCCCCACTCGCTGGGGATGCTCTATTCGGCGGTGACCCATTTTCTCGGCTTTCCATTCCTTGATGGGGAAGGGACGGTCATGGGTTTGGCATCTTACGGTGAGGACCGGTTTAGTGACGCATTTCGGCAAATGGTTGTTCCCACCGCTGACGGTTTCGTTACTCAACCCGACTCCTACTGGTCTCACGCCACGGTGGGTTGGCTCTCTGGTGTTCCGAATGGCCTGACGCGCTTCTTCGGTGAGCCCCGCCCGTACCGCAAGAACCCCATCAACGGCACTGATGAACATATTGCCGCATCTCTGCAGCAGGCGACCGAACGGATCGGTCGTCATCTCTTCGATCTCCTGTACCAGGAAACTGGCTGGCGCGATTTCTGTCTGGCCGGTGGAGTGGGACTCAATGCCAAGATGAACGGGGAGTTACTCTCTCACCCGGCGGTCGAGCGGTTCTATGTCCCTCCCGTTGCTAATGATCCAGGGGGGGCGATTGGCGCGGCTTACGTGCTCTACGCCCGTCTGACGGGAAAACGCCCACAGCCGCTTCCTCATGCGTATTACGGACCACAGTATAGCAATGATGCGATCAAGGCTGTCTTGGAGGAAACTGGCGTCGGGTACGAGGCGTGTGGCGACGTTGCCAGCCGTGGGGCAGAACTCTTGGCCGAGGGAAAAATTTTAGGGTGGTTCCAGGGCAGGATGGAAATGGGTCCTCGCGCTTTGGGGAATCGCTCCATTCTTGCCCACCCGAGTTACCCAGCCATGAAGGAGACGGTGAATAATAAAGTCAAGCACCGAGAACCGTGGCGACCCTTTGGCCCTTCGGTAGTTTTCGAAGAGCGAGAGCGGTACTTTCAGGGCGGTCCCGAGGCGCCTTTTATGACCAAGGCATTACGCACCACTGCCGTGGGGCGTCGGGATCTTGCGGCTACGGTTCACGTCGATGGCACCGCACGAGCGCAGACCGTCACAGCAGCGGCCAACCCGCTCTACTACTCCCTCATCAGAGAGTTTGGGAAGAAGACCGGCGTGTACGGCGTGTTGAATACCTCCTTCAATCTGAAGGGGCAACCAATTGTGAACACCCCTCGGCAGGCAGTCGAGATGTTTCACCAGAGCGGTATGGACTATCTGGTCATCGGCGACTTTATCGTCCGGCGCTGACGACTCGCCGGCAGTTTCAGACGCTCGGGCGCGTAGTGGGGATCATACACACTCTCATCGCGCAGCGGCATCTCTTGGCCACGATGGTGAGGAGAGATATCGGCGCACGATTTGCCGGATCGAGTCTTGGCGGCTTATGGACCCTTATCCATCCGGCTATCATGCTGAGCCTGTATACCATGGTATTCGCCTACATCTATCGGGTGCCGCAGATGGAAGGGGGGTACGGCTTTACCGAGTTCGTCTTTTGTGGGATGTGGCCGTGGATGGCCTTTCAGGAAGCCTGCCTGCGCTCCGTGACGGCTATTACCGACAATGCCACGCTGGTCAAGAAACTGCAGTTTCCCTCAGAACTTCTTGTGATTTCTGTTACCCTCTCCAGTTTTCTCAGCCAGGGAGTAGGGTTCATTCTCTTCCTCTTTGGGCTGATGATCTGGAAGGGAGCTGTCTCGGTTATGAGTGTGGTATTGCTCTCGGTGCCACTCGCACTCCATATCATCCTGGCTGCGGGAATCGGTATGATTCTGGCTTGTGGGAACGTCTTTTTCCGAGACATCGGGCAGTTGGCGAATGCTGGTTTTACCGTGTGGTTTTTTCTTACGCCAGTGATTTATGCCCCCCCCTTGGTTCCTGCGATCCTCCAACCCGTCTTGCAGTGGAACCCCGTCACTCCGATCGTTGGCTTGTACCGTTCCCTAATCCTGTCTCACATTTTTACCGGAGGGGTAGGGTTGCTGTATTGTGCTCTGTTGACGGGTATTCTTTTCTGGTTCGGTGCCTATCTTTTTCATCGCTGTCGAGGATTTTTTGCCGATTACCTGTAGGGAGACAGATTCGTTGTTAGCTGTGATGTGGAATCTTCTTTCCCTTCTCGACTACTTTCTTCTTCTTCCCCTGCTGAGCCTTTTCCCTGTTCCGCTAGCGTATCAGCTCGGTCGGTTGCGAGGCCGTTTGCGCGCCCGGTGGAATCCCTCGCGTACTGCCCTCGCGTCGCTGTATGTCAAGAAGCTTCTGGGAGAAGAGAATCTTCTTGCTGAGCGTTACTGGGAAATCATTTCTTGTGACGAATTAGATGCCTACTTGTTCCTCTGCAAGCCATTTCGCCGGGTGGCAAAGTTTATCCAGGTGGAGGGGGAAGAATATCTTCAGGAAGTAAAACAGCAGAGGAAGGGAGCGGTTCTCTTAGGTGCCCATCTCGGGGGAGGATTGTTCATGAATCCTTTCTTCCATGCCTTAGGACTGACACCGCAATACGTCATGCGGCCGGTGGCGAGGGACGAGTTTCCCGGCTTCCTTCCTGCTTTATATCTGTATTTTCGCTTTCGCACCTGGTGTGCAACCCGCGCCGTCGGCGCCCCACCGCTGCTCAGCGGGAAAGGAGTGGAGGAAGCGGTGGAAGTCGTCCGCCAAGGAACTCTATTATGGGTTGCGCTTGATGTTCCTCCTCATCTCGCCGGCAGAACCAAGCAGGCGGAGTTCTTTGGTCGCCCCGCCCGGTTTCCTTATGGGGCTTTTGTCATTGCCGCGCGAGCGGAAGCGCCTATCCTTCCCTTTTTTACCTCAGTGGAGGGGAACAACCAGCGCACTTTTCGCTTTCTCCAGCCGATCTGGCATACGACGACTCCGCAGGATATGGAGAAAGCCTTCCACCACTGCGTGCGGCTGTTGGAACAGGAGATTCGCGCGAGGCCTGACCAATGGTTTCTCTGGGATGGGGCTGGGGTCTTCTTTGAGCCGCCGTTGGAGGAGCGTGGCGGATAGTGCACTGATTGTGGGTCGAGAACTTTTGTTCTTTGCCGGGAAGGATTAAGCGACGATAGAGGGACGATGCGGA
>WNFB01006766.1_pt1 | contig 10280 bp, 7 predicted proteins | sample 5400501 | NCBI WGS metagenome assembly WNFB01 (sample SAMN13153341, study PRJNA577476) | soil metagenome | isolation source: 200 cm saprolite under Douglas fir tree site 2 hole 1 | place: USA:California | collected 2015-04-18 | reverse complement strand
CGCTGCTCCTCCGCCTCAGCCCCTGCCTGTTTTCGTTCCTGCTCTGCAACTTCGCGGCTTAACCCCAGCTTGCGACCGAGAACGATGTTCTGGCTTATAAAGAAGCCTTGCTCACCACCCCCCTGGATGCCTCCGCGAATTTGCTCTCCTTGATAGCCGACAGTGGGATTGGGATAGAGCCCCGCCTGAAGCTTGCGGGCGCTGGCGGCGCGGATTTCAGCGGCAGCTTGTGCCAGCGTGGGGTTGTTACTCAAGGCCATCTGTTCCAGGTCAGCGAGCGTGAGGTCAGCTGGCTGTGGTGTGGCTTGATTCTGTGTCGAAGGCGTTGCCCCACTTGCAGACGCGGCGTCAGCTGGCTCCTTCTGGTTCTGGCCGAACCCGAGCTGCGACACCCCTTGAACAGCGACCAAAATGGCCACAATCACGCTGAGCGATGCCGGATGTTGTGTCTTCATTACATTCTCCTCTCCAATGAACTTCATCCAGCCTATCCCTGGTGCTGGTGCTCAATTCCCGGCCTGGGTTCCGACGTAGCCTTCTGCCGCTCCCGCAAAGCCGTCACTTTGTCGTACATTTCCGGAGGCAGAACACGAAGGAAGGTCATCATCCCCTGCATGAAACCGCTCCAGCCGGGACGAAGGCCATAGGTCTCCGGCTTCTCGACCATCTTGTCCATCGCCATCGCTGGCCCTTCCATGAAGGCATCTTGCGGAAATCCGGGAACCGAGTTCGCATCTTTGCTGACCTCTGGTGCTGCCGTCTTCATTCCCTCGTGCTGCATGCCCGGCATGGACTGCACAGCCTGATCCGCCGACAGTGGGCCGTTCCCCATGGCCTGTTCACGAGTCGATCCGACGCCCATCCCGCGGCCCACGCTGGGGCCGTTCTCCTCCGAGGTGGCATTGCCGTTCCGGAGCATGCCCATACCTTCTTCCATGCTCAAACCCGCAGGCATGCCGTCGCTCCCCCGGGTCATCGGTCCCACCATGGAGGACATCTGGTTCATCATGTGGTGCGGCAGGTGGCAGTGAACCATCCAGTCGCCCGGGTTGTTGGCAACGAATTCGACGTCGTACGCCTCGGCGACTCCCACCAGAACCGTGTTCTTGGGACCCCAGGTTGCCTTGGGCTGGCGTCCTCCCTCCGTGCCAGTGATCGCAACGGTGTGCCCGTGCACGTGAATGGGATGGTGATCCATTCCTAAGTTGATGAAGCGCAGGCGGACGCGATCGTTCAGACGAACAATTAGCGGGGTCGTGGCCGGACCAGCCTTGCCGTTGAAGGTCAGCCAGTTGAACTCCATATTCATGGAGTTGGGAATCGGGTTGTTTGGAAGAATCGCGAACTCCTGCAAGATGATCGCGAAGTCCTTGTCGACTGGAGGATCGTAGGCTTCCTTGGGATGCATGATGAAGACCCCGATCATGCCCATCATTTCCTGCATCGCCAGGTGCGAGTGGTAGAAGAACGTGCCTGCCTGACGCAGCGTGAACTCATAAACGAAACGACCGCCGGGCGGAATCGGATCTTGGCTACTCCCCGGTGCCCCATCCATCTCGATTGGAATTTCAAATCCGTGCCAGTGCATCGAAGTGGGTTCGGGAAGATGGTTATCCACGATGATCCGCACCCGGTCTCCCTGGTTGACCTGGATCGTCGGCCCGGGAACGCTGCCGTTGTAGCCCCAGAGGTTTACGACCTTGCCTGGGATCAACTCCTGCTTCACCGGCTCGGCGACGAGGTGAAACTCCTTCATACCACCGACCATTCGCCAGGGAAGCTGGGCAACATCCGGAGTCTCAACCAGCACAGTTTTGCCGCCACGTTCGGCACGGTGGCGTTCGTGAGCCATGTTCATGGAACCGTCGGCGTGCTCCTGGGCAACGAGCAGGCGCGGTGCCGCCGCTAAGCCGGCTCCCAGACCGAAAGCATTCCTGAGAAAATCACGTCGGTTCTTCATTGCTCTTCCTCTTAAAGGTCTCGCGAAACTCAACCGTTCACCGAAACACTGGCGCCGATTGGATTGAAAGGGATGCACAGCCCACGCGAACGAAATCGGGTCGCTTAGGTCGGCTGGGCCGAAAGATAAAGATGAGGAGAGTGGAAAGGGCTAAATGCGCAGAACGCTAAACGAGAGTCCGTACGTTCCGGGCGGCTCAGGCGGTGTGGGTCCCGGGGTGGGCATCGTGCCACAATTATCTGCCAACAACTTCGTCGCGGGCTGCGGGCCTGCGCTGCGGTTCTGGCTTGACGTCTCCTGCAGAAGCGACTTAGGAGAAGAGCTAGCTGTTTCCGCGACACTGCAACAGGATTCCGCCAACAAGAGTTCCGTAGCCGCTGTGATGCTGTGCCTTGGCCGTGAGTGATGGTGGACCATCTTGCCCATCGGCTGTGAGACCTTATTGGGCGCATGCTCAGCTTCTGTCCGATGACCGCTCGAGCACAGGACTCCACAACATGCTGCCGGAGAGAAGACACTGGTCAGAAGGATGCTCAGGACAACAATCGCGGCTGCTGCTCGTGACATCACTAGAAGGAAATGTACCTTAGCCTTCCGTGAATGTGCAAACAGAACACGTTGGGGACGAACCTACACCGGCGCGGAACTTTGAGAGACGGTCAGCAAATCTCGAGGCACGCAAGCATCCGAACCATCGCAAACGTCTGTTACTCAATCACGGAGGGAAGAGTCTCAGGATACGTATCCACATCTGAGCGAACCGGTTTTCACTTTTCCCCCAGCCGGAACGTTAGTCCCACGGTGACTCCGATGGGGTAGCCGGGAGTGGCGTGGATGCGAGGGACGGCATTAGGCTCGGTCTTCAGTTGGGACTCGAAGTAGTTTTGCGTTTCCCAGTATCGCTTGTCATTCAGATTGTCTATAGCGAAGTTGAAGTCGACCCCGTGGCCAATTCGCTTGGACATGCTTAGGTCGAGGACGTCGAGTCCGGTCGCGCGAATCGCCGGATTGAGGCCGTCCAGCCGGTAAGCACCGCTATGGCGATAGCGGAGGGACACGTTGAAACCATGCCAACCCGCCAGGGTCAGGCCAGAATTGGCGACCGAGTGCGGTGCACTGTCAATGTACACCCGGGGAGAGGTTCCGCGATAGAAGGCGTTGGAGACCTGGGTGAAGCCGCCGTTCAAGATCAGGTGACGCGTGACTTGAACCGATGTCTTCGCTTCCCATCCATAGGAGCGGCTCGGGCCTTTGAGCTCGAAGCTTCCATCGTCGGGAATGTAAACCTGCTCATTGGAACGGTCAATCAAGAACAGGTCGGTGCTCAGGGAGACTCGTCTTAAAACGTGGGCAGTACCGACCTGGTAGAAATCGGTGGTTGCAACCTTGGGCTGTTCCGGGTGTTGCACGATCCCACGCGCGTCCTGACTGGAAATTCCCCGGCCGTAACTGGCATAAAGTGTGAGCGGCACTCGCGGCAACGGCGTGTAGGAGAGGTTCGCTTTGGGCTGAAAACGCGAGGCACCCTGAAGTCCAGAGTGCGCGGGATCCAGATGATCGTTGACATCAAAACGGAAATAGTCGAAGCGCAAACCCACATCAAAATGGAATCTCTGCTGCAGCAGATCTACTCCCTGCTGGACATAGCCAGCCAAGTTCGTGACATGAGCATGCGCACTCGTGTTTACGTCCAGAACTTGCCGGTCTTCGGCGTGCAGAAGGCCGACGTTGATCTGATTATCGTGGAAGTTGGATCCGATGGTCAGTAGTGCACTGTGTCCGAACAGCTTGTAGGGATGCAGATATTGGGCGTTCACCCCTTGCTGCAGGCGCGAATCGTGCTGCTGGATTTCGTCTCCATTCACACGATCATTCAGGAAAAAGGTGAAGTTCGAGTACAGATCGAACAGGGAGCGTCCGAGAAAACCATCCAGCTTCAGGATGTCGCCGTTCGCGAGTTCTCGCTTGTAGTACGTTCCCAACGTGCCCAGACGGACCCTTCCGCCATCAAACGGATCGATGAAGCCGAAGCGATCCAATTGGCCGCCGGCTACTAAGTCCAGAGGGATCTGCCCTGAGGAGTAGAAGTCATTGGTGCCAAAGTTCAGTTTGAATCCAAGCGATTCTTTGTCATTCAAGTGGCGCGTGTAGTTGCCGGTTACATTATTCCGGCCATAGCGTCCGGGATTGATGAAAGGACCATCGGTATGGGAGCCCTCGTAGGCGATAAATGTATCCGCTTTTTCGAGTGCTGGACTGTACCCGACAAAGCCCCTGAAGGCGCCGAACGAACCACCCTGAACCCGCACAGTGAGGAGGTTCTGCAGGCTCTCTTTGAGGCGAATATGGACGACACCGAGGCCAGAGAAGTCTCCGTACTCGGCACTGAAAGGTCCGTTAAGAATGTCCACGTCGTCCACGAGTTCCGGTGTCAGGCTCTTCAGTGCACCGAGGTAGCCTTGCCCGTGGCCTTGTGTGGCCTGGTTCTGCTGCACATCATTTACCAAGACCTTTAAACCGCCATTCACCCCGCCGTGATCGAGATTGAAGCCGAAGCGGCGAATCTCGAGTGACTTGCCCCCACCTTCGTGCTGGCCGGTGTTGATGCCGGCGGCCAGCGTGTCGAAGATCTGGTCGTCGCGGGAGAAGAGCGTGCTCTTGTAGACGTTGTCGTTGCGCTGATCAATGGTCGGGTTCAGCCCACTGGCTGAAATGACCAGACTTTCATGTACCGGTGGGATCGTATAGCTGAGCTGAAGCTGCAAGCCTTCGGAGGGTTCGGAAGCGCTCAGATGCTTCTCTCCGAAAACCACATATTTCCCAGCCACCTTCAACGTGAGAGGTTCGCTCGGTACAACCAGACGAAAACCGCCGTTGGAATCCGTTACCGTCTCCTTCTTGCCGGAAGCGTACTCCGCGACAACCTCAACGCCGGGAACAAGTTCATTTTTGTCCGTGATTACCACGCCGGAGACGACCCGGGATGAAGCCGTTTGCGATTGGGAAAGACCCGTGGTAGCAAGAAGCAGGAGGGCAATGAGGTAAACGTAGCCGCTCACTCTGCGGAAGTGGCGGCCTCCGTTCGGGTGATCTCCGCTAACACCCGATTGAGGCCTTTGCCAATCTCTGGCGATCATGTTGTTGCCTCTGGTCCTGACCGTCCTGAACTGAGGGCAGTTCTTCAGTGTTGATGATTTCTTGGGTGTGTAACCCGCCCTTCTGCGGATTGGGTAAGCCGTGCCAGCGTGGCCCGGGCCTGCTCCGATTGCAGCGCGTTCAACTCCGCGGACTGCTGCAGGTAGCTCTCAGCCGCTGAGCGGTCTCCGGAGGCCAGCGCGATCTCGCCGGCGTGGCGGAAGAGCTTTGCATCGCGGATGCCGACGGCCAGGGCAATGTTGATCTGTTTGTGTGCTTCCTCGTTCTGTCCATTCACGTGTAATGCCCAGGCGTAGCAATCGAGGGTGAAAACGTCGTGCCGCCGAGCATACTCGCGCTTGGCGACTTCGAGAGCCTTTGCCGGCTGCTCAGCGTAATCGGCGTAGTAGAAAATCAGCTCGTGATTGGAGTTGTCGGCGCGGTTCGCCTCCAGCAGCGACTTCCGCTCAAACTCAGCAAACGCCTGTTTCGCTTCGTAGGCTCGACCCGCAAGTTGCAGAACCTGAGCCAGGTCAAAAAGATTCTCAGCATGTGCTGCCGCCTGATAGCGCTGCTTCAGCCACTCCACTGCTTCGTCATAACGTTTTTGCTGGATTCTCACCTTCGCCAGATTTCCAAGGGCATAGTGATAGCCGGGAAACATGGCGAGCGCCTGCTGCGAAAGCTTTTCGGCCTCATCGATCTTCCCGGTTGCCAGCTTCAGATGAGCCATCTGAGTCACGATCCAGGCTCCGTCCTCAACTTCACTGGGCGGCGTCGATTGGTAAGCCATGTTCATCAAATCCAGCGAACCGTCGATGTCGCCGAACAGTTCGCGGAGATACGCGGCTCGGGTCAGGCCTGGCGAGTTTCCGGGTTTCAGATCGAGCATCCACTGCGCTGCTACCTCCGCATCCTTGTAGTTGCCTAACTCCACGTTGGCGTCTGTAAGAAAGCCGTACAGCATCACATCGTCCGGCATCTTCAGGTTGAGCTTCTTGGCTGCATCCAAAGCAGCTGCGAACTCGTGTTTTCCCAGCAGCAGCCAGACATGAATCCTCTGACCATCAAAATTGTCCGGAGAAATCGCAAAGGATTTCTGTAACGCTTCTTCTGCCTGCTTGTAGAAGATAACGTCGGATGTCTCTCGCGCACGGCGCGACAGTGCCAAGGCAAGTGCGTTGTACGCCTCGAAGTCTTTCGGGTTTTTCTCGATCAGCTTCTTCGCCTGAGCCATGGTCCGTTCGGCTGGGGAGAGTTTTGTTTCAGCAGGGGCGCTCGGGCTTTGTGCAAATCCGGCAGCCGTGCCCAGAACCAGCAATAGAAGAGCGGCAATTCGCTTCATGATGTTCCTCGTATATCTGGAAAAAGTTCGTGGCCGCGGTTTGACAGCGGCCACGAAGCAGGTTTACTTGACAGGACAGACGCCACTGGGCTGACCAGTACAACCCTTCTGCCCGGGACCCGTGTGGTGACTGTTGCGACCGCTGTGAGCAGGCAGCACGTACGGGAACGTCGCGCCATTGCCATCTTCGTTGATGTTCACGCCATCACCGACTCGCGCGCCGAACTTCACGGGGTCTGCCAGGATGCCAACGACGGCACGGGAGGCGATATCCACCACGTCGTCAATGGGGCGGCGTCCTTGCGGGAAGCCGGCGAGGTCTCCCGCTAGGAAGCCGAGACGCTTCTGTTTTCCGACTGGGGTTGGTGGAATACCTGTGTTCAGCCGCAGCAGATCAGCGATCGGCCCACCGTCATTTGGGCCACATCCCGGGCAGATCGGACCCGTGTACTGGACCAGAGGCAGCAAGTCGGTACGCGGTGCCGGGGGAATAGGGATGCCGAGTATGGAAGCATACAGATGCGCCAAAAGTGGATCGAGAAAGAAGTTGGCGAACTGCTTGTCGTTCTCCGGATCGTCCACACTGAAGCGGTCTTTGGAGCCTGTCCCAATGATCAGTTCATTGATCAGCGAATTGCCCTCACGGTTCACCTGACGCCACTGGCCTTCACCGTCAAGTTTCCCGTTTTTTCTGCGAATCGTTATACGTTGACGGGAGGTCGCTCCGTAAGTCCCGATCACGGCGTTCTTATCGCCGGCGGGATGAAGCTGGCCATCCACGGTCAGCATGGTGATTGGCACTTCCAGCACAATGGAGTTCACGTTGAAACCTGCCACGGAGTCGGAAGCGTAGTTGTGGGTGTCGTCCGCATCTTCCGCGGCAGACATCACGCCACCCACGCCCATGCGGAAGTTCAGCGAGTCGAAGGCAGCGCCCAGGTCGATGTAGAAAGGATCATCAACCGTTCCCGCGAATACGCGCACACCTTTGCCCAAGTCATAAATTCCCTGTTTAAACAACTGCTGATACTCCGGCATGGTGAGTGGGCCGACGTTGGTAGGCACTGCGTAAAGCGTTTGTCCGTCGGTAAGGTCGGTGGATACACCGTCCTTAACCATCGTCACCGAATAGGTTTGTCGGAGACTCAGCCCTTCGGAACCGGGCCCGGCTAACGAAGTGATGGGCGGAATCCCTCCGATACCCCCTACGTAGCCAGTGAAGACGCCGGGCTGACGAATCTCCGTCTTAAAGCGAAATTGGAAGGTGATGTCCTCAACTCCGTCGCGGTTGTTGTCGACCTTCATTTCATAACGGACGTTGGGATCGAAAGGGAAATAATTGGGCCCGTTGGAGGGCTCAAGAAACCCGTCGACGTTGAGAATCATGGTGACGCGGTCTGGATGGTCGTAGCTGACAAACCCATACCAGTCAGTTACGTCCGCGCTGTGGTCCAGTGCAGAGATGGGTGCCTCGCGATGGCTGGACGCAAACAAGCCGGTTGGAACCAGCATGAACAGCACTGTGGCGAAGGCCACCATTGCTTTCAGTCGCTGCATAAGATTTTTCCTTCTGGGATTGAAATTGGTGGACGTCGCCATCGTGCCCTTGATCGCTGAGGCGCGGCGCCGCTCCTCAGGGTTACGACCGGCTCCGTCTACAACTCTATGTACGCGGCCGCCTGCTCATTGGATTTCTTCCGGTTTTACTCACCGGCCAGTTCTGTCGATCCTTACGGCGAAGACTTTCTCTGAATCCGTTCCCATCCGACTTGCGTACTTCAGAGAAGAAACAGCGATCTCACCTTGCATGACTTGGCAAATCTGGCTTTAGCAGCTGGAAAACCTGTGGCTTTTGGGTGGTGCAGCGTTTTAACGCTGCGACAGAGGCTTTCTTTTCAGTATGGGCGTTACAGGTTGCGAAAAAACGCGGGGATCGGCACAGTTGGGAGGGCAAGACTTTACAGGTTTCGGGAAAACTCGACAGTGAAAGCTGGGGCAGAGCAGGAGCTTTACAGGCTGCGAAAAAACGCAGGGATTGGCACCGTTGTGGAGGGCACGGCTTTACGGGCTGTGGAGACATCAGAAGATGCGGAGAGATCAGATGATGCGGAGAGATCAGATGATGCAGAGAGATCAAGATGCGGAGAGATCAGATCTTGTTACGACCCTGGAAGAGCGGGCCTTCAGGCCCGCCCTAAGTGATTAGGGCTTTATTAGCCCCTGTGGCAACGATTTGTCGCGCAGGCGCGTTTTCCCGCAGCCTTATTGGAGCGCGCCGGCATAAATTGAACGTTGCGGGATTCACATTTTCAGAACAGCGTAAGTTGTTCCTCTCCTTCCGGCCGCGGATGGGCGGGTTGGCTGTGCCTGCCGCCGCCGATCCCATGCTTCTGCCGCAAACGAGCAATCAATTGCGAAATGCTCTTGTGATACGCCTGAGGGAGGAATGCACGGTTGTTGAATCGCTCGCGATAGCTTGCCACCAGATGTGGGAATTGCTTTTCCAGGAAGGGAAGAAACACCGCGGCGGAACATGGTTTCAGGAAGAGCGGATTGGCATAAATGTACTTGCCTCCCGCTTCAGCAGTAGCCTTCACCAGCGCCTCCAGATCATGTGGTGAATCGGTGATAGCGGGAAGCACCGGTGCGCAGATCACGCCCGCATTCAGTCCTGACTCATTTAGCTTTCGCACCGTATTAAGCCGCAAGTCTGGTCGCGGCGCCCGCGGTTCCAGAATTCGCGCCAACTCCGAGTTCAGGGTAGTGACGGTCAAGTTCACGAAGAGCTGATTGTGTTCCGCGACTTTTTGCAGGAGATTGATATCCCGCAAGATGAGATTTGATTTTGTGACGATTCCGAGTTCCAAGCCGTGATGCCGAGCCAACTCTTCGAGAATTGCTCGTGTGACTTCATAGCGGCGCTCGGCAGGCTGATACGGATCCGTCGCAGTACCGATGGCAATTTCCTCGCCCGGTTTTACATGACGAAGTTCTTGCCGTAGCAAATCGGCCGCGTGTTCTTTGACGTAGATCTTCCGCTCGAAATCTACGCCATGGCGCATTTCCATGAATTCATGGGTGTAGCGGGCATAGCAATACTTGCAGGCGAACTCGCAGCCGCGATAAGGATTGATCGTCCAAGTGAAAGGCATGCGCGCGCTGCTGCAGCGATTGAGCAGGGAACGCACCGGAAGGGTGAAGTACTCGACATCGTGTGCTTGCCGGAGCGATTCACTCTGGGCCGCGAGGCGCGCGATACCGACCAGCGGGGTGCCTTCGGACGAGGGGATGAGGGGAAGGGAGGCCATGACGGCTTTCGCCTTTTGTTCACCATCATAGGCCGCATCGAAAACCGTGTCAAGCAGCAAAACGCCCGAGGGCAGTCTTGATCTTGCCCTGTTAGGGCTTCATTAGGAGTACGTTCACAGCTTTCACAATCAGCTGGACCTTGTCGCCCTTTCTCAAACCAAGCTCTTCAAGAGATTCCAGCGTCATAACGGATGCCATCCGTGACTTGGCTGGAACCTCCAACTTGACCAAGCACATCAGTTTGCCCTTCTTGATTTCCCGGACTTCGCCGATGATCTGGTTCCGTGCGCCGACTTTCATTGTGGTTCCTCCGAACAAATCGAAACAATTGAGCTCGAGGTGCTGCGCCGTACCGTACACGCGCGGTGCTACTTGCTGGTCTGGCCCTCCGCTGGTTTCTCGCGCGGCGGCGGAGGGATCGTGATGTCCACGGGCGTTACCTGGCCTAGCGACGCCAAGGGTTTATCGAACCCGGAAGTGTTTCCCACAACCAGCACCGCCAGCCGATCTTTGTGGAGGTACTTGGCCGCG